>Ga0187774_10000618_pt1 | contig 12270 bp, 12 predicted proteins | sample 0216_BV02_MP05_2_FD_133152 | JGI IMG/M metagenome (GOLD analysis project Ga0187774, IMG submission 133152) | Tropical peat soil microbial communities from peatlands in Department of Meta, Colombia - 0216_BV02_MP05_20_MG | ecosystem: Environmental > Terrestrial > Soil > Wetlands > Peat | place... | reverse complement strand
TCATGGAACCTTCTTTCTTCCTGTTCGGCGGGAAAACAAGCCAAGGGGCGACGGGCAAACAGAAAGGGGGGGGCCACCCCCCCTTTCTGGGTACAGCAGACACCGAGATACCCATATTACAGGATTACAGCGGCGTGCCTCCGGAAATTGTAGTGGCGGTCGGGTCGAGAGCGGCCGCGCTGTTGAGTGTCGTCATGCCCTTCCACAGGTCGTTCTCGAAATAATAGATGATCGTGGTATTGTTGGTGGTGTAATATTCTCGATTTCCGTTCATATGCTTGTCGCCGAGGGCATAGTTCTGACCGTTGTTGCTTTGAACATAGCTCATGTAGACATTATTGGAGAGTCCGTAGCTGCACGTCCCACCACTAAGACCGGTTCCAAAGGTGATGATGAAGTTTTTGTTGCTTACGTCCGCCATCGCCGGGGCCGAAACCACGGCAACAAGGCTCAGAGCAAACATGAGGGCAAGTGCTTTCTTCATATGGCATACTCCTTCACCTAAGATACGTGACTGGTTTGCACACTCCGTTTACTGCGGATAGATCTGATAGTCGGCGTAGAATGCCTCCAAGTTGGTCTTGGAATTCCGGAGGTCCGCCTGGGCCGCAGCGTTATAGCTCTTTACCCGGTATGCCGCGAACTGCGGAATTGCAATCGCGGCCAGGATCCCGATGATCGCGATGACGATCATCAGCTCAATGAGGGTGAAGCCCTTCTTGTTGAGCATCCTTCTGATTTTGGTAAGCATGAACGTTCTCCTTTTCTTAAGTGATATCGGTCATGAGTCCGTTACCCTACTTAGTCTTGCACAGCTCTCCTCCCTCTCACCTCCTCTCCTCCATACTCGGACAGGGTCTTCTGGTCGTCTCGGGGTATTGCAAGTTGTTTGCCAACCAGGCTAAGGTCCTCCGGCCACGAACGCAGGGATCGAACGCGGTGACGAGCACGGACCATGCCAGGATCTGAACAGGAGAGGCACCACGAAGATGTTATGGGAAATTCATGTGGTTAGATCCCATGATGAAGTCGGGCTTTGCGGTGCTCCTGACTAATTTCCCGGGAGACCCTGCTGCCCCTGGCGGGCGGTTCAGACGGGAGCTGTGTGGGAATTGACACCATTCTTTGTCACTGCCTGACAAGAATTGTCACCGATGTTTGGGCCCCGACACAAGCGTGGGTCCCACGGAAAGGGCCGCCGGGTACCGTTTTCCATCCGGCGCTTGCATTTCATATGAAAGTTGGGTAGTTTCCTGCCGTCGACGATCGGGGTGGCGGTCACGCCGCCGCCAACGGCCTGTGAGCAAACACCTGCGAGGGGAACCATGCTCGACCTCATGCGAAAACACGCCACGTCCTGGCTGATCAAGGTGGCACTCGTCGCCATCGTCATTGTCTTCATCGCCTGGGGAGGGTATTCGTATCGCGAGCAGAGGGCGGCTCGGTTCGCCGTGGTCAACGGGGCCTACATCGATTATCGGGAGTACCAGAGCGCCTATAAAAGCCTTGTTGAGCAGGTACGCCGCCAGATGGGCGGCCGAGTGTCTTCCGAGATGCTGGAAACCATGAAGCTCAAGGAGCAGGCCCTCGACCAGCTTATCACCACCCGACTCCTCCTCGAAGAGGCCCACCGTCTCGGCCTCGAAGTGAGCCCCGAGGAACTCCGGCAGGCCATTTTGAGCACCCCAGACTTCCAGATCAACGGCCAGTTTGACCCCGGGCAGTACGAGCGCATCCTGCGCTCTTCGCCCTTCACTCCCCCGGAGTTTGAAGCGAAACTGCAAGAGGGTATGCTCATCGAAAGGCTGAGACGGGTGATCGGAATGGGAGCAAGTATCTTGCCCGGGGAGGTATCCTCCTTTTACCACCAACTCCAGGACAAGGTGAACCTGTCTTATGTATTGATCAATCCCGCCTCCTTCACGGATCAGGTAACACCCGATCCGGACGCAGTCAGCCGCTACTTTGGCGAACATCGGGAATCGTACCGCCTGCCGGCAAGACGGAGGATCGTTTACGTCCGCTTCTCTCCGCGGGACTACATGGACGAAGTGAAGCCGAGCGATCCAGAGATCGAGGGCTACTACCGCCTCCACCAGGATGAGTATCAGCAGCCCAAGAGGGTTCGCGCCCGGCACATCCTGTTCCGCACACCGCCCAACGCCACGGCGTCTCAGATCCAGGCCATTCTTGACCGGGCCAAGGAGGTCCTGACTCAGGCGCGCGGTGGTGCGGACTTCGCAGCCCTCGCCCGAAAGTATTCGGAGGATACCACCGCTGCCAATGGGGGGGACCTGGGCTACTTCGGCCAGGCGGACATGGAGAAACCCTTCGCCGAGGCGGCCTTCTCCCTGAAGAAGGGCGAGATCAGCGATCTCGTCCGCACCCGATTCGGCATCCACATAATTAAGGTGGAGGACATCCGCGAAGCGGCGAGCAGTTCTCTGGCGGACGTGAGGGACCGGGTGGTCAATGCCCTCAGGCAGGAACGCGCCGGGGACCTCGCTCAGGATCGAGCCAAGGCCTTCGCCGATCAAGCCCGGGTCGCCGAGGACATCCAGAAGGCGGCGGCGGCCGCGCACCTGCAAGCGCGAGAGGCGGGGCCATTCGCTGCCGATGCTCCGATCGCTGGGTTGGGCTATTATCCTGACCTGAACAAGATGCTTTTCTCGCTGCAACCGCGAGATCTCTCTCGGCCGGTGACCGCGGGCCAGGATCAGGTCGTGGCCCAGGTGGTCGGTGTGGAAGACTCCCGGCTGCCTGAGTTGGAGGAAGTCAAGGAGAAGGTGACCAGAGACTGGCTCACCGAGGAGAGCAAGGGACTTGCCCGGCAAAAGGCCCAGGAGATGCTGAGTGTCGCACGGCAGGAGGGCGACCTGACGAGGGTGGCCAGACATTACGGCCTAGCCGTCACCGAGACAGGGCTCTTCACGTTCTTTTCGCCCCCTTCTGCACTGGGGAACAGCCGAGACCTCCTCACCGCTGCCTTTGCCCTCACGCCGGCACACCCGATCGCACCTGAGTCCTATGAGGTGGGAGGGAACTTTGTCCTCATCCAGCTCCGGTCCCGAGAACCTGCCTCAGAGGAGAAGCTCCAGAACGAGAGAGAGGCTCTCACCGAGCGCCTCCTTCGGGTCAAGCAGGAGCTCGCCTTCCAGCGCTGCATGACATCTCTCCGCCAACAGTCGGAGATCAAGGTGCTTCAGAGGCTGTGAACGCGGTCAGTAGTCCGTTGGCGGGGGCCCCCCAGGCCTTCCCGAGCACTGACGCTAAACGTAAGCATTCTCTTTTCGGCGCGTCACCCCGTCTCTGGGTCACCGCCTCCCCGTGTCGTCACGTCGCCGGGTCTTACGGCGTGAGCTAGGTCGAGGAGCTCTCGCCACACCGCCTCCACCTGGGCTCGGGTTTCCTCCAGGCGGCCGCTGTTGTCGATCACGTAGTCTCCGAACGCGAGCTTCTCCCTGAGAGGCATCTGAGCTTCCAGCGCCTGGCTGGCCTCTTCCAGCGAGAGACCATCTCGTTCCATGAGCCTGGCGAGCTGAATCGCCTCCCTGATGAAAACCACTACCACCCGGTCGAAGCCCTTAACGGCCCCCACCTCCACCAGGAGAGGTACATCCACCAGGAGCACGGAATCCGGCTCCCGCGATCCCATGTCCTCAAGCCAGGCCTTGACCGCGTGCATCACCTCCGGGTGCACGATCTCATTCAGTTGTCGGCGCCTCTCGGGGTGGCGAAAGACAAGGCTTCGCAAGAGGCGACGGTCGAGGCTCCCATCCGGGTGAAAAAAATCCGTACCAAAGGCCCGACGTAGTCTGACCCAGGCGGGACGCCCAGGCTGTACCGCTTCCCGGGCAAGTACATCCGTCTCCAGAACTTTGGCTCCAAGCCCCGAGAACATGGCACACACCGTGCTCTTGCCGGAGGCGATTCCGCCTGTAAGACCGACCTTGACCATTAGCTCCTCGAGGTGCTCTGGTTCGTTGCCATCTTGATCTAATGCCGCGGCTTGCCTTGCTCACATGCCGGCACGACCCGGTGACACGGACACGCGCGGCGAGGCGACATCACATCGATCACCGCGTCGCCGTGTGGTTGTTTCCCCGCGTCCCCGTCTCTCCGTGTCATGGCGAAGCGTTGCCTCAGCTCACTCCGAGCCATAGCTTGCCAGAAAATCCAGCAGAGATCCCATATCCTCGGGGAGCGGTGCAGTGAGACGAAGGATCTCGCTGCGTGTGGGATGCTGGACGGCTACCGTGCTGGCATGAAGCATCTGTCTCTTGATCCTGCTCAGACGGGCGCGCACGAGAGGGTTCTGGATGACGGTAACTCTCCTTTTTCCGCCATAAGGACGATCACCCACGACGGGGCGATGGATATGGGCCAGGTGCACCCGAATCTGATGGGTCCTCCCGGTCCTGATGACCACCTTGAGGAGCGATAGCTCGCCGAGAGCCCTTTCCACCCACCACTGGGTGAGCGCCTCACGTCCACCCGCCACAACCCCCATCTTCGTTCGATTCTTGGAATGCCGCTCCATGGGAGCTTCGATGGCACCGGAACCGCCCGGCATCCGCCCGTACACCAGGGCGTGATATTCCTTGAAGACCAAGCGTTCCTTGAACTGGCGAGTCAGGTGGCGGTAGGCCTCATCGGTCTTAGCAACCACAATGATGCCGCTCGTATTCTTGTCCAGCCGGTGGACGATACCGGGGCGGAGCGGCCCTCCCAGACTTGCCAGTCTGTCGCAGTGATAGAGGAGTCCGTGCACCAGTGTCCCCTCCCGGTGCCCAGCGGCGGGATGGACCACGAGCCCTGCCGACTTGTTCACCGCGATCACTTGATCATCTTCGAAAAGGATGTCCAGGGGCAGAGATTCGGGGATGAGTTCGGCAGGTGGGGGAGGCGGAAGGGAGATATGGACCTCTTCTCCCGGCCGGAGGCGGTAGCCCGCCCTCTGGTGTTCGCCATCGACCCTAATGCGACCGTCGTCGATGAGCCGCTGGACCTGGTTGCGCGAGAGTCCCAAAGGCGCGCGGCTCACGAAGACGTCGAGCCGGATAGCAGTGTCCTGTGTCGTGACCTCGAAACGGTGCTGGATCACAGTCTCTTGAGAAACCGACATGGTGACGCGGGAACATCGCGACGCGGCGAAGGGGAGACACGGAGATGGAGATGAATCGAAGGATTGTGGCGTTAGCCTGCTCCAACCCTGAGTCGGGGACCAACCATTGACCCCGCGACACCCTCTCTTTCCCGGTCCGCTCCCTATTGGCGGCGCTGGTGGGCATCTTCCTTCAAAGTGGTGAAAATCATGCGTCCCGCGGTGGTCTGCAGGATACTGGTAACCGCCGCTTCCACATCTTGACCAAGATACCTGCTGGCGTTCTCCACCACTACCATGGTGCCGTCATCCAGGTAGGCTACACCCTGGCCCTGTTCCTTTCCCTCCCGCATGATGTGCAGATGCAACACTTCACCGGGGAGCACCATCGGTTTGAGGGCATTGGCAAGTTGGTTCATGTTGAGAACGGGTACACCCTGAAGTTGGGCCACTTTGTTTAGGTTGAAGTCATTCGTTACGATCTTGCCGTGGAACTCTCGGGCAAGAGCGATGAGCTTGCTGTCAACATCATGGATCCTGGGAAAGTCCTGGTCCACCACCTTGATCTCGACCCTGCCGTCCTTCCGCATCCTATTGAGAATGTCCAGACCGCGCCTCCCCCGCGCCCGCTTAAGGTTATCGCCCGAGTCAGCGATGTGCTGAAGTTCTTGGAGAACAAACTGGGGGACGAGGAGCGGCCCCTCCAAGAAACCCGTTTCGCAGATATCGGCGATACGACCGTCGATGATCGCGCTCGTGTCAAGAATCTTCTCGCTGCCCCTTCTCCCTGTACCCTTGCTGAGGATAGGCCATCCGGGCCACCGGAACTCCTCCACCTTCTTGCCACCCAACACGAGACCGATATACCCGAAGATGCAGCTCAGGATCACCGAGATGGATATTCGAATGGCACTGTTTTGGAGCGCGCTGAAGGCATACCCGAGCAATTGCGCAATGATCAACCCGGAGACAAGTCCGAGAGTGCTGCCGAAGATCACCTTGAGAGGTAATCTCTTAATTAGTTTTTCTATGGATAATGCGAAGAGTGCAAAGATAAAGCCGGTGAAAGCCCCCACCCATTTGACCCAGGTACCCAACGTATCGAACGCCGGCAGTTGCGTGGCCACTAAGTAGCCACTGACCGAACAGATCGCAACGAGCAACAATCGAAGGATCGTCTGTGCCACGTTCATACCTCCCTCACCTCCTTTCTGCCCCGAGATGCCGTAAGTAGCCGATGCGAACATCCTCCCGCCGGTTCAGGCCTCACGCGGCCGCGCGGAAAGAGGCCAGATCCGTGGCGGTCCGCTCCGAAAAGGCGCCGCCCTCGAGACGCGCGTCCTCCCTCCCTTGCGCCCCCTGTCTCAGTTCGTCTGCGATCCGCAAAGGCAGGAGGAGAGCGACGCCCCTTCCTCGAAGATCACGGGACCCACGGCTGAACACGGGAGCAGGTAGGGAAGCGCGCTCCCATCATCCGGTAAAGATGCCGAGGATGTCCCTTTCCACCTGACCTTTGTCCATATGTTTGGCGATGGATATTTCTTTGACGAGGAGATTGCGGGCCGTGTCCAACATCTTTCTCTCGCCAAAGGAAAGCTCTTTATCCTCACGCAGGGTGCAGAGGTCGCGGAGCACTTCCGCCAGGTCGAACAGCGAGCCCGTCTTGATCTTGTCCATGTACTCGCGGTAGCGTCGATTCCAATTCTGGTTTTCCGCTATCACGCCTTTCGCTCTCAGGATGTCAAGAACCTTCGGAATCTCTCCCTCGTCGATCACCTGTCGCAATCCAACACTACCGACGTTCTGAAGCGGTATCATGATCGTCATGTTGCTGTCCAAAATCTTCAGAATATAGAATTCCTGTTTCGTCCCGGAAATGTCCCTGCTCTCGATCGATTCGATTACCCCAACCCCATGTGCCGGGTACACGGCTAAGTCCCCGATTTTGAACATGACCGCCTTCCTCCTCACGGAGTGCCAACCGCCGATCTCATCGTGACGACCGATCTCCCCCTGGCGGGTGGGAGGATTCCCTCGGCAAAGCCTCAATCTCACGGATGGTACACCGGGTCACTCCTCGTCGGACCGAAAGTTCCTGCCCCTTTCTCTTGTCGTTCGAAGTAAGTGACGAGATGTCCAGCGTTCTGGTCAAAAGGTCGTCTTGGACACACTTCCCCCAAGATAACAATAAAGTATATCACGTATGGTCATCCCTTTAAAGGCAATTTTGTCTCGCACAACTGGGCGCCTTCTCCTCCAGGAGAAGTCCAGGCGCGAACCCCGAAGAGGGCATGACTCTCCTTCCGAGGCCGATCACGTTCGCCCTTCCATGCCCGGCGCCAGATCGTTCTGCGGCGAAAATGTTCAGGTGAGTGGTGGGGAAGTGTGCTTGGCGTTTACCGTGGCCATGGCCCTGTCGAGACCATGGGCAACGATAGCGATTACGGCCGCGGCGGCCGTGCTCACGACTTCGGGAACCTCGACCCCTTGATCTTCGTACCAAGGGTCCAACACGTACCGCTCAGGAGACTCGCCGAAGCGCGGCCTGCTGATTCCAACCTTGACCCTCACGTAGCCAACGGTCGCCAGCGCCTCATGGATGGAGTGGACGCCACGGTGCCCGCCGCTCCCACCCCCGGGAACGATACGTATCCGCCCGAACTCCAGGTCCAGGTCGTCGTGAACGACCACGAGATCCTCGGGAGAGAGCTGGAAGTAGTCCATGAGGGCCGCCACCGCTTCCCCGCTTCGATTCATGAAGGTCTGAGGTTTGACCAACATCACCGGGTGACCGGCGATAGCACCTCGACCCCATAGGCTTTGCGCTCTTCTCCTCGCGACCTCGATCCCGTGCTCTTCGGCAACCTGGTCCACAACCAGGAAGCCCAAGTTGTGGCGCGTCAACCGGTAGGCTTCCCCAGGATTTCCAAGCCCGACTACCAGATGCACTGGCGCACTCCGTGGGCCGGCCTACACCGGAACTGCTATGTTTCCTGCTCCTCTGTCTCCGCAGCCGCCCCCTCCTCCGCCATCTCCTCTCCTTCCACCACGGCCTCAGGCTTCTCTTCCACCTTCTTGGGTGCGAGGACGGTGGCGATGGTAAGCCGTGGGTCGGCCAGCAGTTCAACACCCTCTGGAGCCCTGAGATCGGAGACGTGCAGCGAATGCCCGATGGTAAGAGAGCTCACATCCAGATCCAATGCCTCGGGGATCCTATCGGGCAGGCAGGCAATTTCGACCGTCCTCAGCACCTGCTGGAGCATACCTCCCGTTGCCGCGCTCACCCCGATCGGCTCACCGACAAGATTGACGGGAACCTCCACGGTAATCTGCCGGTCCATGGATATGCCAAGGAAATCCACATGCAGGATGTCCCGCTTCACCGGGTCCACCTGAATCTCTCGGATCATGGCCCGGTGACCCTGCACTGACTCGCCGTCGGCGACGGTGAGATCAATGAGGATATTCTCAGCCGAGGCGGTACCGATTGCCCCTGCTAGATCGTGCGGCCTGACCGTGAGGGGCACGCTCTCGAGGTCGCGACCATAGAGCACCGCGGGGATCAGAGACTGATGCCGGAGAGCGCGAGCTGCGCCCTTTCCCAGGTTCTTCCTCACTTGCGCCGTAAGTGCCACTGTGTGCATAAATCCTCCCTCACTCTTTCGGACTCTCAGGGATAAGACGGCGATGGGAGGCGCCCCTTATGCACGCCTCCCACTTCCATCCCCTGTTTCGTATCTATCCCCGCCTGTTGGTCATCAGTTCATCTCAGACAAAAAGCGAACTCACCGAATCGTTCAGGTGGGTGCGCTTGATCGCCTCGCCGAGAAGACCGGCCACTGAGAGCACCTCGATCTTCTTGCAGGCTTTGGCCTCCGGCTTCAACGGGACACTGTCGGTGACGATAAGGTTGTCGATGGAGGAGTTCTCGATGCGCTCCACCGCCCGGCCGGACAGCACCGCGTGGGTGCAGCAGGCGTTGACCGAGGCAGCCCCATCCTCGCTGAGCGCCGTTGCTGCTTCCGTGAGCGTTCCACCCGTATCCACCATATCGTCGAGGATGATTGTGGGCCTCCCCCGCACGTCCCCCACAACCTGCATCGCCTTCGCCAGCCCGCCTTTCTCACGCCGCTTGTCGATGATCGCCAAAGAAGCATCCAGCCGCTTGGCAAAGGCGCGAGCCCTTTCCACTCCGCCGGCGTCCGGCGATACAATGACCAGGTTGTTCTTGAAATGCTCGCGGATGTAGCCGAGCATCACCGGAGCTGCGAAAAGATTATCCACGGGGATATTGAAAAACCCCTGGATCTGATTGGCGTGCAGGTCGAGAGAGATGACCCGATGCCCTCCGGCCACCGTGATGAGATCGGCCACCAGCTTGGCACTGATGGGGACCCTTGGGGCCACCTTCCGGTCTTGCCGAGCGTACCCGTAGTAGGGAAGCACGACGTTGATCCGCCACGCCGAGGCCCGTTTGAGGGCATCGATGATGATAAGAAGCTCCATCAGGTTGTGGTTCACCGGGGTGCTCGTTGACTGGAGGACGAAAACGTCCCTTCCCCGTACATTTTCTCCGATTTCGACCATGATCTCCCCGTCGGCGAAGGTGGAGACCAGGGCCTTTCCCAGAGGGATCTGGAGATGATCACAAACCTTCACTGCCAGGTCCCGATTCGAGTTACCAGAAAAGAGCTTGAGCCGGTCGAGGATCATGGCCTTCCCACCATCAGACGACGCAAGGTTTCCGAATCCCAAGTCGAGCGATCTATCGGGATCACCAGTCTGATTTGCTTTCTCCCATCAAAGTCCCCCCTTTGCTAGAGGGGAGTAACCAGTTTCTCGGTCTGAGCAATATCTTCGCTCATGGTCCGCGCCACAAACAGGACAACGCCCGGGCGCCGGCCCACCTGGTCGCGGGCTGCATAAGCCTCGGCTTCCGAGGCGAAAAGACCGACCAGCGTGGGACCACTGCCGGACATGGGCGCCGCCCGGGCTCCGGCTGCCAACAACGCTCGCCTGATTTCTCCGAGTTGCGGGAAATGGCTGAAAAGCAGCGGCTCAAAGTCGTTGACCAGGATAGGCAGCAGATCATCTAAGGTCAAGGGCTCTCCGTCAAAGAGCCGCTCGCGGTAAGCAGTCGCATCCCCTGCCGGAATCCTTACAGGATCTTTTATGCTAGAAGCATTTGCGCCGGTTGTCAACGTCAAATGCTCGTACGCCCACCGCGTGGATACCTGGAAACCCGGGTATGCCAGGAGCGTCCACACCTCCGGGACACCAGCACGCGCCATGAGCCGATCGCCGATTCCTTCCGCGACGGCCGCACATCCCAGAAGAAAGAAAGGTACGTCCGCGCCGAGGCTGACCGCGAGCCGGTGCAGGTCTCGACCCCGAAGGGGACGGCCCAGGAGTTCGTTCACCCCTCGCAGCGTCGCCGCCCCGTCGCTGCTCCCGCCACCCAGACCCGCTCCGACCGGGATGCCCTTTCTCAGCTCCAATCGGACCCCCGCGCTGCTCCGGCATTCGTTCAAAACCAGGCGAGCGGCTCGGTAGACCAGGTTCCCGTTATCCGTTGGGAGGTCACTATCCGGGCACCTCAGGTCTACCCCGCTCTTGCCGGACTCCAAAAGCACCACGTCGTAGAGCCCTACCGGGACCATAAGGGACAGGATGTCATGGTAGCCGTCGGCACGCCGGCCCAGGACCCGGAGTCCGAGATTGATCTTGGCCGGGGCGCGGAGGGTGATCGGCGGAGCGCTAGCGTGCTTTCTGAACATAGCGCAGCCGGAGGTCGTAGAGGATGTGCCTGACGAGGTTCTCCTCATCCTTGGTGAGGTTTCCCCGAGTCTTCTCCTCCAGGAGCGCAATGAGGTCTATGGTCTGCTTTGCCAGGGGCAGATCCATCTCGCTCTTGCCGGTGGCGGGGTCCGGGTAGTCCCCCAGGTGGACCAATGCCGAGGTGTTGAGGGAAAAGATAAAGGTGGCGAAGGTGATCTCCGGAAGGAGAGCCTCACCGGCAGCTTCCGGTCGAGTCGCTTGCGCCCTGGTGTCAGCCTGTTCGCCCTTCGTTTCAGGCCTTGCTTTCTCCTTGCCCTCGCCCTCCTCCGCAAACCGGCGACGATCCTTGATCACGAAGCCCTTGCCTTCAGTCTCCTCGTCAGCCATGGTTCGATCACCTCAGTTCTTGGTAAGGTACCTCGGGTCGATTCTGAACGCCTTGCCCCCACCGCTCCGGTCGTTCGGGCGACACGGAACGGAGACGCATCGTCCCTTCACAGCTCCAGTCTCTGTACATAGAGCACATTCTCCAGCCCGAGCAGCTCCCGCTGCACCTCCGCGGGGACGGGGGTGTCGGTCCGAAGAAGAATGATGTTTTGTCCTGACTCCATCACCTGGCCCACGTCCATGGTGGCGATGTTGATGCGATGTCGCCCGAGGCAGGTGCCGATAGCGCCGATCGTGCCGGGCTTGTCATAATTATAAATGAGGAGGAGGTGACCCTCCAGAACCGACTCCACGCGAAAATCGTTGATCCGGACGAGGCGTGGGTCCCTCCTCCCGAAAATGGTCCCGGAGACGGTATTCTCAAGATCCGTCGTCGTCAATCGCACCGTGATGAGGTTGGTGAAGTCTTCCGCCTCGCTCCGTTTCGACTCTTTGACCTTTATATGCCGCTCCTTGGCCAGGATCGGCGCGTTGACAAAATTGACCTCGTCGCCCAGGATGGGGGTGAAGATCCCCTTCAGGAGCGAGATGGTAAGGGGCGTCGTATCGTACTTCGTCACGTCGCCGATATACTCCACCGCAAGCTCTTGGAGCCCGCCCCGGGTCATCTGGACTACCATGCTCCCGAGTTTCTCCCCCAAGGTCAGGTAGGGACGGAGGGTGGCGAGAGTCTCGCCGTCCACGGCAGGGAAATTCACGGCATTCCGGATGGTGCCGGTCCGCAGGAAATCCACGATCTGGTCGGCGACAGCCGTCGCCACGTTCTCCTGAGCCTCATCGGTTGCTGCCCCGAGATGGGGGGTCGCGATGACATTCTCCAGGTCGAGAAGGGGGTTGTCACCCGGGGGTTCCGTCTCGAACACATCCAGGGCGGCTCCTCCCACGATCCCATCCCGGAGGGCCTGGTAGAGATCCCGCTCGTTGACGATCCCGCCCCTGGC
>Ga0187774_10000616_pt1 | contig 12289 bp, 8 predicted proteins | sample 0216_BV02_MP05_2_FD_133152 | JGI IMG/M metagenome (GOLD analysis project Ga0187774, IMG submission 133152) | Tropical peat soil microbial communities from peatlands in Department of Meta, Colombia - 0216_BV02_MP05_20_MG | ecosystem: Environmental > Terrestrial > Soil > Wetlands > Peat | place... | reverse complement strand
TCGACCGCAACATCGACGGCGCCGCCCGCGACGTTCAGGCCGCGATCAACGCGGCGCGCAGCCAGCTGCCGACGAGCCTGCCGCGCAACCCGACCTACCGCAAGGTGAATCCCGCGGACGCGCCGATCATGATCCTCTCGCTCACTTCCGAGACCCTGGATCGCGGCGAGATGTACGACGCGGCATCCACCATTCTCGCGCAGAAGATCTCTCAGGTGGAAGGCGTCGGCCAGGTGACGGTGGGCGGAGCGTCGCTCCCTGCCGTGCGTGTGGAACTGAATCCCACGGCGCTCAACAAGTATGCGATCGGGCTGGACGAGGTGCGGACCGCGCTCTCCGCCGCCAACGCGAACCGCCCCAAGGGCTTCGTCGAGGAGGGCGAGCGCCAATGGCAGATCATGGCCGACGATCAGGCGAAGCGGGCGAGCCAGTACATTCCCCTCGTCGTTGCCTACCGGAATGGGGCCGCGGTGCGCCTTTCCGACATCGCCGAGGTCGTCGATTCCGTGGAGGACGTGCGCAATGCCGGCATCGCCAACGGCAAACCTTCGGTGCTCGTCATCATCAACCGACAGCCGAACGCCAACATCATCGAGACGACCGAGCGCGTCCGCGAGCTCCTGCCGCTGCTGCGCGCATCGATCCCGAGCACGATCAATCTGAACGTCGTGCTAGAGCGCACCAGCACCATCCGCGCCTCCCTGCGCGAGGTCGAGCGGACGCTCGTGATCGCCGTGGGCCTGGTAATCCTCGTCGTGTTCCTCTTCTTGCGCAGCGCCCGCGCAACGCTGATCCCGGCAGTCGCCGTGCCCGTGTCGCTCGTCGCGAGCTTCGGCGTCATGTACCTCGCTGGCTTCAGCCTCAACAATCTCTCGCTGATGGCGCTCACCATCGCCACCGGTTTCGTCGTCGACGATGCGATCGTGGTGCTGGAGAACGTCTCGCGCCACATCGAGGGCGGCATGTCGCCCCTGCAGGCAGCGCTCAAGGGCGCGCGCGAGGTGGGTTTCACGGTGCTTTCCATGAGCGTCTCGCTGATCGCGGTATTCATTCCGATCCTGTTCATGGGGGGGATCGTAGGGCGCCTCTTTCGGGAGTTCGCGGTGACGCTCGCGGTCGCGATCGTCGTGTCGCTGCTGGTTTCGCTTACCACGACGCCGATGATGTGCGCGCGCCTCTTGAAGCCTGAGCGCAAGCACGGGCGCCTCTTCCTCGCGAGCGAACGCGCGTTTGCCGCAATGCTGCACGGCTACGAGGGGAGCCTCGCTTGGGCGCTCGCGCATTCGCGTCTGATGATGCTGATCCTCGCGGCGACCATCGGCCTCAACGTCTATCTGTACATCCACATTCCGAAGGGCTTTTTCCCGCAGCAGGACGTCGGGCGCATGATCGGCGTGATCCAAGCCGACCAGGGAATCTCGTTTCAGGCGATGAGGCAGAAGCTGAATGATTTCGCGGAGATCGTTAGGAGCGATCCGGCGGTCGAGAACGTGGTCGGCTTTACCGGCGGCGGCCAACGCAATTCCGGGTTCATGTTCATCACGCTGAAGCCCGTGGCGGAGCGCAAGGCAAGCGCGGACCAAGTCATCGCGCGGCTGCGCCCGCAGCTCGCGCGCGAGCCCGGAGCCAATCTCTTCCTCGTGCCCGTGCAGGACATCCGCATGGGCGGACGGCCGTCGAACGCGCAGTATCAGTTCACGCTGCAGGCCGACGATCTCGCGGATCTGAGGCTCTGGGAGCCGCGTATTCGGCGGGCGCTCGCGCAGCTTCCGGAGATCGCCGACGTCAATACCGACCAGCAGGACAAGGGTCTTCAGACGATGCTCGTCATCGACCGGCCGACCGCCGCGCGCCTAGGCATCACCGCGCGGATGATCGACCAGACGCTGTATAACGCTTTCGGCCAAGCGCAGGTCTCGACCATCTATTCGACGCTCAACCAGTACCATGTGGTGATGGAAGTCGCGCCGCAATACTGGCAGAGCCCCGACGCGCTGAAGAACATCTACGTGCTCTCCCCGACTCGCGGCCAAGTGCCGCTCTCTGCGATCGCCCGCCATGAGCCCACCACCGCACCGCTTGCCGTCAACCACCAGGGGCAGTTCGTTGCGTCGACGATTTCTTTCAACCTCGCGCTCGGCGAGTCGCTGGGCCAAGCGGCCGACGCGATCAACCGAGCGATGGTGGACCTCGGTGTGCCGACGAGCGTGCATGGGGGCTTCCAGGGTACGGCGCGGGCGTTCGAGGCGTCGCTCAGGAGTCAGCCCTGGCTCATATTCGCTGCGCTCATTACCGTCTATATCGTCCTCGGCATCCTCTACGAAAGCACCGTGCACCCGATCACGATCCTCTCAACCCTGCCGTCGGCGGGCGTGGGCGCGCTGCTAGCGCTCATGCTTGCGCGCACCGAGTTCACCGTCATCGCGCTCATCGGGGTGATTCTCCTCATCGGCATTGTGAAAAAGAACGCCATCATGATGATCGACTTCGCTATCGAAGCCGAGCGCAGCGAAGGGAAGAGCCCGAAAGCCGCGATCTTTCAGGCGTCTCTGTTGCGCTTCCGGCCGATCATGATGACGACCATGGCGGCGATGCTCGGAGCGGTGCCGCTTGCGATCGGTTTCGGTGACGGCTCCGAGTTCCGGCGGCCGCTCGGCATCTCGATTGTGGGCGGGCTGGCGGTGAGCCAGCTCCTCACGCTGTACACGACGCCGGTGGTGTATCTCTACCTCGACCGCTTTCGGCTTTGGTGCAGGCGCCTCCGGTCGGGACGCGCAGGACAGCCTTCGCTGGAGGCGCCGTGAGGCGAAGCGCGCTCGGAATGTTTGCGCTTGCGCTCGCCGGCTGTGCCGTCGGGCCGGACTATCAGCGCCCGGATGTCGAGGTCGGCGCGGCGTACAAGGAAGCTGTCGGGTGGAAAGTGGCCGAGCCGCGCGACGAGGCGAGTCGCGGCAGGTGGTGGGAAATCTTCGGCGATCTACAGCTCAACCATCTGATCGAAGCAATCGACATCTCGAATCAGAACGTGCGCCTGGCAGAGGCGCAATTCCGCCAGGCGCAGGCTCTGGCGGCGCAGTCGCGCGCTGCGCTTTTCCCGACGCTCGACGCCGATGCCTCGATCGTCCGCAGCCGCTCGCCGAGCGGTCTGGTCGGCGGTACCACGGCAGGACGCATTGTCACCACGCGCTCAATTGGGCTTGCTTCCTCCTGGGAGATCGATCTTTGGGGCCGCCTGCACCGCGCCCTGGAATCGAGCGAGGCGAGCGCGCAGGCGAGCGCGGCGGACCTCGAAGCGGCGCGCCTCTCGGCGCAGGCGGAGCTCGCTTCCACCTATTTTCAGCTGCGCGTCCTGGACGTGCAGAAGCAGCTCCTCGACGACACCGCCGCTGCGTTCCAGAAATCGCTCGAGCTGACACGCAACCGTTACGCAGCCGGAGTCGCCGCAAAAGTGGACGTCGTTCAGGCGGAGACGCAACTGAAAAGCACTCAGGCTCAGGCGGTCGATACCGGGGTCCAGCGCGCGCAGCTCGAGCATGCGATCGCGATCCTCGTCGGCAGGCCGCCCTCGGGGTTTTCCATCGCACCGGCACCGCTCGCGGTGGCGATGCCGCGAGTCCCGCCCGGCTTGCCCTCTGAGCTCCTTGAGCGCCGGCCCGACGTCGCCGCGGCGGAGCGCCGTGCCGCCGCGGCTAACGCGCAGATTGGCGTCGCGAAGGCCGCCTACTTTCCGTCGCTCACGCTCTCGGCGAGCGGCGGCTACCGCAGCGGGGAGGCCGCGTCTTTGTTCACCTTGCCGAGCCAGTTCTGGTCGATCGGGCCGGCTCTGGCGCAGTCGATCTTCGACGCAGGCTTGCGACGCGCCCGGACCGAGCAGGCGGTCGCTGCATACGACGCGACCGTCGCCCAGTATCGCCAGACCGTGCTCGCCGGATTTCAGGAGGTTGAGGACAACCTCGCGGCCTTGCGCATCCTGGAGGAGGAGGCGAAGGTCCAGGAAGAGGCGGTGCGCGCAGCCCGCGAAACGGTGACGCTGACCCTCAACCAGTACAAGGCGGGGACCGTGAGCTACCTCAACGTAGTCATCGTGCAGACCGCCCAGCTCAACAACGAGCGCACGGCCGTGATCATCCTGGGCAGACGCCTCGTTGCCGCTGCGACGCTGGTGAAGGCACTGGGTGGCGGGTGGGACGCCTCCCGGCTCGCGCAGGAGTAGCTCGTAAGGGGCGGGTAGCTCCCGCTACGGGCCTTCGCTGCCAGCGCGCTTGGTGGAGCGCACTGGCAAGTCATCAATGATCTCCTGGAGCCAGCTGTCATACTTTCTCGCTCTCTCTATGTGGTCGTATTGTTTGGCGATGAGATTTGTTCTCTTGACCCGCCGCTGCTGTGCCTCCGGCTCTTCTCCAACGGCCTCACGTATCGCATTGGCGAAATCCTTTGCATCCATCTGAGCCAGGTGCACCGTGTCCGGGCCTACCAGACTCGTCACGGATGGATGGGCCACCGCAACGACCGGAATCGGCGTCGCCATATACTCCACGAGTTTCATTGGTGAGGTCGCAAACCGGGCAACAAGACCTTCGCCCAAAGGTAGTACGAGAACCGATGAACCGTTCACTGCTCGCGCAACGAGTTCATTTGGGTGGACAAAGCCGAGATACTCCACACGTCCTTCGACCGCAAATTTCTTTTCAAGCTCGGCGATATATGAACGCGAGTCGTCTTCCAGGACTTTCCCTCCGGCAATTCTCAACCGAAAGCGAGGGGGCAGATGTGCGAGGCTTTCGAAAAGGAGGGGTATGTTCTTCCACGAGGTAAATTGCCCTGTATAGGTGACAAAGACGTGGGCGGAATCCTTTGGGGCCGCCTTCGCCTGAGAAAACTTACGCGTATCCACCCCGTTCGGCAAAACGATGCTCTTTGGGGTTACGCCATAGCCATTCGTCTCCAGATATTGATGCTGCGAGAAATTGGTAAAGACAATACCGTCGACAGAATCGAGGAAACGTTGGAACGCCCTATGATGCTTCTTCTGCTCACGAAATGGCAGACCCCCTTCGTGCAGTTCGCTGACTATGGGTATGCGGAAGATCAATCTAAGTATCCTTGCGGAAAACAGATGCCTGCGCTCCCGCAAGACGAGGACGCAGCGTTCCTTGCTGGTTCTTATGAGGGCTAAGAAGGCAAAGAAGATGAAGACGAATCTAATTGCCTTGATTCTTTGCCTGATGAAAAGAAGCTCTAGCCGCTCAAACACGCGGATGTACTTTTCCAGAGCGGCACGGGCGGCGGCATTGTCGTAGACAATCGGTACAACCACTCTGGTGTGCAGATTTGACAAATGTCCATAGTCATTCATGATCTGCAGTGTCATTCCAGAATGGAGTTCAGAACCGGTTTCTCGAAAGTACAGGACCAGTTTGGGCATTGCGCGTGTCCCAGGTGCGCCCGGAGAAGAGTCCACTGTTAGGATTTGTCCGATGGGCCTAGGTTGCCTGCCTGCAAGGGTGGTGAAGCAAACCGGCTTCTCTTTCTGTGGCGTGTACCCGATTATCGGCTGACAGTCGCAAGGAGTTCACGCATGCGCGCGTCGTAGGAGTGAGCCTGATGGAAGTGGTTCACCAGTTGCATCGCGCGCTGGCGCGCCCCGCGGGGATCAGCGAGCGCCGCGCTTGTTTGGGCATGCAATTCTGCTTCGTCCCGGTAGGCAAACAGACAATAGAGTTTGTCTGCCGGGATCAGTTCGCGTAGTTCTCGCTTTTCGTCCACCAGCTGCGGCACACCGCAGGCCGCTGCTTCGAAGACGCACGGATTCAGGCCGAAGTCGTAGCGGCCGTACCAGGTGTGGATATTCAGCGTTGCGAGCGATGAAGCGAATACGCGCACCATCTTCTCAGGGGAGAAGATCCCATTGTGCAGACGCGGTCGCAGGGGAGAGTTGCGGGGGAGCTTCCTGCGCCACGGGCCGAATATGCGGACATCGCAGATCTTCGCTTCGACCAGACGGGCGATGATTCCTTCCCGGTTCTCCGACCAGTGTCCCGCGAACGAGACCTGGCAGGCGAGCGAGGGGTCTGCGATCAGCGGCCGGTGCACCGAGGGATCGCATGCGGGTGGAAGGAAGCGGACATTGGGGATTCCGCGCGTCCTGTAGGCGTCGACCGAATACTTTGCGTTGGTGAAAGCGAAATCGTAGGCGGGAAGGATGCGGCACGCCCGTTCGAACTCAAACGGGTCGTTGAGCCACCAGTTGATTCGCGGAACGTCCCGATCGCGCAGGAGCTCGAGCACCGTGGCGGCAATGTCAAACCCGTAGAGCGTCAGAAAAAGATCGGGCCTCGATTCCTCCACCGCGGCCATGAGGCGCGACGTAACGAGTCGATCGCGCGTGGCCTCTCCACGCAGACGACCACGGATTTCTTCCCCGAGAGTCGGGGAATAGTCTACCGACACGACTTCATGGCCCATGCGCTCAAGAGCGGCGCGGGCGAAACGCGACATCGGGACAGTGCGCAACTTTCCTGGAACCGCGAACAATATCCGCAAGCAGACTCCCGTTTAGCCGTGAGAAGATTCCGGCCCCCAGCTCCAATTCTGACATGGGTCGCGCGGATTGCTTTCGCCTCGGCTGCGCCGGAGCGAGACAGGTGCGCATGCTAAAATAGAAGCCTTTCGCGCGCCACCCAGAACGCATGTTCAGTCCGAGCAGAACTCTGAATCAGGTCGACCCCGAGCTCTGGTCCGCCATCGAGCGCGAGAACCAGCGCCAGGAAGATCACATCGAGCTGATCGCCTCGGAAAACTACGCAAGCCCGGCAGTGCTCGCGGCGCAGGGCTCGCAGCTCACCAACAAATACGCCGAAGGTTACCCCGGCAAGCGCTATTACGGCGGCTGCGAATTCGTCGATGTCGCCGAGCAGCTCGCCGTTGATCGAGCGAAGAAGCTCTTCGGGGCGGGATACGCCAACGTGCAGCCGCACTCCGGCTCGCAGGCGAACCAGGCGGTATACATGGCGGCGCTCAAGCCGGGCGACACGCTCCTGGGCATGTCGCTCGCGCACGGCGGCCATCTTACGCACGGCGCCGCGGTCAGCTCCAGCGGCAGGCTGTACAACGCGCTCCCCTACGGCCTCAACACCGAGGAAACGATCGATTACGCGGAAATCGAGCGGCTCGCGAGCGAGCACAAGCCGCGCATGATCGTCGCGGGTGCCTCAGCATACTCCCGAATCATCGACTGGACGCGCTTGCGCGACATCGCCAGGGGCTGTGGCGCGTACCTGATGGCAGACGTCGCCCATTACGCGGGGCTGATCGCCGCCGGCCTGTACCCGAGCCCGATCGGCATCGCCGACTTCGTGACCAGCACCACACACAAGACGCTGCGCGGCCCGCGCGGCGGCCTGATCCTCGCCGGGGCCGAGCACGAGAAGATACTGAATGCCGCGATTTTCCCCGGCCTTCAAGGGGGGCCGCTCATGCATGTCATTGCCGCCAAAGCCGTTGCGTTTAAGGAGGCGCTCGCGCCCGAATTCCGCGGCTACCAGGAACAGGTTCTCGCCAATGCCAAGGTGATGTCGAAGCGCCTGCAGGCGCGGGGCCTGCGCATCGTTTCCGGCGGGACCGACTGCCACATGTTTCTCGTGGATCTGCGTGCGAAGCGCGTCACAGGCAAGGACGCGGAAGAAGCGCTCGGGCGCGCCCATATCACGGTGAACAAGAACGCCATTCCCAACGATCCGCAGAAGCCTTTCATCGCAAGCGGCATCCGCATCGGCTCGCCAGCCATGACGACGCGCGGTTTCCGAGAGGCCGAGTCCGAGCTTCTGGGTAACCTGATCGCCGACGTGCTCGATGCCCCACAGGACGAAAAGACCACCCAGCGCGTTAAGGCGGGGGTGGCGGAGCTGTGCCGTGGCTATCCGGTATACCGTGCGACAGGATCCGCGGAGACGCATCGGCTGGCGGCTCTCTAACGGGCAGGAAAGGGCTTAAGCGGCGTGAAGTGCCCCTACTGCAAAGCCGAAGACACAGCAGTCATCGACTCGCGCGAGTCCGAGGACGGGGACAGCGTGCGCCGCAGGCGTCAGTGCGAGAGCTGCGGGAAGCGCTTCACGACCTACGAGCGGGTGGAGCTCTCCATGCCGATGGTCGTGAAGACGAGCGGCAACCGCGTGCCCTACGACAGCGAGAAGGTTCGCACCGGTTTCATGCGCGCTCTGCACAAGCGGCCGGTGCCGACCGAGTATGTGGAGCAGGCTATCAACCGTATCGAACAGCGGGTTCTCGCCCTCGGCGAGCGCGAGGTGCCAAGCCGCGTCATCGGCGAGATGGTGATGCGGGAACTAAAGAAAATGGACGACGTCGCCTATATCCGTTTCGCCTCCGTCTACGAGGACTTCCAGCGCGTTGACGATTTTCACGAGGCGATCCGAGAAGTCAAGAAGCCGGCCCGCACGCGTCGCGCCGCCAAGTAATGTTCACCGCCGCCGACCGCGAGTTCATGCGGCAGGCGCTCGAGCTCGCCGAACGGGGATTGTACACAACCACTCCCAACCCCCGTGTCGGCTGTGTCATCGTCAAGGATGGTGCGGTCGTCGCAAGCGGCTGGCACGAGAAAGCGGGCCTCCCGCATGCGGAAGTCCTCGCGCTGGAAGCGGCGGGCGAGCGAGCCCGACTCGCGACGCTCTACCTCAACCTCGAGCCCTGCAGCCACCACGGCCGCACGCCGCCCTGCGCTGACGCCATCGTCGCCTCCGGAATCAAGCGCGTCGTGGCGGGGATGCAGGATCCGAATCCCAAAGTCGCGGGTGCGGGCTTTGCGAAACTGCGCGCCGCCGGGATCGAGGTCGAGCACGGGCTCATGGAAGACGAGGCGCGCGAGCTCAACATCGGTTTCGTCGCGCGCATGACGCGCGGCCGCCCGTGGGTGCGGATGAAGATCGCGGCGAGCCTCGACGGGCGCACCGCGCTCGCCAACGGCAAGAGCCAGTGGATTACTGGCGAAGCGGCCAGGGCGGACGGACATCGCTGGCGCGCCCGTGCGTGCGCCGTGCTCACAGGCTTCGGCACGGTCAGGGACGACGATCCGCAGCTGAACGTGCGCGGCATCGACACGTCGAGGCAGCCGCTCAAGATCGTCGTCGATTCCAGATTCGAAACGTCTCCCGGCGCGCGCCTATTGAAGGATGGGAGGACACTCGTCGCCGGCGCAGTGGAGAACCAAAGGAAAATAGCCGCGCTCAGAGCGGCTGGCGCCGAAACGGTCGTAATTCCGAACGAGCATGGCAAGGTCGAACTCTTCAAGCTGATCGAAGACCTCGCACGGCGCGAGCAGAACGAGATCCACGTCGAGGCGGGAATGAAGCTGAACGGATCGCTGCTCCAGGCAGGGGTGGTGGACGAAGTGCTCGTCTACCTTGCGCCGACTCTGATCGGCGATTCGGGACGGGGCATGTTCAGCCTGCCCGAGCTAACCGAACTCTCGCGGGTAAGGTCCCTGAGGGTTCGGGAGGTCGAGCGCGTCGGCGCGGATGTGCGGATTCTTGCGCGGACTTGAGCGGCTACTTTTCGCCTTTGAACGAGCGCTTCACTTCGTGTGCGCCTTCCTTCGCAGCGTCGCTTATGGTCCTGCCCGCCTTCCTTGCATCGTGACCGATTTCCTTTCCGGTCTTCTTCGCGCCTTCCCAGACCTCTCGCGTAGCCGAGCCGACAGCCCGGCCCGCCTTGCGCGCATCCTCCTTGATTCCCTCCTTCCCTCCGACGCTGCCGGTGCCGGCAATCAAAAGAGTCGCGAGGCTTGCATAGGCGATGATCGAACGGCCGAGCTGCATACCAACTCCTTCACGATCTTCCCGGTGATGATACGCATCCGGCCCGCAAAGCCAAGTAGAATTCACGCCCATCTGAGCCCATAGACCGTTCTTCTCGAAAAAATGTTCAGCGGGATCGTCGCCGCGGTGGGGAAAATCCGCCGCGTCTCACCGAAGCGCGGGGGCCTGCATCTTGTCATCGAAGCGGCCAAGATCGGGCTTGGCAATGTCGCGATCGGCGACAGCATCGCCGTGAACGGTACATGCCTTACCGTTGTTGCGCGCGGGCGAAGAAGCTTCGGCGTGGACGTCTCCCGTGAAACTCTCCGCTGCACGGCAGGGTTCGAAGAACCCGGCGAGGTCAACCTTGAGAAGGCTCTCCGCCTCTCGGACCGGCTCGGCGGCCATCTTGTACTGGGGCATGTAGACGGCGTCGGCAAGGTCACGCGCATCGAGAGTACAGGGGTCAACCGCATTCTCCGGATAAGGACGCCGCGCGGGCTCGCTCGCTACATCGTGCGGAAAGGCTCGATCGCTGTCCACGGCGTGAGTCTGACCGTCAACGCGGTGCGCGGCGCCGAGTTCGAGGTCAACCTGATTCCGCATACGCTTGCAGCGACCACGCTAAAGGATCTTCGCGTCGGCGACCGCGTCAATATTGAAGTCGATCCTCTTGCGCGCTATGCCGAGCGGCTGCTCCGGAGAAAGTGAGCTACGGAGCAATTTCGTCTTCCCGGAGTCCCGCTTTCGCGGGAGTGATGGATACGTAGTGGGATTTTCTCCTGCCGAGATCGAACAGCGGCGCGCGCTCGCGCCGCGCCCGGAATTTCCGCCCGAGCTGCCGATCTCCGCAAGGCGCGAGGAGATCGGCCGGTCCATTTCCGAGCATCAGGTTGTCATCGTGTGCGGCGAGACCGGGTCGGGGAAGACCACGCAGTTGCCGAAGATCTGCCTCGAGGCGGGCCGCGGCCTGCAGGGACTCATCGGGCACACGCAGCCCCGCCGGATCGCCGCGCGCGCCACGGCGACGCGGATCGCGCAGGAGCTGAAGACCGAGCTGGGAGGAGCGGTGGGCTACAAAATCCGCTTCACCGACCGCGTTGGGTCGCGTGCGTTTATCAAGCTCATGACGGACGGCATTCTCCTGGCCGAGACCCAGGGTGACCGCGAGCTCCGCCAGTACGACACGCTGATCCTCGACGAGGCGCACGAGAGAAGCCTCAACATCGATTTCCTTCTCGGGTATGTCAAGCAGCTCCTTCCGCGGCGTCCCGAACTCAAACTGATCATCACCTCCGCGACAATCGATGCCGAGCGCTTTTCGAAGCAATTCGGCAGCGCTCCGGTGATCGAGGTTTCGGGCCGGCTCTATCCGGTGGAAGTGCGCTACCGGCCGCTCGAGGAGAACGCGGACCAGGACCGCGACCTGGACGAGGCGATCGCGGAAGCCGTGGGCGAACTCGCCCTCCTGGGAGAAGGAGACATCCTCGTTTTTCTGCCGGGCGAGCGAGAGATTCGCGAAGCAGCCGAGACCCTGAGGAAGCACCATCCCCCGCACACCGAGATCCTGCCCTTGTTCGCGCGGCTTTCGGCCGAGGAGCAGCAACGCATATTCAAGCCACACGGCGGACGGCGCATCGTGCTCGCCACCAACGTTGCCGAAACCTCGCTTACCGTTCCGGGCATCCGCTACGTCGTTGATACCGGACTCGCCCGCATCAAGCGCTATAGCTACCGCAACAAGGTTGAGCAGCTGCGTGTGGAAAATATCTCCCGGGCCTCGGCCACCCAGCGTGCCGGGCGCTGCGGGCGGCTTGCCAACGGTGTCTGCGTGCGCCTGTATGCCGAGGGCGACTTCAAGCTGCGGCCGGAATTCACCGATCCCGAAGTGCTGCGCTCGTCGCTCGCCAACGTGATCCTTCGCATGAAGGCGCTTGGTCTGGGGACCGTGGAGGAGTTTCCCTTCATCGATCCGCCGGCGCAGAGGGCAATCCAGGACGGCTACGCGCTGCTCGCCGAGCTCGGTGCCGTGGACGACGCAAGAGAGCTGACCGAGGTCGGAAGGCAGCTCGCCAGACTGCCCGTCGACCCGCGCATCGGGCGCATGGTGCTTGCGGCCCGCTCGGAGAATGCGCTCGGCGAAGTGCTGATCATCGCCGCTGCGCTTTCGGTGCAGGACCCGCGCGATCGGCCTGCCGAGCGCGCCACCGCGGCCGACGAAGCTCAGAAGCGCTTCAACGATGAGAAATCGGATTTTCTTTCCTGGGTCAAGCTATGGAAGTTCTTCGAGGAGGCACTCGAGCACAGGAAATCGAGCCGCAAGCTGCACGCCGCCTGCCGGGAGCATTTTCTCTCCTTCAGCCGAATGCGGGAATGGCGCGATGTCCATGGACAGCTGAAGGAGTTGACTGCCGAGCTCGGCTGGCGGATTTCGGGGACGCCCGCGACCCACGCTCAGATTCACCGCTCGCTTCTCGCAG
>Ga0187774_10000615_pt1 | contig 12290 bp, 22 predicted proteins | sample 0216_BV02_MP05_2_FD_133152 | JGI IMG/M metagenome (GOLD analysis project Ga0187774, IMG submission 133152) | Tropical peat soil microbial communities from peatlands in Department of Meta, Colombia - 0216_BV02_MP05_20_MG | ecosystem: Environmental > Terrestrial > Soil > Wetlands > Peat | place... | reverse complement strand
CGGCGAGAGACAAGAGGGGGTAGGCTGTGGGTGCTGTCGCGTACCGGAGTAAGAAGCGAGCGAGGATAGGACAGCACAAGCTTACCTATTGGAACGACCCAAACGGAGCCCCCGAGGACCTCTTAGCCCTTGCGGAAAACGACGAGTATCGAGCCTTACAAAATCCTAACTTCCCGCTAACAAGGCTGATTGAGTTTGCGCTCAAGGCCCCACAGTACATTGAGCGAAACCCATCTCTGCAGCTCTACGAGCTCGAGAGCCCCCAGGGCTACCGCGAGTTGCTGCTTGAATTACATGCGGGGTGGATGGCTTGGGCAGAAGAGAACCTCTCGTTAGAGGACAAGCAAAAGCTCGCGATTGCGGCGGCCTGGCGTCATGTAGAGAACTATGAAGCGCTCACGGCTGAAGATGAGACGATGCGCAATCTCTTACGCGCCTCTTTGGGATACGTAGAAGGGCTCTTTGCCAAAGAGGAGCTCGCCCGGATGCGAAAGGCGGCGCATAAGATTGAGTGGGCCTGGGTACAGAAGGGCAATCAAATCGCGGCAGACAAGAAGAATCTCCCGTATGCGATATCGGCGCTCTTACGTGCAGCGGAGGCCGCGGCGGATACTGAGAAAGTTGAGGAAGAAGAGACGAATCAAATCTATGCGCTGGGAACGCTCGAGGACGCGGTTTTCTATTTAGCCGGGGGAACGGTCGGTCAAAAGTGGTCGGGTCACATTCCCTCGGATGTCAGAGACGCCCTGTTACAAGAGGCTCTTTGGCAGAGTCGCCAAATCAGAAAGTTTTATCTGGACGAAGAGCGCTCGATTCTCAGGCAGTCTATCTTAGCCACGATTAAAGAGACCCAAGCCCGCCAAGCGGCGACGAAGGCCCAGGCCCAAAAAGCCATTGCGCAGGCCCAAGAAGGAGCCAAGCAGATTGCGGCAATCATGGCGAAAGAAGACCCGAACACGTGGCCGGTCTGGTTGGGGTTAGGGATGCTCGCAACGGGGGCTGTGGTGCTCCTGGTGGGCCCCGAGCTCTTGGTTGCTTCCTCGGTTGCGGTCGCTGCTTCGGAGATTGTCGCAGCAGCGGAGGCGGCCGAAGTGAGCGCGGTTTCAGTGCAGGCATTTATTGACGGAACGTATCTCAGCGAGGCCGATAGCGCGACGCTCTTTTTAAAAGAGCTCACCCAAAAGCTATCAGCCAAAGGGGTACAAGTGGTCTCAGAGGCGGCCGAAGTGGTCGCAAAGGTAGCGCGATAATGAAAGTTCCTTACAACACACACGCTAAAAACATAAGCGGGATTCCAAAAGATGCCCGCACGCTCCAGGAGAAGATTCAACACGCGATTGAGTCTCAATTAACGGTGTCTCTTAAGTTTTGTCGGGTGAAAGAGAGCTACGAGAACGGCCAGCCCGAAGGCTATTGCTCGTTGTCTCTCTGGCTGGCGAGTATGAACGAGCTCCAGCTCGAAGTCAGAGAGCATCACGGCAAGAGCTACAGCCGACAAAAGAAAGCGGAGATGCTACGAGTGCTCGCGCAGGTAAAAGGGGCGATAGAGGAGACCTTAGCGCCGATAGAGAAGGCGCTCACAGAGTTACCGAGCGAGCCAGACGAAGAAGAGGGCAAGTGATGAACGAGCCCTTCTTGTGCATCGGAGACTACTTCTTTTTGAAGGAGCGCGGCGGCCAATCTTCTTTTAATACAAGGGTGCTGTATCGGCTGGTGTCGAGGGAGGCGGAGTTTCTCAAAATCGAAGCAACGCCCTTTTGGAGGGACACCCAGGATAACCCGCCGGCGTTACGACGCCACGAAGACGCGGTCTTTGAAAAGTTTTACAAGCGCCTCTATATAGTCCCTTTGCTCAACGTGGGGCATATTGAGCCCTTTAGTAAGAGCCTGGCAGCGGCAGAGCTTGCGGTTGATGGACGTCGGAAACAACCCGACGAAGAAAAGGCCAGATAAAGCAAAAGCGCTTGTAGAGAGAAGCTACAAGCGCTTCTTGGGTCTGTGACCCTCACCTCCTCCTGAGAGGCTAGCTTTGAGAGCGAATATACGGCCGGCGGAAGAAAAAAACACCCCAAAAAAAGGGTGTGTACCTGACCACCTGGGAAAGTATATTTTCCCCTTGACTCTTGGTGAGGGTTTTGCGAGAGTCGAGCCAGCACAAAACAAAAACGCCGAAGGCTGCGAACCCTTCGGCGTTTTCTAAACCCTATTAGCCCTAGGGTCTTTATGTCTGATAAGTTACCTCACTCTTCCCTTTCTGACAATGCCTTTGAGCGTCGCCGCGATTTTGACGGCACATTCCTAGACCGCCCGGCCTGGTGGTGGACTTACAAACAGTATCTTCGCACTGAGCTAGAGGAGCTCTGCCGGTACGCGGCGCTCAACCTCGCAGGTCTCCACCGGGAGAACCCAGAGCGATGCACACTACCAGACCTCACCCCCTACTTAGCTCCGCGCGTCGTCGAGATTGTCAAAGTCCGCTATGACCAGCTCTTAGGGGCTCTTATCGAACTCAACATGATGCAGGAAGGAGATTTTATCGAATGAACTTTAGCAATTATGAGATGTTCCTTCTTCTCTCAGCTTTCTATTCCGTCCATCAGACGAGAGCCTTAAAGCGCTTACCCGAAACGGCGAAAGAAGAACTGAGAGAGGTACATAAGACGTTAAGGGAACTCATTAAGGCGAGCGGGCACAAGATTCACTCTGAACAACTGATGAACTCTTGGAGCATTGCGAGCGAGAGAGACCACTTTCAAAGGCTCGCAGAAGAGGAGCTCTTCTGTGAGCACGGCGCTACTACGAAAGATAGTTGTCCTTTATGTGAGGCCAAGCGATGAGCGCGGCTCGCCTCTACCTGCGTTGCTCTTAGGCGCTCTTATTGAGCTCAATATGATGCAGGAAGGAGATTTTATCGAATGAGACAACCCCAAAGCCCACGAAACCAAATTATCTGCTTTCCTGAGAAGGTTATTTTGTTGCCGGAGATTCCCTCTGTTGTTGAGTTTATGGCCCAGCGAGAGGCCTACATCGTGGGGTTTTACTGTGAAGAGAAAGAGGTCTCTGCGGTCTTTGTAAAGAGCCTCTCTCGTGGGGTAAGTGAAGTATTTGTGCAAGACCCAGCGCGTAAAAAAGAGCTCTCTTTATACGCGGGGCCTCTTCTCGTTTCTCTTCCTGGCGAGCTTATTTCCCTGGAAGCTTTTCTTATCGGAGACTTGCACCCTTTTCTTATCAAACCAGGGCAGACCATCCGGCTAGAGCTCCTGAGCAAAGATGCGAAAAAAATCACTCTCACGCTAGAGCCAAGGGTAAAGAGGGTTACTGAATGAGCGCTCGCCTCTACCTGCGTTGCTCGACACAAGAGCAAGTCGTCTCTGGCTTAGGCCTCGAAGCCCAGCGGGAAGCGTGTCTCCAATATTGCCAGCGCGAAGGCCTCCAGGTCGTCAAGACCTACGAGGACAAGGGCCTGAGCGGGGCGTCTCCGGTCCATGAGCGCGAAGGCCTCTCGCTGCTCTTGCGAGAGGTCCAAAAAGGCGACGTTGTCGTTGTGGCGAAGCGGGACCGTCTCGCGCGTGACGTGTATCTCTCGGCGCTCGTCAAGCGCACGCTCGCGCAGGCAGGCGCGAAGCTCTGCAGCGCCGCCGGAGAAGGCACCGGAGACACCCCCGAAGATGAGCTCATGCAAACGATTATAGAGGGCTTTGCGGCCTATGAGCGGAGCCAGATTCGAGGGCGGATTAAAGCCGCAATGCAGATTAAACGCGGCAAGAATGAGCGGCTAGGCAATCGGCCGCCCTTTGGCTCGAAGGTTGCGGCGGACGGTGTGCACCTGGAGCCCTGCGAAGAAGAGCTCGCAGCCTTACAGCTCGCCAAGCAGCTCTGGGAAGACGGAGGCCTCAGCCTGCGCAAGGTCAGTCAACGCTTAGCGGAGGCAGGCTATGTAAACCGTAAGGGGAATCCCTATCCGGCCTCCCAAATCAAACGGATGGTAGACCCATGAGCGCCGCGAAGTCGGCGCAGAAAGAAGAGAGGTAAAGATGTTATGGTATGCCTGTTTTTTAGTGTGTCTGTCCTTTGTCGCATTCCTGCTGATGTATCAAGGCTATTTAGCCAAGGAGCTCTCTCGGTCGAATGAGTACGCCCTGGCCCACACCGCGGAGATGCTCTCGCGGGTCTTAAGCCATCGTCACGCCTTAGACAGCGACGCGGTGCGGCTGCTCTCTGTCTATCTAGACGGCCTGCTCAAAGGAGAAGAAGAGAAGAGGCGCCAGCGCATTGAGGCCGAAGAAGAGGCGGAAGAAGAGCACAACGTCTCGATTCCTCTTACGCCCGGGGGCTCTTCCGCGGACCCCGTGACTATCGCAGAGCTCCAGAAGGCCAAAGAGCTTCGTAAGAAGTTAGACGAGGCCTATTCGCTCGCTCGCTTTTTTGAGGGAGAGAAAGAGGACGTCGAGCAAATCGCAAAGCTCCTCCAGGAGGTCTTAGGCAAGCCTGACCCTCAGATTACGATTGCCTTTAGCTCTCCGGGGGGTGAGTCGTGAGCTACTATAAAGAGATTCCCCCCGAGATTCACTATACGAGCGAAGAGAGTCTCTCCGAGTTTGTCGCGAAGGCCGAGGATACGACACATGCACACTGGAAAGCAGTGCTCCAAACACTTTTGCTGGGCTTTCAGTGGCTCTATAAAGAGGCCGTCGAGGTCTGCGAGTTTCACGGCTTTAGCTATGCGCTCATTCGCGTCTTTCTGTATGAGAAGCGAAGCCTCAAAAGCACCAACCAGCGGTGGTTTGTCTTCTTCGATGGCGCGAAGATACACCGCGGCTTTTGTGGTCTGAGCGAGCCAGACGAGGCCTTCGGGCAAAGCTATCTCGTGAGCCAGGATAAGCCAGGGCGAGACGTCGTCTGCTGGAAGGTGCCCCGTACCATCCAGCTACAGCAAAAGTTTCCCACGACGCACGAGAGCCTGTTAGGACATTACCTCATCCCCTGTGCGCGCTGGCTCTACGAGCCCATCTTACCCAACGGCCGCACCTGGAAAGACCAAGATACCTTTACCATGTCCTACAACCGCTTAGTGCGGTGTGCGGTCTGCGACACCTTACGCATCAAAAACTGTCTCGCCCCGCTCCCCTTCGAGGGCGGCGAGAAAAACGTTTGTACGGGTTGTTGGGGCAAGGTCGGGTTTTTTCAGTGCGGCCGCTGCTATCAGCCAAAGCCACTCACAGAGCGATATTTTGCCAACTTTTCAGGGCAGCCGCGCCTCGTCTCTGCGTGGGCGTGGGCCCTCTCTGATTTTTGCTGCGCGCAGTGTGCGCCCGAAGGGGCGAAGCAGGCGCCCCCCAACATCTTTCCATTAAAATTGGGCCCAGAGGGCGCAAAGAGCTGGAAAGAAGCAGTCGAGCAAGGCTCCCTCACCCTCGCAGAGGCGACGGCCCATATGGTGAACAGCCTCACCCCCAAAGAGCGCCAGCTATTGAAGCAGCGCTTTACCCCCAAGGAGAAATAATCATGCAAGACGAAATCAACCTCTTTCACGAAGAATCTTGTTACAGCCCCGAATTGCTCTTAGTCGAGCAAAAGGAGCTACAGCACGGCGTCAACCACTTCAGGCTCGTGGTGCAAGAGCCTGTGAAGCCGCTGGCGCTCTATGCACTGGCCTCGCCGCTTTCGGCCTATCACCTGGTAGAGCTGACCGGGCTCTATTTGGCGCGAGAGCGTATCTCTCTCTCTCGTATCAGCACGCCCTTACCAGACGCGACGCTTCCTCTACGAGACCTCTCGTTGTGGGCGTCCTCTCCTCCGGCCTTTTGGCGCAGGCTCCAGGCGGAGCACCTGCTCACCGGGCAGGCGTTCGGGGCAACGCTCGAGTGCGAGCATCCCTCCCCGGGATGGGTGGTCTCATTGGTGTTATTAGGGCTGGTGTTTCGGCCCAAGAGCGAGGCGCTCTATCCCATATCGCTTCCACTGACCGGGGCGCTGGTCACGCCGCCGAGCTCCGAGGCAAAGGACGCGCTCACCCTGGGCGCTGCGGAGCAAGAGCTCTTCGGAAAGGGAGAGAAGTGATGTTTCACTATTCCGTGCGGCATTATGACGAGGATAAAGCCGACCTCGCCGTGATTTGTGAGCATTACGGCTTAGCGACACAGGCTCAGGCTGACAGGCTAGCCCGGCGGCGGCTTGCCAACGAAATAAGAGCCTCCCGGGCAGCGCTCCGAACGGTTGACGTAGAGCTCTTCCCCGAAGATGACCAACCTACCCCGGATGTCACCCCAGAGCCCCTAGAAACACCAAAGGCCCCAGAGGAGCAGCCACGAGAGCCGAGCCAACCGGAGCCTTCGGCGCCGTTTGAAGAGGCCTCCCCGGAAGAGGAGGAGTTACAATCCCTCTGCCGGGAAGCAGCCACTCTTCCTGAAGCAGAGTTTGATGGGAGCCACGCTTCCGTGTGGCGCGTCATCCTCGCTAAGGTACGACTTCTTTTACTGCGTGTCCACCCCCAGGGCCCCGAGAGCTACGAGGCGCAACGCCTCGCCTACACCCAACACCGCAACGCCTCGCTCGACGCCGTCTTTGATTACCTCGTCACCCACACCCAACAGTTTCTACGCACCCGAAAGCTACGTAACTGACGAGCCGCTAAGCGGTCTAGCGCAATCGACCGACACCCCGCAAGTACGCCACGCCCTACGATAGACCCCAACCCCCCACAAACTACCATTGTCTCTACCGCCTGCACAAAAGCATCCTGCTCACTGTACGCCTCCGCCCGTTTTTCCTCTACTTTGAACAGGTTTAATTTATTTGGGTTATTCAAATTGAGACGTATAGTTTTGAGCCATACTGAAAATGAATTTATTTTATACAGTGCCCCATAAAAGATCAGATCATAATAAAGTTAAAACTGTATCAAAGAGAGAACGACGAGATCTGATCTTGGTTTGCGACGTTGCAACGATCTCAGATATAGTTTTAGTTCCTCTGTCTATTTTTTAGAATGGAGCGCTGGTAGAGCGGCTGAAAAAAAAAGCTTGACTCGCCTCTTCGTTCCTACAAAACCCCTTATCAACCCGTTTTCAAATTTGGTGCCACTTGTAAGGCTCTTCTCGTCAGTCGAAGAGGGCTTGCGCCTTCTCTTCTCCTCTCCTCGTGACCTTCTTCCCGACGGTCGGCACGAAAGCGAAGAGTCGCCCCCGCGGGCGCAACAGCCGCGGCGGGGTCTTTCGGTCTTCCCCTTCTGAAACGATTCCTCGTTATCTATCTGCCTTTCTCCCACATTTTCGGCTCGTAATGGAGAAGTGTTCCCAGAGGGCGCCTCCCGGCGCGCAAAGGCAGGCTTTTAACAAGGATACGATTCGACGCACCGCGCTATTGATGCGGCTCCGAGACTGCGCGATACTCTTCGTATGAAGACCAAAGAATTAGTTCCTCTGCTTGCGTTCTTCCTCTTGATGGGCGGTTCCAGTGGCGCTAGAAAAATTCCAGCGGGCGCCCCAATTTTGATTGTAGGCGACTCACAGAGCCTACCAGGGGGCTTTGGGGATAGGCTCGCCGCCGAGCTCCGGCGGGCGGGCTATACGGTCTCTGTGTTAGCGGTCGGCGGCAAAACTGGAGGCTACTTTACGACCGGTGAGGGGAAACAAAAGCTCCTCGCGCAGCTCGCCGCGCTCCGCCCCCAGGTCGTTCTTTGTTTGTTTGGTACGAACGAGGCCGCTGATATCGCGCTCAGTCCTTCTACTGAAAAGAGTATAATCAAGGGACACCTTGCACTGAAACAACTACTGAACAGTGCTGGAGCCCGGGCGCTCTTTGTGGGGCCCCCGGACTTCAGCCCCGGAGTCAAAGGAGGCGGCAAGGATCCCGCCCAAATCATTGACGCCTTTCCGGTGTTGGTTCCCAGGCTCCGCGCGGTCTATGGCGAGGAGAACTTTTTGGACGCCCGACCCTACACCCCCATGCCCCACACCCAAATCCATTTTGGGGCCAAGCAGGCGCACGCCTTTGCGGAGAGCCTAGCGCCTGCGGTTCTGGAGGCTCTCCCATGAAGAGCGGCTGGCTGCTCCTGCTCTTGCTCCTGGTCGGCGGCGGGCGAGCTCGGCCCCGCTCGAGCCCGGGGAAGAAAGGCAAGAAGAAAAAAGACAGCGAGGCCGCCCGCCAAGAGCGGGTGCTTGATACGCTCGTCTGGACGAGGTCTGCGGCCGTTAAGTATGGGGTTCCACTGCCGATTGTGTTGGCCGTCCTCGATGTCGAGAGCCACGGCTACCCAGAGGCTACCTCGGGCGTCGGCGCGATGGGCTATATGCAGCTCATGCCCGACACCGTCAAAACCTACCGCCCTCACGGAGGGGCCGACCCCTACGACCCCGCGACCAATATTGACATTGGAGTGCACTTATTAAGTGACTTATACAACGAGTTTGGCGATTGGCTGGCGGTCTTTACCGCCTATAACGCGGGCCCGGCTCGACTGCGGAAAAATAGACACAATTATCGGTGGGTGTACGTCAATGAAGTTCTCGCCCGCTTGCAAATCTGGCAAAATACCCGATAACTCAAAATCCTTTCGCCGGGCTCACTTGGGCGTTTTTTACTCTTTATTTTTGTGCTATATTATAAAATATGGGCTAGTTATTTTCTTAGTATTTTGCTATCGTCTGCGAGAACGTTACGCCCCGCTCACTGTCTAGGAAGTTACGAAAAATGGGAATTTTCCGGGGCACGTTACGGGGCAGAAATGGCGTTTCCTTTATCCTGGGAAGAAAACCCCCCCGAAATACCCCCTAAAGGACAAGCGGCGAGCGCCTCGCTGCGTCAATTTGCGGGGTGGTTACGAGATAAATTTGAGAGAGGAGTCTTAGAAGAGCGTTATTTTGATTGGTTGTATGATTATGAATCGGCCCATCCGGCCCCCGGTGGCGTCACCTCTTTTTTGAAAATGTCGGAAGAGAAAACAAAGCGAACCATCGAGGCGGTGCAGAAATCAAAGCCGCTCCCCGAGGCGGCGGCGCTGGCGGCCGCAGAGGGAAATCGGGCGGATTATTTAATGAACTCGATGGGCGATGCGATTCGGGAGCTCCGCCAGGGCTTTAGTACCGCGATTAAGGAGCTAGCTAACGGCTATCAAAATACACTCTCCGAACTACGGGTAGGCTTTGGCGAACTGCGCCAGGGCTACAGTCAGTTAAACAGTGACCACCGCTCGCTGCTCGGGCTGATTTTCCCGCACACGGAGGCCCAGCACAAAATTGCGAATGAGAGCATGGTCACCTACCGCGAAGCGCTGACAATGGAGGCAAAAGCGAACGTTGCCTTAATGACACAAAAGGTCGGCGTGAACGCAATGGAGCAGCAAGCGGAAGCGATGGTCTTGAGCCTGGTCAGCGATACGATGCGGGCCAAGATGGGCCTCCCACAAAAAAGCGAGCCGCCCAAAGAAGAAAAGAAAGCGGCGCCCAAAGAAGAGAGCCCGGCGAGCCCGGCGAGTGGGGCGATTGCGGATAAAGCGGCCGAGCTCTTTTGGGAGCAGATACAAAAAAAAATGAGTCCCGCGCCCCCCGCGCCCCCGAGTGAGGGAGAATGACCGTAGAGGCCTGGATTCTCGCGCGCTATCGAGCCGCTGAGCTGCGGACCTACGCCGCGATTTTCCAGGGCGGAGACCGCAAGCGAAGCTTTCTCGCGCACCAGTGCGCCGCGTGGCGTATCTCGGTGCTCACTGGGGTTTGGCCTCGGGGGAAGACTCCTTATGTGAAAGCTCTCTTAGAGGGGCGCACCCTTGCAGAGATTTTAAAGAGAGGCGGCTACGAGTGAGTAGATACCCAATCAAACTAGAGCCCTGTGAATGTTGCGGGGATCCGGGTTATGGCGTGTACCAGCCGGAAGGGTGCCCCCCTCGTTTTTTTTGCAAGGCCTGCCTTCAGATGAAGCCTTGGCAATCTGTTCACGCCACGCGCGACCCTGTGCGCTGGGCTTATTTCGAGAAGCTTCGCCAGTTGCGGAAATTGAAACTTAATTGATATCGAAAAGGGGATTTATGAACAACTCAGACGAACAACAAAAAGAAGAACTCCTTGCCACTGGGCACAAATTGGTAGGGGCTACTTGGTTGTGCGGTTGTCACTTTGAGTACTGGACCCATGAGAGCAACGTCGAGGCCTCCAGGCGCATGATCGAGAAGACTCTATGTAACAACCACGCGTTCACAACCCCAATTCAGAACGGGCACGAAGCCAAGCTTGTATCTGTGCTCAAGAAGCAAGAGAATCTTGTTACCTCTGACGACGTGGAGCAGCTCCGGAGAGGTACAAAGAAACCGAAGAAACATAATTGATATTCTCAGGAGATCAACAGTGAAGGTAAAAATAAAGAACCCAAAGACCGACCACCCAGTAAAGTTAATCAAGGGCCCTCCTGGTAACTATCTGGTAAAGTGCCTCAGCTGTGGAGCTCTGAACCTAAGCACTCAGCTGACCTCGACTGTTGCCAGCTGGACCCTGAGCACGAGTGGTTAAACGGTAGGTAGATGTTGATAAAGAGTCTTAGGATAAACAAGGAGGCTTCTCTATGGCAGGATATCTAACAAATTCTAAAGTTAGAATTTCCATTATCAACGACGGTCCTGCGGTAGAGCTCTCGGGTGTACGGTGCTCAGACTACCCAGAGGGCTTTTATCGGATGGCGGTTGAACATGGAGAAGTTCACCCCAACGATTGCTGTTTACACGTCTTTTACTGGAATATGTATCGGCCTAGAACATGGATAAGATGAGAGGGCAAAGCCCCCCTCCCCTTGAGGTGTGAGCAATGAAGGCAAAGGAGCAGAATAAACCAAAGGAGAAGCGAAGCGAGAGTAAACAAGCCTCGCATCAATACCGCTTGCGGTGTTTACGTTGTGGAAAGAAACGATCGCTCTCTGATATCCGGGGAGAGCTAGGCTGTACCTTTTGTCTTAAAGCGAAGCACAAGCCAAGTTAGCCGGGCGAATGAAAGCGTATACTTTTTACAGTTTCGCACTCCGGCTATCAATGACCCCGCTCGATTGTAAGGCTTTGACAAAGGGCAGGCTGCGCTCGCTCGCCAAAAACTCCGAAAGACTCTCGTCCGACTCCATCGCCTCGAGCTCTCGCAGCACCCCAGCGTCTACAAAGCGGGCCCTCGAAACGGCGATGCGCACTTTATCAAGCTGCTGGCTCAGCGAGGCGTTTAAGCGCCGCGACCAGCTCGCTAAGGTCTTCGCGTCGTCTCCTCCGGTACGGATGGTGCGTACTACCATGGGTTCGGCGAAGGCGTCGATATCGGCGCGCTTGAGCCCAAACTCCTGGGCATGCCGCCTAAGATAATCTTTGGGCACCTCCGAGCCCTCGCCATAGACCAGCATCGTTGCCATCGTGCGGCCGTTGCCCCCAAGGACGAACTTTTGCTCGTTGACCACCGGGAGGCCATCTAAGGCCCCGGGGGCGCTGTTAAAAATCAAAGACGGCTCATAGTCCTGGGCAATCTTCTCAACTTTCCCTTGCTCGGCCTGGAGGTGATAATCCCGCTCTTGCGCCTCTTTGGGGTAGCCTGGCGTTGCGGAGAAGCCTTTCAATGGTTGATGCGAGGGGAGCAGAGAGCCTATCTCTAACAGGCAATAGCGCGCGGGTATCTTTTCAATTCCAATACTCCCGCCTTTGGCAGGCACAATCACCGCGGCTTCTATGGAGCAACGCGCCCCCTGGATATCATACGAGCAGGCCTCCCGGCCTGGGAGACAAGTGGCGGTTTCACTTCTTGCCTTTCTTGCTAGCCTTTTTCCCGGTAGCTTTTTTCGCTCCCTTGTGGGCTTTGGAGGCGGCGCGGGCCTTGCCTTTCTTGCTACTCTTTTGAGCGGCTGCTTTTTTCGCTCCCTTGTGGGCGGGCTTTTTGGCTCCTGATTTTTTTTTAGCAGCCTTCTTGGCTGCGGTCTTCTTGGCGGCTGGCTTCTTCGAACTTGCCTTTTTAGAGGGCTTCTTTTTAGAGGGCTTCTTCGCCGCTGGCTTTTTGGCTGTGGCCTTCTTCGCGGCCTTCTTGGACGCGGGCGCGCTCTTCTGGGCGCTGGCGAGTGCATCCCCGATATGGGTCGCGGCTTGTACTACTTTATTGGCTGCGGTCTGGGTCGGCGCCATCGCAACGAGCATCCCCGCGACCTCGGCAACGTCGTTCATTTTGCCTTTGGCGGCGGCCTTGACTAACTCCTTTTGGGCGCGCTGCTCCCAGACCCCACCCTTTAAAATCAGACGCAGCCCCGAACGTATCGCCGCGGAAACAGAGCTCCCCCGCTTCTTG
>Ga0187774_10000613_pt1 | contig 12309 bp, 15 predicted proteins | sample 0216_BV02_MP05_2_FD_133152 | JGI IMG/M metagenome (GOLD analysis project Ga0187774, IMG submission 133152) | Tropical peat soil microbial communities from peatlands in Department of Meta, Colombia - 0216_BV02_MP05_20_MG | ecosystem: Environmental > Terrestrial > Soil > Wetlands > Peat | place... | reverse complement strand
GGTGAGCCACGGCTGGTGCATGCAGTGAAGCGCGGGAACACCCGGGATACGTTGCGCCGGTAGATCTTGTCGCGGTCCGCGGCGCTCAGCCAGTCGATCGCGTCGATGTAGCGCCGTGTGTCGTCGTAGTGGTGCCCGGTCTCGGGGTCGATGCCGCGCACCGCGCCGACCATCTCGGAAGCGAACAGGATGTTGTCGGCAGGGATCACTTTCAGCAGCAGCTCGATGCCCGGGCGGTGGTACACGCAGGTGTCGAAGAACACGTTGTCGAGCAGCAATTCCGCGAGCGGCGGACGACCCATGTCCTGCGCGATGCCGCGGTAGCGGCCCCAGTGGTAGGGCACCGCCCCGCCGCCGTGCGGGATGATGAACCTGAGCTTGGGAAATTCCCTGAACAAGTCCGAGGTGACGAGCTGCATGAACGCGGTGGTATCGGCGTTTAGGTAGTGCGCGCCGGTGGCGTGGAAGTTCGGGTTGCACGAGCCGCTCACGTGGATCATCGCCGGCACGTCGAGCTCGATCATCTTCTCGTATAGCGGATACCACCACTTGTCGGTGAGCGGCGGGTCGGTCCAGTAGCCGCCCGAGGGATCGGGGTTCAGGTTGCAGCCGATGAAGCCGAACTCCTTCACGCAGCGCTCGAGCTCGGCGATGCAATTGTCGGGCCGCACGCCCGGCGACTGCGGCAGCTGGCACACGCCGACGAAGTTCTTCGGATAGAGCGTGCACACGCGGTGGATCAGCTCGTTGCAGTGCTCAGACCAGAAGCGGCTGACTGCGGCGTCGCCGAGGTGGTGGCCCATGGCGCTGGCGCGCGGCGAGAAGATCGTGAGATCCGTCCCCCGCTCGCGCTGCATCTTGAGCTGCGCGCCCTCGAGGCTCTCGCGAATCTCGCCGTCGGAAATCGCAAGCGTCCCCTTCGCGAGAACGCCTTGTCCCGCCTCGAACGCGCCGAGCTGGCGCTTGCGGTAGCCCTCGAGCGCCTTGGGCGCGGTCGTGTAATGGCCATGGCAGTCGATGATCATTGCAAGGCTCCCGTCAATTCGTCATACAGCTCGTCTACCGCGAAGCGGCGCGCGATCAGCCCCTGCGCGCGCGTGCGCTCGATCGCGAGCTCGAGGTTGCGCCGGTTCGCCGCGCAGCCGAACGGGTTGAGCTCGGGGCTGCCCGCCGCGCGCCGGCTCTCGTCAAGCTGTCGGTAAACCTCGCGCACGGCGTCGGGGTCGGAGTGCGCGAGCGAAGACCGCACGACGACCATGTGATTGATCTGGATGCCGCCGTGCCGCGCCTGCCAGGCGCGCGCCGCGCCCGCCGGGTCCGGGATCAGGGTCCTGAGCCGCGCGTCGCCGAGCGAGCGCTCGGTGACGATCGCGGCGTCCAGCTCGCCCGCGACGAGCATCTCGACCATATCCTTGCCCTGCGGCGCGCGCTCGACGTACGGCGGGTCGCGGAAGCCGGACACGTGCGGCTCCTCGAAGGTCACCCACTGCACGCGCCGGGCGTCGACGCCGTGGTCCTCGGCGAGGATGCTGCGCATCCACATGCCGGTGGTGACCGACCAGGAGCGCACGCCGACGCGCCGACCTTCCAGCTCGGCGAGCGCGAGCGCGTCGCGCGCCGCGGCGGACACGAGCAGCGGATGCTGGAAGCGCGCGAGCACCACCGCCGGCAGCAGCACGAGCGGCGCGCCGCGCTCCTTCGCCATCAGGTAGGTGACGAGGGCGAGCTCGGCGACGTCGAACGCCGCTTCGCGCACGACGCGCTTGAACGCCGAGCTCGGCGTGGCGATGGAGGCGAACTCGAGCGCGACGCGCGGCGAGCGCACTTCCCCCGCCTTGAGCGCGCGCGTGACCGGGTAGTCGCCCAGCAGCGCCGCGAGCTTCACGGCTTGCCGCCGGCCTGAGGCTCGCGCAGCGACGCGTCCTGCAGCAGCGCGTTCTGCCCCGGCACGGGCCGGTCGATCGCCTCCTCGAGCGAGTGCGCCCAGTCCCACTGCTCCTTCGGCCGAACGACGCCGTCGGTGCCGATCTGATCGAGCCCCCAGTAGATCTCCAGCCAGTGCCCGTCCGGGTCCTTGAATTCGACGGCGATCTGCACGCCCGCGCGCCGGCGCCCGTGGAAGGTGATCGGCACGCCGCGCGCGCGCAGATGCCTGCGCGCGCGGAACACCTCGTCCAGAGTCGCCACCTCGAAGGCGAAGTGATGCAGCTCGCGCCCGGAGGACGGGCCTTCGAGTCCGCCCACCAGCGCCACGCCATGATGATCGGTATTGAAGCGCAGGAACACCATTCCGCCCGGCATCATCTGTTCCGGATACACGTCGGACACTTTGAAGCCGAGCACCTGCGTGTAGAACTCGACCGAGCGCGCGAGGTCCGACACGCGCAGCACCACGTGGCCGATCTTGCGGATCGCGAACGGCAGGTCCGGCGGCGGCGTCGCGCCGCGCAGGCGTTTCTCGTCGAGTGCCATGCCTTAGCTCCGTACGAAATCAACTGCGGTTTAACATTTCTGTAACACGCTGCGGCACGCTCGAACGCGGGGCCTTCCCGTTTGCCGTCCGAGGCTTGAATCCCGCACCTCAAGTTGCACAGGCGAAGGCGCTACTTTCGCATATCGATCTTGCCTGCGCGCGGGGACATTCTAGAATTCCGCATCCCCGAGAGCGGCGATATGGAAAGCGTGCAAAGGAAACGCGAGCAGCTCGAGCCCAACTGGGCCGACCTCATCGACGCACTGCGCGCGCAGGCCTGGAAGCGCGTCTACGACGACGCCGCGCGCATTGCGTCAATCGCCCGTTGGCGCGATACGGAAGTCGAGCACCGAGGGGGTCCGCAGCAGCAGCTCTGAAAGCCGGCCGAGGTTTTCCGGCTTCAAGGTGCGGATCATCATGCGGTACTCGTAGTGCCGCCCGTCCTCCGTCAACCGGTAATGCAGGTTGGCGACCGTGAATCCCGCCCCGCTCACCAGCGCGCGCAGCTGCGCTTCCGGCATCGCCGAATCGCGCGCGAAGCGCACCACGAACTGGGCATAGGACTGCACCGGCATGCGGATTTCAAGCCAGCGGAACACGCCCAGCGTGCCCAGCGTGAACGCCGCGGCGAGCACGGCGGGGAAGTAGTAGCCGATCCCCACCAGGATCCCGATCGCCGCGGTGATCCAGATCGACGCCGCCGTGGTCAGGCCGCGCACCGACAGGCCCTCCTTCATGATCGCGCCGGCGCCGAGGAAGCCGATGCCGGTCATGATCCCTTGCGCGATGCGCGTCGGATCGATCGTCAAACGCATGTCGGCCGCCGGCCCGAACCACTTCGCCTCGTACGCGGGCACGAGCATGAGCAGCGCGGAGGCGAGGCATACCAGCGTATGCGTGCGGAAGCCCGCCGGCCGCCCGTGGTAGCTGCGCTCCATGCCCACCAGGCTTCCGATCGCCAGCGCCGCGAGCAGGCGCACGGAAATCTCGAGGTAGTCGCTCACTCGTTCCTCCTCAGCGGGCGGCGCGCTACGACGCCTTCGCCGCCATCCCGCGCTCGAGCACTTCCTCGCGCACGAGCCGCAAGTGCACGCGCAGAGTGTACAGCTCGCTCGCGCGCAGCACGGACTTGCGCGCGCCAGCCACCATCGCCTCGATGCGGTCGAGCTCCTCGAGCAGGTCGTCCACCGGCGCGGTCGGAGCACGCACCTGCAGGCTGCGCTCCACGTGGCGCAGGTCGGCGTAGCCGCGGAAGATCGATCGCCGGTTCACGAACCTGATCGCCGCCGGCAGGACGCGCATCAGCGGCAGAACGACCGCGACCAGCGGGATCGCGAGCGTGAAGGCACGCTGCAGCAGGCCCGCCAGCCACAAGGGAAGGTAGCGGCGCAGCAGGCTTGGGCCCTCGCGCACGTAGCGCACCGCATGCTCCGACACCGGCACGTCGTCCACCTGGGTCATGTTGGGAAACTCGCCGCGCTTCTCGAACGCGCCACCCACGCCCTCGCTATCGCGCGCCGCGTCGGCCAGCAGCTCGACCACGGTGGGGTGCAGGCCGGCGCGCGCGGCGATCATCAGCGTCGAGCCGATCAGCCTTAGATCGTGCTCGGGAATGTTGCGCGCGAGGTCGAGGGTCCCCTCGGGCAGGTCGAGCCGCACGAGGTGCGCGAAGCGCCGCGTGTAGGCGTCGGCGCGTGGAAAATCGATCAGCTGGACGTCCGGGTCGTGCAGGACCTGCTGGAACTCCCTGTTGCGCAAGCCCTCGCCGTGGAAGACGACGTCGACCTCGCCCTTGGCAAGCGCGCGCAGCGAGTCGTCCGCGGGCAGGCGCAGCAACGTCGTGTTGTCGGGCGTGATGCCGTTCGCCGCCAGCAGCGGCGCAAGCGCCGCCCCGATCCCGCTTCCCGGGGCGCCGATCGCGATGCGCTTGCCGCGCAGCTCGGCGATCGAGTTCACGTTGGACGAAACGCGCTTCAGCCCCCACAGCGGCGCGTAGGAGAGATTCGAGATGTTCTCGATGTGCGCGGCGGCGCCCCGCGGCACGGTGCCCGCCACGAGGAACGCGGCGTCGACGGAAGGCGCGCCGCCCGCGAGCAGCCCGACGTTCTCGCCAGGGCCGCGCGTCGCGCGCACCTCGACCGAGATGCCGCTCCTCGTGAGGATGGCGCGGTAGCGCTGCGCGAGCGCGTACAGCGCGCTGTCTTCGGGGCCGGCGGCGAGCACGATGCGCCGCGGCGGCAACGGCTCGATGAATTGCAGCGTCAGCCAGAACGAGCCGACGACGAGCGCGAACGACGGAACGGCGATCAGCAGCAAGCCGCGCCACGTCAGGCCGGTGAATTCCTCGAACCGGGAGCTTCTTTCCTGCTTCTCGAACATAAGTCGGCAGGAAGAGATTGAGCCCCCACGGCGCGCGGGAGTTGACCTGCGTCAAACGGACCTCAGCGGCCCAGATAGTGGGCGCCCGCCATGACGAACGGAAGCAGCAGCTCCGGCACGAGGTAGCCCAGCCACACGCCGGCCGGCCTGGGCAGCCCGACTTTGCTCATCGAAACGAGACGGCCGATGCCGGCGAGCAGCACGCCGAGCGCGAGCAGATAGATCAGGAAACCCTGCTCGCGCACCGTGAATGCGGCCCACAGGCAGATGACGCCGGTGGACAGGTACACGCCCGCCATGAAGCGGTGCACGTTGTCCAGGCGCGGGGACGTGTCAGGCTGACCGAGGACCATCTGCAGCGATCCGCCGAAGATCGCGATCGCCGCGAAGAGAATCAGACAGACCTGGACGACGATCTGGCTGCCCGTAAGCGGAACTTCCGGCATGCGCGGCTCCTCCGGTGAGGTACCGGCGCCACGCTACGCCCCGGACTGGCCCGGGGCAATCTCGTCGACTACTTGCTGGCGGCGTCGGCAGCGTCCTGCTCGGCGTCGACGTGCTGCTGCTCTTGCTGCATCGCGCCGTTGATGTTCTGCTGCATCCGCTGCATCGTCTTCTGGCCCTGCTCGAGCTCCTGCTTCTTGAGCTGGGCGACGGTGGCCGCGGTCGTGGCGGTGTCCGCGCCGCAGCCGGCCAGCGCGGCGACGACGGCGATTGCGACGAGCGTTCTCATAGCCTACCTCCGGTCCGGAAACGCGAGCCTAAGTTACGCCGATGCGCGGTTTCCCGCCCCCAATTTGTTCACACCGCCCGCGCGCTCCCGTCATACTGAGGCGGATCGCGTGCCGACCTGACACATTGCTTGCGGAATGAGATTCGTGCGCCTACTCGTCGCTTTGCCGGTCGCGCTGCTCGCGGGCTGCGCGTCCTACGACGGCCGGGGACTTGTCCCCGACAGGTCGACCGCGAGCGACGTAACCGCGCTCATGGGTCCGCCCGCGGACCGCATCGCGGCACCGAACGGAGACAGCACCTGGTATTACCCGCGCGGCCCCGCGGGGCTGCAGACGTACGCCATCCGCATCGCGCCCGACGGCGTGATGAAGTCGAAGGAGCAGGTCCTGACCGTCGCGAACATGCGCAAGATCGTTCCAGGCGTCACGACGGGCAGGCAGGTGCGCGAGATTCTCGGCCCGCCCTGGCAGCTCACGCGCATCGATTCCATAGGGAGAGACGATCTGGAGTACCGGATGTACGACGAGATGCGCGTCGAGTACAACCTGTACGTCCGGCTGTCCTACGACGGGATCGTGCGCGAGGTGCTCTTTCTGCGCGACTATTCCGTAGAGCCGTCCGGCCGCAACGGCCGCTGACAGGCGGTGCTCAATACGCGCAGCGCGCGTGGCAGAGCTTCTCGTTGGCCTGATCCGACATGCAGTCCTGCATGCACAGCGCATCGTACGGGTTCTTGCGCGCAGCCTCCTGTGCGGCCGGCGACTGCGATTGCGCGCTGGCCGGCGGTTGCGAGGAGCAGCCGAAGGCGGCCGCGAGGCACAAGGTGACAACGAAGGCACGCATGGTGTTTCTCCTAGTTCTTGCTCGATCCTGCGTCGCGCGCATCGCCGCGCGCCGGCGGGCGGCGGCGCAAGGTGATCGCGCGCACCGCTTCCTGCAGGGCATTGTGCTCGAGTGAAAGCTTGAGGTACATGTTTCGCAGGCTCGCATTCTCCGCCTCGAGTTCCCGCAGCCGCCGCTGCTGTGACGCCGTGGCCCAGCCCAGCCGCCCCTTCCAAGCGTAGTAGGTCGCCTCGCTTATGCCGTGCCTGCGGCAAAGCTCGGCGGGCGCCGCCCCGGCGTCCGCCTCCTCGAGGATCGCGACGATCTGTCGCTCGCTGAATCGCGCTCGCTTCATGACCTGACTCCCCGCAGGCAATGGATTCAACGCGAAATGATCAGGCGGTACTTGTTCAACGGCCGTCCCCTCGGAGAGGACGCGGGCTGCCCTGCGTCGGGCGGGATCTTCTCGACGAAATCGACGCGCCAGCCCTGGCTGCGCAACTGGTTGCGCGTCAGCGTGCCCAGGCCTTCGCTGCACCGGAATTGCTCATCGTCAGGCGGAAACTCGTCGTAGTAGATCGACGTCTCGCAGCTCGCGGCCCGGGTCCGCGCTGCCGGAGCTCGCTCTTCCTTCGCCGGCGCAGGCAGGGGCGTAGGCGCCGGACTCGCCGGCGCGGCGGCGGGCTTCTTCTCCGCGGCGGCCGCCGGCTGTTCCGGCTGGTCCCTGATGCGCTGCCACTCCTGCCAGGTGTACTCCTTGCCATCGACATAGACCGAATCGCCGACGCGAAACACGAAGCGGGCCTGCGCTACGCCGGCCGGCAACGCGAGAGCGAGAAAGGCAAGGACAAGAATGGCAAGTCTGCTCGGCATGAAATGGATCCGTAGGGGCGAAAAAAAAAGACGGACGTCGGGAGACGTCCGTCTAGTTTGCCACATCGGGAGATTGAGTTACGCGATCAGAAGTTGTAGGTCATGCCGACCGACACGCCCTGGATCTTGTTGCCTGCGAAGCACACGCCCGCCGCATCGTGGCAGTCGGTCGTGATGCCGTGACCGCTCGCGCCGAGGTCGTAGTGCGCCCCATCGTGGTTCTTCTGAATCGCGTACACGGCGTACCAGGTCGTCTGCTTGTCTGCGAAGTGGTGCTTGTAGCCGATCGCGTACATGTTGCTCTCGTTGTCGATCGAGCTACCGTAGTTCACCGCGGTCGGGTCGGCCAGCAATCCCGATCCCGGGTTGCCCGGCGACTTGCCGGCGTGCGCCCAGCCGACGTTGACGTCGTCCTGCTCCGTCACGTTCTGCGTCGCCGCCAGCCAGTAGCCGTCGCGGCTGCGCTCGTTGTAGGTGTCGGTCGGCGCGGCGCGGTGCATCTTCTCGTAGATGGCGTTGACCGTGGTGTGGGTCGCGAACTTGTACTGCGCGCCGATCTTCCACGCGTCTTCGTCGGCGATGCCGACCGAGCCGACCGGCGGCACCGTGCCGCCCCCGGCGCCGAGCTCGTCGCCCGTGCGGTTCGTGTCCTTGTGCAGCTCCCATGCGACCGTCGCATACAGCGGCCCGTTGGCGTAGATGCCGGCGATGCTATAGGCGTTGCCGAAGCTGCCGTCGCCGCACGGCGGCAGGTTGCCGCCGGTGCAGTTCGGCTCGCCCTGCGCCTGGATGGAATTGTCGTTCGAGCGGTTCTGTCCGGGCGAATAGAGCGCGTTCACCCTGAAGCCGCTCATGTCGGGCGACTCGTACCAGACCGCGTGCGACAGGCGCCAGTCGAACTCGGCGCGGTTGTCGCCGCCCGTGTTGCCCATGATGCTGTTGTAGTCGCCGATGGTCGCCGAGAACGGGTCCATGCGCCCGGTCGAGAGCTTGTACGGCGCGTCGGTCTTGCCGATCTTGACCGCGCCCCAGCCGCCGGCGAGGCCGAGGAAGCTGTTGCGCGAGGCGAAGGCGCCCTGCACCCGGTTATCGCTCGTCGTGCCCGGCGTCGCGGACACGTCGATCTGCGTCTCGACCTGCATCACGGCCTTCAGGCCGCCGCCCAGATCATGGTAGCCGCGCAGGCCGACGCGCGACAGGTTGCTCGAAATCGCGGGCAGCCATCCGTTCTTGCTCGCCGGATCTATGCCGGTGCGCCCGGAAAGTCCGTTGTCCACGTCGTCCACCGACAGGTCCAGGTGGCCGTACAGCTGCACGGTCGTGTCCGCGTGCGCGACCTGCATTGCGCCGAGCGCTCCCACGACCGCCAATGCACACAAGCTCTTTCTCACGATGTCGTCTCCTCGCTTGTCCCGAATTTGATGTCGTCCGGCTTCGTTCTGGTCGGGCCGTGACGAGCCCCGTCGACGAGGCGTCACCGAGAATATTTTTCGGGCGTGAGCGCAGCAATGGAGGAGCGGTGAGCGCGTTGCGTGTTGGCGCGGTGCGCCAAGCGCAAGCACGTGGAACGCGTTCAACACCTGCGGATGCTGGAGCCGTGCGCAGTGCGGCCAACATTTAACGAGCACGGCGGCGGGGCTATTTTATTTTTCTATCGAGCCGGCCGGCAGAATTGGAGTCACCCCGCGCGCGCTGATCCGAACCGGCTTGCACAATGCTTGCATCTCCTCCTGACGAAAGTCAATTGAAAGTTACTTGCGTCCAAGCAAACTAGCCGTAGGAGGGGGTGGGTAGCAGATGGCTGACGCGTCCGTGCAAGCGCGAGTTGCTCGCGCGCGGCCGCGTCATGCGGTCGAGGTCGGGGCACGCCGTGGCGGCCAACCATCCCGATGCACAGCAGTTCGTGGAGAGCGGATGGTCGCGTGGCACTGCGCTGAACGTGGGCCGACCCGCCTTCGCCGTCGCGGCGAAGCCTCGGCTGCGGCAGGACGCGATTCGCGATGAATGCGCCGCTGCCGAATGTCGAACTCGCCGGACTCACCCTCGGCGAGCGGGACACGCAGGCACGCAGCTGCCCGCGCTGCGGCTCGGCGCGCATCAATCGCTGGGGCCTGGCGCACGGTTTTCCGCGCTTTCGCTGCACGGCCTGCGGGAAGACCTTCAACGTCCGCACCAACACCACGCTCGCCCGGTTGCGCAAGAAGGACCAGTGGCTCACCTTCGTCGGCACGCTGGTCGAAGGCAGGAGCATCCGCAAGAGCGCTGTCGCCTGCGGCATCAGCGCGGCGACCGTCATGCGCTGGCGCAAACGCTTCGGCGGCTGCACGCCGCTGCAAAAGGCGCGGGTGCTCGTGATGATCGTCGACGCGATGTCGCGCGGCGGCGACCTTGCCCCGCTATCGGACGGGATGCAGGAGCCTTTGCCCGCGTGGTGTGCCGACCTCGCCCCGGTCCTGCTGGCCTGGATGCTGTGATCGAAGGCGCTGGCGCAACTGGCGCCTATAGACCCGCTTGCCCAAGCAGCCGTCGGAGTCTTTCTCTGTACGGCGCGCTCGCCAGCGGATAGGTCTTGAGCCAGTCGCGCGCTGAGAAGCCCTCCTCGCGCACGCGAATCTGATCAGCCTGCCATTCCGCCCCGCTGCGATCGCCGCTCGCCACGAGCACCGCAGTGAGGAACACGCGCGTTTCCATGTTGTCAGGATTGCGCGCGTTCGCCTCGCGCAGGTTGATCAGCGCCTGCTCGAGGTCGTTCTCGAACAGGTAGGCCCGCCCGAGCAGCAGGTAGTAAAGATACCCGCCGTCGGGATTCAGGCGCAGCGCAGTGCGCAGCAGCGGCACCGACTTCGCCGGCTCCCCGACGTAGGTGTAGACGCCCCCCATGAGCGCATAGGCATCCGCGTAGGAGGGGTTGAGCTCGATCGCCTTTTGCAGCAGCTTGAGCGCCTCGTCGTAGCGGCGGCTCTGCGTGTACACGAAGCCGAGCGCCCAATACACCTCCGGGGCGCCCGGATCGATCTGGCGGGCCGATTCGGCGAGCTGCAGGGCCCTGGCGAGCGTGGCGCTCGAGCCGGTCGAGCGCTGATAGCGGTACTCCATCGCGTAGGTCATCGCAAGGCCTGCGTAGGCGCGCGCAAAGTTCGGGTCGAGGGCGAGCGCCTTCTCGTACAAGGCGCGCGCGCGCAGATTCGCGTCCGGCCTGCGCACCAGGAACAGCGCCTGCGCGCGCAGGAAGTCGTCGTAGGCCTCGAGGCTGCCGGTGTAGCGCTGCGCGAGCCGCATTCTCTCCGCGTCGGTTATTCGGGCCGGCAGCTGCTCGAGCAATACGCGATCGATTTCGCTCTGCACGGCGAACAACTCCCTGTAAGATCGCTCGAAGCGCTGCGCCCAGAGCTGCTCGCCCGTGCGCGAGTCGGTGAGCCGCACGTTGATCCGAAGCGCCGTGCCTTCGCGCTGGACGCTGCCCGAGACGACGTAGCGCGCGCCGCTCGCGGAACTGATCACGCGCAGCCCGGACAGCCGCGACAGGTCGGTCGTCAGGTCGCTGCCGATGCCGCGCGCGAGGTAGTCCTGGTCGGACGGCGCGCCGAGCGTCTCGAACGGCAGCACAGTCACCGTGATCAGCGCCGCCCTGCCCTCGTCAGTTGCCGCGACAGGGGCGGCGCCATTGCGCGGCGTCACTGCGGGCCGCACCAGCGCATCCACTGCGAACGCGCCGGCAGCGATCGCCACGAGCATGACGGCAGCCAGCGCGAGCGGGCGGGTCGTGCGGACCGCCGATCCCCCAACCGGCGCGACAAGGCGGTAGCCCCGCTTAGAGATCGTCTCGATGTAGGCCGGCGCGCGCGGGTTGTCGCCGAGCGCCCTGCGCAGCTTGATGATGCTCTGCGTGAGGGCTTCGTCACCGACGACCACGCCGGGCCAGACCGCGGCGAAGAGCTGCTCCCGGCTCACCACCTCGCCGGCGTGCCGCGCGAGCACGACGAGCACTTCCATCGCCTTCGGCTCGATGCGTACCGTGTCGCCGGCGCGGCGCAGCGCGTTGGCCGCCGGGTCGGCCGACCATTCACCGATCTGAAGAGCCTGTACGGGCAAGCTGTGGTTCTCCCGCGCGTGAATTGCGACGTTGATTTTGCTACAGAAATGCATTCATAGGAAAAACGTAGGCATTTGTTCGGGACCTCGCCCACCGGGGCGCGCAGATTCGCGGCTCCGTCGACCGCAAGGAGGTCCCGATGAAGCTGCATCCCGTTCGCTCGCTCGCGCTTCTCGCCGGCTCGCTCTGCCTGCTTGCGGGGCCCGTTATGGCCGCACAGCCCTTGCTGATCAAGCCGCTGGCCGAAAAGAAAGTCGCGGAGCTGCCCAAGGGCGAGCTCTACTGGCGCATCGAGAATTTCGGCAGCGTCGCGCAGGCGCAGGCCGCGGCGGGCGCCTGGTCCCTAGTGGCCGAATCCGACGGCAAGGTATGGCTGTTCACTCTCGGGCCCTCGGGAGGAGCCTCGACGGACGGCCACAAAGTCGCCGAAGTGGGACCAATCAGGCGGGTCGCCGCCGCGCAGTACCTCCTCCGGATAAACGAAGCGACAGGCGCTCCGGGAAGCACCACCCCCGTGCACAGCCATCCAGGTTCGGAAGCCTTCTACGTCCTGCAGGGCGAGCAAAGCGTTCGCGGGCCCCACGGAACGCAGCGCGTCGCGGCCGGACATCCTGAACCCGGCCACAGCCCCGGCCAGGCGATGCAAGTCTCGAGCACGGGTTCGACCGACCTGCGCTCGTTGGTGATGTTCGTGGTCGACGCCGGCCGGCCGTTTTCGTCGCCGGCGAAGCTGCCCTAGGCCGCTCGGCACGCCGCGCGAGATCAGAAATGGTAGGCCAGGCGCAGCGTGCCGAAATTCAGCCCGTCGTTTGGCAGCTTGATGTCGCCGTTCGACATGTGCTGGACGCGCGCGCCGACCTCCCACGCGCCGCGCGCGCCGAAGCGCAGGCCGGCGCCGAGGAACTCGCCGAACTGGAACGCAGTGCTGAAGTCC
>Ga0187774_10000612_pt1 | contig 12312 bp, 12 predicted proteins | sample 0216_BV02_MP05_2_FD_133152 | JGI IMG/M metagenome (GOLD analysis project Ga0187774, IMG submission 133152) | Tropical peat soil microbial communities from peatlands in Department of Meta, Colombia - 0216_BV02_MP05_20_MG | ecosystem: Environmental > Terrestrial > Soil > Wetlands > Peat | place... | reverse complement strand
CTGGCTTTTATTGGGATTCAGCGTGATACTGACAGTTTCTTCGTCGTCGGTCATGAGGCGGTTCAGTTCGGATAGCGTCCGCGCCGGTATGATGACCTCCGTCTTTGGTTTAATGGACTCGGCGATGGGCAGCTTGAAGACAGCTAATCGGAAGCCGTCGGCGGCGGCGAGCGTTAACGTCTTGCCTTCGAAATGAGTGCTCACGCCCGTCAATACCGGCCGCGATTCCTCGGTAGCCGCGGCAAAGACCACCTGGTTAATCGCCTGGCGCAGGTCTTCGACTTTCACACTGGTGGCAATGCCTTCGTCGACGCTGGGAATCGGGGGGAATTCCTTGGCATCGACGCCGCTGATGCGGGCTTCGAAGCGGGCGCATTTAAGTCCCAGCGTTTTGGTCTGCGGGGAAAGATTGATGGAAATCATTTCGCTGGGCAGAGAACTGACGAATTCGGTAAGCAGTCGAGCCGGGACCGTGATGGCCCCTTCATCTTCTATTTTCGCGCCGATCCAGCAGCTGATGGCCATTTCGAGGTTGGTGGCGACGAGTTTCAGTCGACCCTCATCGGTAGCCAGGAGAACATTATTGGTGATGGGCAGCGTCGTTTTAGTGGCCACCGCCCTGCCGACGATGCTCAGACCGCGGTTTAGATTTTCCTGAAGGCATGTGAGTTTCATGGTGCACCCCCAAATACTGTTGGAGAATTAGTATACAACATAATTCGATTCTATTCAAGCGTTATCGTGCCGCTTTTACCGCCGCTTTTTCTGACCAGGCGGATGTTCTCGATTTTCATGGCACGGTCGACGGCCTTGCACATGTCATAAATGGTCAGGGCGGTCACGGCCGTGGCCGTAAGGGCTTCCATCTCCACGCCGGTCTGACCGGTGCTGGCGACGGTAGCGGTTATTTCTATCGTGCTGTCTGTTTCGTTGAGGATAAAATCTACATCGACATTACCGATGAGGATGGGGTGGCAGAGGGGAATAAGGTCGGGGGTCTTTTTGGCGGCCATGATGCCGGCGAGTTTGGCTACCGAAAGAACATCGCCCTTGGCGGTGCCGCCTTTTTTAATAATCTTGAGGGTGGCGGGCTGCATACGGACGACGCCTTTAGCCACCGCCACGCGTTCTGTCGCCGGCTTGGAAGTGACATCCACCATCCTGGGTCGGCCGGCTTTATCCAGGTGAGATAACTTTTTTGCCATTTTAAACCTCACCCCCTGACCCCCTCTCCTTGAAAGGAGAGGGGGAGGATATAAAAGAGGGGCTCCGCCCCTCTTAAACGCCCCTTTCTATCCCCCCACCTGGGAGAAGGGGCGGCCGTTTCGTTTTTTTCCTTCGGAGAGGTAGTGCCTTTCGGGTTTGCAGGCGATGGCCTTTTCGATGAGTCGTTTTATTTCATCGGAAGAAGCGCCAGAGCGCAGGGCCTCGCGGAGGTCGATTTCTTCCTCGCTGAGCAGGCAGGGGCGCAGCTTGCCATCCGCGGTGAGGCGGAGTCGGTTGCACTGATAACAGAAATGTTCAGTGATCGGCGTAATGAAGCCGACCGTGCCTCTGGCACCGGGGAAGCGATAGTACTTAGCGGGGCCGTTGCCCACGTCCATTTTAACCGGCTCCATCTTACCCAGGATATCCAACCTTCTTTTCATTTCTTTCACGGAAACGAGGTTAATAGACTCGTCTTCGGTAACCGGCATATGTTCGATGAACCGCACGTGCCAGCCGTCTTCGATAGTCTTATGGGCGAAATCGATAAGCTCGTCGTCGTTGACGCCGTCCATGACGACCATATTGATTTTCACGGGTTCGAGGCCGACGGCATGGGCGGCTTCGATGCCTTTTAAAGTATCTTCGAGCTCGCCGCAGCGGGTAATCCGCCGGAATCGCTCCGGCTTAAGGGTATCCAGGCTGATATTGACGCGACGCAGGCCAGCCTTTTTCAGCGCGGCGGCGTACTGTGCCAGCAGGATGCCATTGGTCGTCAGTGATAAATCGTTAATTTCTTTTAAGCCGGCCAGTATTCTCACGAGTTCGGTCAGTCCGAGCCTGACCAGCGGCTCGCCACCGGTGAGACGAACCCGGTTGATGCCGAGCCCGGCGGCTACTTTAGCCACGGTATATATTTCCTCGTAGGTGAGGATATCGCGGTGGGATAAAAGGGCGACGCCTTCCTCCGGCATGCAATAGATACACCGGAGGTTGCAGCGGTCCGTGACCGAGATACGCAGGTAGTTGATGGGGCGCTGGAAAGAATCGGAAATACCCGTCATAAAGATGCCTCTAGCTGTATTATACAGGAAAGGGGGATGAGAAGCTAGATTGAAATGGGCTGGGATAAGGGGCTGGATTCCCGCTTGCGTGCGAATGACGGTTTTATTTTGGGTGCCAGTTTTTCAAATACTCTTTAGCTTTCTCCGCCGCCCGCGCCCGGTGACTGATTTTATTCTTTTCTGTCATCGTTAGCTCCGCCATGGTCTTGCCAAGTTCAGGAACAATGAAAATGGGGTCGTAACCGAAGCCATGAGCGCCCGTGGGTCTGTCGGTAATAACGCCCCGGCACTCGCCGGCGAAAAGCTCAACCTTGCTTTGAGGTGTAGCGATGGCGATAACGCAACGGAAACAGGCGGCGCGGTCTTTAGAGGCGACGTCCTTGAGTTTTTTCAGCAAGAAACTAATTCTATCCGCGTCCGAGGCTTGTGTGCCGGCGTAGCGGGCGGATAGAGGTCCCGGCTCGCCACCTAAAGCATCAACCTCGAGACCGGAATCGTCAGCCAGAGTGAGCAGGCCGCTCCGTTTTGCCATGGCGGCGGCTTTCAGGGTGGCGTTCTTTTCAAAGCTGCCCCCGATTTCATCCACAACGCTGCCAATGCCGAGTTCGGCGGGTGTGACTATCTCAAAGGGGATGCCCCGCAGCAGGCTGCGATACTCGCGGAGCTTGCCCGGATTATTCGTGGCTAGTAGTAGCTTCGGTTTTAAAGGGTGCATTGAGGTCCTGAAACCTGCCGTTGAGTTTCGCCATCACCTGGGGCATGGTGGTATATTCCATCTCCTCCAGGGGCAAGCGGTGGGGTTCGAAGGGGCCGTGGCGGCGCATCATATCGGCCATCTCGTTAGCCTGCTGGCGCGCCAGGTCGAATGACTTATCGGCGAACATATCGCGCGGTCCCACCAGCGTGCCGTTGCACAATTGATAGCCAAGGCAGATGACCCGCGGCGGGCCGTCGAAACGGGAGGGTGTGCTATCGATGACGGAGACCGGCATCAGGGGGCCCATGTGCGAGCCGCGCATCCATCCCTGCACCAGGATGGGGGCGGCGAAAGGCTCCAGCACCTCGCCGACGGCCGGGAAAATGCCCTGGGCACGAACGATGCAGACAGGGTCGTCCTTGCCCACATAGCGGCCGGCGCTCTCGTAGAGTCGCTCGGTGGAGGATACCGCAGCGATTTCGCCGTTATCGCGATGGTAGACCGCCTTGATGGCAAACCGCGCCGAGGCACCGATAAGAACCAGCATGTCGTAAACTTCCTCGGGGGCGTTGAACCTGATTTTTTTATGCTCCTTGACGTCGTGCACCTCGAAGGTAAAGCCGTTGTGCATGTTGGCGGCAATCACCAGGCCGATAGTATTGAACGGGTCGGCGAACATCTTATAAAGCGGCATGTTCCAGGCGCCCGCGGAGGTCTTATCCGCCATGAAAATGAGGACGGGCTCGGAAGTCCTTTCTTCGAGTTCCATTTCAGCCAAGCCGGGGCCCATGCCCCTGACATTGCCCGCGAAAGAGTCTTTCAGCATGTCTTGACCGGCGCCGTAGAGCTTCATCTTTTTGGCCAGTTTGGTGCCGTTAACGAACGTGTCCCAGGCCAACTTGTGGATATCATAGCTGCCGACGCCCTTATCGTGGGTCATGATAAGCTGCAGGTCATCGCCGCACTTGGTCGCCTGACAGTCAATCAGAAGTCCGTCCTTTTTCGCCTTATTCAGAGACTCAGCGGCCTTGGCGATAATATCGGGGTGCGATTCGGAGTGGCCGACGTAGCCACCGATATCAGCCTTGATGACACTCAATGTGACTTTCATGATTACCTCCGTCGTTCAATATTCAATGCCCTGACGCGCTTTAACGCCTTTATCGTAAGGGTGCTTGATATTTACCATCTCCGTGACAAGGTCGGCCATTTCAATCAATCTGGCATCGGCGTTACGACCGGTCAGAATCAACTCGACATGGGACGGCCTGTTTTTAATGATATCAACCACATCATCCAGCTTAATGAGGTGAAAATCAAGGGCCACGTTTATTTCATCCAAGACCACAAGGTCGTAGCGGCCGCTATTGACGGCCTTTCGGGCCGCGGCCAGGGCGGCTTCGGCCTGTCTTTGTTCCTCAGGGTTAATCTGGCGGTTTTTAGACATAAACTGACGCAGGCCGTAGCTGGCAACCTTAACATTGGGCAATTTAACGAGGGAGCTGAACTCTCCATAAGCATAGCTGCCCTTGATGAAGAAGATAATAAAAATCTTTAAGCCGTGGCCAGCCGCCCGGAGTATCGTGCCCAGGGCTGCGGTCGTCTTGCCTTTGCCATCGCCGGTAAAGACCTGCACCAGCCCGTTCCCGTTTTCAGCGGTCATTTAAGCCATTACTCCCGAAGCGGCGCACCTACATACTATTATAATCCTAGCAGTGTATTGTGTTAAAGATGTAAGAACCCGGTTAGAAAAGGGTAGTATTTATTCCGCCATCCTAGTGGGTGAATAGGCATTATAAATATATCAGAAGAAGCATATTATTGTCAAATGGGCAAATATTCATATTAAAAATGGACAATTGGCATTTATTAAGCCTGGTGTAGCTCTTTTGGTCTGGTCCTGAAGAAATGAGTGATGCCCACCAGGGTGGGCAGGGCGATGCCATAACCTATCAACACCGGAGATATTTTAAACCACCAGTCCACGAGCGGCAGCGCGATAAAAAGGAAAGCCATGGACGGGGTGACGTTCCTTTTCCAAATCAGGATTGCCAGACTGGGTAGAGCCAAAACCAGCATGGGAATGGTCACCAGCATTGCTAGAATGCCGATGGTGGTGCTTACGCCCCGGCCACCACGAAATCCTAAAAAAACCGGCCAGTTATGACCGACGACGGCGAAAGCGCCGGAGAACAGGACTACCAACTGGGACATATTGGTGGCTTGGGCGATAAGGATGACCACGGCACCCTTGGCGGCATCGATAATAAAGACGACGATACCGGCCGCGGGCCCGAGCTCGCGGTAGACATTGGCGGCGCCGGCATTTTCATCGCCCATCTGACGGATGTCCCTGCCCTTCAGGAACCGTCCGGCGAGATAGGCCGTGGGGAACGAGCTGAGCACATATGACGTGATGATTATCAGCCAGGCCATTCTTTCGCTCCTCTGGTGCCGGGAGAGGGACTCGAACCCACAAGGATTGCTCCGGCGGATTTTAAGTCCGCTGCGTCTGCCACTTCCGCCATCCCGGCGTTACATGTGCTATTTTAAGTGCTTATACCCAGAGTGTCAAGGCATGGGTGGGAAAAGGGCAGGAAAAAGTACACGGCAGGCTGGTGGCCTGCCGTGCGGTTGAACGGTAAAATTATTTAATTTACGCCTATGGTTGTGCCGGAGGAGCAGGCGGCGCAATTGACGGCGTGGATTGTTGATAATCCTTAAAGCCGATAAAGATGGCGACTAATGAGGCAATCATCTCCAGAACAAGGCCGAAACCTATGGTTGCTCCCTTGAGGCGTATAATAAAAATAATTGCCCCTACCAATGCAAGTACACCTACTCCCATCAAACCAGATGCTCTTATCTGTTTTGAGGTAATAAATGCCAGGCCAATACCAACGATACTAACGATGGTTGTCAGGATGCCCCATTCATAGGTGCCGGTAACAACGGGAACGTTGCTAACGGTTGCCCAGGGTAAAAAGATGGCGATGAAGAGCATTATCAAGCTTATAACTAATGCAGGCATGTAGGGCTTAGCAGTAAATTTAATGTTCAAATATATCTCCTTAAATATGGTATAAACAGGGGAATTCCGTTTAGTGAATTTCCCTTATAAGTCACCTCCTTGAGTACGGCACAGCCGGAATATCTCTTTAGGGTTAAAGATAGCGCAAATATTGTAAGAGGTTATGTTAAAGATGTCAAGAAGGGACATAAAGCTATAATAAAAATGGCTTTAAGAAATAGTTACTTAACGATGGAGGTCACGGAACGATTTCATTTTATGGGCATGTTTCTGGAAATCGGCTTCCGCCGGCTTGGCGGTTTTTTCCTCCGGCGGGGAATCGGGAATAGTAGTTAGGGGGGCGGGAGAAGATATATCGTTCGCGGTGACAACGGGGGCGGGACGGCTTTCGTTTTCGGGCGATGGCTCCGGCTTGTCCGGCGCCGGAGGCCCCCCTGAAAGGCCAGTTCTATTCAGGGCTGTGCCGATAAGGCCAGCAATCACCGTAACGAGGTCGGCTGTCTCTTTATGGAGAAGTTTTTTATGCCGGGAGGCAATCCCCAGCACTCCATGGACGCGGTAGGTCATCAGGGGCGCCGCCACCAGCCACCTGTAACCGGCAGACCGGAATGACGATAGACCGTAACGCCCGTCGACGGAGATGTCCGGGATAATGAGATAGTTCCCCGCACCGACGGTGTGCTGGCTGAAATCATGTCCCAGGTCCAACGACGATAATTGCCGTCGCATTTCCGAACTAAATCCCCGCTCGGCGGCCAGCTGAAGCGACCGTTCCGCGGCGTTAATGGTCTGCACCCAGCAGCACTCGATTTCGAGGATCTGGATAAGCGTGTCCAAGGTCATGTTGAGAAATCGCTGCGGCTCGCTGGAGAGCGACAGCACCTCGTTGATATCCCTGATAATGGTAAAAACTTTCCGGTTCTTAATCGCGGCGAAACCTTTCAATCGTCATAAAAACACACGCAAAGGCCGTCATTAACGCAGCAGGGATTTTCTCGTGACAAGTTACGGCCTTTGAGCAAAATCTCAATATATATTATTATCATATATGGCCAGGAAAAATCCAGAACAATAAACAAGGAGGTATCTATGGAACTTCATGAAATGCTGGCGATGGGTTACGGGGGTATTTTGAGGACGTGGGACTACACCCTGAAGGGACTGACCGTAAAGGACATAAACTGGCAGCCCAAACCGGACTGCAACAGCATCGGCTGGCTGGCCTGGCACCCGACCCGATTCCAGGACATCCAGATTTCCGAGTTCATGGGCCAGGAACAACTCTGGATAAAGGACGGGTGGTATAAAAAATGGGGGCGTAAAGCCGACCCCAAAGAGGCCGGGGGCGGCATGAAGGTGGAGGACCTCGCTAAATTCAAGTCGCCGGACGCAGAGACAGTGCTCGCTTATGTTAAAGCCGTGGTGGAAAGGTCGCAGGAATATTTCAAGACCTTGAAGAAGGCCGACCTCGACAAGGTCATGGAAAACGTGCCCTTCAAACCCCCGCCGACGGTGGGGATGATGCTCATCATCATCATGAGCGACAGTCTACAGCACGCCGGCCAGGCGGCTTATGTGCGGGGGTTGCTCCAGGGAATGGGGTGGAGCGGCCACTAATAAAATTTTCATAAAACAAAATAAGCAGTATTGACAAAAACGTCTTTTCGTATTATCATGCGCAAATGACGATGAAAAATAACGTCATCAAGCCCCGGTACGTCAAGGGGCAGCGGGTCATTATCAAGCCGGTCAACGAAAGCGGCCTGTCCCAGCGGGAAAACGATATCAATAAATACGCCGGGCAGATAGGGGAGGTCGCCAAATATTACTGGATAAGTCCGCGCACCGGGCAGGTCTTCTATATCTATAACGTGCGCGTCGGCACCGATAAGAAAGAGATAGTCGTCTACGAGGACGAAATGGAGCCGGCTTTATCGTAAGAGGAGGTGCCGGAAAAGACGGGCGGGTTACGTTCGTAACCCGCCTTTTTATTTAAGTGAGATTGATAAAAAAATGGAGGCGACGGGCGGATTCGGACCGCCGAATAGGGGTTTTGCAGACCCCCGCCTTAACCTCTTGGCCACGTCGCCCCGGTGCTTTTTCATTCTATTCTAAATTTTATAATTATTCAATAAATATGCATTAGAATAATGTAAAAAATATATATATAAAATATAAAATTTTTTACAAGAGCAAGAAAGATATAACTCACTCTTTTTCACCATTATTTACAGCCAGCCCCTCTTTTTGGTAATCTAAGACGTAAGCTTTCCCCGGCGCAGGAGGTGACATTATGAAAGAGACCTATGCCGCCGCGGGCGTCCATCTCGATACCGGGGCGGAAGCCAAAAAACGCATCAAGAGACTGGCCGCCGCCACCCACGGGCCCGAGGTCCTGGCTGGGGTGGGGTTCTTCGGAGGGCTTTACGAGTTCAAGGGATATAAAAACCCGGTCCTGGTCTCCAGCATCGACCAGGTAGGCACCAAGACGAAAATCGCCAACGCTTTGGGCAAATGGGACACAGTCGGAATCGATATCGTCAGCCACTGCGTCAACGACATTTTCACCTGCGGCGCCACGCCCATCTTTTTCCTGGATTATATAGGGTCGGGCCTGATGGTCCCGGAGAAAGTCGAGGCCATCGTCGCCGGGCTGGCCAAAGCCTGTAAAGAGGTCAGCTGCGCGCTCATCGGGGGGGAGACCGGAGAAATGCCGGGCCTTTACGCCACGCCGGAAGATTTCGACCTCGTAGGATTTATTATTGGCGCGGTGGAAAAAGATAAAATCATGATGGGAAAATCCATTATCGCCGGCGACGCCATACTCGGATTACCTTCGAGCGGACTGCATACCAACGGGTACTCGCTGGCGCGGCGGATTTTCGGGGAGACACCAGAAAAACTAAACAAATACTCCGCGGAGCTGGGGAGGACCATCGGGGAAGCGCTGCTCGAGCCGCACATCTGCTACTATAAGCAACTCAAGCTGCGGCTGGACAAAATAAAGGGGCTGGCGCATATCACGGGCGGGGGACTGGTCGGCAACGTACCGAGGACGCTGCCGGCAGGCCTGGCGGCGAGGTTCGATAGCAAGGAATGGACCGTGCCGCCCATTTTTAAACTATTAGAGAAGAAGGGCAACGTAGAAAAACAGGAGATGTACCACGTCTTCAACATGGGCATCGGGATGGTGGTTATCTGTGCGCCGCCGGACGTGAAAACACTGCAAAAAGCCCTGCCGGAGTTGAAAGTCGTCGGGGAGGTAGTAAAGCAGAGGGGCAAAGCGCGGGTCATCATCGACGGGGAGGGCTACCGGCAGGACAAGGTGGGGTAAAAGTGGCGGGGCGGGAAACGAGAAAGGAGTTTCATGCGCGCCATTATCAGCGTTTCGGATAAGACGGGGGTGAGAGAATTCGCTAAGGGGCTTGTAAAGCTCGGTTACGAGATATTCAGCACGGGGCATACCAAGAAAGCCATCGAAGAAGCGGGCGTGAAAGTCAAAAGCGTCTCGGACATCACCGGCTTCCCGGAAATTCTTGACGGAAGAGTAAAAACCTTACATCCCATGGTACACGGCGGCATCTTAGCCCGCCGCGATTTGCCCGCCCACATGAAAGAGCTCCAAGAAAAGAAAATCGAGAAAATCGACCTCGTGGCGGTGAACCTCTATCCCTTCGTCCAGACGGTAACTAAAGAGGGCGTGACCCTGACGGACGCCCTGGAAAATATCGATATCGGCGGGCCGGCCATGATAAGGGCTTCCGCCAAGAACTTCCCCGGCGTGATTATCGTCGTCGACCCCTCCGATTACCCCATGATATTGGAAAAGCTCAAAAAAGGAGACCTGCCTTTAGAAGAACGAAAACGACTCGCTCAGAAGGCTTTCCAGCACACCGCCATTTACGATACCGCCATCGCGCAGTATTTAAGAGGAGAAGAAATCCTGCCGGAGGAACTCACCGTGGCGATGAGGAAACGCTACGGGCTGCGTTACGGGGAGAATCCGCACCAGCAGGCGGCTTTCTACGCGGAGCTGGCAGTGGGGTCAAAGCAAAATACGGGTATAACATGGGCGAAACAGCTAGGGGGGAAGGAATTATCTTTCAATAATATCCTCGATGCGGACGCGGCCTGGGGGGCGGTGGTCGATTTCGCGGCACCGACGGTCGCCGTGATAAAGCACACCAATCCCTGCGGTCTGGCCAGCCATCAGGACATCGCCGAGGCCTACCGCCGCGCCTTCAGCGGGGATGAGGCGGCGGCCTACGGCGGCATCGTCGCGGCCAACCGGACGGTCACGCTGGCCATGGCCGAGGCAATGCGGCCGGTCTTTTATGAAATCGTCATCGCCCCGGGCTACGAGCCAGCCGCACTCAAGCTTTTACAGGAAAAGAAGAAAGACCTGCGGATTCTGGAGGCGGAACTGCCGCCCGGCTACGGAAAAGAAGAGCGCGGGTATGTAGATTACAGGAGGGTCAGGGGCGGGTTCCTAGTGCAGAACTCGGACTCCGTGCCGGAGAAAAAAGTCGAGATGAAAGTGGTCACCAAGCGCGCGCCCACAGCCAAAGAAAAAGAGGACCTGCTCTTCGCCTGGCGGGCGGTCAAACATGTGAAATCGAACGCCATAGTGCTGGTCAAGGACAAAATGATAACCGGGATGGGGGCGGGACAGCCCAGTCGGATTGTCAGCGCGCAGATTGCCGGGGAGAAGGCGGGGGAGAAAGCCAAAGGTAGCGTCCTGGCATCGGACGCGATGTTCCCGTTCAATGACGTCGTCGAGCACGCGGCCAAGCTGGGCGTGACGGCCATCATCCAGCCCGGCGGCTCGATACGCGACCAGGACTCGATAGACGCCGCCAATAAGCACAATATCGCCATGGCACTCACGGGAGAAAGGCACTTCAGGCATTAAGAAGGGACGATACAGGGGGTGAGGTCAAATGGCTAACGCCGTACTGGTCATCGACATGGTGCGGGGGTTCATGGATAAAGACTGCCCGCTCTACTGTGGCGAACGCGCCCGCCGCATCATCCCCAATATTAAACATTTGCTGGAAAGTGAAATAAAACAGGGCTCTAAAATCTTTTTTATCTGCGACCAGCACGATAAAAACGACGCCGAGTTCAAGATGTTCGCGCCACACTGCATCTCCGGCACCGCCGAAGTGGAGATAATCCCGGAACTGGCGGGATTCCCTGGCGAAATCATCCCCAAGAAAAGGTACAGCGCCTTTTACGGCACCGACCTCGAAGCCAGATTAAAAAAGCTAAAGCCGGAAAAAATCATCGTCTGCGGAGTCTGCACGGATATCTGCGTCTGCCATACGGTCGGCGACGCACGCAATCGAAACTACGAAGTCGAAGTGCCGGTCGATTGCGTGGCATCGTTCGATGAAAAGGCGCATTCATCTGCCCTGGAGCACATGGAAAGAGTGCTCGGGGCGAAGATGACAAGCTCTGTTGAAAAAGAGTTACCGAAGTCGAAATTCAAGCCGTCGCCGGAGGTCGTCAGCGGCGATACGGCCGATATATATTTCCAGCGGACAATAGATATCCTGAGGAAAGAGAATTTGAACCCGATGGCGACCATGGAGGTGTTCGGGAGCCGGGCCGGCGTGCTCTGCGGCATTGAGGAGGTCAGGGCGCTGCTGGGGGAGGTCCTGCCGGAGGGCAAGCGCGAAGTCTGGGCCCTCGGCGAGGGCGAAAATATATCAGCGAAAGAGGTGGTGCTGCGCATCACCGCCCCCTACCAGAGTTACGGGGTTTACGAGACGTCCATTATCGGTATTTTAGCGCAATGCTCAGGATGGGCGACGGCCGCCTGGGAGTGTGTGGCGGTGGCGGGAGGCATACCCATCATCAGTTTCGGAGCGAGGCACGTGCACCCGGCAGTAGCGGGCGTGATGGACTACGCGGCGGTGGTGGGGGGTTGTAACGGCTGCTCCAGCATCGCGGGGGCGCGACTGGCTGGCATCGAACCGTCCGGCACGATGCCCCACGCTCTGATTATCATCGTGGGAGACACGGTAAAAGCCACCATGCTTTTCGATAAACACATGCCGCCCGGAGTCCCCAGGGTATCGTTAGTCGATACATTCAAGGATGAGGTAGAAGAAAGCGTGCTGGTGGCTAAAGCATTGAAAGACAAGCTCCAGAGTGTACGCCTCGACACGCCGTCCGAGCGGGGCCGGGTGACCGCGGAACTGGTCAAAGAAGTGCGGGCCCACCTCGACCTGGCCGGTTTCAAGCACGTGGGTATCTTCGTCAGCGGGGGCATCGACCCGGAACGCATTATATATTTTCGGGAAAATGGG
>Ga0187774_10000611_pt1 | contig 12330 bp, 10 predicted proteins | sample 0216_BV02_MP05_2_FD_133152 | JGI IMG/M metagenome (GOLD analysis project Ga0187774, IMG submission 133152) | Tropical peat soil microbial communities from peatlands in Department of Meta, Colombia - 0216_BV02_MP05_20_MG | ecosystem: Environmental > Terrestrial > Soil > Wetlands > Peat | place... | reverse complement strand
GCTCCATGCGGCGAGCCAGAGGCCGAACCTTTCGAGGGATGTCTCTTTGCGGACTTGAGGGTCCGCGCTTGTCTTCTGTTCCATAACATTCCCTCCTCTCTGAAACGTTGATGATGTATCTATCTGACTCCTGGGACCAGGGAAAATGCACCCACGGCAGTGAGGTCCGGATGCCCGAGTCCATCACGCGCCTGAGCCTATCCCTTCTGAAGCTCGCGCGCGATCTTCTCGTAGAAATCCAGCGCTTCCGGATTCGTAAGGGCGTCTCTATTCGTGATCGGTCTACCATGCAAGATATTGGCAACCGAGCTCTCGACCTTCTTCATGTTGAACGTGTATGGGATGTCTGGAGCTTCGATGATCAACTCAGGAACGTGACGAGGGGAAGCCTCTTTGCGCAGACGGTCCTTGATTTTGTTCTTCAGGTCCTCGGTCAATTGGTGGCCCAGCGCGAGCCTGACGAACAGGATAATCCGCTGGTCGCCTTTCCAATCTTGGCCGACCGCCATGCTGTCGGCTATTCCTTCGATATTTTCCACGACATTGTAGATTTCGGCGGGACCTATTCGCACCCCTGAAGGCTTTAGGGTAAAATCAGATCGGCCGAGGAAGGTTATCCCCTCGGTGTCACCATGGTACAAAATCCAATCGCCATGGCGCCACGCTTGCGGATAGACGTCGAAGTACGCGTTCTTGTATTTCTTGCCGTCGGGGTCGTTCCAGAAATAGAGAGGCATGGAAGGCGCAGGGGCCTCGCAGACTAACTCCGCTTCCTTATCGATGACGTGATTACCCTTCTCATCGTAAGCCTTGACTTTCATCCCTAATGCCGCACTCTGCAATTCGCCGGCATATACCGGTTGAATTGGGCTTCCAATTGCAAAACAACCATTGATATCAGTGCCTCCTGAAATGGAATTGAAATGCATGTCGTCTTTGATTTCTCTATGAACATATTCGAAACCTTCGACCGAAAGAGGAGAGCCGGTTTGGGACATTGCTCTCAAGGAGGAGAGATCGTAAGCTTTTCCTGGTCTAGCGCCAACGCTCCTGAGATAATTGAGATAGCTTGCGCTGCAGCCGAAAATGGTGATCTTCTCGTCCTGAGTCAGTTTCCACATCGCACCCCAATCTGGATAGTTGGGATTCCCGTCGTACAGCACAATGGTGGCGCCCATGGCCAGAGAGCCAAGCAGCCAATTCCACATCATCCAGCTTGGCGACGTGATATAGAAGATCCTGTCTTCGCGCTTCAGGTCCGTATTGATTACCAGCTCCTTCAGGTGATTGATCAGGACGCCTGCACCCTGGACCATGCACTTGGGCTTCCCGGTCGTGCCCGAGGAGAACATGATATACACGGGATGGTCAAAGGGAAGTTGCTCGAATTGGATTGTGGCTTTCTCCTTTGAAACGAAATCACCCAACAGCACAGCCTTCTTAATATCTCTGATGTCTGGCCGATCCTCCACATAGGGTACGACCACGATCTTTTCCAGCGACGGGATCTCCTTCGCAATTTTCTCGACGTTCTGCAAGACGTTGAAGGTCTTCCCTTTGTGAAGGTGGTTGTCAACCGTAAAGAGAATCTTCGGGCTGATCTGGCCCAAGCGGTCAGGTACAGCCCGAGCACCGAGCTCAGTGCCGCAGGATGACCATACCGCTCCGATGCTTGTACACGCAAGCATTGCTATTGCCGTTTCCATCAGGTTGGGCATGTAAGCGGCAACGCGGTCTCCTGGAGAGATACCCGATTCCCGTAGCGCCTTCGCCAGCCGCGCCACGGCATCGTAGAGTCCGGCGTAGGTCATCGTCGCCGACTTCCTGTCTTCACCCCGAAATACAAAAGCCAAACGGTCGTCTCGATGTCTCAGCAGGTTCTCTGCGAAGTTCAGTCTCGCGCCTGGAAACCACCTTGCGCCTGGGTACTTGCTGAGGTCGTCGACAACCTTATCGTACCTGCGGGAAGCTTTCATTTCCACGAAGTCCCAGACGGCAGCCCAGAAGTCGGGTATCTTCTCAACAGACCATTTGTGTAAGTCACCATAGGTGCTGACTTTCAGACCGTGCTTCTTGTTAACGAAGCTGATGAATCGAGTGATGTTGGCCTGATTCTTCCACTCTTCCGAAGGAATCCAGAGAGGTTTTCTCATATTTCTCACCTTCAGCTATATTTTCGTGAACTGCTTAAGCTTTCCATCGAGATGAGCTTTCTAGGCTGTTGAAAAGCGTTTCTCCTGACGGCGAAGGCGGGTGTCACGGGAGGCCGGGGGATCTGTGTAGCAAGGCGCATCTGGAGCCAGCTCTTAAGTTCTTGGCCGTCGGGAATGCCTCCCGAAAGTTGTCCCGCCGCTCCGCGGAGGGCCGGACCACCCCAACCTTATTCATGGTGCGACTATGCAGCCGTGCGGAGCAGATTACCCGGCCTCACTCTATCCCCTGCCAACCGACCTGTCTGCATTGGCGAGTTCACGGAGTCTTTCAACGGCCTGCCAGTCGTTCCAGATGGCATCGAGCGACACCACACCGCTCGACGTCGCTACTTGATCCGGCTCCTTGCCACACCTTAAGGGGATAGAAGTCTTGTCTTTGACATTGCCCGTGACCTTGATAGGTTCCCACCAATGTTCGTTCCGTGTGCCCTTAGGCTGTGGCTAGGTTGAGTATAGGCAGCCCCTAGAGCAGTTGTCAAAGTGAAATTGTCGCGGCCCAGGCAAGCACCCGCAACGGTTGACTCGAACATGAGAATCGCATCTGGATGACCATGCTTCACCAGGCCGCCGCCCCGACCTTTTACAAGGCTGTCTCTGCCAGATCGAGGCGATACCCCTTGACCGTCACCTCCGGAGCCGGATGAAAGTCGAGCTCGGGAGCACGCACAAAACCCATCCGCTCGTACATGCGGATCGCAACTTGCATGATATCCGTCGTGTGGAGCGTCAGCGCTCCGGCCCCCCCTTGGCGCGCCCGGCGTACACACTCACGCATCAGGGCGGCGCCAAGCCCCTGACCACGCGCCTCCGGTGCGACTGCCAACAGCCGTACCTCCGGCCACCGCAGAGTGACCTGAGCGCCATCCGCCGAAGAGAAGACGGTCCCGGCGGGATAGAGAAGGACGGCGCCCACGACTTTGCCGTCCTGGTCGGCGACGATTTGTTCCGCGGGTTTCACCTCCGCCATCGTGGCCAGAATGTTCCGGCGATAGCCCTCCCAATGCGCCCGCATGAGCGGCGCGTACTCTTGATAGGCGGCGAGCGTCACCGCCCGGATAGCATCGCGGTCACTCGGGCGCGCATCGCGTATTTGTAGACGAGACATCGCCTTATCCTCTTGGAATGCGCTGAACTCCCCTTGACTGGTCCGGGTGGAATCTGGGAGCCCGCCGAAAAGTAAACAACTTGCCCGCTCGTGCTCGTCCGCAAGATCAAACCCGCCCCAAAGGTTTTTGAATTCCCTAGGGACGCCCGGCACGTTATACTTTTGTGCTTTCCTGCACCCGACGGCAACCCTGCGCTCCCGCTGGTGCACCGTCAACGCCGCTTCAAATGGCTGGGGTCGGGACATCCTTCCACGCCGTCGCTTTCCCGAGCTGCGTTATCTGCACTATTTCATCAGTCTGGGCGTTTATGTCAATCGCTTCAACCGGTACCCGAACCGAGTCAAGCGACAATACCTTGCTTCCCGACACACGGGGCGCGTAAGGGCGTGCCACTTCCACGAGAATGACCCGCCGGTAAGGGCAATTCTTGCAGTCCAGATTTTCATCGTTGATGCCGAGAGGGCAATGGTGCCTTCGGGCGACGGCTGGGTCCACACCATGCATTTTGGCCACATGCACGGACGGTGACCGCCTCAAGTGCTCAAAGGGGTGGAGGACCCAGTCGGTGATCAGCGCGAAAGTCTGGTGGTGCTCGAACAGATGGGTTTCGCCGCCCGTCTCGGCAATCATTCCCTGCATGATGTAATCCGCCTGCATCAGATATCCCAGGTAGTCCTTGCCCTCTTCGAGATAACCCGCCTTGCCCCTTGCGGCGTTTAGGAGAATGCCATTCAGCACGTTCGCGGTCAAATCCCGGTCTTCGGGCAAAATCGGCAAGAGGGTGACATTTCCCTTCGCCTCGAAAGGAAGCGAAGACAAAGTTACAGCACGGCACACAAACCCTGTCCCAATGACGACACAGATGATCTGGAGAGGGATGAGCACGCGTGCCAACGGCTTTGGCATCACGCGCGCAATGAAGGCAAAGCCCCGCTCCACGGTTCGAGGAAAGAACCGCCCGGTATTACGCGCGTACTCGTCGTAAGCATCTCCGTACCGGAGCCGCATTCGCGCTTCCTCATCCCGTGCGAGGAAGGAGTAGAGGATGAACATGATCGAGAGGGACGCCAGCACGATGAAACGCGGCCACAGGATGCTCATGCCAACACCCCAAATCCCGAGGGCAAGGTACTGAGGATGGCGAACGAACCGGTATAATCCTTTGGTCGCCACCCCGAGCTTGAAGATCTTGCCGAGGTAGACCTGCAAAGCGCATATAACGAACGCCGCCATGCCCAGAATGAAGAGTGCTGAACCGAGGATGCGAACCACCTTGAGAAACAGAGTCGGAGGCAGAACCATGTGCGGGAGAAAGAATGCGGTCAACCATCGGGTGGCGGCATACTGGTCGAGCCACTGGAACACGGGGTTGAACACGGAGTAGAAGAAAAAGGCAAAAGGGCTGATCATGATCATGACCTCAAGGGCGATGACGAAGAAGAGGACTATCCCGCCTCTTGCGGTCACTTGCGCCACCAAGGCTCTGAGCTTCGCGACCTTCATACCTTCATCTCCACTCCCATGGAGAAACGGGGTGAACCCTTGCCACTGGCCAAACTCGCTTCCACGCCTTTCAACGAGTTACCTGCGCAACATCAACGCTGCCTCAGACGTTCTTGAATTACTCACGGCGCTCCACGCGGCATGCCATAAGCCAGACAGTCCGGCCGCGTGACGAATACATACCCAGACTTCACTTGCTGAGCGCCAGCAACCGGTCCAACTTGGACTTGACCCGCATGCTGATCAGCTTCCCGATGCCCATCTTGCCACGGACTTGACCCATCTTGATGTAGTTGTCAACGATGTCTTTGGGTACGTAGGGTTGTTGTGCCTCGGGCTTGCGCACCAGCGACAGAGAGTCGGTGGGGCAGGTCGTGACGCACAGCCCGCAGCCGATGCACCGGTCCGGATCCAGGGTTGCCTTGCCGTCGTCCACGTGTACCGCCTCCATCTGGCAGCGCGTTTCGCAGGCGCCGCATCCCTCGCAGGTGTCCGCGTTGAGCGTTGCCACGAAGGGGCTGGAGACGACGCTAGCCGGCTTGGGGTGGCGCTTCACGCTCCGGAGCACGCCGCAGCAGCAGCCGCAGCAGGTGCAAATGAAGAGGGCCTCCTTGGCGTTGCCCGGCTGCAGCACCAGTCCGGCTCCCTCGGCCCGGTGGAGGATCGCCAGGGCTTCCTCCTGGCTGATACCCCGGCCCCGGCCGGTGCGGACGATATGTTCCGCAGTCACGCCGAAGCTCAGGCAGCTCTCCAGGGGCTTGTCGCAGCCCTCGCCCAGGACGCGCAGTTGCTGCCGGCAGATGCAGTTGGCCACGGCAAAGGTCTGCTGGGAACGCACCAGCTCCTCGGCCCGCTCATAGGCCATCACCTCGGTCTGAGTGCTGATGCTCTTTCCTACCGGGATCGTCCGCAGTTGAGGCGCTTTCCGCCAGAACTCGAGGTCAACCAAGGTGGGCAAGTAGTCTTCGAAGTCCTCGACGAGCCCCCGGTCCAACCTGTTCACCTGGGCCTCCCAGAAACCCACAACGAACTGCTGGGCCTGGTACCGGGGCGCCTTGCCGTCGCGCTGCATTTTGAAGATGAGGCCCTTCTCGTGCATCTCGTTTAATCGCCGGGCGGCCTCCTCAATCGGGATCTTGGCTCGGTGGGCGACCACCCGGGGTTCCTCGGGGATCAGCGTCAAGTGCACTGCCAGCTCCGCATCGTCACGGGTGAAGAGCCGGCGCAGGATGCGTATCTCCACGCCGCTCTCCGCGCGCGGAAAGCCGCCTGGCAGGTTGTCCAGGTGCTGAGCCAGTCTCGCGTAAATGTCTCTCGCCATCATAACCCTCTCTCGGCGGCGCTGACTCCCCCCTCAGTCTCCTGCTGACTGGCCCAACGCCCTTCGGAAACCAAACGACTCACCCTGCTTCGCCTTCCTCCGCCACATGAGATCCGTCTCGAAAGTTTTTGAATTTCCAAAGGGCGTCCCCCTCGCATGACTCTATGAGGAATCATAAGCACTTGGCTTGGCCCGACCCCTTCTCCGTGCGCTTCGCGTCCGCGCCATGGCCAAAGGTGAGCGACCGCGGTCGGGAGGGACGATGGAGCGCACGAGGTACCCTCGAACTGCCGCCCGGCGTTGAGCGGAACGGCGGCTCGCTCGACTGATTTTATTAGGCCACAAGGCCATGCAAACAGGCTCTGATAAACCCTGAAACCAGTGGGTGAGGAGCCGACGGCGTCGAAGTAAGCTGGGGCACAAACAGTGTACCCACAAAAAATGGATGTCGGGCCAACTCGACAACCCGTACTGCTCCCTCCTCGTCTGAACCAACAATACGTAAGGCGCTCGAACGCAGAACGTCCACGTAGTCCGGATTGACACCAAAATTGCACCGATACTGTTCCTGGACTGTAGCCCGTCCGTAGTTGCGAGCAACCAGCTAGTCCGGCTGGAGCGTGATAGTCATGGTACGACCAACCAGAGAACAGGCCAATCGAGAGATGAAGTGCCGAGATGCATGTGGGTGTGTCTCCTCGTGCTCGGCATCACCAAAGCCCAACACGTTCCTCGCATACTCTAAGATGATGTGCTGGAAGCCTCCGCAAGTGCCGAGCAGTGGAATCCGACGCTCTCGTGCTGTGCGAATCGCCAACAAAGCTCCATCCATGCTCTTGTAGGGGCTTGCGGGAGCAATCCAGAAGCCTCGAACGTCTGCCAACTTCCTTGTCCCATCAGGTCGCGCTAACTCCTCCGTGCCGATCCAGCCGTGCTCGACGGGCGTACCGAGACTTTTTGAACAATGTTCAATAGCGTCGTTGGTAGCGATATGAGACTGATTGCTCGGGTTGAAATCACCGACGATGGCGATTGACAAGCATGTCATGTGCGTAGCGTGGCCTAACGCAGAGCTAACCTGCGAGGTGCGAGGCGCGAAGCGTCGACGTAGCGAGTCAGGTTAAGCGACGTGTTATACGGCATATGCTTCAGTCCTCAAGAGCGATCCGTGTGACTTCAAAACACTTCGGGAGAGACGAAAAATTGAGCGGATTCTTTGCAAAGATATTCTCATACAGGTGAACCGTCGGCACGCTATTGGTCTTGTGAAGGCGACCAACTGCGCTAAACGAAGTATTCCGATTCTCCCGAAACGAGGAGTTCCGTCCGTGAAAAGAATCTTCGATTTTGTTCGCCTTCGGATTGAGCACAACAGTTAACTCACCGTACATGGCCGAGACGAAATCATGGGGTTCGGTGCCAAAAAGCCGCAAGGGATCCAAATTGTTGTACACCAACAAGATCGTAGGCGTGCCCTCACTTGAGGCGCTCTTTAGCTGTTTTCGTCTTCGCGTGTCGTGGATCTTCTTTCTTATGTGCGACCCAACAGTTCTAGTGCTTACCCCGCCGTTGGAATTGAAATTGTCGTCTTCGTCGATTTGTTTCACTTCTACCACGACGAATTGACCCTTTATACTGACTCTGTAGTCCGGAGTTGCGTCGGGACCTTCCACGATTTTCTCGCAAGGGATGCTATTAGAGTTACAGAACTCCTCAAAAACTGCTTCTGCTACGGTCTTAGCCACCATCTCGCTCCTCGGTTGCCGCATAACGGGGCTGCGGATAAGCGGCGGAAGGAGCCGCAAGCCTACTTGGGGCGACTGACCTCCGCTTCAGCCGCTTGATGGCCCGGCGCGAAGCGCCGGCCAGAGAGCGGATGGTAATCTGCAGCCCCGATGGCGCAGCGCGGTACCCCCTCTACTCACCCCCAGCGTCTTTTCTGTTGTGTCGTCTCCTGTTCCCGCCCATCACCTTTGTTCGCTTCGCGTCCGCACCAGCTATGGACTATATGGCTTCCAGATAAGACCCCCAGCCCTTGATCGCCTAATAGCCAATCCATGGGGCTCCGGACTCCTTTTCCATCTCGGGTCAAGAGATGAGGATAAATCATGGTCGTCTTCACGTGCTTGTGACCGAGAAGCTGGGCGCGCAGATCCGGGAGCTTCGGCTTCCGATAGCATCTCCCTTCGGAAAAGACGGAACGACTGGGATTCTTCGAGCAACTCCGGAATCCCCCCGCATCGCGCTTTTCGATAAGGGGGAGTAAACAGTCTTGTGCTGTGAGTAGCAACGGTGTCGAGGTGTGGTTCGAATGTGCGCTCCTACTCACGGCGCCCCCCGGGCCATGAGAAACGATCATCCACTCGTGCAAGAGGGACAATCACGGTATTCGTATCTGGTCTGGGATGATACAGGAGAACTGGCGGGGAAGGCAAGGAAGAAGAAGCAGGGATCGGGGGTCGGGGATTAGGGGACAGGAGAGAGAAAACGGTGGGCAGGGAGAGCCTCACCTGCCGATGAAAAGACCGAGGGCGAGGAGCACGGGCGTGAGGATCGTGATCACCACGTTCCGTCCCATGTAAGGGATCAGCCTGGGGATGTCCTCGGCAAACCGCGCTGCACCCCGCGTCGTGATGACAGCGAGAGGGACCGTGGCGAGGGCTAGGAGTCCTGTTCTCGGGAACATGCCGGCGAGGACACCGATGACGATGGCGAGGTAGGTCGCGGCCAGGAATCCTCCGTAGACCCACACGCTCGCTTTTCTCCCGATGACTATGGGGAGATGCCGCCGTCCCACCCCGTCGTCCGCCTCCACGTCGGGAAACTGATTCAGGAGAAGAAGGTTGCTCACCAGAAAGAAGGGAAGCAGGGAAGCGACGAAGGCGCTCCAGGAGTACGAGCCGGCAAGGACGAAGTGCGTCCCCATGACCATGACCGTGCCGAAGCCGACTCCGGGCGCGATCAGGCACAAGAGGGGCATCGTGGTGAGCCAGACGGTGTAGACCACGACGGTCGCCATTCCCAGCAGGCCCAACGGCAGGAGCCACAGTCCCCTCGCCCTCAGGAAATAGATGCCGATGATCCCCGTGAGAGCCAGAGAGAAGACGCCCGTTGCCAGGGCGACATGGGCCTTTCCCGGGCTTTCCGGCAGGGCACCGCTCCCGCCGCTGAAGGGGGTGCGGCGGGTGGTGAAGTCGAGGCCGCTCTTGTAGTCGTGGTATTCGTTCAAAGCATTTACGCTGATGTGGGCCGAGACGGCACCGAGGAAGGCCAGCAACAGGTGCCAGAGGTTCACGGCGCTCCCCGACCGCACCGCGGTGGCCGTACCCAGCATGACACAGGCCGGGTTCAGGATAAGGAATGTTACGCGCATGGGGCCGAAGATGACGGCCCTCGATTCAGTGGACATGGTCGGTCTTCCCTCCCCCGATTACACCTGCTCCGGCGGGATCCGCTCGGGGTGGTAAGCGGTGTGATATGGAATCCCTGCCCGCCGCAGCCGCTCCTCCACATCCCGGTAAAGCACAAGCTCTTCGATCTCAAGATCGGCGAAATCCCCACTGATCTCTGCAAGCATCCGCCGCAGGGCCTCTACCTTCTCCCCGGGCGAAAAGCTCACCATCACCGCCGGGTAACAAGCCACACCTGCATCCGCGAGATGTTCCAGGGCCTTGAGCTGGAGCGCAAAACCCGAGGGCGTCGCCCCGGTCAGGGCGGAGAACTCCTCCTCGTCGGTCGCCTTGATGCTCACCCGCACCGCAAGGTTGGGAAACCTGGCCAGGTCCTCGGCATAGGTCCGGTCGTGACCGATGAGGATGCCGTTCGTCTCCAGGATGAAGGCGAGCCGGCCGGAAACGAGCTCCATGACCTTGATCAGATGCTCCCGGGCGATGGTCGGCTCATTGCCGCTGATGCGCACCCGCTGGAAGCGCCTCTTCCGGGCGATGCTCCCGAGCCTCCGTGCGACCTCCTCCGGAGAGAAAAACTCGCCGACACTCTCCGGGCGCACTACCTCCTGCCACGACCAGCAGAAGCGACACCTAAGACAGCAGCCGACACAGTCGGCCGTGGCGATGCCGCCGTAGAACCTCGCCGGTCGAAATCGGTAGTACTTCCTCTCGTTTCCCCTGGTGACGATCCGGGCGACCTCTTCGGCCTTCGTGATCGGGTCGAACATAGTCGTATTGAGAAATTGAGAAATTTGGGGATTCCTGGATTATCTTCAGCTCCCAGACGTTCCGATTCGTAATCCCTCGATTCCAGAATCCTTAAATCCCAGAATTCCCTAATCGCTCCTTTTTGATTTCCAATCGAGCGGGCGCTAGTTTCTGGTGCGCGGTACCCACCGCCCTACACCCAGAGCCTCGCCAGTTCAACGCTCCAGCAAGTCGTCGTCCCGGTATCGTCGCTTCTTGATGACGAGCTTCACGAAGCCGCCGATGGTAAGGAGCGCACCGGCAAAGAAGAGGATCAGCCAGAAATTGTTCGTCACGTAAGGAAGCCAGAAACTCCTGGTGCGGAGATGATCGTGCCACCGTCTCTCGAGGTCGGCCATGGAAACGCCCAGGGACTTCAAGGCGGCGGTTTCCACACCGTCACCCTCTCTGAGGTGCTGGAGCATGCTGACCAAGGAAGCCGTGCCGAACTCGCTCACGATGTAGTCCACCAGGCTCTTGCTCGCCTCGTAGGCGAGGGACAGAGACTCGGGGTCGCCGGGGAATCCCTTGCTCAGGCTGCTCAAGGCGATCTGGCTGCCGCCCAGGGATGCCGCCTCGATGATAGACCTCCTCCCGCCCCTGACGATTTCCGCCGCACCTCCGCTTGCCCACTGGGCAACACCCTCGTCGAGCCAGGCAGGCAGGTTCTCCCCCGTGACGGCATGATGAAGGAGGAGATGGCAAAGCTCGTGCTTCAGCGTCGTCCCGAGGGTGAAGGGGCGCATGTGCATCCTCGAGTAGTCGATGATGATCAGGTCTTTGTCGGGAACGGCAACCGCGACGACGAGATTGCTTCCGGTAATCCGCTGAAACTCGTCTTTCTCCTTTATGAGCGCCACTGTGGGAACAAAATTAAGCTTCCACCCGAACATCGTCTCGATCTCGAGCTTGAGTGCGCCGTAGCCGTCCGCGACGACCTCGGCCACACCCCGCAGGGATTCCTCATAGAGAACCACAACCTCGCCCGTCTTGATCACACCCCGGTCTTGAGCAATAAGGGGTTGGATGAGGATGGCGAGGAGGACAGCTCCGGCGAGGAGAGTCTTGTTGCGCACAGGCCTGTCCGTGGCGCGGTGTGATGTCAGGGAAAGCGGCTCGCCTTGCGGCAAGATCCCTTGACCCATGGATCTTTTGTAGAGTATCGTTCGGGCAAAGTCAATCTGACCGGCCGGAGCGCCCGTACTCGCGCCCGTCCTCAAGAGAGAAGTCATGATTCGCCGTTGCTCCGAGCAGGACTTCGAGTCTGTCTTCGCCATCATCAATGAGGCTGCCGAGGTCTACCGGGGAGTCATTCCGCCCGACCGTTGGCGGGTCCCCTACATGTCGCGAGGCGAGCTTCGCCATGAGATGGACGGGGGCGTCATCTTCTGGGGCTACCAAGAGGGCGGCGACCTCGTCGGGGTCATGGGCCTTCAGCACGTGCAGGATGTAGCGCTCATCAGGCACGCCTACGTGCGCACGGGAAAGCAGCGGCAGGGCGTGGGCGGGGCTCTGGTTTCCTTTCTCAGGAAACAGACCGATCGCGGCCTGCTGGTCGGCACCTGGGCCGACGCTATCTGGGCGGTTCGTTTCTACGAAAATCACGGATTCGGCCTGGTCTCCCCCGATGAGAAGAACCGGCTCCTGACGAAATACTGGACTATCCCGGAACGGCAGATCGAGACTTCCGTGGTCCTGGCGGACGAGCGGTGGATTGCCCGTCGACTGGGAGAGTGAGGCTATGAGAGACAAACGCTTTCGTATGACCCGAAGACCGGAACCTCGAAAGACGGAGAGCACGAAATCTGTGGACGAAATCGTGCGGGAGTTGAAGGAAAAAGCCTCCCCCCCGAGCACCTACCGGGAGCGCTCCCTGAAGATTCACGGGCTCATCTGCGCCAAATGCGGAAGAGAGTTCAGCCACAGGGACCGGCATCTCCTGACCGTGCACCACAAGGACGGCGACCACCGGAACAACCCCGCCGACGGCT
>Ga0187774_10000608_pt1 | contig 12347 bp, 12 predicted proteins | sample 0216_BV02_MP05_2_FD_133152 | JGI IMG/M metagenome (GOLD analysis project Ga0187774, IMG submission 133152) | Tropical peat soil microbial communities from peatlands in Department of Meta, Colombia - 0216_BV02_MP05_20_MG | ecosystem: Environmental > Terrestrial > Soil > Wetlands > Peat | place... | reverse complement strand
ATGGAGAAGAACGCCGAGCAGCAGTTTAAAGAGGCCATCCGCCTGAAGCCTGACTACTCCGAGGCGTATAACAGCCTGGGCGTGATATACATGGAGCGCGGCCAGACGGAATCCGCCATTCAATGTTTCCAAAAAGCACTAAATAACGTCCTGTATGCAAATCCGGCGAACGCGCACTATAACCTCGGCAGAGCCTACCTTGCCCGCAAAGAGTACGCCAAGGCGGCGGAACAGTCGGAACGGGCGGTCAGACTGGTGCCCGACTTCGCCATGGCTTACAGCTCCCTCGGGGAGGCCTATGAGGGGTTGGGCCGGAATGCCGACGCCAAGCGGAGCTACAGGAGCGCGATCCAGTTTGCCCCGAATGACGCGGAGGCCTACCTGAATTTGGGGAAGCTCCTGTCCAGAACTGGTGAGCGTGCCGAGGCCCGGAAAGCGTTGAACGAGGTTATCCGGTTGGCGCCCGATTCCAGAGAAGCCAAAGAGGCCTGGAAGCTCCTGAATGCCATGAAATAATCGCCTCCCTCTACCCCGTGCTCCCCCGCGGCTGTCCCCCTGGAGTGCCTAACTATGATCGCCAAACGCGCCGAGGAGATTCGGCCCTTCATCGTCATGGATGTGCTGGAGCGCGCCCAAACGCTCGAGAAGGGCGGTGAGCACATCATCCACCTGGAGGTGGGCGAGCCGGACTTCGATACCCCCGCCTGCATCAGGGCCGCAGGAGAACGGGCTCTGGCGGAGGGGAAAACCCACTACACTCACAGTCAGGGGCTCCTGGAGTTGCGAGAGGCGATCTGCGAGTACCATGAACGGCGCTTTCGGGTCAAGGTAACTCCTGATCGCGTCATCGTCACCTCCGGGACCTCGCCCGCCATGTTGCTCATCGTCGGTGCGCTGGTGGAGGTCGGTGACGAAGTGATCATCTCCGATCCCCACTATGCGTGTTACCCCAACTTCATCCACTTCGTGGGCGGCAAGGCGGTGCGGGTTGCGGTGGAGGAGACGGACGGATTCCAGTATCGACCTGAAGAAATCCGCCGAGAGATGACAGCGAACACCAAGGCCATCTTCATCAACTCACCGGCCAACCCCACCGGAAACCTCCTCTCTCCGGAGCGGATTGCCGCCATCGCCGATCTCGGGCCGGTGGTGATCTCAGACGAAATCTACCACGGGCTCGTGTACGAAGGGGTGGAGCACAGTATCCTGGAATACACGAACAACTGTTTCGTGTTGAACGGATTTTCCAAGCAGTACGCCATGACCGGCTGGCGGCTTGGCTACGTGATCGTTCCCCCTCAGTTCATCCGGCCCATGCAGAAGCTCCAGCAGAATTTCTTCATCTCCGCCAATGCCATGGCCCAATGGGCCGGGGTCGAGGCCTTGAGATCAGCGGAGGCGGCCGCAGACGTGGCCCGCATGGTTCGCATCTACGATGAGCGGCGGCGCTCTATGATTCGACGGCTCAAGGGCATGGGATTTCGAATCACCGTGGAGCCGACGGGAGCGTTCTACGTCCTGGCCAATGCCAAGCGGTTCAGCGCCGACTCCTACCGACTCGCCTTCGATATCCTTCACCACGCCAAGGTCGGGGTGACTCCGGGAATCGATTTCGGGTTCAACGCCGAGGGCTACCTCCGCTTCAGTTACGCCAACTCCCTGGAGAATATCACCGAGGGCCTGGATCGACTCGAACGGTACTTGCAGGGGCTGTAGTAGGTTGTTGAAAAGCCGTACGATGGAGCCTCGCCTTCCTCTCCCGACAGCCTTCGGGGACAAACCACCCGGTCTCCCGTGGCAGCTTGTTCCCTGTGATAGCGCGAGCCCGGGCGGTCTATTCGGCAAGGCTACCTAGTCGCAGTATTGATAGTATAGGGGGAGTCCGGCCCCTCGTGCCTTGTGGTGGTGGAAACTCCGGGGGGCTTTCCTGGAGGCCGAGGAGTTAAGAGGCGGCTCCGGATGCGCCTCGCCTCACAGACCACCCGGTCTCTTCTGGCAGGCTCATCGTAACCTGCTCGGCCGCTCGGAACTATGCAAATTCATCAGGCCAGATTCCTTTGCAGCGCGGTGAGCCCGGAGCACTATCCGCCGGCGGATCTCCCGGAGGTGGCCTTTGCGGGCCGCTCGAACGTGGGGAAGTCCTCGGTCATCAACACCCTGCTCAATCGGAAGAATCTGGTACGAACCAGCAAGACGCCCGGCTGCACCCAACTCCTCAACTTCTTCGAGGTCAACGGCCGCTGGCGTTTTGTGGATTTCCCCGGCTACGGCTACGCCAAGGTGCCTGCCGAGGAGAGAAGACGCTGGCGCCCCATGGTGGAGAGGTACCTGAACGGGAGGAGGACCCTGCGGGGACTGGTGCTCATCCTGGATGTGCGGCGGCTGCCCTCGCCGGAGGACCTCTCGCTCTGGTCCTGGCTCCAGGAACGGGGGCTCGCGGTAATCGCCGTCGTCACCAAGGTTGACAAGCTCTCCAGGAACGAGCGAGCCAAGCAGATTTCAGCAATCGCCGGGCGCCTGGGTTGGGGGCCGGAGAGCCTGCTCCGGTTTTCCGCCACGTCGGGCGAGGGACGCGAGGAACTCTGGAGTGCCCTGGAGGCGCTCCTCGGCGGGCAAGAACGTTGATGGCAAGGTGGGTTACGGCTCAGATCGAATCCACGGAGAAGGCTATGAGGGCGGTCGTTCAGCGCGTACGAGAGGCCAGCGTCCAGGTGAATGGCGAGGTGGTGGGCCGCATCGGCCATGGGCTCCTCGTGCTCCTGGGCGTCGGCCAGCAGGATGGACCGGGGGATGCCGCCCACCTTGCCGACAAGGTGGTCCACCTGAGGATCTTCGCCGATCATGAGGGGAAGATGAATCGTTCCCTGCTCGATGTGGACGGGGCGCTTCTCGTAGTATCTCAGTTCACCCTCTGGGGTGACTGCCGCAAGGGCCGAAGGCCCTCCTTCGTGGCCGCCGCCGAGCCGGAGAAGGCGAAGGCCCTTTACCATGTATTCATTCGCTACGCCGCCGACTTTGGCGTCGACGTAGCGACCGGACGGTTTCAGGAGGCCATGCTGGTCTCCCTCGTCAACGACGGCCCTGTAACCTTGCTTCTGGATAGCACCAAGGAGTCTTGAGGGACGGCACGGAGGGGGGAGTGACGGACGGGAGAGAATCGTCCCCGCCTGAAAGAGGCCTGGTGCCCTGCGAGATCTGGATCGACAGGGAAGGGGACTGGTACCATCGGGGCGCCCGAATGGAACGGGCCGATATCGTCGCCCACCTCTGTCAGCATCTGGGCAGGGACGAGTCCAGCGGCCGCTATGTCATTCGCATGGCGCAGGAGGAGTGTTACGTCGAAGTGGAGGACACGCCCTTTGTGATCACCCGGGTCATCTCCAAGGAAGGGAAGCAGGGCGGCGATGCCAAAGGATTTTTCCTCGCGATCAAGCATCTGGATCAGACCGAGCGCCTCGATCCAGCGAGTCTCCGGGTGGGCCGGGACAACGTGCTCTACTGTACGGTGAAGCCGGAACGCCTTCCGGCCCGGTTCCTGCGCCCGGCGTACTATCAACTTGCTGAGTTTATCTACGAAGACCCTGAGCGCGGTGGATTTTACCTCCCCGTCGCCGGGAGACGGTATTATATCCGCGAGGGCGTAACCCCATGACTGCACCATGTGAGGTCCAGGTACAGGATTTCGATCTCCGCGCGGCCGGCCACAGGCTGCGCGCGAGGCGCCTGACTCACCAACGGCGTAGCCCCGTGCTCGTCTTCCTCCACGAGGGACTGGGTTGCATCGAGCTCTGGCGCGACTTCCCCGCCGCCGTCGTAGAGGTAACCGGGTTGGACGGGATCATCTACGACCGATGGGGACACGGAAGATCGGATGCTCTCACGGTCAGGAGAACGACCTACTACCTTCACGAGGAGGCCTTCGAGAGCCTGCCCGAGGTCCTGACCCAGTGCGGGGTGGAGGAGGCGGTACTCATCGGCCACAGCGACGGGGGGACCATCGCCCTTCTCTACGGCGCCCGATATCCGAAGGGAATCCGGGGGATCATCACCGAGGCCGCCCACGTGTTCGTGGAGGATGTGACCTTGGAGGGGATCCGGGAGACCGTGAAAATCTATGATACGACCGATTTCAAGGAGAAGCTCGCGCGATATCACAGGGACAGCACCGACACCCTCTTCCGCGCGTGGGCTGATACCTGGCTTGCTCCCGAGTTTCGCGCCTGGAATGTCGAATCGTATCTGCCTCAGGTGGTCTGCCCCGTTCTGGTGATCCAAGGAAAGGATGACGAGTATGCAACCAAGGCGCAGGTCGATGCTATCGCCGGCCAGGTGTCCGGCCCGGCGCGACCGCTCCTCGTCCCCAGTTGCGGCCACACGCCCCATCGTGAGGCGCGGGATGTGGTCCTGAAAGAGATGGCCGCGTTTGTCGAGACCTTGAAATAGCTCGCGTCGCCGAGAGCAGCGGCTCAAGGCAGTGCTCATTCCCATCCGGGAAGAGCAGGAAAAAACCTTGACAAGACTTCGGGCGGCGTGGTTTCATGCAATCATGCCCTTTATCCTGCGGCGCGCGGTCCCGGCGAGGCTTGCCGCGGTGCTTACTCCGCCGCTTATCACCTTCCCTGGGTTGCCATGAGAGTTCTGCTCGTTTACCCGGAATATCCGGTCACCTTCTGGAGCTTCAAGCATGTCCTGAAGTTGATTGCCAAGAAGGCCGCCCACCCACCCCTCGGCCTCCTCACCGTTGCCGCTTTGCTCCCCAGGGATTGGGAGCTTCGTCTCGTCGATATGAACATCGAGAAGCTCGGTGACGGCGATATCTCCTGGGCTGACTGCCTAATGGTCGGCGCCATGTCGGTCCAGAAGAAGTCGGCTGTCGACATCCTCGAGCGTTGCCGACGGCTCGGCGTCAGGACCGTGGCCGGCGGTCCCCTCTTTACCAGCACGCCGGAAGACTACGTGGACCTGGCGGATCATCTGGTCCTCAATGAGGCTGAATTGACGCTGCCGCCCTTCGTCGCTGACCTGAAGGCCGGCAAGCCTCGTCAGGTCTATCGCTCCCATGAGTTCCCCGACCTGTCCCTGACTCCCATACCTCGTTGGGACCTTTTGAGGTTGGGCAAGTACGCCTCGCTCGCGCTTCAGTTCTCCCGGGGCTGTCCCTTCGACTGCGAGTTCTGCGACATAACCGCCCTCTACGGCCGCAAGCCGAGACTCAAGAGCGAAAGGCAGATCCTGAGGGAGCTGGAGGCGATCCACCACTTGGGATGGCGGGGGAGTGTCTTCCTCGTGGATGACAACTTCATCGGGCACAAAGCGAAGATCAAGAAGGTCTTGCCTCAACTGATCCAATGGATGCAGGCGCGCGACTACCCCTTCGACTTCATCACTGAAGCCTCCATCAACCTGGCCGATGATGACGAGCTTGTCGAATTGATGGTGGGCGCCAACTTCGACCGGGTCTTCATCGGACTGGAGACTCCGGATGAGGGGAGTCTCGCGGAGTGCTCGAAACTGCAGAACTGCGGGCGCGATCTGGTCGCTGCCATCAAGAAGCTCCAGGCTGCCGGCCTCCAGGTTCTTGGCGGTTACATCGTCGGTTTCGACAACGACGACAGGAGCATCTTTTCCCGGCAGATCAAGTTCATCCAGGAGAGTGGGGTGGTCACCGCCATGGTCGGGCTGTTGAACGCGGTGCCGAAGACGAGGCTCTGGGAGCGCCTCAAGGCGGAGAACCGGCTCCGCCTGGACATGTCCGGAGATAACACGGACGGGAGCATCAACTTCATTCCGCGCATGGACATGGACAAACTCATTGCCGGGTACCGGAACATTGTCCGAACCATTTACAACCCCCGCAACTTCTACCAACGGGTGTGCAGGTTCCTGGAGCAGTATCAGCCCCGCCGAAGGAGACCATTTCAATGGCATGACATCGGGGACTTTCTGAGATCCGTGTTCTACCTCGGCGTTCTGGGAAACGGTCGCTCTCAGTGGTATTTTTGGAAGATGCTCATCAAATCCCTCCTCCGCTATCCACGGCTCCTTCCTGAGACCATGACCCTCATGGCTTACGGTTACCACTTCCGCAAGGTGGCGGAGAAGGTCTGAGTGGGGGATCCCGAGCAGGGTGACTCCCCGGAGCTCTTCGGCATCTGTTTCGCCATGACCCGGCTCCGGCTTCGCCTCTCTGACCATCAAGACCCCGCATTGACTCACATGGAACCGACCCTTCCTGGGAAGGCTGTTGACTCGTCCCATGGGGCCTTGCTCCTCTCGTGCTGTGGCATCGTCTTTGGCGGCTATGTGGGTTCACACATGCGGGTTCCCGTCTTGCCGCTCTACGCCCGCTCTCTGGGCGCCACCACGGTTCAGATAGGAGTCATCAACGCCGCTTATCTCGTCGTTGCGGGCGCCCTCTCTCTACCGCTCGGCATCCTCTCCGACCGCATCGGCCGGAAGCGTCTCGCCTCGTTCGGCGCCTTCCTCCTGGCCGGCGTCTCTTTCCTTCTCGTTTTCAGCAGAAACCCGGCTGAGCTCGTGGGGATTTACTTCCTGTTCGGGATTGGGCTTGCGGCCTTCGGTCCCACCATGATGTCGATGGTGGCTGATCTCTCTCCGGCCAGCCATCTGGGTCGTTCGTACGGCTGGTACACCACTGCACTCTACAGCGCCATGAGCCTCGGGCCAGCGCTCGGGGGATTTGTCGCCGAGCAGTGGAGCTTCCGCAGCGTGTTCCTCGTTTCCGGTGTGATCATTTTCTCCACCTTCTGGATGATTATCTTTCTTCTTCCCGGCGCCAGGCGCGGCGCCGCGGCCAGGGTTCCCGGCGAGTCCCATGCAGCCGTGGCGAAGGAGCTGGTGCGAAACCGCCCGCTCATGGGCTGCTGGCTTGCGACCTTCGGCGGATGTTTCGGGCTCGGGGCGTTCGTCAGCTTCCTCCCTCTCCACGCTCAGAACCGGAACCTTACCGTGGGAGAGATCGGCCTGGTCTTCGCCATCCAGGGTCTGAGCAACGCCCTGTCGCGGATCCCCTTCGGTCATCTGAGCGACAGGGTTGGTTCTCGGGAGAGGCTCGTCCTTCTCGGTCTCTTGGGATTCTCCGTTTCACTTGTCGGTTTTGCCCTGTCCGAACGCACGGCGCAGTTTGTCTGGTGGGCGATCGTGTTCGGGATCAGCATGAGCCTGGCCTTCACCTCAGTGGGCGCGCTTATCGCCGAGTCGGTCGGGCCGGAATCACGGGGCCTAGCCATGGGTGGTTACAACACGAGCATCTACTTCGGCATGATGGCAAGTTCGGCACTCATGGGGGGAGTGATTCAACGGGTCGGCTTCGAGGCGAGCTTCGTTCTCACCGCCCTCGTAAACCTCTGTCTCACCGGCTTGTTTCACCTGTTCATGAAGGATTTCTCACGCCACCGGAGTAAGTCTCTCGGACCGGAGTAGAGCCAGGACTGCACCTGTTCCCAGATGAGCTCAAACTCGGCTCCGGGTTTACGGTCGGGCCCTTCCTTGGCCGAGCCGGTTTGCCAGCGGACGATCCGGACGCAGGGTCCGCGGGGCGCCCAGAGCCGAGGATCGGTAGGCCCGAAGAGGGCGATGGTCGGAATGCCGCAGGCGGCGGCGAGGTGGGTGATCCCGGAGTCATTCCCCAGGTAGAGAGCGCCGCGGCCCAAGACTCCCGCCAGGACTCCGAGACGCAGGTTGTCGAAGAAGAGCGCGCGAGAGGATTGCAGGCGCTCCCTTATCCAGCGGGCGATTTCGCCGTCCGCAGGACCTTCGATGACTCCCACGCGGACCCGAGGTTGTTCCAGGAGTCTGCCCATGAGGGCAACCCACCCCGTCGGAGTCCAGAGTTTCTTCCTACCGCCACTCCCCGGATGGATGAAGACCAGGAGGTCGCCCGCCTCTACGCCGCGTGCCACGAGGGCAGCGGCCTCGTCCGCATCTTCGACTGCCGGAGCGATGACTGCGGGCGGGGGCGGCAGGGCGGGAATGCCTAGCGCCTCCAGTTGCCTGCACTGGTACTCGGTCACTGTGAGCCCGAGGCCGGGGTCCGGGAAAGGATCAATTCGACGCGCGGGCACAGCCAGCATCGCGGCGAGATTATCGGCCAGGGTCTGGCTGGATGAGCGGCCGAAGACGAAGATTTCGGTTACCGGATGGGAGGTGGGGAGAGATGCGGACGAGGCCGCGCCTCCCGTCACGTAAAGGGGAACCCAGCGGCTCGAGCGGCAGTCGAGAACGCTACCCATGAAGGGACGGCTACGGATGAGTTCCAGGGTGCGCGGGTTCGCCAGGAAGGTGAAGAGTGTCTCGGGGAAGGCGCGGTGCAGGGCCTCGATGACGGGAAGGGAGACGATGACATCACCGATGGCGCCCTGGTGGACGATGACAAGGGAGGTCATGGAAATGAAGGACGGGCCGGAAGGCCAGGGAGACCCCGGTTCATGTCGGCTCGCCTCGGCGGGCCGCACTCTTCCTCGCAGACCAGCGGAGGACCGCACCAAGGATCCCGGCCGGCTCCTCTCGTTTCACCGGGCTCTCTCCCTGAGCGGCCCGCACCCGGTCCAGACCGCCGCTCGCGGCAATAGCTGTCTTGAGGCACTCCCGCAGGTGCTCGCAGACGCGGCACTTTTCTTGGGGCTGGATGATGCGGTTTTCGTCTCTCGGCATGCACTCTTCGGGAACCCCGAAGCAGGACGGTTTGCTCTCCCCCATCTCCACGTCTCCAGGAAGACGAATTCGGGACCCCCGGGCGACCCGAAGGCGGCAGACCTATTCAATGATCTCCAGCACCACTCGCTTCTTTAGCTTGGTCGAGGCCGCATGGAGGATCGTTCGCATCGCCTGAGCGTTTCGCCCCTGTTTCCCAATGATCTTCCCGAGGTCTTCCTTGGCGGTTCTCAGCTCGATTACTGAGGTCTGTTGGCCGGAGATTTCGCTCACCTGGACCTGTTCCGGATGCTCCACCAGGGCCTTCGCCATCATCTCAATCAACTCTTTCACCGCAACCACCTCCGTTGTGAACCGCAGGGACGGACGAGTTCGCGTTTGCGCGCGGTGCCACCGGTTCGAGCGAGAGAATCACCGTGGCGTCAGTGCTGTCCCGCAGGTGTGCGTTCGAATGCGAGAGAATCTCTGAAAACGTGCGGTGAAGCAAAAATACTTCATGATTCAACTATATGCAGGTCGCGGTGGGGGAGTCAAGTCCTTTTTGGCGAAGCCGGGCGCATCCGGCGCCGCTATTTCCCTCCTAGAACCTCTACCTCTGGTGGAGGACCCAGAGAGGTTCTACCGGTCCGGGGAGATTTTTCTTCCCCTCCCCTGTCGCAGATCCCGTGTGCGGGCGCGGGATTGGAAAAAGGGGAGGGGATAGGGATGGGGCAATGACGACTGCATGTATTCGGAATCACACTGCTGATGTAGGTCTCGAGAGGACCCAACGGTACGTACATGCATTCTTGGGACAGGACGCTAACGAGGCTGGAGTACCGCCTGGAACAAGCCGAGCAATCCGACGGCGGCAACCAAGAGGAAGAGGAGAAGCGCGACGCCGACGAGGATTATGATGGGGAATAGGAGGGCGAGGAGCGCTCGGGCCGTGGAGGTCTGGTGGGCGCTGGTGAGGCCGATGCAGTTGAGGACCAAGGCCCAGACCGAGATGATTATCCCCCCGACCACGGGCATAAAATTCAGGGGCAAGAGATTGACGAGAGAGGTCGCCCCGGAGACGTAGGCCGCGACCTGGAGGGTCGCGGCGAAAGGGCGACGCGCGCCACGGAGGATCTTGAGGAAGAGATGCACCAGACCGGCGCCAAGATAGAGAAAGATAAGGAAACAGATGGGCGTGAGCAGTGCGGCGCCGGCGAACAGAAGGGTCGTTTCCGCCGTGCTGGTCTCGACGGTTCCGTTCTCGATGCCGGCAATGGTTCCCCAATAGATTCCGAGGACCTGACCCATCGAGCCGTAGACGAGAGCGTAGGTCAGGGCGCTTCGAGTGCCGGCGTCGTAAGTCATGGAAGAGAAAGCCCCCTTCGGATGAAAAAGGATGGCGCGGGTCGTCCGCCACAGTGCTCCCGGATCCAAGGCTGATGTCCGTGTCTCCCACGGAAAGCTCCACTCCCCGGGCTCAGGCGGCGCCTCGACGGGAGAAACGGGCGGTGCCGAAGGCAGGAGCGGGATGGCCGTCCCGCACCGGGGACAGACAGGAGCTGCGGCCAAACTCGCCGGTTTCGCATCGCTCAGGTGTGCGGTGAACTGACAGTGCGGGCAGATAATCACCATGGAAAGAATTGCTCCTTGTTGCGGACGGGAGACGGAGGTAAACTTATAAACATGTGCAGATCTCGGGCCTTGCCGCCGCCTATCATACCTGCGAAGGGGAGAGGAAGCAAAGCACTTTCTTATTCGCGGCAGAGCTTTTAATAGGGCTGCGGGGCAATGGTAACGAGAACCATGGTCTCTCCCGGTGAGGCGAAGCCATGAAAAGCGCTCTTCCATCAGAGGCTCGCTTTGGGGTTGCCGTTGTGGTTTCTCACCTGGATGACCCCCTGACCAGGCCCCTCATGGCCAATGTAGCTCGCCTGTTCCGGGAGATCGCGATGGTGCCGGAGGTGCGAAGGTTTCGTCGGCAGCTTTCGCTCCCCGAGAGAGTCAGGCGCCTGCACCAGCGGGCGCTCCGGCTCTACGATCAATACCTCGCCTATGCTGTAGCACGGCTCCAGAAAGAGGGCTGGAACCTGTCCTGTGCCCGGGGCTGCGCCGCCTGCTGTTTTGCCATGCCGGCCGAGGTGAGCGCCTGGGAACTTCTCATGATCTACGCTCATCTCCACGAAATGGGCCGCCTGGACCGGGCCTTCAGGAAGCACATGGAGAACTGCCAGGTGTTCTCTCGGGTGATCGGCGACACCCAGAGGCTCAGCCGGAGCGGAGAGGGGCAGGGGGAGGTCGATCTCGAGGCCTTGCTCTCCGCCTACGGCAAGGCCCGTCAGCCCTGCGGCTTCCTACTGCCGTCAAAGGAGTGCCTCATCTACTCGTGTCGGCCTATTTCGTGCCGCATGCACTTCGCATTCACACCGGCAGCCTGGTGTGACCCCTTACATCCCGATTTTCTCCAGGCCGTTCGCCTCAATTTCCAGCCTCACGAAGATGCTCGGAAGGCCCTCGAAGGCGTGGACCGGAGCCTCAGTCTCCCCCAGGCAAGCATCCTCTCGTCGGGCCTCGTCAGCTTGACCGCAAACGTGATGCGGTTCGGTCCCGTGAGCTGGCTGTAACGCCGTCAAGCGGTAGTAGGCCGCGGCCTCCCGGCATCCTCGCCCGGTGGTTTTCTTCTCGTCTCGAGGCTATAATTTCCCCCCCAGGGAGGGAGGGCATCGCCTCATTGCCGGCTGAGCAAAGGCGGAAATTCCCCTCGATCCCCTTGTTCCCAAGGGGGACGGGAAAGAGCTTGCGCCCCCTTCGAGCTTCAACCCCGCTCGTAAAGGGGGGCTGGGGGGATTTTGACAGCGGATTGGGTAGTCGTCGCTGTAGCTCTCACAAGGCATTGCGACTAACTGTGCCAAAAAAGATGACATATGAGACGGTCTCGATCCAGTTCCACAGCGAATGCCAAGTCTAACCTTCCCCCGGCCGAAGACGTGATTCGGATCGTCGGGGTCAGTCAGAATAACCTCAAGAACATCTCGCTGGACCTTCCGCGGGAACAGCTCATCGCCGTGACCGGCGTGAGCGGCTCCGGCAAATCCAGCCTGGCGCTCCAGACCCTCTATGCGGAGGGGCAGCGACGGTACGTCGAGACCTTCTCTCCCTACGCCCGCCAGTTCCTGGATCGGCTCGACCGGCCCCAGGTTGAGCGCATCGTCGGGATTCCCCCGGCCATCGCCATCCAGCAGGGAAACCCCATCAAGAGTTCCCGCTCCACCGTGGGGACGATGACCGAGATCGCGGATCATCTCAAGCTCTTGTACGCGCGAGGAGCTGTGCTCCACTGCCGCGGGTGCGGTGAACCGGTGCGGGAGGACACCCCGGAGACCATCTGGGCCGCCCTCTCCAAGATTCCCAAAGGAACCAGGGTGCTCATCACCTTCCCGGTGACGGAAAGGGATGGCCATCGGGACGCGATTCGACTCGACCTCCTCCGCCAGGGGTTCCGCCGACTCTGGCGCGAGGGCAGGGTCGTCTTCTTGGAGGAAGGACCCGCCCCGGTTGAGGGCGCCCTGGATGTGGTGGTTGACAGGGTCTCCTGGGCAGCCGACCACCGGGAGCGCATTCTTGACAGCTTGGAGCAGGCCTTCCGGCACGGCGAGGGCAGGCTCACCCTGATTCTCCCCGGAGACGAGCGGAAGCCT
>Ga0187774_10000607_pt1 | contig 12368 bp, 9 predicted proteins | sample 0216_BV02_MP05_2_FD_133152 | JGI IMG/M metagenome (GOLD analysis project Ga0187774, IMG submission 133152) | Tropical peat soil microbial communities from peatlands in Department of Meta, Colombia - 0216_BV02_MP05_20_MG | ecosystem: Environmental > Terrestrial > Soil > Wetlands > Peat | place... | reverse complement strand
GAATTGCTGCGAGACATGCTTTGCTTCAGCCGGCCAAATATGGTGATTCAGCCAGTCCATCAGCGGCAGGTCGTCTGCCAGTCCCCGCATCAGTGTCATCGCCGCATGAGTGTGAAGATTGACAAGTCCTGGAATGAGCGCATGGTTTTCCAACCTCACCTCTTGTTTCGCACTGAAGCGCGCGTGCGCTTCGGCGGTAGGCAATACCGCTTGTATCGTTCCATTGCCGATGGCAATAGAATGCTTTGGCAAAACATCTGGTGGTTCGACGGGAATCACCCAGCCTGCGTCAATCAGCGTGTCGACATCGGATGGCATAGCATCCTAAAAAATAAAAAAGCCCTGCGCGAGGCAGGGCTTCAATTGTAACTGCGTTTGTTTTTATTGTCCTTCGGGGACAACGGCTGTCACATCAACGTCTACGCGGCGGTCAGGCTGCAGGCAATCGATGAGCTGTTTGCGCTTCATGTTTTTGCATTGATCCGGGGTCGTCACAGGCTCGCTCTCTCCCTTGCCTACTGCTTCAATCTTGTGAGCGTGAACGCCATGCGAAACGAGGTAATCGGCTACCACCTGGGCGCGTTTTTCAGAAAGCTTCTGGTTGTAAGCAGGCGGGCCCAACCTGTCGGTATAGCCGGTGACGGTAACTGTTTCATACTCGGCGTTCTGCAATCGGCCCGCGAGTTCGGCAAGCCGTTCTTCCCCACGCGGGCGCAATTCCGCTTTATTGAAATCGAAGAACGCGTCTGCCGAAAGCGTAATGTGTTCCGGTGCTGGCGGTGGCGGCGGTGGCGGAGCCGGTTCTGGTTCTGGCTCCGGCGGTGGCGCCTCAGCCACGGGCGGCGGTGGCGGTTCGCACAGTTCCTTCGGCATCAGGTCCTTTTCACATTGGCAGCCGATTGGGAACTGTTCTCCGGGTAATATGACCTGTTCGGCAAGCTCCTTCGTCCAGTAGCCGGTCCTCCAACACAGGCCGGCGCCACTGCGGGCGAGGACGCCACGCTGGTCGACTAGATAGGGCATGGGGAGGTTTGAGGTTTGTGCTAGCGCCGCAGACACGCCTAACCCCAAAGTGGCCACGGTGGCCGCTATAAAAAGCAGTTTTGAAAATTGCTTGGTCATAATTCCTCCTCTTTTTTAACGACTTGATGCTGATTGTTGACCACCTTTGTATAAAGGGGTAGGGGTGCCCTCGTTTAAAAGCATACTAATTGAATCACGGGTTTTTGGCAATTTTATTACTGTTGTTTTGGTGTCATCCAGCGAGCTTCTCGGGATATGCGCTGCTTGGCCTTAACCGCCCGCGCATGATAAAATTTACAGCTTTAATTTGCTGAAAATTCAGCTCTGAAACTCGTTTAAAAAACACTCTATTTCATGGACCAATTCGCCAAAGAAACCCTGCCTGTCAGCCTCGAAGAAGAGATGCGCCGCTCATATCTTGATTACGCAATGAGTGTCATCGTGGGTCGCGCATTGCCTGACGTACGGGATGGCCTAAAGCCCGTGCACCGGCGGGTGCTGTTTGCAATGCACGAAGCCAATAATGTATGGAACCGTCCTTATGTGAAATGCGCGCGCATCGTCGGTGATGTGCTCGGCAAGTACCACCCCCACGGGGACACCGCGACTTATGAAGCTCTGGTACGCATGGCGCAGGACTTTTCCATGCGCTACACGCTCATTGACGGGCAGGGAAACTTCGGCTCGGTGGACGGCGACGCGCCGGCGGCCTACCGCTACACCGAATGCCGCATGGATCGGCTTTCCTCAGAGATTCTGGCTGACATCGACAAGGAAACGGTGGATTTTGCACCCAATTACGACGGCAAGGAACAGGAACCCGCGGTATTGCCGACTAGGGTACCGAACCTGCTGGTCAACGGTTCATCCGGGATCGCAGTCGGCATGGCGACCAATATTCCGCCTCATAACTTGAATGAAGTGGTGGACGGCTGCCTTTCGCTTCTAAAGAACCCGCAAACCGATCTTGACGAATTAATTGAAACGATTCCGGCCCCGGATTTCCCGACCGCCGGCATCATATACGGTGTCGCCGGTGTTAGGGACGGCTATCGCACAGGGCGCGGGAGGATAGTGATCCGCGCCCGGACGCATTTCGAAGAAATGGAGAAAGGCAATCGCCAACTGATTATTGTTGATGAGCTTCCTTACCAGGTAAATAAAGCCGCGCTGCTGACAAGAATTGGCGAGCTGGTGCGCGACAAGAAAATCGACGGCATTTCTGATCTGCGCGACGAATCGGACAAGTCAGGTATGCGCGTGGTGATTGAACTCAAGCGCGGTGAGAACCCCGAGGTGGTGCTGAATAACCTCTACAAAGAGACGCAGCTGCAGGACACGTTCGGTATGAACATGGTTGCGCTGGTCGACAACCAGCCGCGCCTGCTCAATCTCAAGGAGCTTCTCGAATCCTTCCTGCGCCACCGCCGCGAAGTTGTGACGCGGCGCACCGAGTTCGAATTGCGCAAAGCACGCGAGCGCGCGCATATCCTCGAAGGTTTGGCAGTGGCGCTCTCTAACGTGGACGAGATCATCGGACTTATCAAGGCGGCGGAATCCCCGCCAGTGGCAAAAACACAGTTGATGGCACGGCACTGGCGTTCCAAGCTGGTCGAGGACATGCTGCGCCGAGCGAGCTCAGATGCTTCGCGCCCGGACGGCCTCGGCGCGGAATTCGGTTTGCGCAAGCAGGGCTATTTCCTGTCCGATGTGCAGGCGCAGGCGATTCTGGAATTACGCTTGCAGCGGCTGACCGGCTTGGAGCAGGACAAAATTTTTACCGAATACAAGGAAGTGATGGAGAAAATTGCCGATCTCGCGGACGTGCTGGTAAAGCGCGAGCGCATTACCCGCATCATTTCCGACGAACTCATTGCGCTGAAGGAGCAATATGGCGATGAACGCCGCAGCGAGATCGTGGTGGATACCCAAGACCTGGCAATGGAAGATTTGATTGCCTCAGAGGACGTGGTGGTCACCTTGTCGCATGGGGGCTACCTGAAATCGCAGCCGGTTGCCGATTACCGGGCGCAGAAACGCGGCGGGCGCGGTAAGCAGGCGGCGACCACCAAGGAGGACGATTTCATAGACAACCTGTTCATTGCCAATACGCACGACTACATTCTGTGCTTTTCGAACCGCGGCAGGGTTTACTGGCTCAAAGTTTACAACGTACCGCAGGGTAGCCGTGCCAGCCGCGGCAAGCCCATCGTCAATCTCGTGCCGCTGATGGAGCATGAAAAGATTACCGCGGTACTGCCGGTCAAGGAATTTGACGATCAGCACTTCGTATTCATGGCAACTGCCAACGGCACCGTCAAGAAGACAGCGCTCTCCGCATTTTCGCGGCCGATGTCAAAAGGCATAATCGCGGTGAATCTGGAGGACGGGGATTATCTGGTCGGGGCAGCCCTCACCGATGGCAAGCAAGACATCATGTTGTTTTCGGACGGCGGCAAAGCGATGCGTTTCGCTGAGCAGGAAGTGCGCTCGATGGGCCGCAATGCGGCAGGCGTGCGAGGCATGAAGCTGGCCGCGGATCAGCATGTGATTTCGTTGCTTACCGCGCAGGATGAAACGCACTCGGTGCTGACGGCGACTGAAAACGGTTTTGGCAAACGCACACCAATTGCTGAATATACGCGACACGGCCGCGGCACGCAGGGAATGATTGCGATCCGAACCTCGGAGCGCAACGGCAAGGTGGTGGCGGCGACGCTGGTGGATAAAGAGGATGAAATCATGTTGATTACCACCGGCGGAGTGCTGATCCGCACGCGTGTTTCGGAAATTCGTGAAATGAGCCGCTCGACCCAAGGTGTAAGGCTGATTGATCTCGGGGAAGGCGAGAAGCTTGCAGTTTTGGGAAAAGTGGTCGAGAGGGATGAGGAAAACAATGGAGAGGGAACCCCTTGATGAACGACGTAAAAGGATTTACTGCTACGGCGCGCGTCTATAATTTCAGTCCCGGGCCGGCAATACTGCCGCAGGAGGTGCTGGAGCGCGCGCGCGAAGAACTGCTGAATTGGCGCGGCAGCGGCATGTCAGTAATGGAAATGAGCCACCGCGGCAAGGAATTTACATCCATCATCCAGCGCGCCGAAGCAGATGTGCGCGAGCTGATGCGCATACCGGCCCATTACAAAGTGTTGTTCCTGCAAGGCGGTGCTAGCTTGCAGTTTGCCATGGCCCCCCTCAACCTGTTGTGCGGAAAAAAATCAGCTGACTATATTTACTCCGGTGAATGGTCGAAGAAGGCGATAGCCGAGGCAAAAACATTCTGCGCGGTGAATATTGCGGCTTCCTCTGAAGACGCAGGATTTACCTACGCGCCGGCGCAGGACCAGTGGCGGCTTGATGCGAATGCAGCCTACGTGCATTACACGCCCAACGAAACCATAGGCGGGGTGGAGTTTCACTGGGTACCCGAAACCGGTGACGTTCCGCTGGTGGCCGACATGTCTTCGAACATATTATCGCGCGAGATCGACGTCAGCCGATTCGGACTGATTTACGCGGGAGCGCAGAAGAATATTGGGCCTGCCGGGTTGACCATCGTCATCATCCGCGAAGATTTACTGGGGCGGGCGCTACCTGGCATGCCCTCAATGCTGGATTATAAGGTTCATGCGGACAATGATTCGATGTACAACACACCGCCTGCCTACGCGATTTACGTTGCCGGGCTCAACTTCCAGTGGCTGAAAAAGAACGGCGGCATCGCCGCGATGGAAGCGCGCAACATCGAAAAGTCCCGACTGCTTTACGATTTTCTCGACAACAGCCGTTTTTTTCGCAATCCGGTGAGAAAAAACGACAGGTCGCGCATGAACATTCCTTTCACACTCAAGAATGCAGCGCTCGAAGAGCAATTTCTGAATCAGGCGAAAGCGAGAGGACTGGTGCATCTCAAAGGACATCGTTTGGCTGGCGGCATGCGCGCATCCATTTATAATGCGATGCCGGTGGAAGGCGTGCGCGCTTTGGTTGAATTCATGCGTAATTTCGAGATTCAGTATGGCTGAAACCTATCATGTTCTCACTCTCAACCAGATTTCAGCGCATGGCTTGAAACGTTTCTCGCACAATTATGTCGTGGGCAATCAGGTCGCCGAGCCGGACGCGATCCTGGTGCGTTCGCACGATATGCACGAGATACCGGTTCCGCCCAAGGTCAAGGCCATAGGCCGCGCCGGCATCGGCACCAATAACATTCCGGTAAAAAAAATGAGCGAGCGCGGCGTGCCGGTATTTAACGCGCCGGGCGCCAACGCCAATGCCGTGAAAGAGTTGGTGCTGGCGGCGCTTTTGATGGCAGCGCGCAACCTGGTACCGGCGATGCGTTTCGTGGACGCGCTGCAGGGCGACCAGGAGACCATGAACAAAAAAGTGGAGGAAGGCAAAAAACAATTTTCCGGAATCGAGTTGCCGCATCGTTCACTGGGAATCATCGGCCTCGGCGCCATTGGCGGCATGGTGGCGGACGCAGCGCTCAAACTCGGCATGCGCGTGGTCGGTTTTGATCCTGAGATCACTGTAGAAGCGGCCTGGAACGTGCCTTCGCAAGTGAAGAAGGCGCACAGCATCGATGAAGTGCTGAAAAATAGCGATTTCGTCACTTTGCACGTGCCGCGCTTGGAAGTTACGCGCAACATGATAGACGGCAGGCGCATAAACACCATGCGCCAAGGTGCGGTTCTGCTCAATTTCGCGCGCGAAGGAGTGGTGGATGAGGACGCGGTGCTGGCCGGGCTGGCCGCGCGGAAAATCAAATATTACATGTGCGATTTTCCCTCGCCCAAGCTCAACGGGCAGGCAGGTGTGGTAGCGCTGCCGCACCTCGGCGCGTCCACGCAGGAGGCCGAAGATAATTGTGCGGTAATGGTTGTGGATCAAGTGCACGATTATCTTGAGCACGGCAACATTCTCAACTCCGTGAATTTCCCAAATGTCGTCATGGAGCGTGAATCCTCATACCGCTTGGGCATTGCCAACGCCAATGTGCCGAACATGGTGGGGCAAATCTCCACCGCCGTGGCTAAGGCCGGCATCAACATTCATAATATGGTGAACAAATCCAAGGGGGATATGGCGTATACGCTGGTAGATCTGGACAGCCCCGCGCCACCTGAACTTATCCAGCAGATTGCCAAAATTTCCGGCGTGCTTTCGGTGCGTTATCTGCCGCTGACGGCTGGATAGTTCTGAATAGCGGATGAAAGACGTATACATTTGTTTCCGGCATTGCAGATCGTTTTCAACAATGGTGGTTCGCACGATTCGGCTCGGCAGACTCGCAAGTATTTGATTTAAAGCGATGGTATAATGGCGAGCCTTATTTATAAGGTCACCATGAGCGACGAGCTTAAAAAACTACGCGCAAGCATCGATGCGCTGGATCGGCAGGTGCTCGAGCTCATCAATCGCCGCGCCACACACGCCCGTTCCATCGGCCAGCTCAAGAATGGCGCGGTTTACCGTCCCGAGCGAGAAGCGCAGATTTTACGGCGCATAAAGGAAGCCAACCCCGGTCCGCTCTCTGACGAAACCGTGGCGCGCTTGTTCCGTGAAATCATGTCGGCCTGCCTGGCGCTGGAGAAACCTATGGCCGTTAGTTACTTGGGACCGCAAGGAACATTTAGCGAAGCGGCCGCGATTAAGCATTTCGGCCACGCCGCGCACTCGATAGCCTGTACTTCGATAGACGAGGTGATGCAAAAGGTAGAAGCCGGCGAAGTGGATTATGCGGTAACGCCGGTTGAAAATTCCACTGAAGGCGCGGTGGGCAGGACTCTCGATTTGATGCTCGCCACTCCGCTTAAAATTTGTGGCGAGGTCGTATTGCGCGTGCACCAGCATTTACTGCGCAAATCCAAAGGGCGCAAAAATATCAGGCGGATTTATTCGCACGCGCAATCGTTCGCCCAATGCCATGAGTGGTTGAACGTGAATCTTCCGGGCGTTCAGCGAGTGAATGTGGCCAGCAATGCCGAGGCAGCACGTCTTGCCGGCAAGGATGCGGGAAGTTGTGCAATTGCAGGGGACATGGCGGCGGAACGCTACGGTTTAAACATTTTGAACGCTAATATCGAGGACGAGCCGAACAACACCACACGTTTCTGGATACTCGGCGCGCATGATGCGGAGCCTTCGGGTAAGGACAAGACATCGCTGGTGATGTCCAGCAAAAATGTTCCAGGAGCGGTGCACCAGTTGCTTACGCCGCTTGCGCATTATGGGGTGAGCATGAGCAAACTGGAATCACGCCCTTCGCGAACCGGTCTTTGGGAATATGTATTTTTTGTTGACATTGAAGGGCACCAGCAGCAAGAAAATGTGGCAAAGGCGCTTGCCGAGCTTGGCGAAAAAGCCGCTTTCTTGAAAATCCTTGGCTCGTACCCGGCCGCGGTGCTTTAACCTCGCCTCGGACGGTACCTTGAAGAGAATGGACCACATGGATTTATGTGACCTTGCTCCTCCCTACATCCGCGCCATGGCGGCTTACCAGCCGGGGAAACCGATTTCCGAACTCGAGCGCGAGCTCGGGCTGAAAGAGATCGTCAAGCTCGCATCCAATGAAAATCCGCGCGGTGCTAGCCCCAAGGCGCTCGCTGCGATTCGCGAAGCGTTATCTGACATCGCGCGCTACCCAGACGGCAGTGGATATGCCCTGAAACATGCCTTGTGCTGCCGGCACAAAGTAAAACCCGAGCAGATTGTGCTGGGCAACGGCTCAAACGATGTGCTTGAGCTTGCTGCGCGCGCATTTCTTGCTCCAGGAACGCAGGCGGTCTACTCGCAACACGCGTTTGTGGTGTACCGCCTGGCGACGCAGGCGTGCGGCGCTCAGGGGGTGGAAGCGACGGCAAAAAATTTCGGTCATGACGTCGATGCGATGCTACAAGCGGTAACGGCGCAAACGCGCATCGTATTTATCGCCAACCCCAACAATCCTACGGGCACGCTGCTTTCCGCTGCGGAGCTGCTAGATTTTTTGCACCGGCTTTCCAAGCAGGTATTGGTGATTCTGGACGAGGCCTATAACGAGTATTTGGCGGATGACATGAAAAGTCCCAGCGTCACCTGGCTGAAGGAATTTTCCAATTTGGTTGTTACGCGCACTTTTTCCAAAGCTTATGGTCTGGCGGGGCTGCGCGTGGGCTATGCACTGGCGCATCCGCAAGTAGCCGACCTGATGAACCGTGTGCGCCAGCCATTCAATGTTAACAGTATCTCCCAAGCCGCCGCGGTCGCGGCGCTCGAGGATCACGATTTTGTCAAGCAGAGCTACGAGCTCAACCGTCAAGGCATGAAGCAAATTACGCAAAGCTTTAAGCGCTTGGGAATCCGCTTTATTCCGTCTTACGGAAATTTCGTGTGCTTCCACGTGGGTGACGCCCATGCCTTGTATCAGCGCCTATTGGAGCGCGGAATAATTGTTCGTCCCATCGCTGATTATGGAATGTCGGAGTGGTTGCGGGTAACCATCGGCCTGGCCGAAGAGAACGAAAAATTCCTCACGACCCTTGAGACAATTCGCGAAGCGGCGTGAAATGGCAAGACGGTCACTAGACAAGCTGGTGATTTTCGGCGTCGGACTGATCGGCGGCTCATTTGCTTTGGCAGTGAAACGCGCCGGCCTAGCAAAGCACGTGGTCGGCGTCGGACGGAGCCGCGCCAACATGGAAAAAGCACTGCGCCTAGGCGTGATTGATGAACTCGCTGAACATACGGCTGGAGCGCTGCGTGGCGCCGATCTGATCTTGTTGGCGCTGCCGGTTGGGCAAATGCGCCGGGTGATGCGCGCGATTGCGCCGTATTTGGAGACCCATACTGTTGTCACCGATGCCGGAAGCACCAAGCAGGATGTAGTGGCCATTGCGCGAGAATGCCTGGCGGTACATTTGAAGCGCTTTGTTCCAGCCCACCCGGTCGCCGGAGCGGAATTGAGCGGAGTGGGCGCGGCCAGCGCCGATCTTTTTGTTAACAAGAATCTGGTGTTGACGCCCCTTGCGCAGACCGACAAGAGAGTATTAAAGCAGGTCAAAGACTTGTGGGAGGCATGCGGTGCCAGGGTGAGCGAAATGACGCCACGGCAGCACGATGAAATCTTTGCTGCGGTCAGCCATTTGCCGCATTTGCTTGCCTACGCGCTGATGGACGTAATCGCATCGAAACCCAACGCTGCCAAGTTGTTAAATTACGCGGCAAGCGGCTTCCGCGATTTTACTCGCATTGCCGGAAGCTCCCCGGAAATGTGGCGTGACATCGCTCTAGCGAACCGAACTACACTGCTCAACCAACTTTCAGTGTATCAAAAGCAATTGAAGCGCATCGCCGACCTGATTAGAAAAAGCGACGGTGCCGCGCTGGAAAACATCTTCACCCGCGCGCGTAACGCGCGCGCGAAGTGGTTGCTGGACAAATAAAAAGATGTCTCTCGATTTTCGAGTCGAACCGGGCGGCGTGCTTTCAGGCAGGCTGCGCGCACCGGGAGATAAATCCATTTCCCACCGGGCCATCATGCTTGGCTCCATCGCCGAAGGCGTGAGCGAAATCAGCGGATTTCTCGAAGCCGAAGATACGCTTGCCACGGTGAATGCAATGCGCGCCATGGGAGTGCGCATCGAAGGCCCGACAAAAGGTAAAGTCCAGGTTAGCGGCGCAGGTCTGCGCGGCTTGAGAAACCCGAAAAAAGTGCTGGATTGCGGCAACTCGGGCACATCGATGCGATTGCTATGTGGCTTGCTCGCCGGCCAGTCCTTCAACTGCGAATTGACCGGAGACGACAGCTTGCGCAAGCGGCCAATGGAACGCATTACGGCCCCTTTGCGTGAAATGGGGGCGGATATCATCACAGCGAAGAACGGCACTGCGCCGCTCAAGCTGCGAGGCGTCTCCGAATTGAGCGGTATCAATTACCTAATGCCGGTGGCGAGCGCCCAAGTGAAATCGGCGCTGTTGCTTGCCGGCCTTTATGCCAAAGGCCGCACTTGCGTCACCGAGCCTGCGCCCGCTCGGGATCACACTGAGCGCATGCTGCAAGGATTCGGTTACACGGTGCACCGCGCCGGCAGCACCATTTGCATCGACGGCGGCGGGAAACTGAAAGGAACGAACATCGATGTACCTGGCGATATTTCTTCAGCAGCATTTTTTATGGTCGGCGCAAGCATCGCGCCGGGATCGGATATCACGCTTACCCATGTCGGGGTTAATCCCACGCGCACCGGAGTGATCGAAATTTTGCGCTTGATGGGGGCGGACATTACTCTGTTTAATCACCGTAACGTTGCCGGCGAAGCGGTGGCGGATGTGCGAGTGCGCTATTCGCACCTCAAAGGCATTGTGATTCCACGCGGATTGGTGCCGCTCGCGATAGACGAATTCCCAGTTTTGTTTGTTGCAGCAGCCAGTGCCGAAGGGGAAACGGTGCTTGCCGGGGCCGAGGAGTTGAGGATTAAGGAAAGCGACCGAATCCAGGTGATGACGGAGGGTCTACGTAAACTGGGCGCTGCCGCGCAGCCTGCTCCAGATGGTATGCGCATCCGGGGTGGTGCCTATTCAGGTGGGGAGATTGAAAGCCATGGTGACCATCGCGTGGCTATGGCATTTGCGATAGCCGCTTTGCGCGCCGCAAGCCCCGTCACCATCCATGATTGCGCCAACGTGGCGACTTCTTTTCCCGGCTTCCCCCTACTGGCGCGAAGTGCCGGACTCAGAATCAGCGAGGTGCAGGGGTGAGAGATGAGGCGAACAAACCGCCGGTAGTTGCTATCGACGGGCCATCGGCCTCAGGAAAGGGCACGGTGGCGCAGCGGGTGGCGCGCGAGTTGGGATTTCACTGTCTGGACAGCGGTACGCTTTATCGTCTCGTTGCGTTAACTGCGCAAAAGCGGGGCGTGGCGCTGGATGACGAAACAGCGCTAGCCGCGCTGGCGCAGGGTCTCCAGGCGCAGTTTCAAGGCGAAGAGGTCCTGATGGACGGCGTGCGCGTTACCGATCAAATCCGTTCCGAAACTTGTGCTGCAGATGCTTCCAAGGTTGCCGCATTTCCTAAAGTGAGGCTGGCGTTGCTCGGCAAGCAGCGCGCATTCCGCAAACCTCCGGGCTTGGTTGCTGAAGGCCGTGATATGAGCTCTACTGTGTTTCCCGACGCAAGACTTAAGGTATTTCTCACAGCGAGCCCCGAAGCGCGTGCCGCGCGCAGATATAAACAGTTGATCGAAAAAGGAATGTGTGCTAGCATTTCAACCCTTTTGCAAGAGATTAAAGAACGCGACGCGCGTGACAGCGAGCGCCCAGTTGCTCCCTTGCGACGAAATGCCGGTGCAGGTCTTCTAGATAGCACCGCGCTTAGCGTAGAGGAAGTAGTTGCCGAGGTTGTCGCAAGATATCGTGCTCTCTTATTGTAAGTTTGTGAGTGCTTGAGGTTTGCCAAAACTTTAGGCTGTTTTTAACCAACCCCCGTCGTCACGACGGTTTGCAGGTGTTAGTTTAATGATGATTAATGCTTCCCCGGCTTCAGAAAGCTCTGAAAATTTCGCCACGTTATTTGAAGAAAGCCTGTCCCGCCAAGAAATGCGCGTGGGCGAGGTGATTACCGCCGAAGTTATTCGCGTCGACATGAATTATGTAGTTGTTAATGCCGGTCTTAAATCCGAAAGTTTCATTCCGGTAGCGGAATTCCAGAACGATAAGGGCGAAGTCGAGGTTAAGGCCGGTGATTTTGTGGAAGTCGCTATTGAAGCGTTGGAAGACGGTTATGGCGAAACCCGGTTATCGCGCGAAAAAGCCAAACGGCTTGCAGCTTGGCACCAGCTTGAGGTGGCTCTTGAGAAAGGGACTCTGGTGCAAGGACTGATCAATGGCAAAGTCAAAGGCGGGCTCACGGTCATGGTGAATGGCATCCGTGCTTTTTTGCCCGGCTCATTGGTGGATATACGACCCGTCAAGGATACGAATCCTTACGAAGGCAAGGAAATGGAATTCAAGGTAATCAAGCTCGACCGCAAGCGCAACAACGTGGTGGTGTCGCGGCGCGCGGTTCTCGAGGCGAGTCAAGGTGCGGAGCGCCACGCATTTTTGCAAAGCCTGCAGGAAGGCGCAGTGGTCAAGGGCGTAGTAAAAAATATCACCGATTATGGCGCGTTTGTAGATTTAGGCGGCATTGACGGTCTGCTGCATATCACTGATCTGGCATGGCGCCGCGTCCGTCATCCTTCCGAAATTCTTTCGGTAGGTGACGAGGTTGAGGCAAAGGTGCTCAAGTTTGACCAGGAAAAAAACCGTGTATCGCTGGGACTGAAGCAACTGGGCGATGACCCGTGGGTCGGGCTCTCCCG
>Ga0187774_10000606_pt1 | contig 12378 bp, 12 predicted proteins | sample 0216_BV02_MP05_2_FD_133152 | JGI IMG/M metagenome (GOLD analysis project Ga0187774, IMG submission 133152) | Tropical peat soil microbial communities from peatlands in Department of Meta, Colombia - 0216_BV02_MP05_20_MG | ecosystem: Environmental > Terrestrial > Soil > Wetlands > Peat | place... | reverse complement strand
TTGAGAATCTTGTCCACGTAGCCCGCGGCCAACCGGAAATTGTCCGTGAGGTTTTCCGAGTACGACATGAGTCCGCCGACCTCGATGAAATCCGTCGTCCCGAAAATCGAGGGAAGGCGCCATTTGAGCGCGAGTTTCGCCATAAGCGGCGCCTCCTGGACGAAGAAAGTGTCGCCGAGGATGAGCACGCCGTCGGCCTTCAGCCGTACCATGCTCTCGAAGGCGCGCGCGATCTCCTCCTCGTTGACCGCGCTCACGGGAAGGATCTTCAGCCCCGCCTTCTGGGCGTAGGCCTGAGCAGACCTCAGTCGCGCCGGATGAAGGGCGTTGGACGAATTCGACAGCACCGCGACCCGCATCAGCTTGGGCACGGCCAGCTGCAGGAGCTCCAGGTGCTTCGGCACCAGCTCGTCGTTGCTGGTGTAGAGACCGGTAATATCGCCGCCGGGCCGCGCCAGCGTTGTCGCGGCGCCCGAGGCGATCGGATCGCCGATGATGGTGGTGACGATAGGAACGCCGCGGGCCACCCGCCTTGCCGCGTCCGCCGCGACGTTGCTCGTCACCAGAATCACCTCGGGCTTCAGCTTCGCCAGCTCAGCGGCCAGGGCGGGAAGGCGCTCGACGTTTCCTTCCGAGAAGCGCGCGTCGATGACATAGTCCCTGCCCTCGACATAGCCCAGGTCGCGCATGCCGTCGACAAACGCGGCGTAGCGTCCGGTCTTCATCACGGACTGGCGAGAGCCGTAGTATAGGAAGCCGATGTGCCACGGCTTCGCCGATTGCGCCCAGGACGGAGCCACTCCGGAGAGAGTGGCAAGGCCGAACGCAAGCAGGAGTATGCAGCGCGAGATCATTCGATCACCTTGTCCGCCCGCAGCAGCAGCTCCTGAGGAATGGAGACCCCGATGGCGTTCGCGGTCTTGCGGTTGATCACCAAGAAAAAGCGCGTCGGCTGCGCGAACGGCAGATCCGCCGGCTTGGCGCCCTTAAGAATCTTGTCCACCAGTGCGGCCGAGCGCCGGTAGAACTCCGCGAGATTCTTGCCATAGCTCATCAGGCCGCCGGCCTCCACGTATTCCTGGTTGTAGTACACGGAAGGCAGGCGGGATCTTGCAGCCTGATCCACGAGCCGCTGACGATGCAGAAAGAAGAGAGCATCGGGCAGGACGATCAGAGCCTGGACGCCCTCACGCTTCAGGGCACCGAAGCCGGGCTCGAAGTCCTCGGGCGATCGCGCCTCGACCGGTCGCAGCTTCAGGTCCAGCTTCAGCGCTGCCGATTGAAGGGCATCGCGCAGGGAAGCGTGCGTCGTCGAAGTCGGGTTCACCAGGACGCCGACTCGCGAGAGCTTGGGCACCGCCGTGACCATCAGCTCGAGGAGCTTCGGACTCACGTCGATGACGCTGGGGGACAGCCCGGTGACATTGCCCCCCGGGTGGGCCAGGCTCGCGGCGAGGCCGTCGCGGACCGGATCGACCGTGACGGCGGAGACGATGGGAATCGTGCGGGTGGTGCGTTGCGCCGCCTGAGCGCCCACGGCGCTCGTCGTCACGATGACATCGACCTTGCGCTGGACGAGCTCCGCCGCGAGACCGGCGAGCCGATCGTAGTTTCCATCGGCGTACACCCAGTCGAACACGTAGTCCTTTCCCTCGACGTAACCCATGTCGCTCATGCCCTGCGCAAAGGCGTCATAGGCATCGCCGGGCGAGGACGGGCGTGAGCGCAAGGCGAGAATGCCGATGCGCCAGAGCCTGGGCTTCTGGGCGAGAGCCGGCAGGGCGGTGATGAGAACGCCAGCGCCGAGCGCGATCAGCAGTTCTCGGCGCGTCTTCATTCGATCACCCTGTCGGCGCGCAGCAGCAGCTCCTGCGGCAGCTGGAGCCCGATCGCTTTGGCAGTGCCACGATTGATCACGAGGAAGTACAGCGTCGGTTCCTCGATGGGGAGATCGCCCGGCCTGGCGCCCTTGAAGATCTTGTCGATGAAGGTCGCCGCGCGGCGGTAATGATCGAGGATGTCCGGTCCGTAGCTCATCAGGCCGCCTGCATCAGCATACTCGGGGGACGTGAAAATCGACGCCATCCGTTGCGCGCGGGCGAGGCCGGCAATTTGCCGCCCCTGCTGGATGAACAGGGCGTCCCCGAGAATGATCACCGCCTCTGCGTGCTCCCGCGCCATCGACGCGAAAGCGCTCTCGATCTCCTCCGGCGACTGTGCTCGCGTCGGAATCGCGCGCCGGCCGGTTCGCCGCGCCGCCTCCTCGATCAGCTTCTGCATTGGCGGATGCCCCTGGTTCACCGGATTCGAGAGCACCGCGACGCGTTGCAGCCGCGGCGAGCCCTTCACGAGCAGCTCGACCTGCTTCTGGACGATTTCGAGATTGTTCGATGCGAGGCCCGTAATGTTCTTCCCGGGCCGCGCCAGGCTCATTGCGAACCCCTCCGCGACCGGATCGGCGACGATGGTGTTGACGATCGGGATGGTCGCGGTTGCGCGCTGCAGCGCATGCGTCGCCGGCGTCCCGCCGGAGAGAATGACGTCGACTTTCGCCTGTACCAGCTCCGCCGCAAGCGGGGAGAGCCGCTCCGATTTGCCTTCCGCGTAGCGCACTTCGCTCACGAAATCCTTGCCTTCGACGTGTCCCAGGCCGCGCATTGCTTCGATGAAGGTGGCGTAGCGCCGGCTAATCTCGGCGGATTCGCGCGATCCGTAGTCGAGATAGCCGAGGCGCCAGATCTTCTGCTGGGCGTTACTGTGAAACGAAACACCCAGGCAGGCGGCGCAAAGAGCCAGGATAAAAGTCCGGCGCGCGATCATTCGATCACCTTGTCCGCGCGCAGGAGTATCGACTGTGGAATCTTGATGCCGAGCGCTCCGGCGGTTTTCAAGTTGATGACGAGCTCGAACTTGGTTGGCTGCTCGACCGGAAGATCCCCCGGCTTGGCACCCTTGAGAATCTTGTCCACGTACACCGCGGCACGTCTAAGCAAATCGGGAAAGTCAGGTGCGTATGACATGAGGCCCCCGGCTTCCACTTGCTCCCTGGCTTGGAACATCGTCGGTAGGCGGTTTCTGGCCGCAAAATCCAGGATCTTTTGCCGCGTGGCGGGCGACAAACCCCCGCTCTCAAACACCGCGTTGGCGCGGGCACTTGCGATTTGCGAGAAGACGTTCCCGAGATCGTCGCGGCTCCTTACGGCTACGGCGAATGGCTCAAGACCCAGTGACGGAGCGGCGGCGCGGATCTCCTTCAGCATGGCTTTGTGAAACGGCACTGCAGGGTTCCAGATAACGGCCACACGCGAGACCTTTGGCACGGCTTCCTTAAGGAGCTGCATCCGCTTCACGCTAGTTTCCGCGAGCATGATCGCGTTGCCCGTGACGTTCCCGCCCGGATGCGCGAGATGGGGCACGAGACCGCCCACCGTCGCATCTGCGCTATTGGTCACGACGATCGGGATCGTCGAAGTGGCCTGCGCAGCGGCTTGGGCCGCAAGCGTCACGTCCGCCACGATGAGATCCATATTGAGCCGGACCAGCTCTGCGGCCAGATAGGCGAGACGGTCGTCGTGTCCCTCGGTATATCGCCACTCGATGACCAGATTCCGCCCTTCGACATAGCCGAGCTCGCGCAGACGCTGCCGGAACGCCATGGGCGCATCCGAATCGGGTGGAAAGAACGCCAACAAGACACCTATACGCTGGACCCCGGACTGCTGAGCCCAGGATGGATAAACTTCGGCGAGCGCGACGGCGCCGAGAACAATCAGAAAGTCTCGCCGTGCGATCATTCGATCACCTTGTCGGCGCGCAGGAGCAGCTCCGGCGGAATCGAGAGCCCGATGGCTTTCGCGGTCCTGCGATTGATCGCGAGTTCCAAGCGCATGGGTTGTTCGATCGGCAGGTCGCCGGGCCTTGCGCCCTTCAGGATCTTGTCGACGTAGGTCGCGGCGCCGTGGAAGTTGTCGAGGACCCTCTGCCCGTATCCGATGAAGCCGCCCGCTTCGGCGTACTCGACTGCCCCGTACAGGGAAGGCAGCCTGTGCTTGAGTGCGAGCGACGCGATCTGCTCAAGCTGCTGAATGAAGAACGTGTCGTTCATGATCACCACCGCGTCGGCGCGCTGCCTCGCCATCGAGGCGAATCCGCGCTCGATGTCCTCCGGCGTTGGCCCGCTCACCTCGATCAGCGACAGGCCGGCTCGTTTGGTGGTCTCGCGCATGACTTTCAGCCGCGCAACTTGCGCAGTATTTTCCGAGTTCCACAGCAGGGCAACACGGGACAGCTTCGGCACCGCGAGCTTCAACAGCTCGATCTGCTTCGGGTAGAGCTCGAGGTTTCCCGTGGACAGGCCGGTGAAATTCGCCCCCGGATGCGCCAGGCTCGCCGCGATGCCGTCCAGGACGGCGTCAGCCGAAACCGTGATCACGACGGGAACGGTCGTCGTCGCGCGCTTCAGCACGGTGTAGACGGTGCTCCCGGTCGCGACGATCACGTCGACCTTCGACCGCAGCAGTTCCTCCGCCAGACCCGCGAGCCGTTCGCTCCTTCCATCCGCGAAGCGCGCCTCGATCGCGAGGTTCCTGCCCTCGACGTAGCCTAGCTCGCGCATGGCATCGACGAACGCGGCGTAGCGGCCGGACTCCATCGCAGAACGCCGCGAGCCGAAGTAGAAGAAGCCGACGCGCGCGACCTTGGGCTGAGCGAGCAGCAGCTGCGGCGCCGCCAGCGCGCCGCCCAGCACGGTCACGAAAGCGCGGCGCGAGATCATTCGATCACCCTGTCGGCGCGGAGGAGCAGCTCCTGCGAGAGCGGAAGCCCGATCGTCCTGGCGGTCTTTCGGTTGATCACCAGCTCGAATTTCATCGGTTGTTCGAAGGGCAGATCTCCGGGCTTTGCCCCCTTGAGGATCTTGTCGACGAAGACCGCGGCGCGTCGGTAGTTCTCGCGGAAGCTCGGGCCATAGCTCATCAGTCCGCCGAACTCCGGATACTCGGCCGCCGAATAGATCGACGCCAGGTGATGCTTCGCGGCTCCTTCGGCGATCTGCCGGAATTGCTGAACGAACAGGGCGTCGCCGAGGATGATGAAGGCTTCGACGCGCTCGCGCGCCATCGTCGCGAAACCGGAGTCGATCTCCCGCGGCGTGCTCGCGCCGACATGGACCACCCTGATCGATTCACCGCGCGCCACCGCATCCAGATCCTTGAGCAACGGCGTATGTGTTGCGTTTCCCGGTGTCCACAGCGCCGCAAGCCGCGAGAGCCTGGGCATGGCCATCCTCAAGAACTCCAGGTTCTTGGGAAGGCGCTCCGAGAACTGCGTCGACAGCCCGGTGAAGTTCCGGCCCGGATGCGCCAGCGTGTCTGCGAATCCTTCGCGCACCGGGTCGATCATGTTTGTGGAGACGATCGGCAGGGTCGTCGTCGCCTTCTTGAGCGCATTGTGCGTCCCCGTTGCGGTGGACACGACAACGTCCAGATCGGCGGCCGCAAGCTCCGCAGCGATGGCGGGAAGCCGCTCGTAGGCACTGTCGGCAAATCGGGCGACGAGAACATATTGCTTGCCCTCCTCGTACCCCAGCTCGCGCATGCCCTCGATGAACGGGGTATAGCGGTTGGTCTCCATCGCCGACTGTCGCGAGCCGAGGTAGAAGAACCCGACGCGCCAGGGCTTGTCCCGGGCGAAGAGCCGCAACGGGGCGCCTGCAACGCCCGCCATGACTGCCATGAGCACGGCCCGACGCTCCATCGTCCTCTCCCAGCGAGTACGGCTCAGAACCGAGGGTTCCCGACTGCTGCCTTTATTGTGAGGACCTGCTCTTGCGCCAGCCTGTGATGCAGTGCGGCCGGGACGTGTGACAAATTCACATCGCCGTCGTCCGGCTTCCCTCCTGCTACCAGGCCCGCGGCAGGGCCTTGGCGATGACGATGCGGTCCTTGTCGACTTCGATGTAGCCGCCGGTGACGAGGTCGGTGAGGATGCGGCTGACCATCTCGCGGGAGGCGGCCACGCGGTTGGCCATCTCCTGCTGGGTCGGCTTGTTCTCGATCACGAGCTTGCCGCCCTTCTCAACGGCGAGATCCAGGAGCATGCGCGCCACCCGCCCGTAGACGTCCATGAGCGCGAGGCTCTTCACGTCGTTCGTGAGGGCGCGCACCCGCTTGATGAGCTTCAGGATCAAGTGGAGCGCGAACTCCGGGCTCTTCTTGACGAACTCCTCGAAGTCCTCCTTCGGGACGACCAGGAACCGCGTCGGCTCGAGCGTCATCACCGACGCCGACCGCGGGCCCTCGTCGAGGACCATCTCTCCGAAGTACTCGCCGGGCCCGGCCTCGCTGAGGACGATCTCCTTGCCGTTGTCGTCGCCTACGTAGATCTTCACCCGCCCGGAGACGATGATGTAGAGCGAGTCGGTCTTGTCGCCCTCGGTGACTACGATGGTGTTCTTCGGGACCGTGCGGGACACCGCGTGCCTCGCGAAGTCCCTCAGATCGATGACATCCAGGATCTCGTCGGGCGACGGGCCTTTGGGCTTGCGCTTTTCCACCGGCTCTCCCACGGATCGGCCTCCCTCGGCCGCGCTGATTGCCGCGTATTCTGTTACCAAGACGCGGCGCTCCGCAAGCTTTGTGATTAGTTCACGCGAAAAGCATGCGCCGCATCGCAGAGTGGCGCGAGCGCGCAGGGCAGACTGGCCTCGTTGGACCCCGGACCCGACGGGCCGGGAACCTGACCCAAGGAGGCTGATATGTCTTGCACGAAACTCACTCTCGCTCGCTGCATGCTCGCCGCCGCCGCGACGGCCGCTTCGCTCGCCCGCGCCGACGTGATCTCCGAATGGAACACCATAGCGCTGGACACCGTGACCGGGTCCGGCCGCTACCGCGCCTACGAGGAATCGCGCGTCATGGCCATGGTAAACGCCGCGATGTCGGAGACGATCCGGTTCAACGAGGGCCGCGGCCCGTCCCGGCTGCTGGTGACGCCCTCCAGGCCGCTCGGGGCGTCGAGCGAAGCGGCGGCCGCCGCCACCGCCTACACCATCCTCGTCCAGCTCCACCCCGAACGGAAGGCGAGCCTCGATAGGGCGCTCGCGAGCTCGCTCGCGGCGGTCCCCGACGAGGCGAAACGGGAGAGCGGGCGCATCACGGGGATGAGCCTCGGAATGACCCTCTACGCTTTGCTGCGCTAGGACGGGCTCCGACCGGTGCCCCGCCCTGCGGCAGCGGCCTGCTCAGCCCGCGAACCGCGGCTCGGGCAGGCCTTTTATTCCCAGCCCCGTGACGCGGACTCCCCTCGTCCATTCTAGAAGGGAATCCTGAGGGTCATGAGCTGGGCGCTCCCCCCGTGGCGGATGGCCGCAAAGCCGGCGATGAGGTCGAACCAGAAGTGCAGCGCGACGTCCTCCCCTAGCTGGAAGCCGTCGCGCTGGTGCACCCAGCCAAGGTAGGCGCCGGCGATCGTCGCCTGGAGGATGTTGGCCGTGTCGCCCTGCCCGTTGTGCGCAAGCCCGAAGAGGGCCGACGACCCGGCGAGGCCCCAGCCGTCGCCCCAGCGGTTGCTGAGCTCGTTGTTCACGAAGCCGCGGAAGAACCCTTCCTCGCCGACCGCCGTGGTCCCGCTCGTGACGACGTTGTGGGCGTGCAGCTCACCCGAGCTGACGTCGCTCGCCCGGAAGATCGCGTAGCTGTCCTTGCGCGCCGACGCCCAGGCCTGGAGGGCGAGCGGGATGAACGTCGTGGGGCGCGCCAGGAACTCCAGCCTGAACGGCGCGACCGCCAGATCGGACAGGCTCTCCTTCGGCGCCGGCGTCCGGTAGGAAAGATCGTCGCGCGCGCGCGCGTCGCGGTATGCGCCGAACGACGAGTAGAGGATGGTATCCGTCGCGAGACGCAGCGCGAAGTCGCTGCGCAGCGTGGTCTGGTTGATCACCTCGCTGTTGCTCGAGTAACGCTCGTCGTTGCTCAGGAAATCCGGCTTGTTCGCGTAGTAGACGCCGGCCGCGAAGGATGCGGCGAAGACGCCGAAGTGGGCCGCGGCCGTCCCGTAGTCGCCCAGGGCTGCCTGGCCCAGGCCCGGCACGATCGCGCTCGCGACTCCCGCGAGCATCGGCGAGGGCTGGGCGGAAACCGCGGCGGGCCCGATGCCGAACGCGCACGCGGCAGCCGCCGAAGCCAGCGCGCGCTGGAGTCCGGGTGTGGTCACCCCGCGAACCGCGGCTCGGGAACGCCCTTGATCCCGAGCCCGGTGACGCGGAACAGGCTCCCGGCGAGGAATTGGGGCTTCGCTTCCTTCGTGAACCGGTCGTGCGCGGCCGGGTGCTTCACCCGCGCCATCGAGGTGACGTAGATCTCGTCGAGCTTATCGCCGCCGAACATGACGCTGGTGATGTTCCTGACGGGCATGCCGATCTTCCGCTCGACCGACCCGTCGGGCGCGTAGCGCACCAGGTCCCCCGAGATGAGCTGCGCGTTCCACAAGTGCCCTTCCGCGTCGACGGTCGAGCCGTCGGCGACACCCGTGTCGCCCTTGAACGAGGCGAACAGGCGCTTGTGGGAGGGCGTGCCGGTGGCGAGGTCGTAGTCGTACTTCCAGATCTCGCCCTGGAAGGTGTCGGCGAAATAGAAGCTCCGGTCGTCGGGGCTCCAGCACGGCCCGTTCGAGCAGATGATGCCGTCGTCGACCAGGGCGACCGAGAGGTCCGTGTCCAGGCGCCACAGCCCGCAGATCTTCAGCTCTTCCTTGTCGTCCATGCCGCCCGCGAAGAAGCGCCCGCGCCGGTCGCACTTGCCGTCGTTCAGCCGGGTGCGCGGCTGGCCCGCGTGTACCTGCTCGATGATGTCGAGCTTGCCGCTCTTGAAGTCGAAGGAGTAGAAGCCGTCGTCGAGCGCGAGCACCGCGCCGCCCTTCTCGCGCAGCGCCATCGCGCCGACGTCGCGCTTGAGCGACCAGCTCTCGGTCTTGCCGGTCCTGGGATCCAGGCGCCAGATCGAGGGCTTGCCGACGCGCCGCCCGGTGCCGTCGACCCAATAGAGGCGGCCCTCCTCGACGTCCCACACCGGGCCTTCCCCCAAGTGGTTGTCGCACTGGAGGACGCACTCGATCTTGAGCGGCATGTCCTAGAAACTGCGGTCCTCTCCGGGCTTCATCTCGATCATGCGGCTCCCGAGTCCCCCGCGCTTGTCGAGCGCCGCCTTGAATTGCGCCGGGGTTCCCGCGAGTATCGGGTAAGTGCCGAAGTGCATCGGGACCACCGCCTTCGGGTTCACCCACTCGACGGCCTGGGCCGCGCGCACCGGATCCATGCCGAAGTGCCCGCCGATGGCGCAAAGCATCAGGTCGATCTTGAAGAACTCCGGGATCAATTTCATGTCGGTGAACACGTCGGTGTCGCCGGTGTGGTAGATCGTCGGCCCCCCGTCGATCTGCAGCACATACCCGACCGGGTTACCGCTCGCGACGGCGCCCGGCTGGCCGGGCGCAGCGGGCGGTATCGTCGGCGGAGTGAGCTCCGAGCCGTGCACCGCGGTCGTGAAGGTCACCTTGGCGCCGGCCTTCGGGAGATTGATCGTTCCGCCGACGTTGCCGCCGGTGGCGATCGTCGCCTGCTGCTCCGGATACCCGACCATCGACTTCAGGTTGAACTGCAGCCCGTAGGGCGCGACCAGCACGGCTCCGGTCTTCTTTGCGATCTCCACTGCGTTGCCTACGTGGTCCTGGTGGCCGTGCGTAATCAGGATGTAGTCCACGCGGCCGAGCTTGGCGATCGATTCCTTGTCGGGATTGGTGGGAACGGTCAGCCACGGGTCGATCAGAATCACGCCGCCCGAGGGCGTCTCGATCCTGAAGGCGGCCTGGCCGTACCAGTGGATCTTGGTGGTGGCTTGGGCGACGGCGGTGGTCGCCGCGAACACGGCGAGCGCGAGCAACAGCGATTTCAGTTGCGACATGGACTCCTCCTTGTTGTGAAGTCTTTACGCGGCCTTGCGTGCACGGCCGGATTGATCGAGCAAGCCCGCGGCGACGAGCGCCTTGCGGACGCGCTCGATCTCGGCCTGCGAGATCTTCACGAGCGGCGGGCGCACCGTCGCGCGCGGCAGCTTGCCGAGCAGCACCAGCGCCTCCTTCATGCGGTTGTGCATGTCCACCCAGGGCTCCGAGTAGAACGCCTCCGCGGTCGGCCAGATGCGCTCGTTGATGTCCTTCGCCGTCGCGAGATCGTTCGCCCGCACCGCGCGAAACAGCTGCGCCTGGAGCGCGGCGATCACCGAGCCCGACCCCGAGAGCAGACCGTTCGCGCCCAGAACAAGCGATCCGAGCAGCCACGAGCTGTGCGTGGTGAGCACGCTCACCGGCGGATTCAGCGACTGCAGCGTGCGGATCTGGCGCTCGTGCAGCTGCGGGCTCGCGCACCAGTCCTTGATCGCTCGAACCTGCGGCACCGCCTCGACGACCTTCAGCAGCGTCTCGAGCGGATAGCCTTGTCCGCCCGCAAGAGGGTACTGGAACGCGATGATCGGCAGGTCGCTCGCGCCGGCGACGCGGCGGAAGTGCTCGACCGCCATTTCCGGGCGCTGCCCCATGGTGAACGGGCCGGGCGGGAAGACGAGGAGCGCGGAGGCGCCGCCCTCGGTTGCCATCTTCGCGATGCGCGCGGCCTCGAGGCTCCCTTCGGCGTACACGCCGTGGACGATCGGCAGCTTCGCGCCGATCTCGTCCCTCGCGATCGCGAGCACGCGCTTCTGCTCGTCGAGCGTGCACGAGGCGACCTCGGTCGAATGCGCGTTGAGGGTGATCGCCGACAGGCCCTCGGCGGACGCGACGTCGGAGAGGTGCGCGCGGAACGACGCCTCGTCGATCGAGAGATCCTCGTTGAACGGAAGCAGGACCGCGGGTATCACGCCCTGGGGGATCCAGCTGTCGCCTTTGCGCATATCGCGCCCTCCTCTTCCGTTGGGCCGGGGATATTCTAATCGTTCCTCCGCGACACCGGCTTACAATAACCCGCTCGAGAACGGCGCCGACCGCAGACATGCCCGAAGCATCGGAAGAACCCGCGCGCCGCTCCCCCGGCCCGCGCTTCCTCGCCACGCTCGCCTCGATCTCGCTCATCAATCCGCTCGCCGTGCACATGTTTCTGCCGGCATTGCCGGTGGTGAAGGCCGCGTTCGGCATCTCCGACGCGCTCGCCGGCGTCACCTTCAGCGCGACGCTCTTCGTGATGGCCTTCGCGACGCTCGCTTACGGATCGCTCTCAGATCGCCACGGCCGTCGCCCGGTGCTGCTCGCGGGGCTCGCCCTCTTTACCGCGGGCAGCGCGGCCTCCGCGCTCGCACCCTCCGTGCCCGGCCTCATCGCCGCCCGCGTGGTGCAGGCGCTCGGCGCGGGCTGCGGGGTGACGCTGGCGCGCGCGATCGCGCGCGACGCCTACGGCACCGAGCGCCTAGTCAAGGTGATCGCCTACCTCACGATGGCGTACACGCTCGGGCCGATGATCGCACCGCTCGCCGGCGGGGCGATCATCGACCTCTACGGCTGGCGCGGCGTTTTCTGGTTCGCCGCGCTCGCGGGCGGCGTAATCGCCGCCACGGCGTGGGCGGTGCTCCACGAGACGCACCCGCGGCAGGGAGCCGCGCAGCGCTCTTCGGGCTTCCTTCGCGACTGCGTCGCGCTTTTCTCGCACCTGCGCTTTGTCGCCTTGGTGCTGCAAACGGGATTTTCGACCGGGACTTTCCTGTCGATGGCGGCCGCGGCGTCCTTCCTCATGAAGGACTACCTCGGCCGCTCCGGCACCGAGTTCGGCGCCTACTTCCTGCTCTTCCCCGCGGGATTCCTGCTCGGCAACCTGCTCGCAAGCCGCTGGAGCCACCGCTTCACGATCGAGAGCATGGTGCTCGCCGGATCGCTCGTCACCCTCGCTGCGGCGGCGGCCCAGTCGGCGCTCATCCTCTCCGGCCGCGTCGATCCGCTCGTCATCTTCGTTCCCGGATTTGTCATGTCCCTCGCGCAGGGCCTCGCGCTCCCCAACGCGCAGGTCGGCGCGATCCGCGTGATCCCGGGCCTCGCGGGAACCGCGGCGGGAATCGGCGTGTTCTTCCAGATGTTCCTCGGCGCGGTGTTCACGCAGGCCTACAGCTTCCTCGCCGACGGCACGCCGACGCCGATGGTGATCACGGTGTCGAGCGGGGCCCTGCTGGTGCTGGCCGCGGGGACGGTACCGTTCGCGCGTGCACGGCGCTGAAGCGCGCCGGGAGGCTCACTCCACGCGCACGCCGAACTTCCGTATCACGCCCGCCCACTTGTCCGACTCCGCGCGGACGAACGCCAGGAACTCTTCCGGGCTGCTGCCGATGACGTCGAACCCCTGGCTGG
>Ga0187774_10000605_pt1 | contig 12380 bp, 13 predicted proteins | sample 0216_BV02_MP05_2_FD_133152 | JGI IMG/M metagenome (GOLD analysis project Ga0187774, IMG submission 133152) | Tropical peat soil microbial communities from peatlands in Department of Meta, Colombia - 0216_BV02_MP05_20_MG | ecosystem: Environmental > Terrestrial > Soil > Wetlands > Peat | place... | reverse complement strand
CAGCCAGCTTTTTGCGTCGTGGCGATGGCCGCGATGGTCTCGGTCAAGGTGCCTATCTGGTTGGGCTTGATGAGGACGGCATTGGAAGCTTTGAGTTCGATGCCTTTTTTAATCCGCCCGACATTGGTGACGTAGAGGTCATCGCCGACAAGCTGGACTTTATCACCGAGTTTTTTCATCAGGAGCTGCCAGCCTTCCCAGTCATCTTCGGCCATGCCGTCCTCGATAGAAATAATAGGATAGGCGGCGACCCATTTGACATAAAGCTGGACCATTTCGTTGCGAGTCAAAGTTCGGCCTTCTCTGGCAAGGGCGTACCGGCCGTTTTTATAAAGTTCGCTGGCGGCAGTGTCCAAGGCGATATAGCAGTCTTTACCTGACTTATATCCTGACGACTCAATAGCGGTCAGGATGGCTTCGACCGCCTCTTTATTCGAGGGGAGGGAGGGGGCAAAGCCGCCCTCGTCGCCGACGTTAGTGTTGAGTCCTTTGCTTTTAAGGACTTTTTTGAGGGCATGGTAAATCTCAGTACCCATGCGCAGGGCCTCGGAAAAACTTTTCGCCCCCGCCGGCACTATCATGAATTCCTGCAGGTCGGTTGAATTTTCCGCGTGCTTGCCGCCGTTGAGAATGTTCATCATCGGCACGGGCAGGATATAAGTTTTAGCGTCGTTCAGGCAACGATATAAAGGTATTCGTTTAAAATTAGCGGCGGCTTGGGCTATCGCCAGAGATGTCCCCAGGATGGCGTTGGCACCGAGGTTAGATTTATTCGGTGTACCATCGAGTTTGGTCATTGCCCGGTCGATTTTCTCCTGTTCCAAGGCGGACATCCCGGTGATAGCGTTGGCAATAATTTTATTAATGTTGGACACTGCTTTGAGGACGCCTTTGCCGTTGTAGCGTGATTTCTCACCGTCACGGAGCTCTAGAGCTTCGTGTTTACCAGTGCTCGCTCCTGATGGGACCGCCGCGGTACCTTTCGTGCCGTCCCTGAGTTCGACCTCCACCTCTATAGTGGGGTTTCCCCGCGAGTCCAGAATCTCCCTGGCTTTAACGTTCTTAATCGTTGACATTTATCATCTCCATAGCTTTGTCCACCGCTTCTTTCGGGGTGTTCGCGATGATAATATTATTATCTGTTTTCCCATTCATCACTATTTCCCATGTTCCCAGCCCGATGACGGGTATCCCGCTCAGCAGCGCGTGACCGATTTCCGTAAGAGTGCCATAACTCCCGTCGATGGCGATAACCGCCTGCGATGATTTCACGACCGCTACATTCCTGGCGTGGCCGATGCTTGTGACGATGGGTATCTTTACGTAGGGATTGGCCTCCCGGCGGTTATCACCTGGTAATATCCCGATGGTTAATCCGCCTGCCTCACTGGCGCCCTTACAAGCAGCCTCCATAACGCCGCTAAGGCCGCCACACACCAGCACCGACCCCCGCCTCCCGATCTCTCGCCCCACTTCCTCGGCCAGCTTTGCAGCGTGTGGCGATACCTCGCTCCCGCCGATGACACCGATGAAAACAAGTTTATTTTTCACCGTAATCTCCGAGCAGATTATATCACCTGAAGCTAGATATCGGCAAAGAGTATTTTATACTCACCTCCTTTAATCCCCCTCTCAAACTGTTATCATAGGTGATGTTTCATTTACTGTTTGAGAGGGGAAGAAAAGAAAGAGGGGCTCAGGCCCATCTTAAATGCCCCGGCTTTTAACTTTTGATTTTAAAGGGTTGAGTTATTAATTATATTTGTTCATCGCCGCGGTCAGGCCCTCAGCCAGTAAAAAAGCAATAGCCTCGCTGATTTTAGGGATGACAGCGTCAATTGTCTTTTTTTCTTCGTGGTTGAAGTCCTTGAGAACGTAGTCGATGACAGTGCTTTCTTTATCGGGGATTTTGGCGTCAATTACCGGCCGCCCGATGCCCACACGTACGCGGTAGAAATCCCCCGTGCCGATATTCGTAATGATAGAGTCGATGCCCTTATGTCCGCCGGAGCTGCCGCCCAAGCGCAGGCGGATTTTCCCCACCGGCAGGTCAAGTTCGTCATGGATAACGATGAGGTCGGCCGGCTTTACGTTGAGCTTTTTCATGAGCGCGCTGACCGATTCCCCGCTAGCGTTCATATAGGTCTGCGGGCGAGCTAATACAACCCTTTGCCGCGCGATGTTGCCGATGCCGGTGCGGGCATGTCCTTGTTTTCGGTCGAAGACTATTTTATGCACTCTGGCTAAGTGGCTGACGACCATGAAGCCAATATTATGGCGATTGCGGGCGTATAAAAAACCGGGATTTCCTAGACCCACAATTAGTTTCATGCGCCTGCCTTCTTGAGAAGCTCGATAAACTGTTGTTCGTTTAGCGTCTTGATGCCCAGTTCCGTCGCCCGTGCCAGCTTTGACCCGGGGTCGGCGCCCACGATAAGAAAATCAGTCTTTTTGGTAACATTATCTTTAGCCGTTCCGCCCAGCTCTCTTATCTGGGCTTCCGCCTGCTGCCGACTGAAATTTTCCAGTCGCCCCGTCACGACAAACTCCTTACCGGATAGCGGTAAGTCTTTTTTGACGGTGACTTTTTCCTCGAGCTTGACACCGGCCTCTTTAAGCCTGCGGATGATGTCCAGGTTCTCTTTCTGACTGAAAAACGCGGTGACACTGTCCGCGATCTTCGGACCAATGGCGCTGATTTTCATGAGGTCATCTCTAGAAACTTGAGCCAGTTTATCAAGGCTGTGGAAATTATCCGCGAGCAGTCCCGCCATTTCCTCCCCGATATGCCGGATACCCAGAGCGTAAATCACCCTTGCCAAAGGACGTTCTTTGCTGGCGTTGATGGCGTTGATGATGTTCGTGGCGCTTTTTTCGCCCATTTTCTCCAGTTCCGCCAGTTGCTCTTTCTTGAGGTAGTAAAGGTCGGCGGCGTTTTTCACCAGTCCCTTTTGGTAGAGGGTGGCGCTGATGTTCTCGCCGATGCCACGGATGTCCATCGCCCCTTTGGAGGCCCAGTGTTCGATGCGTTGCTGTGCCTGAGCGGGGCAGGCGGCGTTGGCGCAGTAGTACATTACTTCGCCTTCCGGTCTGATGACCTTGCTTCCGCACTCGGGACAGACCGGCTGCCCTTTAGTGTTTTTCGGGAGTTTTTTCAGCAGGTCAAACGGTTTTTCCTTGCTGGTGCGTTTGCTGATGACCGGCCCGAGGATTTCCGGGATGACCTCTCCCGCCCTTTGTATTATCACTGTGTCGCCTTCGCGGATGTCTTTACGGCGTATATCATCTTCATTGTGTAATGCGGCGCTTTTGATGGTGACTCCCCCCACCGCCACCGGCTCCAGGACGGCGTAAGGGTTCAGCGTGCCCGTCCGCCCCACGCTGATTTCGATGTTTTTCAGCTTGGTGGTGCCCTGGACAGCGGGGAACTTATAGGCTATCGCCCATCTGGGCTCGTGGCCGATATCGCCGAGTTCCTCGTGCAGGTTGAGCTGGTTTATTTTGACCACGATGCCATCGGCTTCGTAGGTGAGCCCCTCGCGTTGTTCTTCCCAGGTGCGGTAATAACGTTTGACTTCGTCGATGTTTTTCAGGAGTTGACTGTTCGTGTTTATCTTGAACCCTAGCGATTTCAGCCAGGCCATCGTTTCCCAGTGGGTCGGGGGCGTGGCTTTACCTTCGGCGTAGCCGAGCATGTAGATAAAGATGTCCAGCGGCCGTCGGGCGGTGATGCGCGAGTCAAGCTGTCGCACCGACCCAGCAGCGGCATTGCGCGGGTTGGCGAAGAGTGGCAGTCCCTCGGCGGCACGTTCCTGGTTGAGCTTATGGAAGCCGGTCCGGGGCAGGTAGACTTCCCCCCGCACCTCGAAGCGGGGAGGGGCGTCTTTAGGCATTGAGAGCGGAATACTGCGTATCGTCCGGAGATTTTGTGTGATGTTTTCCCCCCGGTAGCCGTCGCCACGGGTGGCGCCGGTGACGAGCGCTCTATCAACGTAGGTGAGGGCGACGGCGAGGCCATCTATTTTGTGCTCACCGACGAAGTCGAAAGGGGTGGTTCCGGCGAGTTTTAACGTACGGGTGTACCAGGCCATCAATTCATCGTCGGAAAAGACGTTACCCAGCGAAAGCAGGGGGCGCGGATGGTTGACCACCCCGAAGGCTTCGATAGGGGCTGCCCCGACGCGCTGGGTGGGCGAGTCCGGGGTGAGAAACTGGGGATATTTTTCTTCCAGCTCCTTGAGTTGTCGCATCAGGCCGTCGTATTCGGCATCGCTGATTTCCGGATTGTCCTGGACGTAATAGAGATAGTTGTGGCGGTTGATTTCCGCCCTGAGCTTTTCTATCTGCGCTTTAACTTTGTCGGGGTTGTCCACACCTAAAGTATAGCACAGGGTGTGAGACTGAAACAGGGCGTTCAAGAGGGGCGGAGCCCCTCTTTTTCCATTCCCGCTCTCCTTTGAAGGAGAGGGGGATAAGGGGGTGAGGTGAAAGGTGATTATTAATATACGACCAGTCCCGCCACGGTCTTTTTATCCAGCTCTTTAATAACGGCGGTAAGCAGCTTGACTGTCAGGTCGAAATCTTCGCGGCGGAAGACCGCTGTGTGACTGTGGATATGCCTGACCGGGGGTGCCAGCGTAATCGTCGGCACGCCGCTTTTATAGATGTGAATGACGTCGGCGTCGGTGCCGTACCTTAAATCGGTGTCCGCGACGATCTGTGCGGGTATTTTGTTACGGGCGGCCACATCCATGACCAGGTCGCGGAGCTTGAGGTTGGTAATCATGCCCGGTTCGGAATAGGCAACCATCGGGCCGCCGTTGAGTTTGGCGGCAGGCTCGGCGATGCCGGGCAGGTCCGTGGCAATGCCGGACTCGATGACGAAAGCTACGTCCGGCTTGACGACGTCGACGCTGGTACGGCCGCCCCTCAGCCCCACCTCCTCCTGTACCGTAGCCACACCGTAGATAGTATTGGGGTGGGATTCTTTCACCAACTGCTGGAGTGCGGCGATGAATACAGCGCAACCGATGCGGTCGTCGACGGCCTTGGCGAGATAAGCGCTGCCGCCGCTGAGAATGGTGAATTCGCTCACCGGCACGATGGGGTCGCCGACGCGTACGCCGGCCTTCTCCGCTTCCTCGTGCGTAGTGGCGCCGATATCGATATACATTTCTTTTTTCTCGACGAGCTTCTTGCGCTCTTCTTCGGTGAGAATGTGCGGAGGCTTGGCGCCGATAATGCCGATGATGTTACCAGTCCGGGTATGTATCCGTATGCGCTGGGCCATCAGGACATGGTCCCACCAGCCGCCGAGAGGGGCGAATTTGATAAAACCTTCTTTGGTAATCTTCTGGACCATGAACCCGCATTCGTCCATGTGCGCGGCGAGCATTACTTTCGGTTCGGCGTGGTTGCCCGCTTTGGTGCAGACCAGACTACCCAGCTTGTCGTGGCTGATGTCGCCGATTTTGCTTAAATACCGCCTGATGATGCCGCGGACTTCGTCCTCGTAGCCGGATACGCCGCTGGCCTCGGTTAGCTCTTTCAATAGTGTTTCGGTCTTGTCCATAAGATTCCTCCTCCGGTATCGGTCTTATTCCGCTCGCCTCAACTCGAATATTACCGGATTGTCCGGGTCGGAGCAAGCCACTCGCGCTTTGTCCGGCCCGCTTTCCCAGGGAAATGCCCCGCCAAACTCAAGAGCTTCGGCGTAAGGGAATACCGCGGCGAAGGCCCACGAGCACATGCCCCCGGGTGTCGTCTGCCCGATGATGAACTCATCGCCGACCCTGTGGCCGGCCTGGCAGGTGCCTTTTTGCGATACTACTCTGGCAATAATTTTTGTCATATTTTATTCCTTAAGGTGCGAAGTGCCATTAAGCAAGTTCAAAATAGCCGTCCCCGGATACGTCTCTACAATGCTCAACGACGCGCGGTCGATTCTTATCTGGACCCAGTGCTTTATCCCCAACCCCAGCAGGTTGCAGATTATCAGGCGTAACGGCCCGCCGTGCGCCACGATGAGCAGGGTCTCCCCTGATTTGTGTTTTTTTAATCTTTTGAGAAAAGTTTTAATGCGTTTATTAAGCTGTTCGATTGTTTCACCGCCAGGGAAGGACCCCGTTTTGCGCTGTACCAGTTCTTCCGCCAGCGCCGGATATTTTTGTTTTATTTCTTCAAAAGTCAGCCCTTCGATGTCGCCAAAATCACATTCACAGAGTTCCTCGCAGGGGGTGATTTTAACTTTATGCCCGGCGGCGATGATTTTCGCTGTCTGGCGGGCGCGACGTAGCGTGCTCGTATAAACGGCGTCTATCTTTTCCAGCGCCAGGCGGTCCCGAAGCTGCTCTGCCTGCTTGATACCCTCTTCGCTTAAAGGAATGTCCGTTCTTCCCAGGAAACGTTCTTCTTTTAAGCCAACGAAGCCGTGCCGTACCAGCAGGAGTCTGGACAAGTTATTCCTCTTCCTCGGAGTGCCTTTTTACCCATAGCTGAGGAAAGGTAGACATAACGCGCTTGAGCGCTTCGAGTTTATCACGGATATTTTGAGGTATTGATTCATCTGAAAGGAGCTGTTTGAGGAGCGCCGGGTCGAACCCGAGCACTTTTTCCCACAGTCCCTCCGGCTCCAGCAACGCCCTGACCTCTGCCTCGCTGAACCCCGTTCTCTCCGTCAGTTTATAGGTGACGTCGCACGTATTGCCGAAGACGCGGTTCAGGCCCTCCTTCTGGCAGTAATCGATAATCGTCTGCCTGACTTCTTCGAGCTGCGTTTGCAGTTCTTTAATCTGCGCCTGGAGGGCGGCGTAACGCTCGGCGGCGTCGACGGCGGACATGCCAGGCAGGGCTTCTTGTTTTGGTGCTTCGGGGGCAAGGGTCAAATATGAGTGGCGATAGTACGGGCAGTGCTCGGGGAAATCGCAGGGGCAGAATTGTCCCTCCAGCGCCGGGAAATTGCCCTGGTTGATGCCGTCGGCAACTTCGAGAATAAGTTGCCGGGCCTGCTCAATCTGTGACTGGCTACGCGGTGGGCACGGGCAGGGGGTGTTCGACCTCAGGTGGTAGAGGGTCAGCCTTTCCACGGGCAGTCCCCAGGTCTGCTCGGCCGCCATCTGGTATATTGTTAGCTGGAGGTCTTCCGCCAGGTGTTCGGTGGTAAAGAGCTCTTTATTGGTCTTGTAATCGATGATAGACAGTCCCCCGCTATCCAGTTTGTCTACCCGGTCGATAAACCCCCTGAGCTTGACACCCTCGATATCGATATTGAAATTGCGTTCCAGGGCTATGGGCAGGCGGAAGTCGGCGCTGTGGATTTCCCAAAAACGGGTCAGGATATCCCTTCCGTACTTCTTATACCTGGCCTCTTCCTCGGGAGATGAGTATCCCTGCGAAAGCCAGTTCTTCCCGTAATAGTTGATCAGCTCGGCCAGTGACGGTGGTGGCGGCGTATTGACTCTGAAAAAGTACTCGACGCAATCGTGCATGACCGTGCCGAAACTGAAATACGACTTCTCTTTCGCTTTAAGCCCGTCGATGTATTGCAATCTGTAACACAGGGGGCACGAACGGTAAAGAGAAATCTGGGTGAAACTGAGGGGCTTAATCGTTATCCTCCCTCGATTTTTACGGGCAAACAAACCGGCAGCGGTTTAAGGACACCAGGGACATCAAGAATTTCGGCTTCACTTTTTTAAGGTGTTGATATAATTATCCAGCGTCAGGGCAGCGAGAGTATTGGTCTGTAACGTGCCGCGGGAACCCAGTTCTGTCGCAACCTTGGCTATCGTCTCATTGTTCGGAGCTTCCAGGACATTAATAAAGTCGTACTGCCCAAGGACGACATACTGGGCCAGTATCTTAACGCCCATCGCCTCGACTTCTTTATTGACTTCCTTAATTCTCATGGGGTTGGTTTTTACCGTTTTCCTGCCTTCATCGGTGAGGTTGGTCATCATAATGTAAAGTGGCATAATTCCCTCCTACCTTTAAAATTTTGGTCTTGACCTCTGGTGCGCTCGACTTTATATCTGGATTATAGGACGTCGGACATGTTTTGTCCACAGGCCGTGATTTCTTGGGAAAAATGGTATAATGGAGATTGTCAGGGTAGTGATTTTTCGTCGTGAGGGAACGGATGGATGATATTCTTAATGAAGCCTACGGGATAGTCCAGTGCAAGGAATGTCCCTGGTATAAGACCTGCGTCATACCGATGAAGTTTACCGTCGAGGATATCCGCCGCCAGATGGAGCAGGCGGCTCCCGGCACGAATATTCCCCAGCAGCTCGATGCCGGTATGCAGAATCTTCTATCGAGCATGGCGACGGCAGCGCAGAACTCGCTGCTGGAAGGGTGTCCTGTTTTTATCCAGCGCCTGCGGACCAGTCCCCGACTTGCCCAGCGTTTAAAAGAGTTCATGCAGAACTGGGGCTCCGAAGAAACCAAGGGGCAGTAGAACGCTGACAAACGCCTATTATTTGATGGCATCTTCAGCCAGTTTTTTCAATTGGTTGTAACTCGCAGCGGGGTCCGGCTGTAGAAAGATAGCGCTGCCGATAAATATCACATCGACTCCCGTGCGGGCGATTTGCCCGATATTGTTTTCCTTAACACCGCCGTCGATTCCGGTTTCCGTTTCGGGGTAAAGCTTGCGGAAAGCGACGATTTTCTGGAGGACTTCGGGGATAAATCTGGCGCCGTAAAAGCCCGGATTGACCGATAAAAAGAGCAGGCTGTCTACTTTATCGACCAGACTTGTTGTAGCGGCTATGGACGTTTCTGGGTTGACCGCCAGTCCCGCCTTCATGCTGAGTTTCTTTATTTTATTGATGATTTTCCCCGGGTCGGGCGTGGCTTCGTAATGAAAAACTATTTTCCGGGCGCCGGCTTTTCGGAAGTCTTCTAGGCAGTCCTCCGGATGCCGCACCATGAGATGCGCCTCCCATTTCAGTGCGGTTTTCAGCCCGACTATCTGGGCGCAGGAAACGCTCCGCGAAGGCACAAAATCCCCGTCCATGATATCGAACTGGACGTAGTCGGTAAACTTTTCAGCCTGTCTGGCCAGTTTTACCAATTCGCCGACATCTTCAGTGAGGATAGCCGGCACTATCCGGACTCGCTGGCTCATGGTGCCTCCTTCAAGACTGCCTTGTCTCAAAGCTACTATTGCCGATATTCTAGGTTGCGCCCCTCAAGCTGTCAAGCCTTAAAAAAGTGGAAGTCGCTTTCTCAGCGACCTCCACTCATGTTACTTACGTAACGCAGCCCCAACTCACTTGTGGTTATCACCACCATTCTGGGCGTCCCGATTGTGTCGGAAACGACTTCCAGTTTTTCTACGAGCCGGGTCCGCTTTCTATTCGCCCCACGCAAGGCAGGGCATCATAAGTCCACCTGCCATACTCCGAATAACTCGTGAAGTCTCATGGGACACCTCCCGAAGCTTATTCAGGTTGTGTCATGAGCTTCATTAAATTTTATCCACGACCACGCGCGTTTGTCAAGTCGGTTTTTCCTGTGTATTATCTTTTTACATGACATTGCCGCCGGATACTTGAATCACCTGCCCGGTGATGTAGTTGGTGGTTTCCGATGCCATGATGACGGTGATATTGGCAATATCCACCGGTGTGGCCAGCCTGCCTAGGGGAAAGTTCGCGAGCATGGCCTCCCGCATTTTATTATACTGGTCCGGTGGGGGATGGGGTGCGCCTTCCCTTAAAACAGCCCCGAAATTGGTGGGCGCCGGGCCAGGGGAAACACAGTTGCAGCGTATGCCGTTTTTGCCTTCCTGGTAAGCCAGCTGCCTGGTGAACAGGTCGATGGCGTACTTGGAAATGGCGTAAACTCCCACGCCGAAGGAATACTGGTGTGTACTGCCGGAACCTATATTCACGATAGCGCCGTGCTTTTGCTTCCTCATGTGGGGAAGGACAGCCCGCGTGACATACATCGTACCAAAAAGATTGATGTCAATCTGCTTGGACCAGGTTTCATACTTCTGCTCATCGAGGGGGACGTAGTCTTTATGCAGGATGGCCCCGGCCACGTTGCAAAGTATATCTATTTTTTTGTATTCGTCGATGACCTTCCCGACCATGGCATCGACCTCGTTTTTATTCGATATATCCGCCCGAACGGCGATGGATTTTCTACCGAGCTTCTTCACCGCTTCGGCTGTTTTCTGAACACCTTCAATGTCAACATCGGTGACGGCGATGGCTTCACAGCCTTCTCCGGCGAGGAGGAGCGCTATCTCATGCCCGAAGCCTATCTGGCTCCCGGCACCGGTTACCAGAGCAACTTTACTTTTAAACCCTAAGTCCATCTCAGCCTCCAGTATTTTTGGGGAATTTATTAATCCAGCACCGAGCCGCCGGAGACATGCAGGACGGCACCGGTGATATAACCGGCCATTTCCGAGGCGAAGAAGACCGTGGCGTTAGCGATGTCCGTCTGGGTGGCGCCCCTGCCCAGGGGAATTGTCTTGGCCAGCATGTCTATGATGCTCTTTTTGTCCGGGCCAGGTATGAAATTAGTAGGGGCCGGACCTGGGGCAACGCAGTTACAGCGGATGCCGTTCTTGGCTTCATTAAAGGCAAGCTGTTTGGTAAACGCATCCACGCCGGCTTTCGCGATGGCGTAGGCATTGCCCGTGCCGTGGCTGTACATGCGCGTGCTGCCCGAGCCGATATTGACGATAACACCACTCTTCTTTTCCCTCATGTAAGGCAGCACGGCCTGACACATCAACATGATACTGAACAGATTGAGATGGATATCTTTGTCCCAGTCCTCCGGCTTGGCCTTATCGTACGGCACGCGACTGGCAATCCCACCGGCCACGTTACATAGAATGTCTATCTTTTTATATTCATCAATGACTTTCTTTATCAGCGCACTCACGTCTTCAGCATTGGTAACGTCCGCTTTAACGGCGATGGACTTCTTCCCTAATTTCTTTATTTCATCCGCCGTGAGTTTCACATCATCGATGATATCGGTAACGGCGACGGCGTCACAGCCCTCTCTGGCCAGGAGCAGCGCTATTTGCCTTCCAAAACCTATCTGACTGCCGGCCCCGGTAACCAGAGCCACCTTGTCTTTAAAACCTAAGTCCATGGTTCCTCCTTCGCTTAAATTAAAGAGTTTGCAGCTATCATTATATAATATGGAAAATCATTGGGCAAAAGAAATGCATGGGAAACGCGAACCGGGAATGTAAAGGAAAAAGTAAGAAAGGAGCTACCCCTCCTTAACGTTTTTTCACTTTGACTTTTGAGTCTTGAGATTGGAGTTACAAGCCCATATAGGCTTTCCTGATATGTTCGTGTTCGAGGCACATGGCGCAGGGGCCTTCAATCACCACCCGCCCGTTTTCCAGCACGTAAGCCCGGTCGGATATCTCCAAGGTGTGCCTCACGTTCTGCTCGATGAGTAAAATGGTGATGCCGCTCTTCCGGAGCGATTGTATAACCTGGAATACCTCTATCACGACCATGGGGGCCAGTCCGTTGGAAGGCTCGTCGATGATGCATAGCTTGGGCCGGGACATCAGACCGCGCCCCATCGCCACCATTTGCTGCTCCCCGCCGCTCAGTGTTCGGGCCAGTTGATGCCTTCTTTCTTTTAAACTGGGGAATATCTTGTAGACTTCCTCCATGGTTTGTTGCTTGTTCTTCCAGGCGGTCTTCGAATACGCGCCCATCTCGAGGTTTTCCTGGACGCTCATTTCGGTGAAAAGCTTCCTTCCCTCCGGTATATGGGAAATTCCGAGCTCTGTAATAATGTGCGGCGGCAACCGGTCAATCCTTTTATCCAGGAAGAGGATTTCGCCCGATGTGATGTGCAGCAGGCCTGTGATAGCATTAATCAGGGTTGATTTTCCGGCCCCGTTGGCGCCGATGATGGCGACAATCTCTCCCTGGTCTACTTTCAGGCTGACATCCCAGAGCACCTGTATCTGGCCGTAAAAGACGTTGATATTTTTAACTTCAAGCATTGGCTTGCTCCCCCAGATATACCTCGATGACCGTTTTGCTGTTGGCCACTTCTTGTGGAGTCCCTTCGGCGATTTTCTGGCCATGATGTAAAACGATAATACGATTGCAGATATTCATGATAGCCTTCATGACATGCTCAATCATCATAACGGTGATGCCTTTGCCCTGTATTTTTTTCACCAGTTCCATGGCTTGATTAAGCTCGGTCTGGTTAAGGCCGGCCATAATTTCATCGAGCAGTAAGAGAGAAGGCTTGGTGGCTAGCGCTCTGGCTACTTCAAGACGTTTCTGGTGTGCCAGCGTCAGTCCTCCAGCAGGTATACGCGCCACCTCCGAGAGCCCCACGAATTCCAGCAACTCGGCGGCTAAGTTATT
>Ga0187774_10000603_pt1 | contig 12415 bp, 10 predicted proteins | sample 0216_BV02_MP05_2_FD_133152 | JGI IMG/M metagenome (GOLD analysis project Ga0187774, IMG submission 133152) | Tropical peat soil microbial communities from peatlands in Department of Meta, Colombia - 0216_BV02_MP05_20_MG | ecosystem: Environmental > Terrestrial > Soil > Wetlands > Peat | place... | reverse complement strand
GTGAAAAAATTTATTTTTCGATACCTTAGTGTACCTTTAACTAATGGTTATTGGAATATTTTTATGGATATAACCAATAAAGATATTCCCAATAATTCATCGAGTTAATCCGCCTGAGGCGGATTAAATAAATTTTTGAACAATGTCTGCATTATTTGGTTAATTCAAATCTATTGCCTAACCCAGTGGCTACTTTGTCATTCCAGCTTGTCCAGAATTTTTCTCATAGAAGGACTCCCGACAAGCGTGAGTGACAGAGAAAGAAAAAGACACTAAAGGAAATTTATTATGCAGGGAGTCAATATTGCACTTTTGTGAGCTCAAATAGCCATAAAGAGGTCCAGCTTTTTCATAGATTTTTTAGCGGCCTTTGAAGAGGTTAAGCAAGGCCGGCAATAAAACAAGTATACCGAGAATTAGAAAACCGAAACAGATAGTGAGAAGTATTCCCATACTCGATATCCCTCTGTGAGGTGAAAAAGAAAGGCTGCCAGTGCTGATCATCGTAGTTAGTGTGCTAACCAGTATGGCACGGGCTGTGCTGGTTCTTAGCATATTTCCATTTGGCGGAGGTTCTGTTTGATAACGAAGGATAAAAATGATACCACTGTGAACCCCTACACCCAATAAAAGCGGCACAACGATTACATTCGCAAAATTTAAGGGAATATCAAGCAGGACAGAAGCCGCTGCTGTCAAAAGCATTCCAAATATGAGGGGTATAAGGATGAATGCCGTCACATATAGACTCCTCATTGCAATTAACAAAAGAAGAGTAATAACGACCAGAGCAGATAGTGTAGCCTGCCTAAAAGATGAAACAATGGCCCTACCCGATTCATAGATCGATACAGGGGCGTCAGTAGCATCGGGAGCAACGGAACGTACAGCACTAACAAAATGCTCAAGGGCATCCACATTCATAATGTTTTCCCGGGGAAAAACCTGGACACGATAGCGTCCATCGACTGATACATACTGATCTACCAATTGCTGCGGCAAATCTTTTTCTTTAAAAGCATTCGCCTTAAGTAAGGTTTCGAGTCTGTTAAATAGAGTCGGTAAGTTCGTTAACAGACCTTCCTCGAGTGCTGTAAATGAACTGTCAGCTTTATCCTGTTTTACAAGAAGAGCCTTAAACCGCTGAATACTTGCATACAAATGCTGGAAAGAAGGATTAGCTGCCTCAGCAGATGAATGGAGTGACTTCTTTAACGCCCCTTCAAAACCATTCAGGGCCTTGATTCCCTGCTCATGGTTTAGATGTTTCATTGTAAGATTTTTCAACATTGGAGGCATAAAAAGGGCAATATCCGAAATAATGCGGAGCTTTTCAGATTGATTTTCAGGTACAAGGTCAGAGATCGTTACAGCCATCTTTACATCTTTAAGCTTTCTCAATCTTTCGGCAAGTTTTCCTGCATCCTTTTTATTTTTCATAAGTATCGAGATTGTCCATGGCTGGGTTTCAGGATTTTTGAAAAGTTCTTTTATCGCAATAATGGACTCTGATTTCTTGCTATAAAGATTCAGGGGGTTGTAGTCGAAAAAAACTCTGGGTACCAGTATAGCCGCTCCAAATGCCAGTATTAGGGCGCCGATGCGAATAGCTCCAGAATATTTATAAGGAATGGCTAAGAGCATTTTCCCTGGCGAGAGAGGCAAATCTTTGCTGCTTTTTATTGGAAGTAAAGTCAACAACGCCGGAAGTACAGTAAGGTTTGCAAAAAAACTGATAAACATACCTGTGCCGGATATCAGACCGAGTTCAGCAACTCCTGAATAAGCAGTAGGCGCAAAGGAATAAAAACCTATTGACGTGGCTATGCAACTAAGGAAAAGACTCCTTCCGACACCCTTTGCAGTAGATATAATCCCATCGAGATGCCCGTACCCGGATAGAATCAGCTCCCGATATCTTAGGCAAAATTGAATACTGTAATCTATGCCGAGACCTATAAAAAGCACTGCAAAGGTTATGGAAATAAGATTGAGACTGCCGATAACGACAAGCGCAAAGCCCGTGGTCCAGATAAGCCCTATAATAAGGGTCGTAAGACTTGCAAAAACTAAGCGACCAGACCTTCCAAGACCTGCAAATAGGACAATGCCCACCAAAAAAAGTGAGACTAATGTTGCTATCCCCGTGCTGTTTCTTACCTCTACCATGTTCTCCTGAGACAAAGCCACATCACCTGTGATACGCACCTTTACCCTGTCGGCTTCATGGATCTCCAGTTCCCTTGCAATATGGCGCACAGTTTCAAGAGCTGTTTCACCAACAGAAAGCTTGCTTTCATCAAGATATGGCTGAAGAATAATAAACTGTCGACGTTGTTCAGAGGCTTCCTTATCACCAAGCATGATTTCTTCCCAAGACATCTGATAGGGGCGATTAGTAAACACACCTTCAAGGGTTTTGCTCATTTGATCAAAAAGGAGATTTATATTTTTGTCCCGTCTTTCTTCAACCTTGGTCTGACTCAAAGCCATTTCGAGCACTGAAAAAAGTCCTCGTAAACTTAAGTCCCTTGATAGGTATGCAAGGAAAGGCTGAGCTTCTGCCAGCTTATCAGCAAGCTCTTCCAGTTCCCCGGGGCTCAGGTACAACAGGCCATTTCTTTCAAAAAATGTTCCTCCTCCAGGCTCATATATCGCCTTAAAAAGTCCAGTTTCCTTCTTTAGATGCTCAGCCATAAGTTCGCGTGCAGATATGGCGCGTTCCGCGGTATCAGCATCGAGTACAACCACAATCGTATCGTTCAGTTGCGGAAAGGCACTTGAAAAATCTTTTTCGAGTTTGCGGAAAGGTAGTTTGTCAGAAATCATACTGTTAAGGTCGGTATTGATTCTGAAATTGCGTATTGAATAAAAAAGCACACCCCCCGTAATCAGTATAGTGATGATAATGACCAGAGATGCATAACTTTGAATGTTACGGATCCACCATTCAATGAGTCGTTTTGAATATCCCTTATTTTGTTTTATCATCCTTAAAAAAAATTTTCCCTATATCTTGTATTTTGTATTTTAAAAATGAGATTTTTAAGTTATTATAATGTAGCAAAAAAGCAGAATTTATACCTAATCAGAAATTAACGTGCCTGCATGGATCTTTAAAGGAAAGATGAAGAGGATACAGCAGCTAAAAGAAAAAAAAATCTTCTTATTTCGATGGTTAATCGGCGTGCTTATTTTCATTTGCTTTATCTTGCCATTCTTTTCTATTAAGGCTGAACAGTCGGCTGTAGCAGATCTTATAAAGACATTCAATGCAACCCTTATAGAATCTATGAAGAAATCCAAGGAACTCGGTTATTCAGGAAGATATAAGCTTTTGGAACCCGTCATTAAAAACTCTTTTGCCCTTCTTTATATGGCTCGCATATCGTTGGGAGGGTACTGGAAAACTCTTAACGAGGAAGAGCGGAGACTATTTTTAGAAACATACACAGACTGGTCAATTGCTAGTTATGCAGGACGTTTTAATGATTATTCGGGCGAAAAATTCGAGTTCATTTCAGAGTCAAAACCAGTTCAAGGTGTCGTAACCGTAATCAGCAGACTGACTCAGCCAAGGAATGAGGATGTAGAGTTTTATTATCAGCTTCGCAACATTGAGGGCATGTGGCGTATAGTGGATATACAGATCTCCGGGGTAAGCCAGCTTGCTCTGACAAGATCGCAATTTGTCAGTGTCATGAAAAAGAAAGGATTTCATGAGTTAATTTCCATACTGAAAAATAAAATTAGTATTTATTCACGAGATGAAGAGCAATGAGATAAATTCTTTTATATCACTTATGTTTCAATGACATGGAGTGGCAGATTCACAACGCACGAATAATTGGAAATTGACTATTTGAAGCACCTATATGCCTGCTGTGCATATGCTCGATTGCTAAAATTAACCATGGAGTGTATGTCTGCTTATTTTTCCTGAAGTCATCCATTAATACGTGCAGGTTTATTGGTTCGATCTCTGATATTTCGTTACTGTCTGGAAATATCGTGTCAGTATGCACGCCTTTTACCACCATTACAGCACATATTTCATTCTCTGTACCGATATTCCAGTATCTAACCTTGTAGTGGAATTTAAATACATATTGAATATTATCTGTTATCAATCCTATTTCCTGGTTCAATCTTCTTTTTGCCGCTTGTTCATAAGTCTCACCCTTTAAGACATGGCTTGCGACCGTGCCATCCCAAAAATCAGGCCAGAGCCTCTTCATTTTGCTTCTCCGCGCAAGTAATAATTCTCCTGCCTTATTAAAGACCATAACCAGAAAGCCACGATGCAAAATGCCGTCTCCTTCATGACATTTTTGCTTTTTCTCTTCACCGATAACATTATCATTTTCATCGACTATAATGATGTGTTGCATTTCCACCTCGTCATAATTTTCCAAGACATATATGAGCGTTTTATTCTAACACTTTTACGTTTTGCCTTTTTGCAAAAATAATCTCACCCTTAATATCTCTTCTCACAATATTACTCTTACGAAAAAGAAAATTTCAAAATGATATGCAATTACCTAAAATAATTTCGCTTCATAGAGAAGTAGCAAATCTTTTGCGGGGGGTAACCCAAAAAAAAACAATTAATATGATGCAGATGTTGTGAAAAAATTTATTTTTCGATACCTTAATGTACCTCTAGCAGATGATTTGTGAATATTTTTATCCATAAAGGGGAAAGAGAAATTTTAATAATCTTATCGAGTTAAATAAATTTTTGAGCAATATCTGCATTATCTGGGTTAACTAATAAAAATCCCCCTCCTTTAATCCCCCTTATTCCCCCTTTAGAAAAGGGGGATTTGAAAAGGATATGTTTTTGCCCCACAAACGGTTTGCTACTTACCTTCATAGCAAGGGTGTTGCAATTTGGATATAATATATAAATTTGTAATTGCGAACTTTGCTTTCTTGGTAATAGGGACAAGTCATCGTGCAATTTTTTTTGTCTCTTTTGCAGTGGATCTGTTTGATTCCTATAATTGGGGGATCAGCTTATGTGATTCTCTGCCTGCTTGCTATCGTTCGTTTCCGTATTCAATCAGCAGATCTTCCTCGACACTCCTTTTCAGAGTGGCCTCCTGTCACAATCCTAAAACCAGTCTGCGGTCTGGAGAAAAAACAGAGGGATAACCTGCGCAGCACCTGTTTACAGGATTACCCGGAGTTCCAGGTTGTTTTTTCGGTTCAAGACCCGAATGATCCAGCAATACCTCTCCTCAAAGAAATTCAGCGAGAGTTCGGTCCCGAAAGGGTATCTGTGGCTATCGAGAATTTCCGGGCCGGCACCAACGGTAAGATCAACAATCTGCTTGGAGCATTACTCCATGCCCGCCATAATATCCTGGTGATCAGTGACAGCGACGTACGTCTTAAATCCGATTATCTCAAAGCCATTGTCGCCCCTCTATCTGATCCTGAGGTGGGATATGTCTGTACCCTCTACAGGGCTGTCTTTGCAGATCGTTGGTTTGAGAAAATGGAACTACTAACATTAAATGTTGATTTCATACCGAGCGTGATTTTCGCTCATGTCAGCAGAACCTCAAAGTTCTGTCTCGGAGCCTCGATAGTACTGAGACGCTCTTCCTTGAACGAAATAGGGGGTCTGGAAACTTTAGCAGACTATCTCGTGGAAGACTATGAAATGGGCCGGCGTATGTGTTCTTCTGGGAAGAAAATCGTTCTTGTGCCTTACTTCGTTGGTATCGTGGTAGATTTCAAAAACTTTTTCCAGTGGTGGAATCATCAGGTCTATTGGGATCAAAACATCCGCGCTGCAAGACCCGCGGGTTTTTTTGCGAGTATATTGACCCGTTCTGTCCCCTTCGCCTTTTTTTTCGCAGCACTCCATTGGGGAGATACTGTAGGACTTTCAGTCCTGGGAGTAGCCCTCGGACTTCGCCTTGCAACAGCGGGAGCAATCATGGCATGGGTATACCACGACCATAATGTCTTACAAAGTCTCGTTCTTCTTCCTTTGAGAGATATTGCAGCCCTGGTCTCCTGGCTTTTGTCCTTTACGAAAAGGACCGTACTTTGGCGCGGTTCTGAATTCAATCTGACACGTGATGGACGTCTGATACCCAAGGAGTCAAAATAGTGAAAAACTCATCATCATTTTGCAACGACTTCGGTATCCCCTACCCCATATTATTCATAATTATTCATAAATCTGCATGCAAGGGAAGGAGGCAATCTCTGAGAAAGCCTCATCCCGTTTTTTACAGGACCTCGGCCAAAAATTTATGAATTAAAAGCGTTACGGGTAAATAGTTAAGGAAAGGAAATCAGAGCAACACCAAGACAAACGAGCAAGATTCCCACCCAACGCTGCAAAGTAATTGTTTCCTTCAAGATAAACTTCGCTCCGAGGGTTCCCATGACGTAGACAAGCGAGGTAGCAGGAAAAACAAAACTCAGGTCAGCCCAGGAGAGAACAGTCAAAAAGGAAAAGAAGGTCACAACTATAAAAAAAATGGCAGTGAGAAAGTTTCCATTGCTCAGTACCTTTCGCCCAATGATGACAAGCTCTCTCAGTTTTATTGTCGAAACTTCGCCAACCTGCTTCATTCCTCTCGTGAGGAGGACATCGCCCGCTGAATCGGCGAGCACAATGATTGCTATCATTATCGCGGTCTTCATCTGCCCTTAACGTCCCCGATCTCTTCTTTTTCACGACGCCTGACCGTCTGCTTTCCGGACCTCCCAACCAGAATGACCCCTAAGAAAATAAGCACAGTGCCTATCCATCTTAGTTGTGAGACGGGCTCATTCAAGAAATAGTCAGCGAAAGCCACATTTACGACAACTTCTATCGAGACAACGGGCAGGACGAAACTCAAATCTGCAAGGGAAAGAGCCGTGATAAAAAGAAGGAAGGAGATGATCAATAACGCGGTACCCAACCAGATCGTGGGATTCTCAGCAGTTTGGAAGAGAAGCACAGGGAAATTGCCATCTGCAATCTGGAGTGCTGAGGCAATATGCCTCATCTCCCTACTCAGGAATACGTTTCCCGTCGCTTGCGTCAATATGCCAAGAATCAATATGGCATAAATCTTCATCGGCGCAGTTTCAGCTTAAATTGGTTCATGTGTCGTGCAGATCTTTTATTCCTCGTAGTATGGTTCATGTCCCCTTAAAGCTGACTCTTTCTAAAAGATCCAAGCCGGTTATCCATTTGGCCTGGCCTTAACGAAGTCTTTTCTTTTAGCACGGAGCTGGAAAAATTCTTTTGCCTCTTTGTATAGCCGTCTCCGTTCCGTTCCGTCAAATAGTGCGTGACGGACTATCCTGAAGATAATCTTCGGTCTGAAATAATAACGTGCATAGAAATTCTCGACAGCCTCTACAATCTCCTTCCTTCCCAAGCCCGGATACCGGATGTTCGGCAGTTGATGCCCGAGCTCGTCGGTCATTTCAGAGGTCATGAGGTATCCATTTTTCTCCAAGTAATTATAAAAATCAGTCCCAGGAAATGGATGGGATATGGAGACCTGTATTGTTTCAGGATCAAGTTGCATAGCAAATCGCATTGTCTTCTCGATTGTCTCAAGAGTTTCACCGGGAAGCCCCACCTGGAAATCTCCGTGAACAGCGAGTCCCAACTTTTTGCAATTTTTCATAAAGGTAAAAGCCTGTTCAACCGTTGCCCCTTTCTTGATATTCTTAAGAATTGTTGGATCGCCCGATTCAAAACCAACATCCAGAAGGCGACAGCCGGCATCTTTCATCGCTTTAAGCATCTCATAGTCAGGAGTAACCCTTGAATTGCACGACCAGCCGAACTTGAGAGTCTTAAATTTCTCGCATATTTCAAGAACTCGTGATTTGTGCCATGTAAAGGTATCATCATCAAAATGTATCTCTCGAACCTCTGGAAAAAGTTCCCGTGTGCGCTTAACCTCAGCAACTACATTCTCACTACTCCGAGTCCGCCACCGATGACCACTCATTGTTTGCGGCCAGAGGCAGTAAGTGCAAAGCGCGGGGCAGCCGCGTGACGTATAAAAGGAAATATAGGGATACCGGAGATAAGGTAAATTATACCGTCTTATATCGAGGTCTCGTTTATAAACCTCAACCACAAATGGCAAGGCGTCGAGATCATCAATGAGCGCACGATCCGGATTATGAACAACCCTGCCGTTCTTCCTGAAGCTGATGCCAGCAATTTCTTCTGTTCTCTTACCATAGGCAAATTCAGTTACTGAATAGTCAAATTCTTTCCTTGCAACAAAGTCGATTGCCGATGAGGCCTTCAGACTTTCTTCGGCCCGAACTGTAACGTGTGGTCCGACAAAAGCAGTTTTTATGTCCGGTCTGTTAGCCTTCATCATCTCAGCCAGACGAACGTCACTCTTAAATCCTGGAGTGCTCGTGAAGATAACGACAAAGTCATAATCTTTGGCAATGTTGAGAGTTTCCTCCCTGCTTACTCCATGCGAAGGCGCATCAAGGAGACGACTATTTTTGATCAATCCAGCAGGGTAAGCAAGCCACACCGGGTACCAAAATGAGGTTATTTCGCGCGTCGCCGGGAAGCGCGAACTGGCTCCTCCATCAAACTTCTCGAAAGAGGGTGGATTCAGGAGTAATGTCTTCATTTTGTGCTCCTCCTCTCACTGTACCAATGAGTTGTCTCTTCTAAGCCATGTCGCATATCCCATACGGGTTCAAACGATAAAAGGCGTTTAGAGTTACTAATATCGGCATAGTCATGACGAATATCACCGGGCTGAGGTGGATCAAATCGTGGTGGGATCTTTCGATGAAGAATTTCCTGAAGTAGAGTACAAAGCTGATTCACAGTAGTACGCTTTCCAGCGCCGACGTTCAAAACGATTCCGGAAAGGCTGGATGCTTGACACGCCATAAGCGTCGCCGCAACACAATCAACAATGTAGATGAAATCCCTGGTCTGCTCTCCATCTCCATAAATCGTGGGAGCTGTATCAGAAAGGAGAGCAGAGATAAATTTTGGGATAACACCTGCGTACTGAGACGCTAAATCCTGTCGGGGTCCGTAAACATTGAAGTATCGTAAAGAAACTGTCTCAAGATCATAGAGGTGGGAAAAAAGCTGACAGTAATACTCGCCAGCGAGCTTGCTCACCGCGTATGGAGAAGAGATGGGGAAGGGAATCATGTCTTCAGACCGCGGAAGAAGGGGATTGTCTCCGTACACCGCAGAGGAAGAAGCATATACAAATCTTTTTACACCGGCATTCCTGGCTGCAAGGAGGAGATTCAGGATTCCCGTTACATTTACTTCATGGGTTTCCAGTGGCTGCTCCACAGAGCGAGGCACCTCATGGAGAGCAGCCAAATGAATAACATATTTCACTCCCTCCATCACCTGCCGGCAAAGGGGAGAATTTCTAATGTCTCCTTCAATTATTTCTATTTGACCGCTGACCGCCGACAGATTCTCCCTCTTCCCCGTCGAGAAGTTATCGAAAACTCTTACCTCTTCCCCCTTTTTAATCAAAGCATCTACCATATGGGAGCCAATAAAGCCGGATCCACCGGTCACGAGATAAAGTGCCATTTTCTTCCTTTCCTCATAAGGGCGATCTGTGAGACATATCGCTGTTGATTCTCGACAGGGAAATCACCTTATAAATCCTCTTTTTTTTTAAAATGTTAACTATCTAAATCTCTGTTTGTCAATTTCTTTCATTCTTCTTCCACTGAATGAAGAATTATAGTATTATATTTAACAGCCATTTTTGTGTGCGATTGTGATGAAGGCGAAGATTTAGTGTGATTGGATTTCACGATTTGGAAAAATGATAAATCTGGACTGAAGAAGCAGAGGATTCAACAATCTTATAATGAGTGCCCAGTTTCCAAAATACCGTATTCCCGCTGCAAGAATCCAATTTCTGCCTGAGGATCGAGCATGGATTGCTGAGCGGATTGAAGAAGTATTGTCAACGGGGCAGCTTACCCTTGGCAAATATGGAACCCAGTTTGAAGAAATGTTCGCTCAGTTCTGCGGTTGCCGTCACGGCGTTTCCGTCAACAGCGGCACAAGCGCACTTGAGATTATCCTTCGGGCAATGGGTGTAGAAGGGAAAGATGTGTTGGTTCCTACCAATACCTTCTTTGCCACAGCGGCTGCCGTAGTGCACGCCGGAGGACATTTAGTCTTTATGGACATGGATCCCGAATCCTTCTCCATACAGCCTGGGGAGGTAGAGAAGCGTCTTACTTCTAAGACAGCAGCAGTCATCGTAGTTCACATTGGGGGTATTGTTTCCCAAAGGATGAAAGATCTCCAAGAGCTGTGCCAGAGAAAAGGTATCTGGCTGGTAGAGGATGCTGCTCATGCCCATGGATCCTCTTATAACGGAGTGATGGCTGGGTCATTTGGAGTCGCCGGCGCTTTCAGCTTCTATCCTACTAAGGTCATGACCTCTGGCGAAGGAGGGATGATCGTGACGAATGACGATCACCTTGCTGGAGAGGCCAGGATTTATCGAGACCAGGGAAAGGCTAGTTTTACCCAGAACGCTCATATTCGTTTGGGCTATAATTGGCGCATGTCTGAACCACATGCGATTATCGGCCTCAGGCACTGTGAACGGTTACCTTCGATGATCTCGGATCGGCAGAAGATTGCCGCAATCTACGACAATGGCTTAAAGGATTTCCGCAACCTCGTTCCACTGCAAATCCCGATAGGGGGAGAGTGCAATTATTACAAGTATATTGCTCTTCTTAAAGGCAAAAGAGATCGGAAAGCACTCAAAGACTTATTACGCAACCGCTACGGGGTATCCCTTTCAGGAGAGGTTTATGAAGAGCCTCTTCATAGACAGCAGATATTCGAACAATATGCCAGCGGATCCCTCGCGATTGCAGAGGATTACTGCGCACGTCATATCTGCCTGCCGATATTTTCAGGCATGAAACAGGATGAGGCTGAATGGGTACTCAGTGCATTAAAAGAAGTTATAGGATAAAGGAGTCACTGCTATGGCAAAAGTAGTTGTTACTGGAGGAAGTGGTTTCATAGGATCTCATGTTGTAGATGCTCTTGTGGACGCGGGACATCAGGTAACCGTGGTAGATCACCGCGTACGTCCTCACAGGGAAGACGTTGGTTTCCAGGACATAGATCTGATGGATTTATCATCGATCCTTGCTGCGGTAAAGGGCGCGGAACACATTTTTCACCTTGCTGCGGTTTCTAATGTCAATTATGCCTATAATTATCCTGTCTATACTACCGCCCTTAACGTATTGGGTACAACACACGTTCTGGAAGCGGCAAGACTCAACGGTGTTCAGCGAGTTTACTTGGCGTCAACTGTCTGGGTCTACAACGGGACACCAAATGGAGAACCTCTGGATGAGTCAGTCCCTTTCTACCTGAATGGGGCAGGCCATATCTATACTTCTTCTAAGATGGCGTGCGAGATGATCTGCCATAATTATTATCAACTATACAATGTCCCTTTCACTGTCCTACGTCTGGGAATTCCCTACGGGCCCCGCATGCGAGAGGAACTTCTTATTCCTACCTTTATTAAGAAGGCCCTGACCGGCCAACCCCTTACGGTGGCTGGAGAAGGCAGCCAGTTCCGCAAATTCATCTATGTGAGAGATCTCGCGGAGGCCCACGTCCTTGCCATGAAAAAAGTCGCAGAGAATCAGACTTACAATTTCGAGGGATCCAGAAAAATCGCGGTCATTGAAGTAGCCAATAGGATTCGGGAAGTTATTGGGGATCACGTTAAGATCGAATTTGTTCCGGAGCGCCCCGGGGACTTCGGCGGGAAGGAAGTGTTGGCAGAAAAGGCCTCGCGGGAATTGGGCTGGAAGCCTATGGTGGAGTTCGAGGAAGGACTGCGAACAACCGTGGAATGGTTCCTACGAAAATGGGGAAAATAGAGTGACGATACAATATATATTGGGCATATTCTGATTACATTTTGGTCTAACCCACATTATTCATAATCTGCACACAGGGAAGGAGGCAATCTCTTCGCTCATTCTCGACTGGCGTTTGCCCGCCTCCGAGGTATTTTGTCTTAAAGACATTCTGTTTTTTTTCGACAAAATAAAACCGCTCTGAAAAAGCTTCCTCCCCTCTTTTACAGGACATCGGCCAAAAAATTTATGAATTTAAAGGGCTAACTGAACAATTCATAAAATGATAATCAAGAAGGGTATAGTAGTTTATGCTAAACTATGGAAAAAAATGTTACTCAATTATTATTACAGTTAACCCGAATAATGCAGACATTGTTCAAAAATTTATTTAACTTGATGAATTATTGGGAATATTTTTATTTGTTATATCCACTAAAATATTTCCAAAACCATCAGTTAAGGGGACACTAAGATATCAAAAAATAAATTTTTTCACAACATC
>Ga0187774_10000601_pt1 | contig 12423 bp, 12 predicted proteins | sample 0216_BV02_MP05_2_FD_133152 | JGI IMG/M metagenome (GOLD analysis project Ga0187774, IMG submission 133152) | Tropical peat soil microbial communities from peatlands in Department of Meta, Colombia - 0216_BV02_MP05_20_MG | ecosystem: Environmental > Terrestrial > Soil > Wetlands > Peat | place... | reverse complement strand
CGTGTGCCCGATTGCGGCGGCACTGCTCGCGTCGGCGCCGTGCGCGGGCTTCATCTCTGAAAGGGAGCGGTTGTTCAACGGCTTGCGGCTGAGTCGAGCGCGGACGAAAATCGAGTCTATCATCCGCTCAGCGTTTCCTTGCGAGTTCGCATGAGCACCGGCCGCTATACGCGCACGGCGATTGCGCTGCACTGGATCGTCGCCGCGCTGATCCTGTTCCAGATCGGCTTCGGCTGGTATCTGGGAGAGATCCCGCGCCACGTGCCGGCGCGCGGCATCGCGGTCAACCTGCACAAGTCGATCGGCATCACCGTCGGGCTGATCATCCTGCTGCGCCTGGCCTGGCGCGCCGCGCATCCCGCGCCCGCGTTCCCTTCGAGCATGCGGGCGTGGCAGGTGTGGCTCGCGCGCTGGGCGCATCGCACCCTTTACGCATGCATGCTGGTGATGCCGCTGTCCGGTTACGTCGCGACCAACTTCAGCAAGTTCGGCATCAAGTACTTCGACTTGTTCGTGCTGCCGCCGTGGGGCGTGGTGAGCAGGCCGCTCTACGACCTGTTCCAGTCGATCCACGTCTGGACCTCGTATCTGTTCGTCGCGCTGATTGCCGGCCATGTCGCCGCCGCATTGAAGCATGTCATCGTCGACCGCGACGACGTCTTTCGGCGCATGCTGCCGGGGCGCTAGCGCGTCGTCGCGCCGAGCTCGGCCTTGATGCCGATCCACGCCGCGCGCGGGGCGCCGGGGACGCGGAACTGCTCGGCCTGGACGTTCGCGGGATCGAAGGTGCCGCCTGCACCGGTGAAGAAGTTCGCTCCGAGCTGCGCGAACGTCGCATAGCGGCGGTCGAGTACGTTGTCCACCGTGGCGAACAGCAGCCAGCCGCGCGCCAGCGGCACGTGCGCGTCCAGGCTGAGCAGGCCGTAGCCTGCGAGCGCGCCGTTTCTGTCCTGGTTGTTCTCGTCGCCGCGCGCGAACTGGCCGGAAAACGCGAGCAGTGTCGCGCCGGCCGCGGCGCGCCGGCCAATGTCGTATTCGCCGCGCAGCTTGAGGGTCTGGCGCGGAATGCCGGGCATGCGATCGCCGGGCGTGACTGCGATATCGCCGAGCGCGTTCGCCGACGAATTGTTGGGGCTGAAAAGGGTGAATGGGGACTCGAACGTGGCGTCGACGTAGCTGTAGCGCGCGGCGAGCGACCAGCGCGCGAGCGTTCCCTCCGCGCCCAGCTCGAGCCCCGCGCGGCGCGTGGCGCCCACGTTGCGGAAGTAGCCCGTGTTCACCGCCGCGCCGCTGGTGCTTACGAACTGGATGTCGTTCTCGAGATCAGTGCGGAATGCGGCCGCGCTCCAGCGCCAGCTCTCGCCCAGAGCGTGCCGCGTGCCGAGCTCCACGGTGCGCGACAGCACCGCTTGGAGCGGCGGGTCCGCGAGAAATATGTTGGGCAGCCGGCAGGGAGCGCTCGGGTCGGCGCAGGTCAGCTCCATAGGCGTCGGCGCCCGCATCCCTTCGCTGTAATTGGCGTACCAGGTCTGGCCGCGGGCGGGCGAGTAGGCGAGTCCCATGGAAGGATTGAAGCGCGAAAATCGGTGCTTGCCGTTCAGATCCGGTTGCGATCCGCTTTGATCCTCGACGCGAATGAGCGCGACGTTGTAGCTGCCCGATGCGGTCAGATGGAGCTTCGACGTGAGCGAGTAGGTGTCGATCGCGAACAGGGCCGCATTGACTTGCCGCGTTGCGACGGCGGTGTCGGTGGCGAACGGCGACTGGCCGATGGCCTCGCGCGTGGCGCCGAACACCGCGTCCTGCGACGCTCCGTTGAAATCTGCCTGCCCGACGTCCAGGTTTGCGCCGAACGAAAACTGGTTTTCGCGGCTCGCCAGGGGCGCGTAGTCCGTCGCTTGCAGCGTCCCGCCGAAGCGCGTTTGGTCGATGGTGGTCTGGACATTGCTCGCCGGAAACGAACAGGGGCCCGGCGCGCAGGCGTCGTTCACGTTGCTGTTGAAGGTCTGCGTCCTCGTGTTGCGGAAGAAGACATTCCCGGACAGCAGGCGCTCCGCGCTCGGCACGTGGCTCGCGCGCAGGTTTAGGAAGACGAGATCGTTGTCGGTCCGGTCGGGCCAGGTGTAGGCCTGTCGCGGGTCGCCGAGCATGGACAGCGGCAGCGCCTGCGTGCCGTTCAGCGAGTTGTGCGCTAGGTTGAGCGAAAGATCGAGATCGTCGCGGTCGCTCTCCGCGCCGACCTTGCCGAAGAACTGGCGGATGTCGCTCGCGCTGTGCTCGCGCCAGCCGTCCTCCGAAAAGACGTTACCGGCGGCGAAGTAGTCCTTGTCGCCGCGCGAGCCGCCCGATTCGAACTCGAGCGCACGGCGGCCCCACGAACCCCCGTACGCCGAGGCCGAGGAGCCCGGATACCTGAAGCCGCTCTTCGTGTACACGGCCAGGGCGCCGCCGAGCGTGTTCAGTCCGAACAGGGCGTTCGAGCCGGGAATGACCTGGATGCTCGAGATCGAGTTTCTGGGAATCAGATCCCAGTTCACGACGTCGCCGAAGCCCTCGTTTACGCGCACCCCGTCCTGGAAGACCGACAGCCCCTGGGGCGTGCCGAGCAGCGGCGATGCCGTGAAGCCGCGGTAGTTCAGGTCGGGCTGGAACGGGTTGCCCTGCGACTGGTTGAGATTGATGCTCGCGGCGCCGCGCTCCAGGTAGTCCGTTGCGCTCGGCGTCGGCTGCGCGGCGAGCTTGCGGTCATTGACAATCTGCACGTTCGCCGGGACCTGCTCGAGCGGAGCGAGGATTCCCGGCAGCGGAGTCGTGCCGACCACCTTGACTTCCTGCTCTTCCAGCTCGGTCGCGGCATTGCCTGCCGCCCCCGCCGCCGGCGAGATGCAGCCGAGCGCCAGCGCAGCGATCGCTCCGGCGCGGCCAGTGGGTCGCATGGCGCCCGCTCTACTGCAGGCCCGCGATGTATTCGGCGAGATCGTCGATGTCGGTGTCCGACAGCGTTTTCGCGACGCTGGTCATGTTGCCGGCATCGTTCGTGCGGCGCTGCGCCCTGAAGTCGTGCAGCTGCTTCACGATGTATTCGTAGTGCTGCCCAGCCACGCGCGGAATCTCGTTCTGTCCCTTGAAGCGCCCGAGGTGGCACATGGTGCAGAGCACCTCCTCGGCCTTGGCCTTGCCTTTCGCCGCCTTCGCGGGGTCGGGGCTGAACTGGGTCGAAACGGGTGTCTGCGCGGCGAAGTAGGAGGCCAGATCGAACATGTCCTCCTTCGACAGGCTGGCGACGAGCGGGTCCATGATCGGGTGCTTGCGCCGGCCTTCCTTGAAATCCCGCAACTCAAAATAGAGATAGCGGAAGTTCTGGCCGGCGAGGATCGGAATCTGAGGCTGCGTCGAGTTGCCGTTCGGACCGTGGCACGCGGCGCAGGCCTCGGCCTTCTTGCGTCCCGCGTCGACATCCTGTGCCAGGGCGGCCCGCGCCGCGAAAGCGAGCAGCAGCGCCCACAGGATCCGCAGACTGCCTTGCCTCACTTGAATATGGTCCCCTACAAAACAAGAGGCCGCCCGCAGGCGGCCTCCCTATACCCAGCCGAATGGCTATTCTAGCGTGAACACGAACATGCTGTTGCCGCGCTTGTAGTCGAGCTGCGTGTTGCCGCCGCAACCCATGGCCACGTACTGCTTGCCGCCGACCATGTAGGACACCGGCATGGCGTTCGCGCCGGCGCCGCAGTTGAAGCTCCACAGCTTCTTGCCGCTCTTCGCGTCGAGCGCGTCGAAGTCGCCGTTGCCTTCGCCGAAGAACACCAGCCCGCCGGCGGTCGCGAGCGCACCGCCGATCAACGGCTGCTCGGTGTCGTGCTTCCACACAACCTTGCCAGTGTCCACGCTCACCGCCGCCAGCCGGCCCCACTGCTTCTCGCTCGCGATGGTCTTGAACGCGCCGCCGAGCCAGAGCTTGCCGCCCGGGTAGGCGGCGTCCGCGACCTGATAGGTCATCGGCTGGTGCAGGTTGAGCGCGTACACGAGGCGCGTCTGCGGGTCGAACGCCATAGGCGACCACTCGACGCCGCCGTTCGCGCCCGGCAGCATGCGGGCGCCGTCCGCCGTGGGCAGCGTCCACATGTTCTCCTGCGGGATCATGGCCTGCGAGAAGCGGATCAGCTTGCCGTTCGCGCGCTCATGCACGTACACGTGGCCGGTCTTGCCGCCGTGAATGACCGCCGGAACCATTTTGCCGCTCTTGTCCTTCGCGTCGACCAGGATGGTCGCGCTGACGGCGTCAAGATCCCACACGTCGTGGGATATGTACTGGAAGTGCCACTTGTAGGTGCCCTTGTCCAGGTCCACCGCGACGATCGAGTCGGTGTACAGGTTGTCGCCCGGGCGGATGGCGCCGTACAGGTCGGGCGAGGGGTTGCCGACGACGAAGTAGATCGTGCGCGTCTTGAGGTCGACCGCCGGGTTCATCCACACGCCGCCGCCCAGGATCTTGTAGAAGTCGCCGCCGTTCTTCGCCAGCGCCGCCTTTTCCGCGGCAATGTCGCGGTGCATGTCGCGGCCGGTCGCATCCTTCGTCGCCCAGACGCCTTCCTGGCCGGTCTCCGGGATGGTGTGGAAGGTCCACAGCAGCTTGCCGTCGTTCGCGTCGTAGGCCTTCACGAAGCCGCGGATGCCGTATTCGCCGCCGTTGGTGCCGATCAGCACCTTGTTGTCGACGACGGTCGGCGCCATCGTCTCGCTATAGCCCTTCTCGGGATCGGCGATCTGCGTTTCCCAGACCAACTCGCCGGTCTTCGCGTTCAGCGCCACCAGCTTCGCGTCGAGCGTGCCGAGGAACAGCTTGTCCCCGGCGATCGCGACGCCGCGGTTGTTCGGGCCGCAGCAGAAGGTCGTGATCGGCCCCATCTTGTGCTTGTAATGCCAGAACTGCTTGCCGGTCTTCGCATCGATCGCGTACACGTGGTCGTACGAAGTCGTGAAGTACATGACTCCGTTGACGACGATCGGCGCGGTTTCCATCGACTCCGTCACTTCGGTCTGGAAGACGAAGACCGGCTTGAGGCGCTTCACGTTGCCCGTGTTGATCTGCTTGCCGGGATAGAAGCGCTCCTGAGCGTAGCCGCCATTGGTCTGCAGCCAGTTCTTGTCCTGTTTGTCGGAGGTATTCAGCATCGCCTGAGTGACGTCGATGTGCTCGATCGCCGTCGTCCCGGCCTCGACTTTGTGACTCTTCATTTCCGTGCCTGCGGCGCTCGCCAAACTCGCCGCTGCCAATGCGGCGAAGAGCAGCGCGCCCCTGGCAATCAATTTGTGCTCCCTCAGCATGGTGGTCTCCCGTTGTTTGACGACGCAGCCCGCAACAGCCCAGTCCGAGCAAATGCAATGCACGCCGTTCGCTGACGCTTCGATCAGCGGCGCCCATACAACGCGGCGGCATCTTTCAACTGATCGCGTTATTGTTTACGCTTATCAGAAGGAGGCAGAATGTACTCCTTCCGCATGGGCGCGTCCACGGCCAGTTCGCGCTGCCGGCGGGCGCCGGGGGAAATATCGAAAATGTCGGAAATCAGAGGAAAATCAAGATGAAGCGATTCCAGTGGGCAGCCGTACTCGCCTTGACCCTGAGTGCCGGTAGCGCATGGAGCCAGGGCTGGATGAAGGACATGAACGTAAACGGCCAGTTGCTGCTCGCCGCGCGCAGCAGCGACGAGGCGAGCATAACCGCGCTGCTCGCGAAGGGCGCCGATCCGAATTCCCGCAACCGCTTTGGCGACACGCCGCTGAACAGCGCGGCCAAGAGCGGCAATCTGCATCTCGCGCAGCTCATGCTCGAGCACGGCGCGGACGTTAACGCCCAGAACGCGGCCGGGATCTCTCCGCTCATGAGCGCCGCGTTCTACGTGCACGCCGATGTCTTCAAGATGCTGCTCGCGCACAAGGCCGACGCGACGCTGACGGACCGGGTGAACAAGACCGCTGCCGTGTATGCCGCGGGCAACGGCTGTACCGACTGCCTGGCTGCGCTGCTCGATGCCGGCGGCGACGTCAACGCGCGCTACTACAACGATCTCACCACGCTCATGTGGGCAGCGGGCTACGGCCGCGCGGAGACCGTCAAGATGCTGCTCGCGCGCGGCGCGAACGCGGGGCTGCGCGACAACCGCGGCAAGACGGCGCTCGCGATCGCGCTCGACAACGGCGACAAACAGACGGTCGAGGCGCTGCGCGCCGGCGGCGCCGGCAACTAGTTTTTTTACGGAAATATGGCGACGAGCACCGTCCGGCTGCACCGCGTGCTGCGTGCCACCCCCGAGAGGGTCTATCGCGCGTTTCTCGATCCCGACGCCATGGCGAAATGGGTGCCGCCGAACGGATTCACCGGCAAGGTTCACCAGCTGGACGCGAAGGTCGGCGGCTCCCACAGGATGTCGTTCACGAACTTCACCACGGGACAGAGCCATTCGTTCGGCGGAAAGTATCTCGAGCTGGTGCCGCACGAGCGCCTTCGCTACACGGACCGCTTCGACGACCCGAACCTGCCGGGGGAGATGCAGGTGACGGTCACTCTGAAGAAGGTGTCGGTCGGCACCGAACTGAACATCGTGCAGGAGGGCGTGCCAGACGTCATCCCGCCCGAGGCCTGCTATCTCGGCTGGCAGGAATCGCTCGTGCTCCTGGCAAAGCTCGTCGAGGCCGAGATTCCCGGTTAACGATGTAGTTTCGCATGGAGGAGATGCCATGCAAATCCAGCCCTACCTGTTCCTCGAAGGCCGCTGCGAGGAAGCGATCGAGTTCTACAAGAAGGCGCTCGGCGCGCAAGTGACGATGCTGATGCGCATCAAGGACAGCCCCGAGCCACCGCCGCCGGGCATGCATCCTCCCGGCTCGGAGAACAAGGTGATGCACGCGAGCCTGCGCATCGGCGAGGCGACGTTGATGCTGTCCGACGGCCGCTGCCAGGGCAAGCCCGCCTTCCAGGGCTTCTCGCTCTCGCTCGACGCGCGGGACGAGGCGCACGCGAAGCGCCTGTTCGGCGCGCTAGCGGAAGGAGGCGAGGTGCGCATGCCGCTCGGCAAGACCTTTTTTTCGCCCGCCTTCGGCATGGTGGCCGACCGCTTCGGCGTTTCTTGGATGGTCATCGTGCCCGGTTGATCTTCGTCAAGAAGCCCGGAACCTTCGGGCGCAGCATGCGGGAAAGGACAAGGAGGACTCCCGCATGGCCGCCCAAGCGATACGCGCCGCGGGCGCCGCGCCACTGCCGAGAGGGCTCGCGCTGCTGCGCGATCCGCTGCTAAACAAGGGCATCGCGTTCGGCGAAGCCGAGCGCGACGCGCTGGGGTTGCGCGGGCTGCTGCCGCCCGCGGTGCTCAGTCAGGAGCAGCAGGTCGCGCGCGTGCTCGACAACCTGCGCCGGCAGCCGACCGACCTCGACAAGTTCGTCGGCCTGAACGCGCTGCACGACCGCAACGAGACGCTGTTCTTCCGCGTGGTGATCGAGCATCCGGACGAGACGATGCCGCTCATCTACACGCCGACGGTCGGGCTCGCGTGCCAGCGCTTCGCGCACATCTTCCAGCGCCCGCGCGGCATCTGGGTCTCGGCCGCGGACCGCGGCCGCGTCGCGCAGGTGCTCCGCAACTGGCCGACGCGCGACGTGCGCATCATTGTCGTCACCGACGGCGAGCGCATCCTCGGCCTGGGCGACCTGGGCGCGAACGGCATGGGCATTCCGGTGGGCAAGCTCTCGCTGTACACCGCCTGCGCCGGCATCGATCCCGCGACGACGCTGCCGGTGATGCTGGACGTCGGCACCAACAACGCGGCCATGCTGCAGGATCCGCTGTACATCGGGCTGAAGCAGCCGCGCCTGCGCGGCACGGCCTACGACGCGTTGGTCGAGGAGTTCATGACTGCGGCGCAGGAGGTGTTCCCGGGCGTGGTGGTGCAGTTCGAGGACTTCGCCAATCTGAACGCGTTCCGCCTCCTGCAGTCGTATCGCGAGCGCGTCTGCTGCTTCAACGACGACATCCAGGGCACTGCGAGCGTCGCGCTGGCCGGCCTGTACTCGGCGCTGCGCGTGACGCGCGGCGGGCTCGCCGGGCAGCGCCTGCTGTTCCTCGGCGCCGGCGAGGCCGCTACCGGGATCTGCGACCTCGTCGTCGCGGCCATGGCGGCCGAGGGGCTGGCCGAAGCGGAGGCGCGGCGCCGCTGCTGGCTGTTCGACTCGCGCGGGCTGGTGGTGCGCTCGCGCAGCGACCTCGGCGCGCATAAGCGGCCGTACGCGCACGAGCACGCGCAGCTGGCCGATTTCCTCCCGGCGGTGAAAGCGCTCAGGCCCACCGCGATCATCGGCGTCGCGGCGGTCGGCGGGACTTTCACGCGCGAGGTGCTGGAAGAGATGGCGCGCCTGAACGAGCGGCCGATCGTGTTCGCGCTCTCCAATCCGACCTCGCAGTCCGAATGCACCGCGCAGGAGGCCTACCTCTGGACCGCGGGGCGGGCGCTGTTCGCCTGCGGCAGCCCGTTCGGCCCGATCACCGTCGGCGGCCGCACGCACGTGCCGCGCCAGGGCAACAATTCGTACATCTTCCCGGGCGTCGGCCTCGGGCTGGTCGCCTCGCGCGCGCGCCGCGCGAGCGAGGGGATGTTCCTCGCCGCGGCGCGCACTCTTGCCGATTTCGTCACGCCTCAGGACCTCGAGCAGGGGAGCCTCTATCCGCCGCTCGCGCGCGTGCGCGACGTATCGGCGCGGATCGCGGCGGCAGTGGCCGAGGTCGCATTCGCGCGTGGGCTGGCAGGCGTAACGCGGCCTGCTGACCTTTCCGCCTTCATTCGCTCGCAGATGTACGAGCCGGTTTACCGTAGCTACGTTACGCCTTGAGAGCTTCGAGCAATTGTGCGTAGATCTTCGGCGTCGCCGCCGTAATGTCGCCCGACTCGAGGAAATCCGCCTCGCCGCGCAGGTCTCCGACCAGGCCGCCTGCCTCCTTGATGAGCAGCGCGCCCGCAGCCATGTCCCAGGGCGACAGCCCCAGTTCCCAGAACGCATCCAGCCGTCCTGCCGCGACGTAGGCGAGGTCGAGCGCGGCCGAACCCGCGCGCCGCACGCCGATGCTCGTCAACATGATGGTGCGCAGCTGCTTCACGTACAGATCGAGGCGCGTGAGCTCCTTGAACGGAAATCCGGTGCCGACCAGCGCGTCGCGCAGCTGGGCGCAGCGCGTGACGCGCAGGCGCCTGTCGTTCAGGAACGCGCCGCGTCCCTTCGAGGCGGTGAACAGCTCGTTCTTTCCCGGGTCGTACACCACCGCATGCGCGAGCGCGCCGCGGTGCTCGACGCCGATCGAGACGCAGTACTGCGGGAAGCCGTGGATGAAGTTCGTGGTGCCGTCGAGCGGGTCGATGATCCAGCGGTACTCGCTCTTCGCCGTCCCGGCGCCGGCGCCCGACTCCTCGGCCAGGATGGCGTGCTCCGGATAGGCCCTGCGTATGACCTCGATGGCAGCCGCCTCCGCGGCCTTGTCCACCTGGGTGACGAAGTCGTTCACGTTCTTCGATCTCACCTCGAGCGGCGCGCCGTCCAGCGCTGCGCGATTGATGATCGCGCCGGCGCGTCGCGCGGCCTTGATCGCGATATTCAGAATCGGATGCATGGAAGGGCGCATTCTAATCTGAGTACACTGCGCGCATGCCCACGCCGCTGGAAAATGTGCGCATCGTGCTGTGCCGTCCGAGCCATCCAGGCAACATCGGCTCGGCGGCGCGCGCCATGAAGACCATGGGGCTCGGCGATCTGCGTCTGGTCGCGCCCGAGCGCTATCCGGCACCCGAGGCCGAATGGCTGGCAAGCAGCGCGCTCGACGTGCTCGCGCAAGCGCGCGTGCACGCGACGCTCGCAGAGGCGCTCGGCGACTGCGCCGCCGCCTTTGCGCTCAGCGCGCGGCCGCGCGAGTGGTCGCCCGAGGTGCTCGCCGTGCGCGAGGCCGCGGGCGCCGCGCTGGCGCGTGCGGCGGCCGGCCCCGTCGCGTTCGTGTTCGGCAGCGAGAGCGCGGGCCTCACCAACGAAGAGATGTTCGCCTGCCAGGCGCTGGTGCACATCCCGACTGACGCGCGCTACGGCTCGCTCAACCTGGCCCAGGCGGTGCAGATCGTCGCCTACGAGCTGCACATGGTTCAGGGCGGCGCATTGCCGACGCCGCGCGCGGAGAAGGCGGCAACAGTGGCCGACCTGGAGGGTCTTTATACGCAGCTCGAGGAGGCGGGCGTTGCGAGCGGCTTCTTCGATCCGCAGGATCCGAAGCGGCTGCGCGAGCGCTGGCGCAGGCTGTTCGCGCGCGCGACGCTCGAGCGGGAGGAGGTCAACATCCTGCGCGGACTGCTACGCGCGCTGCTGCGGAACTGGCCCGCCAAATAGTTGACTAAATCACTAGGACACCCTAGCATTCTCGTGTTCATTAGCGGATTCTTAAGGACCTTCATGTTCAGGCGACTGCGTGAAGACATCGCCAGCATCTTCGACCGCGACCCCGCGGCGCGTAATGCCTGGGAGGTCCTGACCTGCTATCCGGGCCTGCACGCCCTCCAGATCCATCGGCTCGCGCACTGGTTCTGGACGCACCGCCTGCCGTGGCTTGGCCGATTCACCTCGCATCTCGGGCGCTGGTTCACCGGCATCGAGATTCATCCCGGCGCGACGATCGGCCGCCGCGTGTTCATCGACCACGGGATGGGCGTAGTCATCGGCGAAACGGCCGAAATCGGCGAGGACACGACGCTTTACCACGGCGTCACGCTCGGCGGGACGACGTGGAACAAGGGCAAGCGCCACCCGACGCTCGGCAAAGGCGTCGTGGTCGGCGCCGGCGCCAAGATCCTCGGCCCGATCACGGTGGGCGACGGCGCCAAAGTTGGTTCGAACGCAGTGGTGGTGAAAGACGTTCCGCCGGGGGCCACGGTGCTCGGCGTGCCCGGCCGCGTGAGCGATGCCGGGCCGACCAAGGAGGGCGCGCGCTTTGCGGCCTACGCCGTGGTCGCAAACCAGGATGACCCCTACTCGAAAGCCATCCAGACGCTGATCGAGCACTCGCACGAGCTCGACGACTCGCTCAAGGCGCTCAGCGAGAAGCTCGCCCGACTGGAGCAGGAAATGGCCCGCCGCGAGGCGGACAAGCCCGAGGCCTTGCGCGCCGTCAAGTAATTGATCGGTAAGGAAAGATATAGTTGATAGATTTTGTCGGATTTTGCTATACTTGAGCACTTTTATCAGGTATTGAGTCCCCGGGGCGAACATGAGACTGACGACGAAAGGCAGATTTGCGGTAACAGCGATGGTTGACCTGGCGATGCGCCAGGCGCGCGGGCCGGTGACGCTCGCGGCGATCAGCGAGCGGCAACGCATCTCACTGTCGTATCTGGAGCAGCTGTTCGGCAAGCTGCGCCGGCGCAAGCTGGTGAGCAGCGTGCGCGGCCCGGGCGGCGGCTACAACCTCGCGCAGCCGGTGCAGGAGATCTCGGTGGCCGATATCATCTGCGCGGTGGACGAGCCTCTCGACGCCACGCAATGCGGCGGCAAGGAGAACTGCCTGGACGACAAGCGCTGCATGACGCATGACCTCTGGGCAACGCTGAACGCGAAGATGTACGACTATCTGAGCTCCGTAACGCTGGCCGACCTGGTGGCGCACCAGAACGGCAAGCACGTCGCGGTGCTGCACGACTGGCGCGCAGCCGAGTCGCAGGTCAAGCCCAAGCCTGCGGAGGCAGTGGCGGCATGAAGCTGCCGATCTACCTCGACTACTCGGCGACCACACCGGTCGATCCGCGCGTAGCCGAGAAGATGATCCCTTACCTGACCGAGCACTTCGGCAACCCCGCGAGCCGCTCGCACTCGTTCGGCTGGAAGGCCGAAGAAGCGGTTGAGGAAGCGCGCGCACATGTCGCCGCGCTGGTCAACTGCGATCCCAAGGAGATCGTCTGGACCTCCGGCGCCACGGAATCGATCAATCTGGCGCTCAAGGGCGCGGCCGAGTTCTACAAGACCAAGGGCAAGCACCTGATCACCATGACGGTCGAGCACAAGGCGACGCTCGACACGATGCGCGAGCTCGAGCGCCGCGGCTTCGAGGTCACCTACCTCGACCCGCGGGATGACGGCCTGCTCGACCTGGCCCAGCTCGAGGCGGCGATCCGTCCCGATACGATCCTGGCTTCGATCATGTTCGTGAACAACGAGATCGGCACCATCCAGGACATCCCCGCGATCGGTGCGCTGTGCCGCGCGAAGGGCGTGCTGTTCCACGTCGATTCGGCGCAGGCCACCGGCAAGTGCCCGATCGACCTCGCCGCGCTGAAAGTCGACCTGATGTCGTTCTCGGCGCACAAGACCTACGGCCCGAAAGGCGTCGGCGCGCTCTATGTGCG
>Ga0187774_10000600_pt1 | contig 12433 bp, 14 predicted proteins | sample 0216_BV02_MP05_2_FD_133152 | JGI IMG/M metagenome (GOLD analysis project Ga0187774, IMG submission 133152) | Tropical peat soil microbial communities from peatlands in Department of Meta, Colombia - 0216_BV02_MP05_20_MG | ecosystem: Environmental > Terrestrial > Soil > Wetlands > Peat | place... | reverse complement strand
TCTTTATTGGTTATATCCATAAAAATATTCCAATAACCATCAGTTAAAGGTACACTAAGGTATCGAAAAATAAATTTTTTCACAACATCTGCATTATGTAACTGCATTTTTCTGATTGATATATATCTTATTTGGTGTGCTTCCAATAAAGAACGACTCCTTTGTTTTTTCGTAAGCCAAGCGGCAATAGTAGGAACGCAAAACTACCTCAAAACAAAAAAGAAAGGTAAGAAGAGAATAAGTTATTGATGAATAAAGAAAACATTATGGTGGAGGCGGCGGGAATTGAACCCGCGTCCGAAAGCATGCTAACTCAGGTTTCTACATGCTTATTCTGCTTTTTAATCTCGGATAATGAAACGCCAGCAGGCGGGCTTTTCATTATCCCATCCCCTTTTGTCTTACCTCAAGGTCAGGAGAAAAACCTTAAGGCCAGCCTGCTATCCGACACTATCCCCGAAACACAGGCAATTTAGAGGTAGTGTTGCTGCATTAATTAAGCAGCGAGTGCCAGTTCGTTGTTGGCGTTTGTGTTTGTTTCCGCCTTTTTACGTGGTGACGGAACCACGGCATGCTACCTGAACCTCATGGCCCCCGTCGAGCCCTTTCGCCCCCTCTCTATTTCTCTCCTTGCCTCTCTCTCCTTTATAGTTTCCCTTTTTTCAAAGAGCTTTTTGCCCTTTGCAAGGGCTATCTCAAGCTTTGCGAAAGAATTCTTAAAATATATTTTTAGAGGAATGAGGGTAAATCCTTTTATAGCTATCTTTCCCTTCAATCTATTTATCTCTTTTCTGTGTAAGAGTAGTTTCCTCGTTCTTAAAGGGTCATGGTTCATAATGTTTCCATGGCTATAAGGGCTGATATGACAGTTGAGAAGAAAAACCTCATTATTCTTGACAATTACATAACTGTCCTTTATATTTGCCTTTCCCTCTCTAAGAGATTTTATTTCCGTACCTAAAAGAGAAATACCCGCCTCTAAAGTCTCTTCAATATGGTAGTCATGGTATGCTTTTTTGTTCTGGCAGACTACTTTCATTCATTTATTATTGTAACATTTTCTAAGATCTGCCCACACAGACATATTTGAAGCCTTTTTCTTTGAGTTTCTGGGGTTCATATATATTTCTTAAATCAAAGAAATAGGGTTCTTTAAGGAGCCTCTTTAGTCTGTCGAGTTCGAGATTTCTTAACTGATTCCATTCAGTAACAATAACGAGAGCATTGGCATCTTTTACAGCTTCATAGGGATCTTTACAATATGTTATTCCGGGTAAAATGCTATTTGCATTCTTCATTGAAACAGGGTCATAAGCCTTGATCCTCGCCTTTTCCTGAATAAGTTTTCTTATTATATTGAGAGAAGGTGCCTCCCGGATATCGTCTGTATTCGGCTTGAAAGAAAGACCGAGGATTGCGATTGTCTTACCTTTAACCGAACCCATCGCTTTACTTATCTTTCTGATCACTGATTCCACCTGCCTCTCATTTGCCGTTACTGCGGCATTTACAATGCCAAGCTCAACACCATGCTCTTCAGCAATCTTTAAAAGTGCCTTAGTGTCTTTTGGAAGGCAGGAGCCACCATAGCCAGGACCTGGGTGAAGAAATTTTGGACCAATTCTCTGGTCGAGACCCATGCCTTTTGCAACCATGTGTACATCAGCGCCAACCTTTTCACAGAGGGTTGCAATCTCATTAATAAAAGAGATCTTTGCTGCAAGGAAAGAATTAGAGGCATACTTAATAAGCTCAGCGGTCTCAATATTTGTGATTACAAAGGGCGTTTCTATAAGGTAAAGTGGTTTATAAAGGTCTTTCATTATAGCAACAGCCTGTTGACTATTTGCACCAATCACAACTCTATTGGGTCGCATAAAATCCTCTATTGCAGACCCCTCTCTGAGAAATTCAGGGTTTGAAGCTATATCAAAATCAACCCTCTCCTTTAGGTTCTTTGAGACTATCTTCCTTATTCTGTCGCCTGTTCCTACTGGCACGGTACTCTTTGTGACTATGACCTTATACTCATCCAGATTTGAGGCTATTTCCCGAGCGACTTCTTCGACATACTTTAAGTCTGCTGAGCCGTCTCCTCTTGGAGGAGTGCCAACAGCTATCAATATCACCAAAGAAGATCTGACAACATCAGCAATATCTGTACTGAAAGTAAGCCTTCCTTCTTTGATGTTCCGAAGCACAAGTTCTTCAAGACCGGGCTCATAGAAAGGAATACGACCCTCTTTTAAAGGTCTTAGCTTTTTCTTATCCTTATCAATGCATGTAACAGAGACACCAAATTCTGCAAAACAAGCCGCTGTTACAAGGCCCACATAGCCCATTCCAATTACCCCTATGTGCATATCAATCTCCCTTTCGTTTTATCATTTACCCATGCTTTCGCATATTTTAAGAAAGTATAATAACTATAGAGAACTGACAGTATCAACCCGTGTTTTCCATCTAAGAACCCCAATCTGAGGAAAAACATTTTTGAGAACGTGAGTAGAGGTCGCACTGTAAGGGAAAGCATATTAGACCTTAGGCCTTTTCTGTTTATCTCTTTAGCTGAGAGAGTTGAATAATCTTCTAATTTCCTTAAGAAATCAGAAAGGGTTCTTGAAGTATGATGTTCCATTGAATTTTTAAGATACCCTGTTTTACCTTTAACAACTACCTTTTCATGCACTTCACGCTCTTCAATATATGCCCTGTCTTTTCTAAAGAGTCTTAGAGTGTAATCTGGCCACCAGCCACCATGTCTTATCCATTTCCCAAGGAAAAAGTTTTTTCTGGGTATATAGAAACCACTATTTCTGTTGTCATGCAAAGAATTAGCAATTTCCGATTTAAGTTCAGGCGTTAATCTCTCATCGGCATCCAGTATTAAAACCCAGGGCAAGGATGCCAAGTCGATGCCTTTCTGTTTCTGCCTTGCATAGCCTTTCCATTCTTCCTGGAATACTTTTTCTGTATATCTCTTACATATATCAACAGTTCGGTCAGAACTATGAGAATCAATTATTATTATTTCAGAAAAATCCTTTACGCTTTCTATGGCGTCTTCAATATTTTTCTCTTCATCTTTTGTTACCATCACTACTGATATTGGTATCAATGGTTTCCTCATGCGGGATATGCCCTTTTTGTATGTTATATTAATGCATGATTATTATTCCTGCAATAGATTTGAAGGATGGTAAGTGCGTCAGACTTTTCCAGGGTAAAAAAGACGCGGTAACAACGTATTCAAATGATCCTGTTGGCACTGCTAAACGGTGGGAATCCTATGGTGTAGAACTGCTCCATATTGTTGACCTTGATGGCGCCTTTACAGGTAATCAGGAGAATCTTACTGCCATAATAAAAATCAGACAGTCAGTGAAGATAGGTCTTCAGGTTGGCGGAGGCATAAGAAACCTGGAAAGCATCACAAAATTATTTTCTGAAGGTATTGAAAGAGTTATTATTGGAACAGCAGTTATAGAAGATCCTAAATTTGCAGAATTCTCCTGTAGTAAATATCCAGGGAGAATTTTAATCGCCATTGATGCAAAGGAAAGCATGGTAGCTATAAAAGGTTGGGAGGATGTCACATCTGTCAATGCGATAGAATTTGCAAAGCGATTAGAGGTTGAAGGTGCTGCAGGTATTGTATATACAGACATAGGAAGGGATGGCACACTTTCAGGTCCGAATATCGATGTTATAAGAAACATAGTTGAGAACGTTAACATACCTGTAATCGCCGCGGGGGGGGTCTCGGGCATTGAGGACATTAAAAATCTAATGAGGATAAAGAACCTCTGGGGAGTAATAACTGGTAAGGCAATTTATTCTGGGACTCTTGACCTTAAAGAAGCAATTCAGGTTGTTCAAGATAACAAATGAAAGTTTGAAGAACAAAATAGACAGGGAAGGCCGTCTCAGAATTTTTATAATCGACAGATATTAATATGGCAATCGCAAGTGCTTTACAAGTTAAGAGTTTATTCGTTTACGCCTCAAAAGGTTTTACTTTGAGGTGTCGTATAAAAATTTTTCACCAGCCTTCCCTGTCTAACCTATTAGTTTTACTGCATTTTTGGTTCTATTTCTAATGTTGGAGGATAAGTGCTTGCTAAAAGAATAATTCCCTGTCTCGATGTAAAAGATGGGCGAGTGGTAAAAGGTGTAAGCTTTGTCAATTTAAGGGATGCTGGTGACCCTGTTGAGAATGCAAAGTTCTATGATGAGCAAGGAGCCGATGAGCTTATATTTCTTGATATTACTGCTTCCCATGAAAAGAGAAAAATAATCTTAAATGTTGTTATGAAAACTGCCGAAGAGGTATTTATGCCCCTTACCGTTGGAGGAGGCATTAGAACCCTTGATGATATTAGGGATCTTCTTAAAGCAGGGTGCGATAAGGTATCAATTAACACAGCTGCAGTAAAGGATCCTTATTTTATAAGCAGGGCGGCTGAGAAGTTTGGGACTCAGTGCATAGTAGTCGCGATAGATGCGAAGAGGGTATTTGATAGTTTGCCTGATGCTACTGGGGAAAAGTGGTTCGATGACAAAACACTAAAAAATGTTTGTTTAAAACTGTCTGAAGAAATCCCACCTCACCCCACTTTAATTCCTCCCGTAGTAAGAGGGGATACAGAGGTATCAAAGGGAGGATGGGGGGATTTGTCTGGGAGCAAGGGAGGATTATGGGCAATCTCAACTCATGGTGGCAGAAAGATGAAGCTAATAGATGGTGTCAAGTGGGCAAAAAAAATGGAACACCTCGGAGCAGGTGAAATTATGCTTACCAGTATGGATAAGGATGGAACTAAAAACGGATATGATATCGAACTAACTCGTGCTATATCAGAAGCTGTCTCTATTCCCGTTATTGCCTCGGGCGGAGCTGGAAATCTCGAACACTTATACGAAGCTATCTCATATGGAAAGGCAGATGCTGTTCTTGCAGCATCCATATTCCATTACAGGGAATACACAATTAGAGAAGCAAAAGAATATCTGAGGGCAAAAGGAATACCGGTCAGGTTATAATTCTTTGCCTCATGGTAAATTTTTTTAGAGGTGTTCTATTTGATGATTTTAGCTCAATCTTTAACGCCTCGATTATTTCATTGTCTGCTGGTTGAACCCTTAGACGGGATGGGTAATCATTATTGATGAATGTCACTTCCACCTCGGGAAGATTCTTTGCATCTGAGTACCTTGCACAGATCGAGGCGGCAACCTTTAATGCCTCTTCGGTAGTCTCACCTGCTACCAATGTTATAGGACTTCCGTATCCCTCAACCTTCAAAAGGCAACCCTTAGCTGAGAGGGAACATATTCTCTCATTCTCAGCTTTGTTTCTCCCAACAATAATCTTGCACGATGGAGAGAACCTAAAGTGCCGGCCTATCTTTAGCAGATTCAGATCTCTGAAATCTACATCGTGTGTATAGGTGAGAAGATCTTTAAGCCTAAAAGCATAATTAGGCTCAGTAAGGAGACACCCTCCAGCAGGAGCGGGGTAATCTGTAAGACCAAATTCTTTAGCAAGGGCCATCTGTGGCTTTCTCGAACGACCTCGAAGGTCATAAAGCATATCCCTGTTTACAATTCCTTTGGCCTCAGGGACTGTAACCTTCAATAGTTTTGCACTGAGTGGCCTCAACACATAATCTGTAACTCCTGCTTCCTTATCAATAAGATAGAGGACATCTTTTCTCTGGCTCATCGGTCTTTGACCGAGCACCTCTCCAGATATGATAAAATCTGCCCTTTCTATCTCCATAAATTTCTTTGCCTCTTTAAACATGAAAATCCTGCAATCTATACACGGATTCATATTCTTACCATAGCCGAATTTAGGATTCTTTACTATCTCTAAAAACTTATCTGTTATATCGCGGAGTTTGACCTCAAACCCAAACTTCTCCGCAGAAAAAAAGATATCTTGGGAATAAGAATTTCTTTCGGGCTCGAAGGGCGTGAGGAATTTTAATGCAGTAACCTTAATGCCCTGTTTGAGTAAAATCAAGATTGCGAGTGTGCTGTCAAGACCACCTGAAAATAATGCTATTGCTTTTGACATATTGTAAAAACGTAGGTTGCGCTATGGGTAAGGTGCAATTAATACAAATGCAACAAATAAGATGACATCACCCCACCCTAACCCTCCCCCCTTGAGGGGGAGGGATGGGAGAGGGGTATCTTATTTAATGCGTTTGTATTAGTTAAAAGAAAATTCCTTTACGCCTTACGCATAACGAATCTCAAATTTATCACGATTTACGCTTAAGGACTTACGTAGTTGGTCAAGCGTTGCTACTGCTGTACCGACCTTACCAACAACTATACCTGCTGCGTGGTTTGCGATAACGGCAGCCCCTTCCATACCTGCACCTGCTGCATGGGCAAGAGTGAAAGCTGCTATTACTGTATCTCCTGCACCTGTTACATCATATACGTCTCTTGTAATAGTAGGGATATGTATTATCTTTTCTTTTACAAAAAGACTCATGCCCTCTTCACCCCGTGTAATAAGCACTGCATTGCATGATAGGTTTTTCAGAAGTGTCCTCCCAGCATTTATGAGAGATTTCTCATCCTTGATTTCTATCCCTGATGCAATAGAGGCTTCCACAAGGTTAGGAGTAAGGAGGGAAACATTTTTATAAAGATGGAAATGGCCTACCTTCGGGTCAACGGATACGAAGATATGAGAAGGCCTCGAATTTTTAAGCACTTCTCCAATGAGTTCAGAGGAAATGACTCCCTTTTTATAATCCGATATGATCACCGCATCGTGATTGGATATTATCTCATGTAGGTATTCTAAAAGCCGCCTGAAAACCTTTCCATCTAATCTATCTTTATCCTCTCTGTCAAACCTCACTACCTGCTGATTATGGGCAATTACCCTTGTCTTTACAATTGTATTTCTTGGACATCGAAAAACACCCTGGGATTGTATACCCCGTTCATCAAGCAGATTCATTAAAATATCTCCGGCCCTGTCATTTCCTACTACTCCTACGATCGTTGCACTGCCTCCGAGTGCAACGATGTTGTTTGCTACATTTGAAGCCCCTCCGAGAAGGAAGTCCTCATTTGTGACCTCAACAATAGGAACAGGGGCTTCTGGAGATATTCTATTAACTTTGCCCCATATATAGCGGTCGAGTATTAAATCCCCTATAACGAGAATCTTTTTCTTTCTAATTTCTCTGAAAATCTTAGAATAATTCATAAGGAACTATCTATTTAATATTTTATTCTTCCTTTGCTTTTGTTTTCAAACAAGATGACCTCCTCTCGTCTTTTCTATCAAGGAAGCTGCAAGGATATCTAATAGAGAGGCAACCCCGATGATTTCTTTCCCCTCATATATAAAAACTCTCGCAATATTGAACTTATTCATTAAGCTGATAACGTGCTCAATATCCATATCTTTATCAATGCAGATAACTGGCTTTGAGGCAATTTCTTCAATTCTTACTTTGTTTGGGTCAAGATTCTTTCCAAGGATTTTGAAAACAATATCTCTTACCGTTACAACTCCGTAAACATCTCTTTCATCTTTTGGTTTTACCAGTATAGACCTGATCCTTTTGTCAACCATTTTTTCTATGACATCATATACAGAAGCATTCGCCTCTATCATTTCCAATTTCTTGACCATTACCTCATGTATTTTCATATCCGCCTCCCTTTAAATTAAAATAGTTTAGCAGAAATAAATCTCAATAAAATACTTTTCCCAGAGTTTGGAATTGTAAAAAGCTTCTGTTTTTTATAGATTGAAGATTGATTTCGGAATTAAGCTCAATGGACAAGTTATGTAATGGAATGTTTTTCAATTCTCCTTAAGAGGGATCTCCTGCTTATCCCTAATATCTTTGATGCCCTGCTTTTGTTACCATTGGATTTTTTGAGAACTTCTTCAATATGTTTTTTTATAAGTGCATCAAGGGTTATAACTTCTGGGAATTCTTGAGTTGTTGCTCCTTGCATATATAACGGTAGGTCATCGAACCGTATGAATGTCTCAGTAGTTATGACCATTGCCTGTTCGATTGTATTTTCTAATTCTCTCACATTACCAGGCCAATCATAGGAAAGGAGAGCAGCCTGGGCAGGTCTTGAAATGCCATGAATCTTTTTCCCTGTTCTTGTACCAAGCTTTTCAATAAAGAAGCGGCAGAGAAGAGGAATTTCATCCTTTCTTTCACGCAGAGGAGGCATAGAGATTGTTAAGGGTGTCAGCCTATAATAAAGGTCTTCCCTGAACCTTCCGCTTTTCACTTCTTGAGATAAATCCTTATTTGTTGCAGCTATAACTCTGCATTTTGCTTTTGATAGCTCGTTACTCCCAAGTCGCCTGAATTCACCGCTCTGTAATACCCTGAGAAGGCGTGGCTGCATCGACAGGGGAAGTTCTCCTATCTCATCTAAAAATATAGTACCCTCTCCTGCAGCCTCGAAAAGACCTATCTTGTCTGATATAGCACCTGTGAAGGCACCCTTTACATGTCCGAAAAGCTCTGACTCTACGAGGGACTCCATAAGTCCAGCACAGTTACAAACGATAAAAGGATTTTTTGTACCTGGACTTAATGTATGGAGGGCCCTACCTATAAGTTCCTTGCCTGTTCCTGTCTCTCCAATTATTGTGACAGTCTTGAAGTAAGGGGCTATACGTCTTATTAGGGAAAATATATCCAACATCTTTGGGCTTTTCCCTACAATTCCTGTTAGAAATGTATATTTTGCACTCAGCAGTCTTTCTAACTCTGCACTTTCTTTTTTCACCTTGAACAAATCACTGATACTGTCAATAATTTCCTTGAGTCTTTCAATCTCAACAGGGAATGAAAAATATGCAGATGCTCCTTGTCTTATTGCTTCAATTGCATCTGTTTTACTATCGCCAAAGAAAATTACCTCTATACGTGGATCAAGAGCTTTAATAGTCTGCAGGGCTTCCATTTCTCCTTCAAGCAAGACAAGGTCATAATTATTTTTTGCTACTGTTTCTAAGAGGGACTCATTGTCGCTGAGCGTATCTACAGTATGCTCTTTCAGTAATGACATAATAGCTTCAGCAGTATTTTTTAGTGAGAGAAGAATCTTTAACATATGGCTAACTCCCTTTAGACTCAAGATAAAATAATATCCTGTAAAATGTAAATAAAAATGTTTGGAAATCTTTACAGAGGGCTATAAATCTTTTACAATTTTAGTAAAGGCATTATATTTAGGTGAATCAGGAGAAAGAATTCTATGAGTGATAATGAAGAGCTTTTAGAGGTGACAAATCACAAAGGCGAGATTATTGATGTCTTACCGAGATCCCATATCCATGGTAACCCTTCCCTTATCCATCGAGTTGTTCATGTTCTTGTATTCAATACCAAAGGGGAGCTACTGCTCCAGAAACGCTCTATGAGTAAGGATGTCGCACCCGGAAAATGGGACACATCTGTAGGCGGACATCTCAATATAGGAGAAGATACTCTTAGCGCTGCGAAGCGAGAAATGAAAGAAGAGCTTGGCATTATAGATGGCAAACTCAGATACCTCTATACCTACATGCATACAAATTCTTATGAGACTGAGCTTGTCTACACCTTTTTTTGTCTCCATGCAGAAAGCAGAGTATTTTTCAATTCAGATGAAATTGACGAGGTTAAGTTCTGGAGTTTCGATGAAATCCATGAGAATATGGGTAAGAAAATCCTGAGTGACAACTTTGAACACGAAATAATGAACTATATACAGTTTGTGAATAATAAAAGTATAAAGTGAGAAAGGGATGAAAATAGAATATTATTCCTTTGGTAAAATTATTATCAATGGGAAGACCTATACCTCTGATGTAATCATCTATCCTGAAAAGGTTGATTCTTCGTGGTGGAGGAAAGAAGGTCATTCTCTCCATACCGAGGACATTAAAGACGTTATCAATGCGAAGCCTGAACTCCTCATCGTTGGCACGGGTTATTCGGGTGCTATGGTTGTTCCTGAGGGGACAATATCATATCTCAAATCAAAAGGTATTGAAATAAATATTGCACGCACAGAGAAGGCAGTTGAACTTTTCAACAAACTCCCCAAAAATAAAAAAGTAGTAGCCGCTCTGCATCTAACCTGCTGATAACTTTCTCTTTATTTCCTTCGAAATAAAATCTGCCCTCCTCAGGGGTTCCGGTATTCTATACTTCCGAGTGCAAGAAAGGACAATCTCGATAGAGCTCTTAATATCGATCCTGTTACCTGGTGAAACAAAGATGGGCCTTACGCCATGTCTGGTTCTTAGAACAATACCAACGTTTTTCCCATTATACCTTAAAAAAGACCAATTCTCTTTTTTATGGCCGGGCTCCCTATAATCACCAATTAGCCTTGACTTAGCACATCCGATTGTCGGTATGCCAAGAAGTACACCAATATGCGATGCAATTCCTAATCCTTTTGGGTGGGCGATCCCTTGACCATCAAAGAGTATTACATCGGGTTTGATCTTTAAATCATCAATGGCCCTAATGATTGCTGGACCTTCTCTGAAAGATAATAGGCCTGGTATGTAGGGAAACAAGACTTTTGTAACAGCATAGACATCTTCAAGAAGAATTATATCTGGATACTTATAAAGACATGCTACCCCAATGACCTTATCATGGAAAAATGCTGCGTCAGTAGCTGCGATATATTCTGGGCTCTTTTCGAGAGGGGTAATTCTCACCTTCTCCTTTAAGATTTCTTGAATCATCCTCGCCCTTTTTATGTCTTTCGGCCATTCCATGGTAAAGAATTATGGTTAACCCGAATAACGCAATTGAGATAATGCAGATGTTGTGAAAAAATTTATTTTTTGATACCTTAGTGTACCTTTAACTGATGGTTTTTGGAATATTTTAGTAAGTATAACAAATAAAGATATTCCCAATAAATTCATCAAGTTAAATAAATTTTTGAACAATGTCTGCATTATTCAGGTTAACCTCCAAAAAAGTTGCAACAAGGCTAAGGATTCAAGGGTTTAAGGAGGCAAGTGGTTAAGTGAAATGTGTTTTCAAACACTTGAATCCTCTGATCCTTAAACCCTGAGACCCTTTTGACGGGAATATCGGTCCAAAGTATGTTAAAATTCTTTCGTGGATATACACCAGCTCAGGGTATTTACCTCTGTTTATAAAAACAGAAGCTTTTCAAGGGCATCTGAAAAACTTTACCTTACACAGCCAACTATAAGTGACCATATCAGGACGCTGGAGGAAGAGCTTGATTGCAAGCTCTTCGATAGATTGGGTAGAACAATTATTCCTACCAAAGAGGCAGAGGTTTTATACAGCCACGCACTGGAAATTATAGAAAAAGCAGAGGCCATTAAAGAGCTCATCAGTCAAACTAAAAAGGAAATTAAAGGAGAGTTGATTATAGGTGCCAGTACAATCCCAGGGACCTATTTATTGCCGTCTATCATGGCTGCTTTCCAGAAAAAATATCCACCTGTGTCATTTAAGATTCTCATATCTGATTCCAGGGAAATTGTTGACAAGGTTTCAAAGCATGAATTACTTCTTGGCATTGTAGGGGCAAAACTCGGCGACGAACAGACAAATTATATGCCTTTTATAGAGGATGAACTGATCGTCGTATCCTCACCTTTTTTGATAAATAATAATACAATTACACTGAAAGAGCTCATTCAATTCCCCATGGTCTTACGAGAAGAGGGTTCAGGGACACGCAAAGAGACGGAAAAGATTTTAGATGGCAAAGGACTCTCCCTTGATGATATTAAAATTGGGGGGATTTTTGGTTCTACTGATGCAATAAAACAGGCTGTAAAGGCGGGGATGGGATTCTCGATATTATCAAGACTCTCTGTAGCAGACGAAATAAGATATAAAATACTCAAAGAAATAAAACTAACGGACATCCAGATGAAAAGGAAATTCTATATCGTCGCTCATAAAAAGAGAACGCTTCCCTTTTTATATAATAGCTTTTTAGAATTCCTTAAAACATCAAAAAAAGCCTGAATTCTTACTCCTTTATCACATTTCAACAGACATCAGAATTCAAAACGAAATTCCATAGAAACGAAGTTAGCATCTTTACTCTGTCCTGTTTCCTCAACAAATTTTCCTGCGAAGAAATGGCCATACGTTGGTATAAAGGTATAGTATTTCCAGAATTTATAGAAAGCGATAATGTCTGCCTCGTTTCCTACAAAGTTGCTTGCGCCCTTTTTCCCTGCCCTCTGGACCTGCTTGTAAGCATTATACCAATTATCTTCTGCGGTAAAAAGCCAGAAGGTATGGAAAGATGCAGCGACCTTTAAATCCTTCAAAGGCACAATAGATGCTTTGAAATTGAGATCATGCATATTCTGCCAGCCAAAGAGGTCCATATAACCGTAGTCATAATGAGGGGT
>Ga0187774_10000599_pt1 | contig 12440 bp, 8 predicted proteins | sample 0216_BV02_MP05_2_FD_133152 | JGI IMG/M metagenome (GOLD analysis project Ga0187774, IMG submission 133152) | Tropical peat soil microbial communities from peatlands in Department of Meta, Colombia - 0216_BV02_MP05_20_MG | ecosystem: Environmental > Terrestrial > Soil > Wetlands > Peat | place... | reverse complement strand
CGGCACGAGGAAAGCGTTCAGCATGTAGCGCGAAGGATCGAAGGCGGCGGCCGCCGCGGGCGCCTTGGCCGGCTGGGCGAACGTGGCCGAGATCATGGCACCGAGCCCGACGGCGGCGGCGAGCCCCAGCGCGTAGCCGAGCGCGGAGGCGAGGCCGATCGCCGTGAACAGGCCGGCCGCGCGCAGCGGCGCGCGGCGCGCGTACTCGATGTATTCGATGTGAGGCAGAACCGCCTGCCTTGGAAAATCGGACCGTCTCATTGCGCACTCCGTAGTCGCGACAAGGCGCGCAGTCTACGGAGGGGATGCATCAGGGAAATTTCTCGGGGCGGGTGTTTTTGTTTCGTTTGTTTCATGCCGGGGGAAGTCCCCCTGCAATGGGCGTATCATTGCGCCCTTCTAGGGGAAAGCATGCAGTCGACCGGCACGCGGGAAGCAACCATCCTGATCGTCGACGACGAGCCGGGCGTGCGCGACGTGCTCGAGGAGTACTTCGCGGCGCACGACTACGTTGCCGTCGGCGCCGAGAGTGCGAGCGCCGCGCGCGCAATCGCGTCCAGGCAGACGGTGGACCTTGCGCTGGTCGACATCAACATGCCCGGGGAGGACGGCCTCTCGCTCGCGCGGCACCTGCGCGAGCGCCACACGGGCATCGCGATCGTCATGCTCACCTCCGACGACGCGGTCGTCGACCGCGTCGTCGGCCTGGAGATGGGCGCCGACGACTACGTGTCCAAGCCTTTCGATCCGCGCGAGCTGCTCGCCCGCGTGAAGAGCGTCCTGCGCCGGACTTCGTCGGCGAGGCGCGCCGACCTCGGCGCCGAGCGCGTGCGCATCGGGCGCTGCGTGCTCGACCTCGCGGCGCACCGGCTCACCGACGAGAACGGCACGGACGTACCGATGTCGCCCCTCGAGTTTGACCTGCTGAAGGCGCTCGCCGAGCACCCGAACCGGGCTCTGTCGCGCGAATCGATCATGAATCTTTCGCAGCGGCGCGACTGGAGCCCGTTCGACCGCAGCGTCGACCTGCGCATTATGCGTCTGCGGAAGAAGATCGAGCCCGATCCCGAGCATCCGCGCTACATCAGGACGGTGCGCAACGAGGGCTACCTCTTCGTGCCCGGCGGAGCGTGACCCGCGCCTTGCGCGCGCTCGCGTGCGCGCTCCTGCTGCTGGCGGCGGGCGGGTGCGTGCGCGAGCAGGAGCCGGCGCTGCGCATCGGCACCAACGTGTGGATCGGATGCGAGCCGCTGTACCTCGCGCGCGAGCTCGGCACGATGAATCCGAAGATGGTCCAGCTCGTCGAGTACCCTTCGGCGAGCGAGGTGCTGCGCGCGTTCCGCAACGAGGCGATAGACGGCATGGTGATCAGCCTCGACGAGCTGTTCGGGCTCGTCAGCGAGGGCCTGCAGCCGCGCGCCATCCTGGTGGTTGACGTGTCGCACGGCGCCGACGCCGTCGTGGGGCGCGCCGGCATGCGGTCGATGAAGGACCTGAAAGACAGGCGCGTGGCCGTCGAAAGCGGCGCGCTGGGGGCGTTCGTGCTCTCGCGCGCCCTCGCGCTGAACGGGATGCAGGCGAGCGACGTCAAGGTGGTGCGGCTCGAGTCGAACGAGCAGCCCAGCGCCTTCGAGAAGGGGCAGGTGGATGCCGCCGTCACCTTCGATCCCTACCGTGGCGAGCTGCTGCGCGCGGGCGCAAGATCGCTGTTCGACAGCACGCAGATCCCCGGAGAGATCGTCGACCTGGTGGCGGTGCGGGCGAGCGCGCTCGCGACGCAGCCCAGGTCGGTGCGGGCGCTGCTGACGGGATGGTTCGCCGCGGTCGACTATCTCGGGCGCGAGCCGAGCGACGCGGCGCGTCGCATGGGCATACGCCAGCAGACCACCGGGGAGCAGTTCCTCGCGGCGCTGCATGGGCTGCACATTCCCTCGCGCGAGGAGAACCTGCGGATGCTGGGGGGGCCCAGCCCCGAGCTCGCCGTGAGCGGGCGCCGGCTGATGGACCTGATGCTCGAGGCGAAGCTGCTGCGCGCGCCGCTCGACATCGAATCCGTGCTTGCGCCGGGGCCGCTCGCGAGCATCAAGCCGTGATCCTGCGCATACCCGCGTCGCTCAAGCTGACGGTTCCGCTGATCCTGCTGGGCTTTGCCGCGACGCTTTGCACGGTCAATCTGCTCGTTCATGTCCCGCAGGCGGAGCGGGCGGCGGAGGACGCGATCCGCAAGCGGCTCACTCAGGAGATGTCGCGCCTGCAGAGCACGCTCGAGTACCAGCTGCTGAAGGGCGACGACGCCGGCGCGGCGCACGAGATCGCCGTGCTCGCGCACAACCACGACTATGTCTTTGCCGCCCTGACCGACGACCGCAACGCGGTCATCGCCTCGACGCGGCGTGCCTGGCTGGGGCGGCAGATCGCCGACGTCCTGCCGCAGTTCGACAAGGACGAGGGAGTAAGGACCGTGCGCGGGCGGCCAGCGCAGATCGAGACCGACGAGAACCGCAACGCCCTGCTTGCCTCCGCTGGGGTCCTGATGGGCGGCGAGGGCGACGAGTTGCGCCCGTCGCGTACGGGTGGGCTGTTTCTCGCCTACGATCTCAGCCGCGCGAAGTCCGAGGCGCGGACGCAGGTGCTGCAACAGTCCTTCTACTGGGCGGGGTGGGTGACCGCGCTCGCGCTAGCGATGTGGCTGGTGTTCCACTTCCTGCTGACGCGCCGGACCGCGCGGCTGGTGCGCGCCGCCGAGGAGGTCGCCGCCGGCAACCTGGAGGCGCGCAGCGGCCTGAAAGGAAACGACGAGCTCGGGCGCCTTTCGCGCGCATTCGATTCGGTGGCGCTCGCCGTCCAGCGCGACGTCGCCGAGAAGAAGCGCTCGGCGCAGGTGCTCGCCGAGCAGCGCGAGGCGCTGCATCAGCGCGAGAAGCTCGCGGCGCTGGGGTCGCTCCTCGCCGGCGTGGCGCACGAGCTGAACAACCCGCTATCGGTCGTGGTCGCGCGGGCGATCATGCTGGAGGAGCAGGGGCACCCGGCGACGAAGACGGCGGCGCTCAAGATCCGCACGGCGGCGGAGCGCTGCGCGCGCATCGTGCGCACCTTCCTCGCCATGGCGCGGCAGCAGCCGCCCGAGCGCGGGCCGGTGTCGGTCAACGAGGTGATCGGCGCGGCGCTCGACATGACGGCGTACGCGGTGCGCACCAGCAATATCGAGGTGGCGGTGGATCTGGGCGAGGACATCCCGACGATCCTCGCCGACCCCGACCAGCTGCATCAGGTGGTGATCAATCTCGTCGTCAACGCGCAGCAGGTGCTGCAGGACCGGCCGGGCCCCCGGCGCATCCGCGTCGCGAGCCGCTTCGACGCCGAGGCCGGCGTGATCCGCATCGCGGTCGCCGACAACGGCCCGGGCATCCCCGGGCACCTGCGCGCGCGCGTCTTCGAGCCGTACTTCACCACCAAACCCACGGGAATGGGAACCGGCGTGGGCCTCGCGGTGAGCCACGGCATCGTCGAGGCGCACGGAGGCACGCTCGCGCTCGACTGCCCCGAGATGGGTGGAGCGGTGTTCACCATCACGCTGCCGGCGTGTCCCGCGGAGGACGCCGACGACGCCGACGGCCCGTCGCGCGAGCTGGCTGCGGCCCGGCGCAGCATCCTCATCGTCGACGACGAGGCCGAGATCCGCGAGATCCTCGCGGACATCCTGAAGGGCGCGCGGCACCGGGTCGCCGCCGTCGCCTCGGGGCGCGAGGCGCTCGAGCGCATGGCCGCGGAGCGCTACGACGTCATCCTCACCGACATCCGCATGCCCGACCTCGACGGGCGCACGCTGTACCGGGAGATCGAGCGGCGCTGGCCCGACCGGGCCGCGCGGGTGGTGTTCGTCACCGGGGACAGCCTCGCGTCCACGCTGCACGAGTTCGCCAGCGAGTGCGGGCGCCCCGTGATCGAGAAGCCCTTCGTCCCCAGGGACGTGCGCCGCGTCGTCGCCGAGATCGCGGCGCAGGAGACCCGGGACTAGGCCGTCGCGGTAACGCGCAGGAAGCTCGCGTCGATCGACGTTTTCCCGTTCGCGTGCCTGTTCTGGCTGTTGAACAGGGCCACGAGCTCCTTCTCCAGATCGGCGGCCTTGCCGTTCTTCTCCGCGGCTTCGAAGGCGTTCATCGTCGGCCCGTAGTATTTCCGGAAGTCCGAGACGAACCCCGACGGCGCACCCGGATAGTTGAAGGTGTAGGTGTCCTTCACAAACGAGATACGGTCTTTCGGGATACCGGCGGCTGCGAACCGCTCGATCACGTGGCTCTCGACGCCCCAGGTCATGGGGCTGACGAATCCCTCCGGGGGCGGCGGCGAGTACGAGGAGCTGATCTTCAGTATCTGAGCGACCAGCGTCGGGTCGTTGGGAATCCAGTTGCCCATCACAATCCTGCCGCCAGACTTGGTCACCCGCACCATCTCCTTCGCCACGTCGAAGGGCTTGGGCGCGAACATGGCGCCGAAGATCGTGACGGCGAGGTCGAACGAGTGATCATTCAGACTAGAAAGGTTGCTCGCGTCGCCTTCCTGAAACCGGATGTTCGTGAGCCCGGCCTCGCTCGCGCGCTTGTTCCCGGCCGCGACGAGGTTTCTCGCGATGTCGACGACCAATACGTCGGCCCCGAGTTTCGCCGCGGGCAGCGCCGTCGTCCCATCGCCTCCGCCGAGGTCCAGCACTCTCATTCCTCTTGTGACGCCGATGGAGCGGACCAGCGACTCGCCGCTCTCGCGCATGGTCGCGGCGATGCGGGTGAAGTCACCCTTTTCCCAAAGGGCCTTGTTCGGATTGGGCGAAGCGGCGGGGGACGGCGGGGCGGACAGGACCGCGGACATGATGAACTCCTCGTGTAAATGGGAAAGTTCCAGCGATGCTAGTATCCCCACCGGTCCCCCAGGGGGGTTGACCCAAACGCCGCGTTTATTGTCCGAGGGTCCATGGACGCCTTGTCCGATGTCCTCAAGTCGGTGCGCCTAGAAGGCGCGGTCTACCTGAACGCGGAGTTCACCGCTCCCTGGTGCGTGTCGGCGAAATTCGGCCTCGCAACCGCGAGGGCGAAGCTCGCCGGCGCCGAGCACATGCTCTACTTCCACTACCTCGCCGAAGGCGGCTGCAAGGTGCGCCTCGGCGACGGGCAGATGCACGAAGCGACCGCGCGGGATCTGGTGATCTTTCCGCAGGACGTGCTCCACGTGATGGGCAGCGACCTGCAGCTCGCGCCCGTGGAGACGGCGAGCCTGCTCGACGCGAAGGCCGCGGCGCGCGGCACCGACGTGGTCCAGCTGCGCCACGGCGGAGGCGGCGAGCCCACGCGCATCGTGTGCGGCTATCTCGCCTGCGACCGCAGCATGTGCCGGCTGCTGTTCGACGCGCTGCCGCGCGTGCTGGTGATCCCCATGCGCGAGGGACCGGCGTCGGCGATGCTGCAGGAGCTGCTGCGCGTGGGCGTGAGCGAGTCCTCGGCGTCGCGCGCCGGTGCCGAGTCGCTGCTCGCGAAGCTCTCCGAGCTGATGTTCGTCGAGGCGATGCGCGTCTACGTCGAGAGCCTGCCTCCAGGAGGCCGGGGCTGGCTCGCCGGCGTGCGCGACGCGCACGTCGGGCGCGCGCTCGCGCTGCTGCACGCGCAGCCGAAGCGGGAGTGGACCGTGGAGGACCTCGCGCGCGAGGCGGGGTTGTCGCGCTCGGCGCTCGCCGAGCGCTTCGTGTCGCTGGTCGGCGAGCCGCCGATGCAGTACCTGACGCGCTGGCGCCTGACGCTCGCCGCCGCGGCGCTGCGCTCGAGCGGGCGCGCCATCGCTCAGATCGCCGACGATTTCGGCTACGAGTCCGAGTCGGCGTTCAACCGCGCATTCAAGCGCGAGTTTGACGTCCCGCCGGCGGCGTGGCGGCGGGCAGGCACTGCGCAGCAGCGGCTAGGGTAGGATTAGGCGGACCGATTTCGAGGAGGACCCATGTCAAACCCAGTCGACCGACGCCAGTTTCTCCAATCGGCCGCGCTTGCGGCGACTGCCGCGACCGCGGTCACCGGCGCGACCGCTGCCGAGTCCAAGGTGCCGAATACGGGCCAGCACTCCGGGCCCCTCACGAAGCGCTGGACCGGGCAGCGCTGGCTGCTCGACAACACCATACGGTCGGTCGGCATGGACTGGGACCAGCCGCGCTCCGTCTACCTGTCCGCGCCCTGCGGACCGCAGTCGGGCGCCGATTTCGCGCTGGTCCGCTCGCGCATCCAGAAGTACGCGGACGCGGCGCCGGCGTTCGAGGCGGTGGCGAAGCGGCGGGAGGCCGTGGCGAAGGCAGCCGCGGACGCGGGCGACAAGGTGACCGCTCGCGAGAACTACTTCATGGCCGCGGTGCACTGGGGAGCCGCGCAGTGGCCGATCGACGAGGACAACGCGCAGAACCAGGCGTACAACGCGCGCAAGCGTGAGTGCTTTGGCGCCTACGCCAGGCTCGCCGAGCACCGCGTCGAGGAAGCCTGGATCCCCATGGCCGACGGCAAGCGCCTGCCGGCCTGGTTCCACCTGCCGCCGCGCTATTCGGGCGGGAAGATTCCCGTTGTCATCTCCGTGCCAGGAATGGACAGCTTCAAAGAGATGGGCGTATCGATGTACGGCGACCGCTGGCTCGAGCGCGGCATCGCCGTGCTCGCCGTCGACGGGCCCGGCCAGTACGAAGCGCCGCTCCTCGGGCTCTTCTTCTCGATGCCGGCGTGGCAGGCGGCCGGCAAGGCCTGCTGCGACTGGCTCGCGGCGCGGCCCGAGATCGACGCCGGGAAGATCGGGATAAGCGGTAACAGCTTCGGCTCGTTCTTCTCGACCATCGCGGCGGCCTACGAACCGCGCGTGCGCGCGGTCGCGGTGAGCGCGGTCTGCCACGAGCCTGGCTTCCATACGATCTTCGAGGAAGCCTCGCCCACGTTCAAGATGCGCTTCATGTTCATGTCCGGGTTCACCGACGAGGCGAAATTCGACGAATTCCGGAAGGGCATGACCTGGGAAGGGCACGCGGAGCGCGTGCGCGTGCCGTACCTGTGCATGGCGGGCGAGCACGACGAGCTTTCGCCGCTCGAGCACACTGAGCGGCTGATGAAGGCGCTAAAGGGGCCGAAGCGCTGGGTCGTCTACCAGGACTCGCGCCACTCGGTCGGCGGCGTGCCCTCGACGAACCTCGGCCCGTTTCCGCCCACGCACGTCGCCGACTGGATGGCGGCGAGCCTCGCCGGCAAGACCTTCCCGAGCGAGAAATGGTTCGTCACGGCGGGCGGCCAGGTCGTGAAGACGCCGCTGCCGTAAAAAAGCCCGCCGAAGCGGGCTTTCACATGAAGGGTACTACGCGATCGGCTTTACGTTGGTCGCCTGAGGACCCTTCGGGCCCTGGGCGGCATCGTAGGACACCTTGTCGTTCTCCTTCAGGCTCTTGAAGCCCGATCCCTGGACGGCGGAGAAGTGGACGAACAGATCCTTGCCGCCGTCATCCGGCGTGATGAATCCGAAGCCCTTGGCATCGTTGAACCACTTGACTTTACCTGTAGCCATGTTTCTACCTAATAGAAATGAAAAAATGGGCTTTCACCCGGTGCGGGCACTTCAAGAAGAGAGCGAACGGAGATCTGGGCAGTACGGAGTGAAGCGCTGCGGAGACGCACGTGGTTCAGTACTTGAGGACCTGCACGCCGTCTTATACAGGCCGGCGAGGTGCAGGTCAAGTCGGACAGCCGCCGCTTCTTTTCCCGCCCGGATTGGTTAGGATACGCAATCGGTCACTTTGGAGGAGAGACCCATGCGTTGCCTGGCCCGTCTTGCCGCACTTGCGCTGTCGCTTGCCTTTCCGGCCCTCGCGGCGGCCGACTATCCGACCCACGCGGTCAAGGTGGTTTCTCCCTATCCGCCCGGGGGCACGGTCGACATCCTCTCGCGCATCATCTCGGGATGGCTGCAGGAGAAGCTGGGACAGCCGTTCGTGGTGGAGAACAAGGCGGGCGGCGGCAACAACATCGGCACGGAGTACGTGATCAAGTCCGCGCCCGACGGGTACACGATGCTGCTCGTGAATCCGGCGAACGGCATCAACGCGACGCTCTACAAGAACCTGCCGTTCAACCTGATCCGCGACCTCGCGCCGGTAGCGGGCCTGATCCGGGTGCCGAACGTGATGGAGGTGACCGTGTCGTTCCCCGCGAAGACGGTCGCGGAATTCATCGCCTACTGCAAGGCGAATCCGGGAAAGATCAACATGGCCTCCTCGGGCAGCGGCACCTCGGTGCATCTCTCGGGCGAGCTGTTCAAGTCGATGACCGGCTGCAACATGGTGCACGTGCCCTACAAGGGCTCCGGGCCGGCCTTCGTCGACCTGATACCGGGCGTCGTGCACGTGATGTTCGACAATCTGCCGGCCTCGATCGGGCACATCAAGGGCGGGAAGCTGCGCGCGCTCGCCGTGACCTCGGCCGAGCGCTCGCCCGAGCTGCCCGACGTGCCGACGGTCGGCGAGACGGTGCCCGGCTACGAGGCGACGGCGTGGTTCGGCCTGGGCATGCCCAAGGGCTCGCCGCGCGAAGCGATCGACAAGATCAACGCCTCGGTGAACGCCGCGCTCGCGGATCCGGTGATGCTGAAGCGCCTCACCGACCTCGGCGGCAAGCCGATGGGCGGCACGCCGGAGGATTTCGGCAAGGTCATCGTGGCCGAGACGGCGAAGTGGGAGAAGGTGGTCATCTCCTCGGGGGCGAAGGCCGAGTGAGCGGCGGCCTTCCGGGGCGGGAGTATTCGGTTGACTGGCCTCCCAGCGAGGCATACCGTGGGCGCGTTCTGACAGGGAGAAAATCCGCCGCGGCTCCATGAGCTCGATACCGATCCGCAAGCTGCGCGTCCAGCTCATGGTGGCGGTCGGCGTCATCGTGGTCCTGATCTGGGCCGCGGTGGCGTATCAGCTCGCCCGCGAGCGCGCGAGCACGCTCGAGGCGGCGGTCCAGCAGGGAGAAAATCTCGCAGGCGTCGTCGCCGGACACTTCTCCACTTATGCCGAGGCGACCGATCTGCTGCTGCGGCGCCTGCGCGCGCATTGGCTCAGGGACCCCCGCAGCCTGGCGGACGCAGTCAGGCTCGAGAAGGAGCTGCGCCGGGACGCGTTTCCGGTGCGGATCGCGGTGATCGACGCCCAGGGGCGGCTCGCCTACTCAAGCCTGGAGCAGACGCGCACCGACCACGGCGCGCAGGACTACTTCACGGCTCACCGCGACCATCCCGAGGACGAGCTGCGCATCGGAAACCCGGCCAAGGACGATCTGTCCGCAACCCACCTGATACCGTTCAGCCGGCCGATCCTCGACGTCCGCGGACGGTTTGTCGGCGTGCTCCTGCTCGCGGTCTCGGTCGACAGCCTCACCCGCGCGTACGAGGGCCTGCGGTTCGGGCCGGGTGGCCTGGTGGGCCTGAGGCGGCTCGACGACACGCTGCTCCTGAGCTGGCCCGACCCCGGCGGCCGCCCGCCGGGAACCCGGCTGCCGGCCCTCCCGCCGGGCGCGGCGAGCGAGATCCGGATGGGCGGCGTGGATGGCGTCGAGCGCATCTTCAGCTTCGAGCGCGTCGCCGGATATCCTTTCTACTCCGTGATCGGTCAGTCGGTCGACACGGTGCTCGCCGACTACCGCGGAGAGCGTCACCTCTACTTCGCGGCCGCGGGCTTCCTGTCGATCGTGGTCCTGTGGTTCGGCGCCGCGCTGCTCGGCAAGCTGCGGAGCGAGGAGCGCGCCGAATCCGCGCTCAGCCGCAGCGAGGCGCGCTTTCGCAGCCTGACCGGCCTCGCCTCGGACATGTACTGGGAGCAGGACACCGACTACCGCTTCGTGTCCGTCTCGGGCGGGGGCCCCAGCTGGATGGCGACGCGGCGCGGCGAGGCGGTCGGCAAGCGCCTGTGGGACTTCGACTACGCCAACATGCCCGAGGCCGACTGGGCGGCGCACCGCGCCGTGCTCGACGCGCGCAAGCCGTTCCAGGACCTGGAGCTGTGCCGCCTCGACGAGTCGGGACGCAAGGTCTGGATCAGCGTCGCCGGCGAGCCGGTGTTCGACGAGTCCGGCACCTTCACGGGCTACCGCGGGGTCGGCAAGGACATCACCGCGCGCAAGCGCGATGAAAGCCTGCTCAAGCTCGAGCACGCGGTCGCGCGCACGCTCGCCGAGGCCGAGAGCTCCTCCGAGGGCCTCCGCGCGGTGATGCGCGCGATCTGCGAGACCGAGGACTGGGACTGCGCCCGCTATTTCCGCTGGGACGTCACGCAGGGCCTGCTGCACTTTCACGACTTCTGGAGCAAGCCGGGCGAGCGCATCGACGGCTTCATCGCACGCTCGCGCGAGCTGACCTACTTGCCCGGAGTCGGGCTGGTCGGCTGGACCTTCGGGCATCAGCAGCCGCTGTGGTCGGCGGACACCGATACCGACCCGCGCGTGGCGCACAAGCGCTTCGGCGCCGCTTCCGGGATGCACGGCGCGTTCTTCTTCCCGGTCGCGTTCCATGGGAAGACGCTCGGTATCATGGCATTCAACAGCGGCGAGGTGCGCGAGCCCGACGCGCGCCTGCTCCAGGCGATGCGCGTGATCGGCAACACCCTGGGCCAGTTCCTCAGCCGCCAGGAGGGCGAGGACGAGCTGCGGCGCTTCCGTGCGGCGATGAACGCGTCCGAGGACATGATCTGGCTGATCGACCCGGTGCGCATGACCATCATCGACCTGAACGATACCGCCTGCCGCAAGCTCGGCTACTCGCGCGGGGAGCTGCTCGCCAAGACCCCGCACGAGATCATCGGCGTCCAGCGCGAGGAGCTCGCGTCGATGTACCGCCGCCTGGTTGCCGCAGGCGAGGGGGACACGGTCGAGGGATGGTACGAGCGCAAGGACGGATCGCGCTTTCCCATCGAGGCGTTCCGGCGCGCGATCCAGTCCCACGGAAACTACCTGATCATCGCGGTGGTGCGCGACGTCACCGAGCGCCGCGCGGCCGAGGAGGAGCTGCGGCGCTTCCGGCTGGCGATGGACAACTCCGCGGACATGATCGTCCTGATCGACCGCGCGACCATGCGCTTCATCGACGTGAACCGGACCGCGTGCCGGCAGCTCGGCTACTCGCGCGAGGAGCTGCTCGCCATGGGCCCGCAGGATGTGCTCCCGATCTCGCGCGAGGAGCTCGAGCGGGACTACGACGCGCTGATCGCCAAGCCCGCCGGAGAGGTGGAGATCGTCGCGAGCGGCATGAAGAGCGAGTACACCTGCAAGGACGGGAGCAAGCTGCCGTTCGAGTCCACGCGCCACGTGCTGCGCTCCGGCGACTCCACCATCATCGCGGCGATCTCGCGCGACATCCGGGCGCGCCTTGCGATCGAGGAGAAGGTCGCCTACCTCGCGCAGTTCGACGCGCTCACCGGGCTGCCGAACCGCAACCTGTTCCAGGACCGGCTGGTCCACGCGATGGCGCTCGCCCGGCGCAACGAGTGGCCGATGGCCGTGCTGTTCATCGACCTCGACCGCTTCAAGCTGGTGAACGACACGCTGGGGCACAGCGCCGGGGACAGGCTGCTGAAGGATGCCGCGAGCCGTCTGCGGAGCTGCGTGCGCAGCAGCGACACGGTGGGGCGCCTCGGGGGCGACGAGTTCGCCGCGATCCTCACCGAGCTCTCGATACCGTCCGATGCCGGCGTGGTGGCGCAGAAGATCATCGACGTGCTGAGGCAGCCGTTCGACCTCGACGGCAAGGAGACCTACGTCTCGGCGAGCATCGGCATCACGCTGTATCCGACGGACAGCGACAGCGCCGAGGCGCTCGTCATGAACGCCGACGCGGCCATGTACCGGGCCAAGGAGCAGGGCCGGAACAACTACCAGTTCTTCACCCGCGACATGAACCAGCGCGCGCTCCAGCGCGTGCAGATGGAGGCGTCGCTACGCCGCGCGCTCGACCGCATGGAATTCCGCCTTGTCTTCCAGCCCAAGGCGCACCTCGCGACGGGGAAGATCTGCGGCTTCGAGGCGCTGCTGCGCTGGCAGCACCCGCACAAGGGCACGATCCCGCCGGCCGAATTCATCCCGGTGCTCGAGGAGACGGGGCTCATCGTCCCCGTCGGCGAGTGGGTGCTGCGCTCGGCGTGCGCGCAGATCAAGGCGTGGGAGAAGGCCGGGCTGAAGGTGCCGCCGGTCTCGGTGAACCTGTCGCCGCGGCAGTTCGAGCAGAAGAACCTCAGGGACTCGGTTCACCGGGTGCTGCGCGAGGCCAAGGTGGACCCGAGCCTCATCGAGTTCGAGATCACCGAGTCGCTGCTGATGCACGATCCGGAAGGGGCGGCGCGCACGCTCGCGAGCCTCAAGCAGTCCGGGGTCAGGCTCTCTATGGACGACTTCGGGATCGGCTACTCGTCG
>Ga0187774_10000598_pt1 | contig 12446 bp, 12 predicted proteins | sample 0216_BV02_MP05_2_FD_133152 | JGI IMG/M metagenome (GOLD analysis project Ga0187774, IMG submission 133152) | Tropical peat soil microbial communities from peatlands in Department of Meta, Colombia - 0216_BV02_MP05_20_MG | ecosystem: Environmental > Terrestrial > Soil > Wetlands > Peat | place... | reverse complement strand
GGAACCAGCCGTTCCAGAGCATGCTGGAAGGGGTTTTTGCCCGGGGCGATCGACGCCTCGCCTCGGTCCTCCTTCGTGCCCAACGCCTGGGCTGCCGCTTCGACGGCTGGAGTGAGGAGCTTCGTCCTGGTCTCTGGCGGAGAGCCTTTGCCGAGGAGGGGCTTGATCCCTCTTTCTATGCCGCCCGCCGCCGAGACCGCGGGGAGGTTTTCCCCTGGGAACACCTGGATTGCCGTGTCCACCGGGACTATCTCTGGCAGGAGTACGAGCGGGCACTCGCCGGAGAGACGACCCTCGACTGTCGGCTGGGAGGTTGTATCCAGTGCGGTGTCTGTGGGGAGAAAGGGGTTGGGCTCCGGCTGCAGCACGGGAGCGGTCCCTTGCCCTCCCCGCGCGCTGAAGGTCCGGCGGATCCCAAGGGCACTCACCGCTACCGGCTCCTCTTTGCCAAGACGGATCAGGCGCGTTTCCTCGGCCACTTGGAGATGGTCAGCGCCCTCATTCGCGCCATGAGGCGGGCGGGGCTGCCCCTGGCTTACACCCAGGGCCATCACCCCGTGCCCCGGATCTCCCTGGGAGACGCCCTGCCGCTCGGTATGGAGAGCCGGGACGAAGCCATGGAAATTATCCTCCGCGAGCCCCTCGATCCACACGAGGTGGGGCGAAGGCTCAATGTAGAGCTTCCCCCCGGTCTCGCCATCCTTGAGGCCCGTGTGGACGGGGCGGGTCGGAAGTCCCCCGGCCGGCGCTTGGTGACCTACGAGGCCGCCCTTACCGGAAAGGTGTGGCCCGCCGAGGGATTTCGTCGGTTCCGGGAGCGGGACCTGGCGCCGCTCCAGCAGAAGGCCAAGAGAGGAAGCATCCTGATTCCCCTGGAGGCGAAGCTGAGGTCACTGGATCTCCTCGCTCCGGATCGCCTTCGGTGTATCCTGGAGCAAACTCCCGGGTGCGCCGTCAGGGTTCGCGAGGCCCTCGCCCACATCTTCGGTCTTTCGGGCGAGGAGGTCCTCACCGCTCGCATCATGAAGATATCATCCCGAAACCTGGAGGAGGAGGGAGATGCCCTCTGATCTTATTATCAATGTGGCTCCCGGGGAGACGCGAGTCGCTCTCCTCGAAAACGGCACCGTGGTTGATCTCTACATCGAGCGCGCGGGAGAACCGAGCATCGCCGGCAATATCTACAAGGCCAGGGTCGTCCGCGTGCTTCCCGGCATGCAGGCTGCTTTTGTGGATATCGGCCTGGACAAGGCGGCCTTTCTCTACGTCAGCGACGTCTATGACAACGGGGAGGAGATGGCTGAGATCATGACCGGCAGTGGAGAGGAAGAGCAAGCTCCAGGTCCGGAGTCTACCCAGGCGGTGACCAGGGTCGAGCGAGACATCCACATCGAGGATCGCCTCCAGGAAGGACAGGAGGTGCTCGTCCAGGTTGCCAAGGAGCCCCTGGGAAGCAAGGGCGCTCGCATCACCTCTCACATCTCCATCCCGGGACGTCATCTCGTGCTCATGCCCACCGTAGACCACGTGGGAGTATCACGTCGGATCGAGAACGACAAGGAGCGGCGACGCCTGCGCGAGTCGATCCTGGCGATGAAGCCGCCGAATTGCGGCTTCATCGCCAGGACTGCAGCCGAAGGGGTCGAGCGCGACCAGATCAAGGTGGAAATGGATTTCCTCCTGAAGCTGTGGCAGACCATCCAGCGGAAGAGCGAACACGGGCCGGTTCCGGGCTTGATCCACCAGGACCTTGATATCACCTTGCGGTCGGTGCGCGATCTCTTCACCCATGAGGTCGACAAGCTCGTGATCGACTCGCCGACGGAGTACGAGAAGATCCTCCGGTTCGTGGATACCTTCAACCCCGAGCTGAAAGCTCACGCCAGACTCTATGAAGAACCCGAACCCCTTTTTGACGCCTATGGAATCGAGATGGAGCTTCAGCGCGCCCTGGCGAAGAAGGTATGGCTCAAGTCGGGCGGGTACATCGTCATCGAGATCACCGAGGCGCTCACCGCGATCGACGTGAATACCGGTCGCTATGTCGGCAAGCGAAACCTAGAGGAAACCATTCTCAAGACCAACCTGGAAGCGGTGAGAGAGATCGCCTACCAGTTGCGGTTGCGCAATATCGGCGGCATCATCATCATCGACTTCATCGATATGGCCAAGGAGATCAGCCGGGAAAAGGTGTTCAATAGTCTCAAGGACGCGCTGAGAAGAGACAAGAGCAAGACCAACATCCTGAAGATGTCGGAACTCGGCCTCATCGAGATGACGCGGAAGCGAACCAAGGAGAGCCTCTCCCGCGTCCTGAGCGAGCCTTGCTTCTACTGCGAGGGGGAAGGGCATCTCAAGTCCAAGCAGACCGTCTGTTACGAAGTCTTTCGTGAGATTGAGCGGGATCATCGGAGCCTGGCCGGTCACCGGATCATGGTCGAGACCCACCCCGCCGTGGCCAATCTCCTCTGCGACGAGGAGCGCCGTCTCCTGGAGACCCTGGAAGAGCGATACGAGGTTCGGATCGCGGTCCAGGCCAACCAGCACCTCCATCTGGAGCAGTATGAGATCTGCACCGTGTCGTGAACTCCGGGAAGCGCTCGTTGTCCTTCCTGAGCTGAGCGATTTAGAGATCGGGCCCCGCGATTCGAATCCCGCCACGTCTGTGATGGGACTTCGACGAAAGGATCGCCACCCTGCTCGGTAGGGGCGGAGTGTGCCCCTTCCCGAAAAGAACCGATCGCTGCTGTAACCCCTGGCATTGGCACTGCGCAATTTCTGTCCTTGACAAGTGGGTGACCCTGGACTAAAGTATAATGTTTTTTGTCGGGAGGAGTGTTCTATGCAGGCAGTGGTTCGCACCGGCGGCAAACAGTATGAGGTGAGCCCCGGTAAGGTGCTGCGGGTGGAAAAGTTGAACGCCGCCGTGGGCGAAACCGTTTCTCTGGACCAGGTGCTTCTGGTGAAAGACGGTGACACCCTTCATGTTGATCCTGCCACGTTGGCCAAGGCAACGGTCACCGCTCGTGTGACGGCCCAGGGAAGGGGGCGGAAGATCGTCCTCTTCAAGTACAGAAGGCGCAAAAACTATCGCCGAAAGCTTGGCCACCGTCAGATGTTCACCGAGCTCACCGTTGACAATATACAGTTGTAGATCGCGGGATCGTCTCCCATGACGTGTGACGGGGTGATGGTAGTCAGTGAATGTCACCTTTTAGACGAAAACAAGGTGCGCATTCCTCTCCCCCGTCAACGCCCTGAGACTGCGAGGTGGTAAGTTATGGCACACAAGAAGGCTGCGGGAAGTTCTCGGAACGGCAGGGATAGTGCTTCCCAGCGTCGCGGTGTCAAGCGATTCGGCGGCCAGCTTGTCCGGGCGGGAAGCATCCTCGTCCGCCAGGTGGGCACCAAGTTCCACCCGGGGCAGAACGTCGGCGTGGGCAAGGATTATACCCTCTTCGCCAAGATCGATGGCATCGTCCGCTTTGAGCACAAAGACAGGAGACGCCTCAAGGTGAGCGTGTACGCCCTCAGCACCTGAGAGACGTCGTGAGCAACCCCTGAAGGTTGTCCTTCACCGCTGAGCATGCGCTTCATCGACGAGGTCGAGATTCACGTCCGGGGCGGAGATGGTGGCCGTGGGTGCGTGAGCTTCCGCCGTGAGAAATTCGTTCCGCGGGGGGGGCCCGACGGCGGGGACGGCGGCAAGGGCGGTGACGTGGTCCTTCAGACTACGAATGCCAAACAGACCCTCCTTGATTTCCACTTCCAGAGACATTTCCGGGCGGCCAGAGGCGCTCACGGCCGCGGCAAACAGCAGACGGGAAAAAGTGGCGACGACCTGATCCTCCTCCTGCCGGTGGGGACCCAGGTGCGGGACGCCGCAACCGGCGACCTTCTCGCGGATCTCGTGACCGACGGCGCTCGTTATGTGGTGGCCCGCGGCGGTGAGGGCGGCAAGGGGAACATGCATTTCGCCACCCCGACCCGGCAGGCGCCCCGCTTTGCGCAGAGCGGCCGCGAAGGGGAGGAGCGGCATATCCACCTCGATATGAAGCTCCTCGCCGAGGTGGGCCTTATCGGCTTTCCCAACGCCGGCAAGTCGACCCTCATCTCGAAGATCTCATCGGCCCGGCCCAAGATCGCCGACTATCCCTTCACCACCATCGTGCCGAACCTTGGCGTGGTGAGCCTGCCCGAGGGGCAGTCCTTCGTGGTTGCCGATATACCCGGGCTTATTAAGGGCGCCCACGAGGGAGCCGGGCTCGGCTTGAAATTCCTGCGACACGTGGAGCGAACCAGGGTTCTGGTTCACCTCATCGATGTAGCGAACGCGGCAGAATCCGGGACTCTTGTGGCGCGGTACCACACGGTGAACCACGAGCTCGGCCAGTACAGCGCCAAGCTCCTGACTAAGCCCCAGATCGTTGCTCTCACCAAGATCGATCTCCTGCCCGACCAGGGCGGCCTCCGGGAAATCCTCGGCGCTTTCACCGCCATGGGAACCCCGGTTCACGCCATCTCCTCGGTGACCGGAGAAGGGATCCGTGACCTGGTGTGGGCAATGGCTCGACAGGTGGAGCGCCTGCGGGCCGTCGCGGAACCAGACGGTGCGGGCACGCCCGGCCCTTCGTCTCCCCTCCTCTGAGCGGGAAGGGAGGCAGCGGTGTCGGCATGAGCCCACCCGTGAGGGAGACAGCAGGCGGAGGTGGCCTTTGATCTCCGAGGTACGAAGAAAGGTGGCAGAGGGAGCCCACCGCGTGGTGATCAAGGTTGGCAGCGGGGTGATCACCGGCAACCAGGGTCTCGATCTCGGGGTGATCAATCGGCTCTGTGATGAGATTTCCCTCCTGAGAGAGCAGGGACGTGAGGTGGTGATCGTCTCTTCCGGTGCCATCGCTTCGGGCATGAGAAAGGTCGGTCTCACCGAGTGGCCCAAGACCATTCCCCAAAAACAGGCCGCCGCCGCCGTGGGACAGAGCAGCCTCATCCAGGCCTACGAAGAGGCCTTGGAGAATTACCAGTTGCGGGTCGCCCAGATTCTCCTCACCGGCGATGATCTCACCAACCGCCGCCGCTACCTCAATGCGCGCCACACCTTTCAGACCCTCCTCGACTGGGCCATCATCCCGGTGGTCAACGAAAACGACACCGTGGTCGTCCAGGAGATCAAGTTCGGTGACAATGATAATCTCTCCGCCCTTATCGCCCAGCTCATCGAAGCCGACCTCCTCGTTGTCCTCACGGAGGTGGAAGGGCTCTATGACGATGATCCGAAGGAGAACCCGAGCGCCCGCATCATCCCCCTGGTCCGGGACATCGACCGGCGGGTGGAGGCGTACGCCGGGGATCGGCCTGGAGCAGTCGGCACCGGCGGCATGAAGAGCAAGCTCCAGGCGGCAAGGAAGGTCACCAGCGCCGGCATGCCAATGATCATCGCCAACGGCAGGAGCCGCTACATTCTCAAACGGCTCTTCGACGGGGAGGAGGTGGGCACGCTCTTTTTGCCCGCCGAGCGACGCCTGCCAAGCAAGAAGCAGTGGATTGCCCACGCTCTGAAGCCCCAGGGAGAACTGGTGCTGGACGTGGGTGCCACGGAGGCGCTGCAGGGTCACGGCAAGAGCCTGTTACCCTCGGGAATCCTTATGGTGCGTGGGAAATTCGGGGTGGGAGCGCCGGTGCGGTGCCTCACCCCGGACGGTGAAGAGATCGGCATCGGCCTCGTCAATTACTCCGCCGCCGAGATCGACCGGATCAAGGGGAAGCGGAGCGCCATGATCGAAGAGGTCCTGGGGTACAAACATTCCGACGAAATTATCAACCGGGACAACTTCGTCCTCAGTCGGACGCCCTGGGAGGATGCGGAGAGCTGGCATAGATAGACCCTCCGCCACGGCTGGCTGGGGATGGCGACACCCGGGACATGTTAGAATGATCGAATCCTGACGCCGGGCGCCTCGTGCAGGAGAGTCTCTTCAGTCCCCCGCTGCCTGTGTCGAGATGGGTGGGGCGAGTTCCCCCGGCAAAGACGAAGGAGCGGGCTATGACCCTCGCGGAGACGATTCAATCCATGGCCAGAGACGCCCGTCAGGCCTCCCGGCGCATGGCCAAGGCCGAAGCCGATGCGAAGAGCCGGGCCCTCGGAGCAATGGCCGCTATCATCCGGGAGCGCCGAGACCGGATCCAGGCTGAAAATCGGAAGGACCTCGATGCGGCAGCAAAAGCCGGTCTCGCCGGGGCCACACTCGACCGGCTGCGAGTCACTGATCGGGTCCTCGAAGAGATGGCAGCAAGCCTCGAAGAGGTTGCCCAGCTCCCGGATCCCGTGGGCGCCATCACTCGCATGTGGACCCGGCCCAACGGGTTGCAGGTCGGGCGCATGCGGATTCCCCTGGGCGTGATCTGCATCATTTACGAATCGCGGCCCAACGTGACCGTGGACGCCGCGGGTCTTTGCCTCAAGGCGGGAAATGCCGTGATTCTCCGGGGAGGCTCGGAGGCCATTCATTCCAACGCCGTGCTCACCGAGCTCCTCCGGGAGGCTCTCCGGAAGGGAGGACTCCCGGACCAGGCGGTACAGCTCGTAGCCACGACCGACCGGCTGGCGGTCACCGAACTGCTCCGCCAGGAGGATCATATCGATCTCGTCATCCCTCGGGGAGGGGAAAGCCTCATTCGCTTCGTGGTTGAACACGCGAAGATGCCGGTGCTCAAGCATTACAAAGGCGTCTGTCACATCTTCGTGGATCAGGATGCCGACCTTGGCATGGCCGAGACCATTTGCATGAACGCCAAGGTGCAGCGGCCCGGCGTCTGTAACGCCATGGAGACGCTCCTGGTCCACGAGAAGGTAGCGGAGGTCTTCCTGCCCCGGGCGGCCCGGGCGCTCACCGCGGCAGGGGTCGAGCTTCGCGGCTGTCCTCGCACCCTGGCCATCCTTCCCGGGGTCAAGGCGGCGACAGCCGAGGACTGGGGCATGGAGTTCCTCGACCTCATACTTGCGGTTCGGGTCGTCCCTGACATGGCGGCGGCGGTGAAGCACATCGAGACGTACGGGTCCCAGCATACCGACGCCATCGTCACCTCGAACTATGGCCGTGCCCACCAGTTCCTGCAGCTTGTAGACTCCTCGGTCGTTCTCGTCAACGCCTCGACGCGCTTCAACGATGGCTATCAGCTCGGCCTGGGCGCTGAGATCGGGATCAGCACCTCCAAGCTCCATGCCTTCGGCCCCATGGGAGTGGAGGAACTCACCACCACCAAGTTCGTGGTCTACGGCAACGGCCAGGTCCGCCAGTAGGAGAAAGTCGGTGCGCGCCGGCATCCTGGGGGGGACATTCGATCCGGTTCATTTCGGCCACCTGAGGGCAGCGGAGGAGGTGGCCGATTCCTTGAATCTGTCCACGGTCATCTTCATGCCGGCGGCGAAACCTCCCCACAAGAAGGAGCACGAGCTGACCCCCTTCGCCCATCGGTGGCGCATGCTGGAGCTGGCCCTTGCCGGCAACTCCAGATTCGTCCTTTCCGATCTCGAGTATCGCCGTCCGGGCGAGTCTTACTCGGTTGAGACCCTCGCCCAGCTCCTCAGTCAGTACGGCCGGGACGCGCTCCTTTATTTCATCGTGGGTCTCGACGCCTTTGTCACCCTGCCGACCTGGCACCGGTACCGGGACCTTTTCTCCCTGTGTCAGTTGGTGGTGGTGGCCCGACCCGGCCATTCCCCGGCGGAGCTGGACGAAGTGTTGCACGCCTTCGTGTCGGAGCGATATAGGTTCGACCAGGAGATGCTGGCGTTTGTCCACCCTGAGCATCGGCCCGTCTATGTTCGTCAGGTGACACTCATGGACATATCATCGTCCAGGATCCGGGAGGATGTTGCCGGAGGTCGCTCCGTTCGCTACCTCCTCCCCGTGCAGGTCGAGGACTACATTCGAGAGCAAAGGCTCTATGGAAGCCGGTAGAAAATCCGCAACCAGGAAAAGGAGCGCGAAGAAAAAAACGGCCCCCACCGGGGCCACCCCACTGACGTCTGTCGAGCTGGCGAGGCTTTGCGCGACCGTCGCCGTGGCGCACAAGGCCGAAGAGCCGGTCATTCTGCAAGTGACCGAGGTCGCCAGCTTTACCGATTACTTTGTCATCCTTAGCGGCCGTTCTACGAGGCACGTCCAAGCCGTCGCGGAGCACATCGAAAAGGCGCTCCACGAGCGTCATCTGAGACTTATGGGCGTGGAGGGTCTGGCCGAGGGGCACTGGGTGCTCCTGGATGCTGGCGACGTGGTCGTCCACATTTTCTACCACCCAGTGCGCGGTTTCTACGATCTTGAGGGGCTCTGGGCAGACGCTCCTCAGGTTGATCTCACCGCGGCTCGGAAGAAGAGTCGCAGCCCTACCCATCGCGATGCCGGGCTGTGATGGACACTTCTGTCTTTCTGCGAGTATAATAGTCAGAGTTCGCATTGATCGATTTCTGTCGTCTCTTTGAGCAGGGCGATTGATAGCTTGATGCCCTGGAGTCCCCCTTTGGTGAAGTGCGGTCGTCCGGTCTTATGTTAACGCACTTGCCCTTGAAGGGGCGGGAAGAGGCAGCCATGACGGCGATGAGGCTTTGGAAGGTTTCAGCACTCCTGCTTGCCCTCTTGCTTGTTATCGGTCCACTCCCGAGAACCGCTCGAGCAGAGCTCACCATCGAGGATGAGCGAAAGCTCGGTGATGAGTTTCTCAAGGCGGCGTTGCGACACCTGCCCCTGATCCAGGACGCGGATGTGGTGGGCTATGTGAGCGCGGTGGGCCAAAGGGTGGTCACACATCTGGAGACCCATACGTTTCCCTACCACTTCTACGTGGTGGATAGCGGCGTGATCAATGCCTTCGCCGGTCCCGCGGGCCATGTCTTTGTCAATCGCGGCATCCTGGAGCTTATGGATAACGAAGGGGAGCTTGCTTCCATCCTCGGCCACGAGATCGCCCACGTCCAGTCCCGCCATATTGCGGAACGCATGGCTCGCAGCCAGAAGCTCACCCTCGCATCCCTGGGAGGTGTTCTGGCCGGACTGCTTCTTGGGCCTGCGGGGGCTCTGGGGCAGGCGGCGATGGTCGGCTCCTTGGCCGGGAGCGCCTCACTCCAGTTGGGTTACAGCCGCCAGAATGAAGAGGAGGCGGACCGCAAGGGGCTCCGTTACATGGAGGCCGCCGGCTATTCGGGTGGGGACATGGTGGACATGATGCGAAAGATGGCCCAGCAGAGCTGGCAGGAGGGTGGGCGCGTACCCACCTACCTCTCTACTCACCCGGGTGTCTCCGAGCGCGTCAGCTACCTCGCCAGTGTCGTCGAGACCAGGAAGAAGCCCGAAGGCCAAGCCTCCCAGACCCCTGACAACCCTCTGGGTTTCAAGATCATGCAGGCGAAGCTTTTCGGTCTCTACGGGAACCCCACTGACGCGGAAGTCCGCTTCCGTCAGTGGTCGGCCCGGCCCGAAGACCGGGTCCCCGCACTCTATGGTACCGGGCTCCTGCTCCGTCGCCAGGGGAAGCTTGATGAGGCCGCAGGCGCGCTCAAACAGGCCATAGCCCTCCGCCCCGATCTCCCGGTGTTGCTCGGGGAGCTCGGCGTGACCTACTTCGAGATGGGCCAGCTCGACAGGGCCGCCTCTGTGCTCCAGTCCGCGCTCAGCCTGAACCCGGACCAGGCGGCCACCCGCTCGGCGCTCGGCCGCACTTTCCTCGAGCAGGGCAAGCTGGAGGAAGCTCGTTCCCAGCTTGCGATGGCCGACCAGCTCAACGACCGCCTGCCCTCCATTCACTACTACCTGGGATTGGCAAACGGCAGGCTGAATGACCTTGGGGAGGCACATTACCACTTCGGCATCCACAGTCAGCGAGAAGGCGACTGGAAGAGCGCCATGTTTCACTATCAGGAAGCCCTTCGCTTTTCCCTCAGTCCGGAGCGCCAGCAGGCTATCCGTAGCGCCATGAAAGAGGTGCAGGAAGAGATTCGTGAGACGCAGCGCGAAGAGGGCCAGGGCTCCCGGACTCGCCGCTTCTAAGGTCAACTGGTCACGCACAGAGAATGCCCCGTGTTCCGTTCTGCTCATCCCCGTGCCATTTTTCTTTTTGACAGGGCTTCGCTTTTGGGCCTGAAGTGAGTATGATCGTAATTGTTCTCGCTTCTATCACTGATAGAAAATCGGAGGATCGTCGGGGAGGAGAGCAATGGTTCAAGGCGGGCGACAGGAGTTCAGGTCAGATCAACGATTGTCGCCGCTGCCTGCCCGGATCCGCCCAGAGACTCATGTGCTGAAGTATCTTCTGATCGAGAGAGATACTGCCCCGGCCGAGCCGCGCCAGTTTTCTCTTTTTATCCCTGCGGCAACGACTCTCCCATTCAGTTTTCACTCCTCTTCCTCCGGCGGCAGGTCGGAATGAACGACTGCCATCGCCTTTTTCGCTCTGCTCGGCTCTCCTCTCCCGAGCGATGTAGTTGACAGGCTGTTGCCCAAACACGATCGGCCGCTCTCTCCACCGAACTTGGGCCAGCAGCCCCCGCCGCGGGCCCTATTTGGGCAACAGCCCGTTGAGTCGAGACCCCCTTATGCGACGTGCCGGTGACTTCCCTATCTGCAGCTCATTACGGAGCCGACGACCTGACTATTGAGTGCTGATTCTGCATCCCGGCCCGGGGAGATTGCTTCTTTTTGCACCTCGAGGCCCGACGAAGTTCTTTCTGAATCGCGAGCATCTTCCTCTTGGACTCTTCGGGGGTTTGCATGATCGATACCCGGAAAAGGACCGCAAAACCCGTACTCGTGGTCGATGATGATCCCTCCCTCTGTGATCTGGTGGGACAAGTACTTGAGAACGAGGGCTATGAACCGGTCATCTGTACGCACCCCCGCGATGCCCTGGCTGTGTGCGAGAAGGAAACCTTCGGACTGGTGTTCATAGACCTCAATTTGCCTGATATGGGTGGTCTGGAGCTGGCCTCTACCCTCAAGCTGCAGACTCCACTCCTTGCGGTGGTCTATATTAGCGGGTACGGCACCTGGACAATGCGGTCCAGGCCATCAAAATAGGCGCCTATGACTACATCAAGAAGCCTTTCAGTACCAATGACCTCAGATTGTGTTTGAAGCGCTATCAGGAACGCCAAGCACTCGAAGAAAAAGCGAGGCTGGCTGAACAGCGCTACTTCCATCTCGTCCAAAGCCTCCCGCTTCTCGTCTTCGTCCTCCGCAAGGATTTCCGGTTGGAGTTTATCAATCAAGCCAGTGCCGCTATTTTGGGGTATACCCCGGAAGAGGCCATAGGAAATCCCGGGTGGTTCCTGGAGCGGATTTCCCCTGATGACCGCGGGCGGATACGCAAGGGACTTGAATCCGCCTTCAGATCCGGGGGGCCTCCGTTTTCCACGCAATGCCGCTTCAGCCACAAGAACGGGCGCCCGATACACGCGATCTTGAAATCGATCAATCCCACCCCCGGTGAAGTGAGCCTTGAAGTCGAGCAATTCGAAGGGATTGTCATTGACATCACTGATCGCGTCTTTCTTGAGAAGGCCTTGGTGCAAAGAGAGAAGCTTAAGACTCTCGGCACCATCTCCGCTGAGGTAGCCCATGAGATCAGAAATCCCTTGGTAGCCATAGGCGGATTCGCTCGGCGAATCCAGAAGAAATTCTCGGAGCTATCCGAGTGCGACATCATTCTGCGGGAAACCAGTCGTCTGGAGAAAATGTTGGATAGAATCAGGGACTACCTGCAACCTGTGGAAGTCTGCCCCAGAGAACTCCTCCTCTGCACCGTAATTCTCGACTGCGTTGATTTGCTTTCCCCCGAAATGCAACGCCGAGGGGTCTGGTGTGAAGTGGAACCGGGGTCCACTACGTCCGTGGCCCTGGCCGATCTGGACATACTGAGACAGATTTGTATCAATCTGCTTCGCAATGCCATCGACGCCATGAAAGGCGACGGTGTCCTGAGTATTGAGACCTACGAAAGCGAGCAGAATCTCCATATTGCCTTTAGGAACCCCACCCTTAAGCCCATGGCCAGGGACCCGGAACATCTCTTTCTGCCGTTTGACGAAGGCGGTGAGAGCATTGGGCTGCCCCTTTGCTATCGTCTCGCCAGAAACATGGGGGGCCTACTCTCTTACGCGCAGGAAGGAGATGCCACGGTCTTCACCATCTCGTTGCCCAAAGCAGCTCAACCAGAGCAGTGATACGGAGGCCGGTCTCGAAATCGCCGACACCGCCGCCGACTCTCCTCAGACTTCGTGTGAAAAATTCGGCACATCTGTCACTTAAAGAACTGCCTCTACCAATGAAGGCGGGTGAGGATTTCCCCTCAGCCGCCTTCATTGGTCTCGCGGAGTGGCTGGAGATCAGGCGGGGCGTAGGGGCCCTCCGGGCGCCGCCTCTCGACTTCTTCGGGCATAGAGCGGGCTCCGTCGC
>Ga0187774_10000597_pt1 | contig 12452 bp, 13 predicted proteins | sample 0216_BV02_MP05_2_FD_133152 | JGI IMG/M metagenome (GOLD analysis project Ga0187774, IMG submission 133152) | Tropical peat soil microbial communities from peatlands in Department of Meta, Colombia - 0216_BV02_MP05_20_MG | ecosystem: Environmental > Terrestrial > Soil > Wetlands > Peat | place... | reverse complement strand
TCCCTACCCGCACGTGGACGCCGTCATTCCGCTCATGGCCGAGGGCCGGGTCCTTCCGTACCTCGACGTGCCCTTTCAGCACGCGAGCAGGAGGATACTGAAGCTCATGAAGCGCCCGGCGAGCGGCGAGGACAATCTCGAGCGCATCCGCGCCTGGCGCGCAATCTGCCCGGAGATCGCGATCCGCAGCACCTTCATCGCAGGTTTTCCCGGCGAGACGGAGCCCGAATTCCGCGATCTGCTGGAGTTTCTCGAGGAAGCCGAGCTCGATCGCGTCGGCTGCTTCCCCTATTCGCCGGTCGAGGGCGCGGCCGCGAACGATCTCCCGGGCGCGCTGCCTCAGGAGGTGCGCGAGGAGCGGCGCGCGCGCCTGATGCAGGCGCAGGAAAAAATCAGCGCGCGGCGCCTGAAGCGCAAGCTCGGGAAGACGATCCGGGTGCTGGTGGACGAAGCGGGCCCCAAGGGAGCGGTCGGGCGCTCGGCCGCCGACGCCCCGGAGATCGACGGCGTGGTGCGCATCGAGGGCGGGGGCAGGCTCGCGCCGGGAGACTGGGCGCAAGTCAGAGTGACGGGGTCGGACGCGCACGATCTGTGGGGTCGCGTCGTGAGCGCCAGCTCGGAGCGAGAGCGCGTCGTGCCGCATGTTGCGGGAACGGCGCCCTGAATCGATACAGGAGGTTCCATGGCACGCGAGGTGGTGGTGGTGAGTGGAGTAAGGACCGCGATCGGCGACTACGGCGGCTCGCTCAAGGACATCGCGCCGACGAAGCTCGGCGCGATTGCCGTGAAGGAAGCGGTTTCGCGCGCGAAGATCGATCCGGCGGCGGTGGGTCACGTGGTCTTCGGCAGCGTCATCCACGGCGAGGCGCGCGACATGTACCTGTCGCGCGTGGCGGCGATCGAGGGCGGGCTGCCCGTGGGAACGCCCTGTCTCACGGTGAACCGACTGTGCGGCAGCGGGCTGCAGGCGATCGTCTCGGCCTCGCAGCACATCCTGCTCGGCGATGTCGACGTGGCCATCGGCGCCGGCACCGAGAGCATGAGCCGCGCGGCGTATTTCATTCCGGCCGCGCGCTGGGGCCAGCGCATGGGTGACGCGCAGCTGGTCGACGCCATGACGGGGGCGCTTCACGATCCCTTCGGAAACGGCCACATGGGCGTGACCGCGGAGAACATCGCCGCGAAGTACGGCATGACCCGCGAAGAGCAGGACGCGTTTTCCCTGGAGAGCCACAGGCGGGCGGCGAAGGCCCTCGATTCCGGTCACTTCAGGAGCCAGATCGTGCCGGTCGAATTGAAATCGAAAAAGGGGCCGATCCGGTTCGACACCGACGAGCACGTGCGCAAGGACGCGAAGATGGAGGACTTCCAGAAGCTCAAGGCGGCGTTCAAGAAGGAAGGCGGCACGGTGACGGCGGGCAACGCTTCGGGAATCAACGACGCCGCAGCGGCCGTCGTGCTCATGGAAAGATCCGCGGCGCAAAAGGAAGGCGCGAAGCCGCTCGCGCGCCTCGTCGCCTACGCGCATGCGGGCGTCGAGCCGCAGCTGATGGGACTGGGTCCGATCCCCGCGGTGAGGCGCGTGTTCGAGAAGGCCGGCCTCAAGCCCGCCGACATGGACGTGATCGAGTCGAACGAGGCCTTCGCCGTGCAGGCGATGGCGGTGACGCGCGACCTCGGGCTCGACCCGGCGAAGGTCAATCCCAACGGCGGAGCGGTGGCGCTCGGCCATCCGATCGGGGCGACCGGCTGCATCCTCACGGTGAAGGCGCTCTACGAGCTGCAGCGCACGGGGAAGCGCTACGCGCTCGTGACGATGTGCATCGGCGGCGGGCAGGGGATCGCGGCGATCTTCGAGCGGATGTGAGGGCCCGGGCGAAGGCGATACCGGAGCCGACCCGCGTCCGGGTCGGGCGGAAGGGTACCCTTCCGGCCGCGGCCCTGCGGCGCAAAGCGCCGCTCGCTTGCGGATCCTGGGCCGCGGACGAGGGAAGACGCCCGAGCCGGACGCGGGTTGGATTGCGCGACTGAGCCGTGGCGCGCAGACCCCGGATCGGATTCGTTCTCGGCGCGGGCTCGGCGCGCGGCTGGGCGCATATCGGCGTGCTGCGCGCGCTCGACGAGGCGGGCATCAAGCCCGACCTGATCGCCGGTTGCTCGATCGGCGCCGTGGTCGGAGCGGCTTACGCGGCGGGAAGGCTCGATCAGCTGGAATCCTGGGCCCGGTCGCTCGACTGGAAGCGCATGCTGAAGCTCATGGATTTCGGCCTGCGCGGCGGGCTAATCAAGGGCAGGCGCGTCCGCGAGGTGTTTCGCGAGCAGTTCGTCGAGCGCGAATTCTCGGAGCTCGACGTGCCGTTCGCCGCGGTGGCCACCGACTTCCATTCGGGACAGGAGATCTGGCTGCGCGAGGGGAAGGTATCGACCGCCGTCAGCGCGTCCGTCGCCGTGCCGGGCCTGTTCCAGCCCGTCCTGCACGATGAGCGCTATCTGGTCGATGGAAGCGTGGTGAACCCGGTTCCGGTGTCCTTATGCCGGGCCATGGGCGCAGACATCGTCGTTGCCGTCGATATCGGCTCGGATCTCATCGGCCGCTACGTGCGGGAGGACGACCGGGCGCCGACCGAGGTCTCCACGCGAGGCTTCGTGGGCAGGGTACTCTCGCGCTATGCGAAACCGAGCGAGCCGCTGGCGGAGCCCGAGCTCGCCCGGCCGTCGCTCCTGGAGACGCTCATGGGAGCGATCAACATCATGCAGGTGCGCATCGCGCGCAGCCGCCTTGCGGGTGAGCCGCCCGACGTCCTGCTCACTCCGCGCCTCGGTCATCTCGGCTTGCTCGACTATCATCGCGCGGACTACGCGATTGCCGAGGGGCGCGAGGCCGTCCAGCGCATGCTGCCGGCGATCCGCAGCGCCATTCCTCCTGCTGCCTGACCGGAGAAAAAGCGGGCTCTCCGGGGCACGCAGAATGGCATTCTCAGCCCCGGAGTCCTAGCCGGATTCCAGCAGGCGAACGAATCCCTCGATCCCGCTGAGCAGCATCTCCACCGCGATCGCGGTCAGGAGCAGGCCCATCAGGCGCTCGAAGGCCACGAGCGCTCGCTCGCCGAACCATCTGCTGATGCGCTCGGCGAAGAGCATGGTTACCAGCATGACGGCCATGGTGATGATTACGGCGGCCACCCACTCGAGCAGCCGTCCCGGCGCGCGCGAGACCTGCAGGATCACCGTCGCGATGGCCGCGGGCCCGGCGATCGCCGGGATCGCGAGCGGCACGATAAATGGATCGCCCGAGGTCTTTTCGCCGTAGATGTCCTGCCCACTGCGGAAGATCATGTGCAGCGCGATGAGGAAGAGGATCAGGCCTCCGGCAATGCTGAGCGAGCGCTCCGACAGCCCGAAGAGATCGAGGAGAGCCCTGCCGAAGAATGCAAAGAGCAGCAGCACGGCGAGCGCGATCAGGCACTCGCGCACGATCACCCGCGCACGGCGCTTCTCCTCCACGCCCCGCAGCAGGGACACGAACACGGGGATGTTGCCGACCGGGTCGGTGACGAGGAGCAGGATGACGACCGCCGAGGCGAAGGAGATGTCCACTCCTACCCCAGCGCGAGCGCGACCACGCCGAGCGCCATCGCCACCGCCGCGGCGATGCGGCGCGGCACGTCGCCTTCCTGCAGCCAATGGGTGCCCATCAGCGCGGCGAAGAGGATGCTGATCTCCCGTGCAGGGGCGATATAGCTGACCGGGGTGAATACCATGGCCGTCAGCACGAGGATATAGGAGAACGGGCAAAGCAGCGCGACCAGGATGACGGCCTTCCTCTGACGCGCCCAGGCCGCCTTCACCTCGCCGGGGCGGCGCAGCGCGAGCGGCGCCATGACGATCACCCGGCCGAGGTTGGCGCCCCAATCGAGGAGGAGCGGGGGCACGAGCACTGCGCTCACCGCCTGCTTGTCGACCACGGTGTAGGCGGAAATCATGCAGCCGGTGAGTAGGGCAAAGGCCACGCCCCGCGCCGCCCCCGCCTCGCGCAGCTTGGCCGGGTTCGCCGCGAGGAAAAATGCGCCGCCGATGACGAGCGCCGCCCCGCACATCGCGACGACCCCGGGACGCTCGCCGAGGAAGGCGACGGCCACGAGAACCGTGAGGAACGGGCCCGTGGCCCGCGCGAGGGGATAGACGACGGAGAGATCGCCGTAGCGATAGCCGCGGTCGAGCAGCAGGTAGTAGCCGGTATGCAGAACGGCGCTCGCAAAGATGAAGGCGAGCGCCGTCGCCGAAAAGCGGAAATCCTGGAAGTAGACCACCGCCGCGGCGAGCGGCGCGTAGAACAGGGCCGACAGCACGGCGAAAGCCCAGACGAAGCCGATGCCCCCGCCGCTTTTTTTCAGCCAGTAGTTCCAGGTCGCATGGACGAACGCCGCGCCGAGCACCAGCGCGATGGCAAGACCGGTCATTGCCGCGATTCTATGCGGCAAAAAGAAAACGCGGGCGATTTGCCCGCGTTTTCGTTCCTTACCGGGAATCGTTCAGCCGTTCGACTGGATCTGGCCGTTCACGACCTTGACCTTGTCGCCGACATGCCAGCCCGGAGGCGTCGGCTGGACGAACATGCCCTTGGTGCCGTCTTCGTAGCGGACCCAGATCTGGTATTCCTTCGTCTTCTTGACGTTCTTTTCGATCGCGTTGCCCCCGAAGGCGCCACCGATGGCCCCGAGCACGGTGGCGAGATCGCGCCCGCGGCCGGCTCCGACCTGGTGGCCGAGCACCCCGCCGACCACCGCGCCACCGACTGCTCCGGCACCCGACGCCTCTCCGGCCTTCTCGACCTCACGCACATCCTCGATCACGCCGCACTCCTTGCAGACCGCGGCGATCTGCGCGGGCGGGGGCGGCGGGAGAACGGCGGCCGCCTGCGGTACGGCTTGCGCGATGTGCTGCGGCTTCGGGTGGGGGGCAGGCTTGTGCTGCGCGGGTCTTGCGGGTTCGCTCTGGACCTCGGGCTGCGCCGGCGCTTGGGCCAGGGTTGCGCCGCCCGGGTTTCCGATGGAGGTCGGGATCCAGCCGAGCACGGCTCCGATTCCGACGAGGCTGAAGAGCGTCACCGCAACCGCTGCGACGATGAGGAGCGGATGACTGGGACGCGCGGCTTGCATTTCCATGAGGAATCTCCTTTGACACGGGATGAATTGAGATTACCCGCAGTAACGCCGCGAAGGCTACCGTGTTGACGTAACAAATTGTTGCGGGGATTACGTTTTCAGATTTCGCGGCGCAGATGCGGGAAGAGCAGCACGTCGCGAATGCTCGGGCTTCCGGTGAACAGCATGACGAGGCGGTCGATGCCGACGCCTTCTCCCGCGGTCGGCGGCAGGCCGTATTCGAGCGCGCGCACGTAGTCGGCGTCGTAGTACATGGACTCCTCGTTTCCGGCCGCCTTGGCCTTCGCCTGCTCGTCGAACCGCGCCGCCTGGTCCTCGGGGTCGTTCAGCTCGGAGAACCCGTTCGCGATCTCGCGCCCGGCGATGTAGAGCTCGAAGCGGTCGGTGAGCTCCGAATCGGTGTCGCTGCGCCGCGCGAGCGGCGAGACTTCCGCGGGATAGTCGGTGATGAAGGTCGGCTGGATGAGCTGCGCTTCGCAGGTTTCCTCGAAGAGATGCAGCTGCAGCGCGCCGATGCCGGCTTTGGCGTGCTGGCCGAAGTCGATTCCGCGCTTTTTCAGCACCCCGATCACGCCCTCGCGCGTGGCGAGGTCCTGGGCCGGGATCTCCGGGTGGAACTTGCGGATCGCGTCGAGCACGCTCAATCGCCCGAAGGGCCTGGCCAGATCGATCGCGTGCTCGCCGTAGCGCAGCTGCAGGCCGCCGAGCGCTTCTTGAGCCACCGCGCGCAGCATCTCCTCGGTGAGATCCATGAGATAGCGGTAGTCGCGGTAGGCCTCGTAGAACTCGAGCATGGTGAATTCCGGGTTGTGCTTGGTCGAGATGCCCTCGTTCCTGAAGTTGCGGTTGATCTCGAAGACCTTCTCGAAGCCGCCCACCACGAGGCGCTTCAGGTACAGCTCCGGCGCGACGCGCAGGAAAAGCTCCATGTCGAGCGCGTTGTGATGGGTCTTGAAGGGCTTCGCGTTCGCCCCGCCGGGGATCGGCTGCATCATCGGCGTCTCCACTTCCAGGAATCCCTTCCCGGTCATGAATTCCCGGATCGCCTGCACGATGCGGCTGCGCATGCGGAACACCGCGCGCGTCTCCTCGCTCATGATGAGGTCGACGTAGCGCTGGCGGTACTTCTGCTCCTGGTCGGCGAGGCCGTGAAACTTCTCCGGCAGCGGCCGCAGCGCCTTCACCAGCAGCCGCAGCCCGGTCGCCTTCACCGAGAGCTCCCCGGTCTTGGTGCGGAATAGCGTGCCCTTCGCCCCGAGGATGTCGCCGAGGTCGTAGTGCTTGAATGCCTCGTACGCGGCTTCGCCCACGGCGTCGCGCGTGACGTAGAGCTGGATGCGGCCGCTCGAATCCTGCAGCGTGGCGAAGCTCGCCTTGCCCATGACGCGCTTCAGCATCATGCGCCCGGCGACCGCGACGGCAAGGTGCTTCGGCTCGAGCTGCTCGTTCGGGGCTCCATCCCATTGCCGGTGCAGCTCGGCGGCGAGATGCTCGCGGCGGAAATCGTTGGGGAAGGGATTGCCGCGCCTGCGCAGCTCGGCGAGCTTCGCCCGCCGCTCGGCGATGATCTGGTTTTCGTCCTGCGAAGGTCCTTCGGGCGGGTCTTTGGGCGGTTCGCTTTTCTTGCTCATGGCGACACCTATACGCCCTGCTTCAGGCTTGCGCTGATGAAATCATCGAGGTCGCCGTCGAGCACCCGCTGCGTGTCGCCTTTCTCCACTCCGGTGCGCAGGTCCTTGATTCGGGACTGGTCGAGCACGTAGCTGCGGATCTGGTGTCCCCACTCGATGTCGGTCTTGGCGGAGGCGAGCTTGTCGTGCTCGGCCTGGAGCTTGCGGAGCTCCAGCTCGTACAGGCGCGATTTCAGCATCGCCATGGCCTCCGCGCGGTTGCGGTGCTGCGAGCGGTCGTTCTGGCACTGTACCACGATGCCCGTAGGCAAATGCGTGATGCGCACCGCGGAATCGGTCTTGTTGACGTGCTGGCCGCCCGCGCCCGAGGCGCGGTAGGTATCGATGCGCAGGTCGGCGGGATTCACCTCGACCTCGATGTTTTCGTCCACTTCGGGATAGACGAAGACGCTCGCAAACGACGTATGGCGCCGCGCGGCCGCGTCGAACGGCGACTTCCTCACCAGGCGGTGCACGCCCGACTCGGTGCGCAGCTGCCCGTACGCGTAGCCGCCGCTGATCTTCAGCGACGCGCTCTTGATTCCCGCGACCTCGCCCGGGGATTCCTCGAGAACCTCCATGTGGAAGCCCTTGCGGTCGCAGTACTTGGCGTACATGCGCTCGAGCATCTGCGCCCAGTCCTGGGCCTCGGTGCCGCCCGAGCCCGACTGGATGTCCATGAAGCAGTTGTTGGGGTCGAGGGGATTCGAAAACATCCGGCGGAACTCGAGCTCGCCGACCTCCTTCTCGATCGCCGCGACGTCGGCGGCGACTCCGGCGAGTGTCGCGTCATCGTTCTCGGCGCGCGCCATCTCGAAGAGCTCGTGCGCGTCGCGCAGGCCCATTCCGATCGAGGCGAGGCGCGTGACCGCCGCGTCGAGGGATTTCTTCTCCCTGCCCAGCTCCTGCGCGCGCTTGGGATCGCTCCAGACTTTGGAGTCGGCGAGGAGCGTTTCGACTTCGGCTAGGCGTTTCTGCTTGCCCTCGAAGTCAAAGATACCTCCGCAGCTCCTCCGACCGCGTGTTCAGGCCGGCGAGCGTCGAGGCGACTTGGTTGATGCGTTCGGCTTCCATGAGGCTTTCGCTGCAAAGGCCGAATTATATTCTGCGGCTGCCGAAGCGTCGATGATTCCGTAAGCCCGGGCGGGGAAACCGAGGCGTCAGCCGGGGTCGGGGCTTTGAGGCAGGCCGCGCAAGCTCACCGCGCGGCAGGTCGTCTAGCGAATGCGGGTCGACGGAAAGCTCTCGTCGATCTTGTCCTCGAAGAAGCTGGCCGGGGAGGGCGCGGCCAGGAACTGCCGGTTAACTTCCTGCGAAACGCCGCGGTACTGTATCACCTTGCCGTCGCCGAACTCGATCTCCAGGAGCTGCGACTTGGGATCGTATCCGGCTGAGCGGATCTTGCTCGAATTGACGCGTTTGCGTTCCATGCGCTGTCTCCTGTCATGCTGCGGCCGAAACCCGAAGAATCCGCTCCGCAGAAAAGCGATCCTTCTCTGCCCTCGGGATGATATATGGGATCGGGTGAACGCAAAGCCTGCGCAAGGCTGCCGCAGCGACGTCGACAGCGTGATGCGGATCATCACGGGTCGGCCGAAGCCGTCGCGCCAAGTCTGCTTCGCTCCGCGAGCACTCGCGCCGCATAGCGCTCCGCCGCCTGGCCGGTGCCGTTGTACCGGCGCAGCCCGCCTTCGATGCTGCTCGCCGCGCGAATGGTCTCCCGCAGGACGCGCGCGGCTGTCCTCACGTTTGCCTCGGGGTCGATCAGGTCGGCGGCGCTCGCACCATGAAAGCCGGGGCGTATCTGGCAGAGCCCCACTTCGCCGGCGGCGCCCCGGCACCACACGTTGTAATGTGATTCGACCGCGATCAGCGCGAGCAGCAATTCGGGGCTTTCCGGGAAATGTGCGTTGGCCAGGCGCACCACGAATTCGGCGGCGGGCAACGCCACGCGGTGCCTGCGCGCGATTCGCGCCGCCAGTTCCGCGTCCCGGGTCGACGCCGGCACAGGCGCAGGATGCGCCCTCACCAGGGCCGGCGCTGCAAGCAACACCCCGAGGAAAGCGCGCCGCTTCAGGACAGGTCCCCGACTCCCCTCCGCGCTTCGATCTTCAGGATTGCGCCCGAGTCCATGTTGAACGCCGCTTGCACCCATGTCGGTCTCCTCGTCCGAATTGTCCCGAGCCTCCCTCAGCGCGAAGGCGCTTCTGCGGCTCAAGCTTCCAACGAGGCCAGTCTGCCGAAACCCATCCCCTTTCTCAGCGTCGCGCGGCATGTTCCTTCTGTGAACTAGTCACAAGGCTTTCGTCAGGGATCTGCGGGCAACCAGGATTACCAGGGATACCAATGCCACTGGCATGGCTTGCCCATGACGCCGTCATCGGATTTGCCCCGCGTGAAACTTCCTGACAGACTAGGTTGATAGGCGGCTGGCACGGTTTCCGTCCAAGGGGTGAGCCCGGAGGGGGTGCAAGGTGAAATGGTCGCGCAGAGCCGATGAAATCGGCGCCAGGGCTGCTTTGGCCCTGGCTTCGTATCGCGGGGATCACGCGAAGCTCGTTGAGTGGGTGTATCAGACCACGGAACACCTGACGGGGGGGAGAAACGACAAGCGGCTCTCGGACGACTATCTGCGCTTCGCCCAAGGGGTTCTTACCGACGCGTTCCGGCTGGACCACCTGTGCCGGCCCTCCTGGTACTTTGCGATCCTCGCGTCGGCCCACCTGCGCAGCGATCAGGACTTCGCCGAGAAATGCGTCACTTTCGCGGAGGATGTTCGCCGCATCGAGGACGAGGAGGCTTCGGCGCGAAGGCTCGGACCGGGGCACGCCGCTTCAGGCCCGCGCAACGCGGATCACGAGCGAATCGCGACCTATTGGGAAGGCCAACGAAAGAGCAGCCTCTGGAATCACAATCGAGGTCCATGAAGCGTGCGGCAATTCAAGAAGCCAAAGCCGCTGGCCATCTGCAGCGTCTGTCGCGCGTTTACCGGCGAGCACCGGGACCTCAACCACCGGTGCACCAGAGCGCTCCATGGCAGGCGATGCTCGGGCACGTTCAAGAGCAATCTCGGCCTTGTGTGGGATGAATGCCAGGGTTGCTATGCGACCGGGGCGGTGGGGACCGAGACTTGCGTCGAGTGCTCGGGCTGGGGCTGGCATCTCGTCGGCTGAGGCAAGGATCCGGCGCGAGGTGCAGCTTTCCTGCGGAGCACACGGCGTCGCGGAGCGGATGGTGATAAGGGAGGGGCTTACACCATGTCCGGTGAAAGTCGAGGGCTGCGTTTCCCGGTAGCCGCCGGCGCCTAGGAAGGGGCCCAGGGAGCGCTACGCCAATGGCAGTGCTGCGGGGCCGTTAGGTACTATCGCAGAGCTTGTTGTATCTCCGCGCTTGTCAACAACTCCTCGAGCTTCTTCTTGTAGGCCGGCGGAATTGCCGCTTTTGCGTGGCCTGGCGGATTTATGGCGCTGCTGCCAAGGCTATCGGTTCCCTGCAGCGCCTGTTCGCCCAGCGGCTTGCCCGCCGAATCGAACACCGCTAAGCGAATATCGTAATGAAGCAAAGTGACCATATACGTGTCACTCTTCCATTCCGTCAGGGTCAATAGCAGTGACCGCGCTTGTCCCAGCTTGACCAATGCCTGTCGCGCCTCTGAACCACTTTCCGTGGGCTTTATCTCTATTTCCTTAACACTTGCCCCATTGTGCTTGAACACCTGCGCAATCGTCGTGCGAAAATCATCGGCCAACGGCTTGCCAGACGCCGTGGTGACATCGAAGGTATTGCCGAAGCCGCCCCGAGAAAGCCCGACAAACGTCTCGGTTTTGCTGCCGCTGACCACGTAGGAGCGCTGGTCGTGCACGCCGACAGCGACGGAATTGCTCGACGGCATGGTCACGTCCGGTGCCGGCCCTGAGTATTCGTGCTTGTTTCCAATGGCACAGGCCCCGAGAAGCAGACAGCTCACGGCAATTGAAATGTTTCTTATCATCGGATACTCCCCAAGACTACGCAGTACTGAGTTCGTGCCTGTACGGATTTAGAAGTTGTAGACGGCCCTCCCGATATGGGAGATCGATGGACAAGAGAGCCCATGACGAAGAACATCGTCACTTAGGACGTTTGGGAAGAACTCCATCGCACCTCCCCTTTCGCCTGGGCAGTCGTTATTCTGTATGCCCTTGGCGCCCCGTTCGTGTATTGAAACTGGAACGGAGAAAGCAAGCTACGCCTTGTGGCATTCGTGCGTCAACCGATGGTTTTTCAACGTCAGGTAAACGCGATATCTTCCCGTAGTGGTTAACCCTCTTGGCTGGCGTCCCATCGGCAAGGTGGAGACTTGGCACAAGAGTGCGGCTCCTCCCACAGTCACATGGCGACATGCAGCCACTGGAGATAGAGGAGGGGCTTACAACATATCCCGTGAAAGTCGAGGGCTGCGTCTTCGGCAGCCACTGGCGTTTGGGAAGGGGCCTAGGAAACGCCAGGCAGGAAACTGTACTCCGGGGCTACCTGTCGGGAAAACGCCAGTTGACTCACGAACGCTACCGGGCGTAGGTTTCTTTCAAATACAAACAGTGCGCCAAGGGCGGCAGCCATGAAGACTGCTCAAGGCGAGAGGGGGGCGCCTTGGACTCCGCAGGCCGCAATTCGAGAGATCAGTTCACGTACATCAGTCTGATCGTAGTGTTCATCACTTTCGTCACAGGGTCACTGGTGGGGTGCTCCGCGATGACGGCTCCCACACCTCCTAGCGACAGCCGCAATTTAGACACGCCAATATTGAGCGACACGATATTTGCTATAGGACGGCTGGATGGGGAATCGGCCAGGACAATAAACGCACCTGACGCAATTGCTTTCCTCGGGAAGAAGAATACCTACATGGTGCGTGAAGGCGGACAAGCATTGATGCAGGTCGCCGCCGAATTGGACGGGAACCGCATCACGCTGGTCAATCCACCCCACACGCTTTTTCTCAAGGACGAGACGGTTTGGGGATACCTGTCTCTTACGTACGGCCCCGGAGATAACCAAGCGCTTGGTCCTGTCGAAATCGCCACGCTTTTGAAACTGGGTTTCGCTGCCGGATTTCCCGGCTTTCCCTACCGTAAGGACATCTACGTGAAAGGGGTGCTCTTTCCCGCGCTCGCCCTCTCCGACCAAGAGATGCAACGGTTCAAGGTCAATCGCCAGCTTGATTTCTACGACCCTGTCCCATCTAGTCCGCCACCGCCCTCGCCGGATGTCAGCTACCTGTTGATACAGTCGCTTGCGATTGCCCTTGACGCTGCTTTTTCTCCGAGAAATGAAACCCAGACGTCAATGGGTGGGATTGGGGTGGTGCACATCAAGTTCCACTCAGGACACAGACCCAGTATTCGGATAAGGTAGGCTGATCAATCCAGAGGAGTTCGCCGCAACGACCCTATCAAGGCGTGGTTACGTCTTGAGTGGGGTGCAGAACCGGGTTCAGATCGGCACGAGAGTGCACTTAATTCGAAAAGGCAAATCCAAGCTCGACAGCCAGCCATGTCTTGCCGTTGTCTTCATAGCCCGCATTCTTGTTGACACGATCTGCCCCGACGACAACACCCATCTGGAACGCGCCTTTCAC
>Ga0187774_10000596_pt1 | contig 12456 bp, 8 predicted proteins | sample 0216_BV02_MP05_2_FD_133152 | JGI IMG/M metagenome (GOLD analysis project Ga0187774, IMG submission 133152) | Tropical peat soil microbial communities from peatlands in Department of Meta, Colombia - 0216_BV02_MP05_20_MG | ecosystem: Environmental > Terrestrial > Soil > Wetlands > Peat | place... | reverse complement strand
ATAGTTCAATTCGGTCCCGTTACGGAAATCGCCGACATAATTTGGTGGATTATCACCGCCGAACTGATCACCCACGCCGAGGGTCAAGCTGATGTACTGTTCCGCCGGAACGAGCCAATTAACCTGTACCCCATCTGTCCTCGATTCGCCGCCGATGTACTGATCGAGTACAAGCGGACGATTCACGAAGGGCAGTTCATGGTCGTGTATATAGCCCAAGCGACCGAACTCTCCGAAGAACCTTCCCGCCTTCACTTCCAGATTCCACGGCAACGATGTGGTCTGGATGGCACCCTCTTCGACCTCCAGACTCGACTCGCCGGTCGCCGTATCAGCCGTTGCGTTGATGACCGCATAGCCCTTTGCGAATGGATCCACCGATCCGGCTATGTTCAGCTCCATCGAACGCACAAATATATCATACCCTCCGGGCCGGTCACTGCCCGTTTCCGACGATCCCCTGCTGCGATACGAGAAAATCGTCTCACCCACAAACCCGATGGACGGATTGAATTCGCTCGGCAGGACCTTCTTTTGCGCCTCAACCAACTGATCCACTTCGGTCTTCAACTCATTGATCATCTTCTGCTGCTCATCGATGGCTTGTTGCTGTTTCTTCATCTGATCTTGATCCGAGACCGACTCTTGCGCCCGGGCGGATAAAGACAAACCTATTTCAATAAAAATCAATAAAGCAATATACATCGCGCGCATAGGATTCCTCCGCTAAACGTCACGTTTAGAAGGCAGGCCTTCGCTTTTTAGGGAAAAGGAACCGCGTTACAGGAGGGAATACGGCGGCGCGCGCAGGGAAACGGTGGAATGGAACGGCTTCCGATTGAACACCTTGACAGTAAACTGGTTTGAATAGAAGAGGGTCGTCAGTGCGGTCGAAATGAGTACAATGGTAAGGACCGCCGTTTCACCATGCTGCACCCAGAGACCGATCTGACAGCCATGGGCATCGGTGAGCTCGTCGTTGGCGTAGGCGTGATATTCGGCAAAGCTGGAAAACAGAAGCAGATAAAGGGCGAAGCCCAGCAGGGCGAGGTGGAGGATCGTTCTGCGGTTTACTTGGGGCATACTCAGGTCATTCTTCCAGCTTGAGGTCTTGATCGCCCTTCAGATATTTTCGGAAGCGGGTCATCAATTCCTCGCCAAGCACTTCTCCGGGTTTCTCGGGACGTTTCGTCATAAAATCCCGGATCTCGTCGAGCCGCTTTTCGGCCTGCTCATTGCCCTGGAGCCGTTTGACTTTCTGCTTGGCCGCATCAAACGCGTCGAAGGTCAGTTCGTTAAAACCGAGCTTGCGTATCCGCATCACGGCCTTCATCATCGCTTGATTCCGGTATCGGGTGAGCCTTTCGGAACTGATTTCCTTGACCCCTTCTTTCCGGGCGCGCCGCTCGGCCGCCTTCTTGATTCCGCTTCGGACGAAATCGGGCGACGTCTGAAGACGGCGCCAGGCCTCCGCGGACCATTTGACCTCTTCCAGGGGGGTCTCCCAAATCGTCTTTATATTTTCTTCCGTCATTTCGGTAAAACCCTTGGCATGGGCCAGATCTTCGGCGTCGTTCTTGAGCATCTGGAAGACAAAGTCGGTCGCTACGGACGGAGCGCTCTCAATCTTTTTCATCAGCAGGGCCTTTGCGCCATCGGTCCACGGCATTTCGGCTCCCTGTTTTTGATCATCGAACTCGCCCAGGGCCTCGACCTTCTGGAGCAGTTCAACATTCACTTCAAGATGCCCGCGTTCCTGCGCGATCTCTTCGGAAATCTGACGGACCATGTCCCGCATGAAGACCGGCACCGTCGCCAGGCGCTCCCGGGCCGCCAGCGTCCACGGAAGACGGCCCTTGGCCATCTGATCGGCCGCCTCCTGCAACCCTTTTTCGCCGCCCAGAGCACCCATGGAATCGTTCTTCCACTGGACCAATTGCTCCGCCGTGATCATCGACAGACCCATCTCCCTGGCCTTCTTTTCGGCGAGTTTCTTGACCATACCGCGCAAAAAAACCGGGGCCTTCTCGACGCTTTTCAGCGCGTCTTCGGTCCACTGAATCTGAATATCCCTCGACATCAAACGGCCTCTAAAATTCCATTTGGAAAGACATTGTAACACCGCGGTTTCCACCCGTCAATCTCACAATCCCTCGCCTCACTTTCCAAATTCAAAGTTTACAACGACCCTGGAGTTCGGTGGTACATCAATGGTCTTTTCTCGAAGTTTCATGAAGGGGTGCCAGGCCGTCACATGGTATCGCCCGGGGGGCAGGTCCTGGATTGAAAAGGTTCCGTCGTCCGCCGTGATCCCGTAATAGGGATTGTCGACGGTGTACGACCAGGTTTGCATAAAAGAATGCTTGCCGCATTGCGTCCAGACGATTCTTTGGCCCTTGGGCACCTTGATTTCTTGCGTCAAGGTCGCGTCGGGAAGCGCCGCGCGATCAAAAATCTTGTCGCCCCGCTTATTGTCCTCAATCGCGTAGGTCTGGATATCGTGGATGACGCCATCCTTGTTTTGAAACGTCATGATATCCCGATCACGAACGACGGACATGAACGGGCTGAATTCACACTCTTTCATGGTGATGTTGGGACCCATGAACCGAAACGGCTTCCCCTGCTTGACATCCTCGACCACCACGACCACATCCCGCAGCCCTCCGTCCTTGGAAACGGCAAAGTCACGAAGCAGCCGGTGGCCCTTTCCGTCCGAGATCCGTTCACAAAGGTCCATGTCGGGATAAACGATCAAGCCGAAAGACCTTGGCTGCGGGGCGGCGCCTTTAAATATGACATTCCCGTGGATTGTCGCACCATCCTTCACGGGTTGTTCCTCATAAGCCCCCACCGGCATATAGCCGAATACAAGAAGCGCGGCCCAGACCGTAATGGCGATGATCTTAACGTTCACCTTCATTATTTTTTTCTCGCAATGCCCCTTTAAAATGCCGGATTCCTGCATCGTGGCGATCCATTCAATAAAATAGATTTTTTTTCACGTAATCAAGATGTTAACTCCGTTGACCGCATCCACATTTGGGCTATATTAATTGTCAGAAGGTGGTCCGCATCGAATAAAAAAGCTTGGGAGGTGCACCATGATAATGTTTATACCGCTCACTCTGCTCGCCGTCCCGGTTTTCATGGTCTGGACGATGGTGGCGTCGCACAGTTCCGGTTAAATGGTTGTTGATCCGGTCCCACGTTTAATATCCACTGAGGGGTTGGAGTATTTTCCAACCCCTTTGCTTTTTCCTATCTGCCCTTCTCACGACCGCTTCTTCCGGAGCCGGAGGGTCAGCGGCGTTCCCGTGAAATCGAACGATTCGCGGAGGAAATTTTCAAGGTACCGGATGTACGGCTCTTTGATCTGTTCCGGTCGGTTCGAAAAAATTACAAAAGTCGGAGGACGAACTTCGGCCTGCGTAATGTAGTTCAGCTTAACCGGGCGTCCCTGCCGCTGCGGGGGTGGGTTGGCAGACACGGCCTGCTCAAAGGCGCGGTTCAAGGCCCCGGTCGAGATGCGACGGGCATAGGCCGTCACGATCGTATCGATCTTCTCAAAGATCTCTTTGACCGGCGTACCCTTTAAGGCCGAGATAAACAGAATCGGCGCGTACGGGATGAACGCCAGGCGCCTTCTCAGCTCCGATGCGATCTTCTCCTTCGCCTTCGGATCATGCCACTTCAGGTCCCACTTGTTCACCAGGATGAGGCAGCCTTTGCGGGCCTTGAGCACACGGCCGATAATCTTGGTGTCCTGCTCCACAATCCCCTCGGTCGCATCCAGAACCACCACGGCCAGTTCACACCGCTCAATTGCGCTCAGCGCACGCGCCAGACTGTACCGCTCCACGCCCCGTTCGATCTTGCCGCGCCGTCGGATCCCGGCGGTATCGACAAAAAGATACGACTTACCATCATACTGCACCCGGCTGTCGATCGAATCCCGCGTCGTTCCGGGCGTCGAGTCCGTCACCAGGCGGTTCTCTCCGAGCAACGCGTTGATCAATGTGGATTTGCCGACATTGGGCCGGCCCAGTACCGCAATCCTGGGAATGTTTTCGCCCTCGGCCGCGGGGGCTTCGACTTCCGAATCCGGCGGCAATAGGGGCAGAATGGCTTCCATCAATTCATCCACGCCAAGACTGTGCTCGGCCGACACCGGATAGAGCGTCCTGACCCCAAGCTTATAGAACTCGGCCGTCAGCGGCGCGGATTTGGACGTGTCGATTTTGTTAACGGCGTAGAAGATCGGCTTCTGGAGACGGCGCAGCAGCGAGACGATCTCCTCGTCTAAAGGCATCACACCCTCGCGTCCGTTAAATAGCGCGATCAGGATGTCGGCCTCGGCAATGGCCTGCTCCGTCTGGGCCTTCACCTGAGACAGGATGCTTTCACCGGATTTGGCTGTCGGATCCAGACCCCCGGTATCGACGAGAATGAACGACCGTCCGCCGTAGGTCGCCTCGGCATAATTTCGGTCGCGTGTGACCCCCGGGATATCCTCCACGATCGCGACCCGGCGTCCCAGTATTCGATTGAACAGCGTGGACTTGCCGACATTCGGCCGTCCGATGATGGCGATAACGGGTCGTTTCACGATTTATTCTTCAATTCCGGCCAGCTTCAGCGTGTAGAGGTGATGGTACAGCCCTCGGCGTTCGAGGAGTTCGGCGTGGGTTCCTTCTTCGACGATCCTTCCCTTATCCATGACAAAGATCCGGTCGGCTTTCTGGATGGTGGTGAGACGGTGGGCGATGACGAAGGTCGTCCGTCCTTTCATCAGCCGGTCGAGTGCGTCTTGAATGGCGGCCTCGGATTCGTTGTCGAGCGAGGAGGTGGCCTCATCCAGAATCAGGAGGCGCGGGGCTTTCAAAATGGCCCGCGCGATCGCAATCCGCTGACGCTGGCCGCCCGACAGGTTGATCCCCTTCTCGCCCACGATCGTGTCGTATCCTTTCGGAAACCCCGAGATGAAGTCATGCGCGTTGGCCGATTTCGCCGCCTCGATGATCTCGTCGTCCGTCGCGGTCAATTTACCGTATCGGATGTTCTCCCGAATAGAACCGCCGAAGAGTATCGTCTCCTGCGGGACCAGTCCGATCTGCCGGTACAGGCTGGCCCGCCGGACCGTCTTGATATCGATGCCGTCGATCTCGATCCGTCCGTCCGTCGGGTCGTAGAACCGATGGAGAAGCTGGATCAGTGTGCTCTTTCCGGCGCCGCTGGGTCCGACAAGGGCCACCATCTCGCCCGGTTGGACCTCAAATGAGATCTCTTTGAGCACCCGAATTTCCGGGGTATACTGAAAGCTCACCTGATGGAAGGCTACACGGCCGTCGATCCGAGGCATTTCGGGCGCATCCGGAATATCGGCGACCTCCGGTTGCGTATCCAAAATTTCGAAGACACGTTGCGTCGCCCCCTGGGCCTCTTTGATCTTCGAGACGAGATGGGCGAAGCTTCCGAATGGTCCGATGAGAATGCCGGCGTAGAGAATGAACGCGATCAGGTCTCCCGGCGTGATCGCCCCGAACATCACCTGCCGTCCTCCGTACCACAGAATGCCCGCGGCCGCCCCGAAGGTCACGATCGTGATCAGCGGGATAAAGACGGCCAGAATCCTCGCCCGCGACAATGCGGTCGCAACCATCTGATTGAGTTGCTGGATATAACGGCCCTCTTCATGAGACTCAGCCACGAACGACTTGACGATCCGGATGCCCGACACGGCCTCCTCAATCACGGTCGTCGTATCGGCGGTCCGGTCTTGAATGGTGGTCGAGAGGCGTTTGAGCTTCCGTCCGAAAAAGGTCCCGATGAAGACGATCACCGGTATGACGGACAGAATCAAAAGGCAGAGCCGCCAATTCAGATAAAACAGGATCGAGATGCCGCCCACGAGGGTGACGAGCTGCTTGGCCATATCGATCGGAACGTTGGTTCCGATGTCCTGGATCACCGCCACGTCGTTGGTGAGACGAGAAATCAATTCGCCGGTCCGCCGCTTGGCGAAGAAACTCACGGAAAGGATCTGGAGGTGTTTGAAGAGTCGGATACGGAAATCGGCCACCACCCTCTGGCCGATATAGGCGACGAGGTAACTGTGGCCCATCGTCAGAAGCCCCTGGACGATGAACAGGCCCACGAGGCTCAACACGGCCGCATTGAGCGCGGCGGCGTCGGGTTTGTGGAGAAAGGCGTTCACCACGTCCCGCACGATCCAGAGCAGGCCGAGGTTCGTGGCGGCCACGGCGGCCATCAACACGGCGGCCAGCGCCATCCGGCGAAGATAAGGTTTTATGTAGGCAAACAGCCGCAGAAGATTTTTCATCGAGTCACTGCGACTATTATCTTATCGGTGGGATGGTTTTGTCAATTGGATAGGGGCTTGGGTCGCCCGGAGGAATCTATTTCGTGGAGGTGGACCGGGCCTTCTTCAATCCCCAGGGCGACTCGGATAACCAGCGGGTCAATTCCTCGGCTGGAATCGGTCGGCTCAGGTAATACCCCTGGGCCGCGTCGCAGCCCATCTCCACCAACCGGTCCAGAACCTCCGGGCTCTCCACCCCTTCGGCCACAACTTTCAGACCAAGATTGTGCGCCAGATCGATGGTCGACCGGACGATCACCGCATCGTCCGCATTCGCGGCCATTCCCAGGACAAACGATTTGTCCACCTTGACGGCATCGATGGGGAGTTTTTTCAGATAGCCCAAGGAAGAGTAACCGGCCCCGAAGTCGTCGATTGAAAAACGGATATTCTTTGACCTCAGCCGGGTGAGGATTTCCATGGCACGCGACGGATCAGCCATGATCGCGCTTTCGGTGATTTCCAATTCCAATTTGCGGGGTTCCACGTCGGTGGTTCGAAACAATTCAGCAAATTGATCCGGCATTTGGAGATCCTGAAGGTTTCGGGCCGAAAGGTTGACCGCGACCGTAAGATCGATCCCGCTCTGATGCCACACGCGCCATTGGCGAAGCGCATCGCTTAAAACCCATAACGTGAGTTGTTTGATGAAGCCGGTATGTTCCGCGAGGGTGATGAACTCATCCGGCGGAATCAGCCCGTGTTGAGGATGCTTCCAACGAATCAGCGCCTCGACGCCAATGGTCCGTCGGGTCTTGAGATCGACCTTGGGCTGGTAATAGAGGAGGAATTCCTGACGCTCAATGGCATGGCGCAACTCACCCATCAACGCCAATCGGCGCGGGCTGTGCCGGTCGTGTTCCGAGATATAGACGGCGTAACCGCCGGCGGATTGCTTGGCCGAGTACATTGCGACATCCGCGCGCCGCATCAGCATATCGACATCCTCGCCGTGCTCCGGAAACAGCGCGATGCCGATGCTGGCCCCGATCTCGAGAAAGAATCCTTCCACAACGAACGGCCGATCCAGCGTCTCCAGAATCTTTTGGGCGGTCACGGTCGCTCCGCCGATGTCCGCCGCCGGCAGGAGCACGGCGAACTCGTCCCCTCCCAGCCGCGCGATTGTGTCGGATTCCCGCAGGACGCTCAATACACGCGGCCCCACTTGCTTCAGCAAGAGGTCGCCGTGATGATGTCCCAAGGCGTCATTGACGTCCTTGAAACGGTCCAGGTCCATGACCAACAGGGCCAGCGGCTTGCTTTCACGTCCGGCCGCATGGATCGCCTGACGGAGGCGATCCAGGACCAAGGTGCGGTTGGGCAGGTCGGTCAATGTATCGTGCAAAGCCTGGTATTCAAGCGCAGCCGCCTGGATCTTGCGCTCGGTGATGTCGCGAACGATGGCCAGCACTTCATTCTCCCCGCTCACGACAATCCGGGCCTCGTAATCGCTCCGATTTCCTTTTTCCAGGAGCGGATATTCAAAGATCTGGGTCTCGCCGGTTCCGAGCGCCTGATGCACATAATGCATGATCGGCTCGGCGACCTCGGGCGGCAACACGTCTCGCACGCACTTCGCTAAAAATTCCCGGGGGGGGACGAACGGCTCCATGCCCTTGGCCGGGATGAAATCCAGATAGACCCCCTCCCGGTTGATTCGAAACATCATATCCGGCATCGCGTTCAACAGGGCGCGGTTCTTCGCTTCGCTTTTTTTCAGTTCCTCCTCGGCCTGTCTGCGTTCGGATATATCGGTGATAAAGCCCTCCAGCGCCAGGAGGTCTCCGTCGGAAGAAAAGATTCCCATGCCCTGCTCCGAAACCCACTTTTCTTTTTTATTCGCGGTGATAATGCGGTAGACCAGTTGAAAAGGCTGCCTCTCCCGCACGGCGGCCTGCACGTCATCCCAGACGGGTCCCTGATCGTCCGGATGAATCAGGTCCCGTCCATAGGACACCTTCCGGCCGGTCAGATCGGAGGGTTGATAGCCCGTCAGTTCGAGACACCCTTCGCTGGCAAATTCCACCGTCCAGTCTTTATCGTTGCGGCAACGGTAAACCATACCGGGAAGATTGCTCAACAGGGTTGAAAGGGCGCGTTGGCTTTCGTGCAGCGCCGCCTCGGCCCGTTTGCGCTCGGTGATGTCGGTTATGGTGCCGATATATCCGACCACCTGGCCGCTCTCGGTTCGCTTGGCAAGAGCCTGACCCAGCACCCAGGTTACGGCCCCGTCCGGCCGGAGGAATCGGTATTCCATGCTGAATCGTGTTTGCTCCGGGGCGGTTCGGTACCACTCGCCGGTGACCAAGGCCCGATCCTCCGGATGAATCGCCTCCCCCCAGCCTCCGCCGCGGGCCTGCGCGGCCGTCAGACCGGCGATTTCGCACCAGCGGTTGTTGACGTAAAGGCAGTCGCCCTGGGCGTCCGTTTCGAATATTCCGACCGGCAAGACTTCGGCCAGCGTCTGATATCGCTGCTCGCTTTCCCGCAGCGCAAGCTCCGCCCGCTTTCGATCGGTGATATCGCGGGCCACGCCGAAAAACCCGATCACCTTTCCGGTGTCACCGACCTGGGGCACGACTTTGTCTTCCAGCCATCGGTATTCCCCCGTGTCTTTGTGCCGGAGGCGGTATTCCCGGACTCCGGCCGACCCTTCCTCCAGGATTTTACGCGTCGATTCCGTCACGGTCGGAACATCTTCGGGGTGGAGGATTCGGAACCAGAGCCCCTCATCTTCGATGAACTCTTCCGGCCGATATCCTACGATGTCCTCGGTCCGGGGGCTCATAAATTGGACCGTGCTCATCAAGGGATCATCCTTGACGACGACCGAGTAAATAATTTCATCGATATTGGTCAGGATCTTCCGAAGCTCTTCCTCGCTCCGCTGAAGCTGGTTTTCCGCCCGGGCGCGATCGGTGATATCCTGGGCGGTACCGTACATTCGGATGGGATGACCCGCCGAATCGAATTCCACCATGCCCCGCGAATGATGGATACGAACCGTCCCGTCCCGCCAGACGATCCGTCGATCCTGGTGAAAAGGTTGGTGGTCCTTCATCATCTTTTGAACCGCGTCATTGACTTTGTCGCGATCCTCCGGATGGATAAAACTTAAGAAGGTTTCATAGGTAATGGGCATCACTTGCGGTTTCAATCCGAACATGCGATAGAGTTCATCCGACCAGGTGACGACATTGGTTGAAATATCCCAGTTCCAGCTCCCGAAATGGGCGACCTGCTGGGCCTCGGCCAAATTCCGCTCGCTTTTCCTGAGAGCCTCCTCCGTCCTTCTTCGTTCGGTCGTTTCGTGCACGGTCCCAATCACGCCGATGATCTCACCCTGGGCGTTGCGGAACGGACCGTATCTTGCCGAAGTCCATCCCGTCACGCCCGTTCCTTTGATGAAGATGGGAATATCCATGTACGCAAAGGTCTCGCCGTTCAAGGCCTTTTCGACACAGGCCTCGATTCCTTCCACGGCTTTTTTTTCCATCCGAAGCTTGCCGTTATGTTCCAGGTAAAGGGACGGCAGATCCCTCGGACGTTTCCCCAAGACCACCTCCGCTCGCAAACCGGTCAGTTCCTCCATATAGGGGTTCCAGACAAGGTATCGGAGCTGGCGGTCGTACAGGATGATGCCTTCCCGGACATTGGCTATAATTTGCTGGTCGAACTGATTGGATTCCCGGAGGAGCTTGTCCGTCACGTTTCCGGATGATTTGACCCTCTTTTTCCGCACCCGGGAAGAATCGGACGACTTGTTGGTTTTCTTGGGCATGAAATTGGGCTCGCCTTGTGCAGCCAGGTCTTAGGCGCCTGAATGGCCGAGTCCGTCATGACGACGCAGGGGATGGCCAAGCCGCCCTGACAACGATTTGAGTATATCTCTAGATTCATGACATGTCAAACGAATCCCTTCCCTGCCATGGTCTGTATCCGGCCAGGAAACTTAACGAAACGATCATTGACATGGATCGAGGCTTATTCTATAGTGACGGCTGGCTAATAACCTAAATGGTCAGGCTGAAAACGACGAACGGGGGCACGGAAATCCAACACCATTACTTATTTTATTACTTACTTATTACCGCTGACCACGCCAGCCATCACAAGCACGACGACCGAAACGATGAGAAGCAACCAAAGAGGAAGATAAGACATAGTCGCACCCCCTTAAGTGATTTTCCTGTTATTATCATGAGCTTTCGACCCCTAAGAAGTCAAGACCTTTCTAGTGGGGCGGCTTGACTGCGCGTTAGAATCGGGGAGAAAATGGCTCATGCTCGAACTGACATTGGTCTTCGTGGTGGTGACGGTCATCCTGGCCGTCCGATGGGTGATGAACATCAGCCTTGCGGCCTCCAGCTTAACGGAACTGGGCCTCATCATTCTGACGGTCGGAATCCTCGAAGGGATACCCACCGGCCTATATTATCACGTCATCCTATTCCGGCTGCTCCATCCGAGGGGCCGACTTCCGCCGGGATGGTGGATTTCCCCCGTCCAGTATCACATTCATCTGAGCGATGAGGAGGGCCGGCGGGTACGGCGGTGGTTTTTTCTGGGCGGTCTGGGCTTTCTCCTCTGCATTGCAGGAGGGATATTGGCTCTGTCCGGAATGGTGTTCGGAGATTCGATTGATGGCCATCACAATTAGGGAAGGTCAGGATCTCGATATTCAGCAGCTTCAGGCCCTGTATCACCATGCCTTGTGGGCAAAGGGCCGTAATCTCGACGGCATCAAGCGGATGCTGGAGAACACGGATTATGTATTTTCGGCCTGGGACGGCCCGCGGTTGATCGGATTCGCACGTGTCCTGACCGATCGTATCTATCGCGCGACGTTATGGGACGTGGTCGTCCATCCCGACTATCAGGGTCAGGGAGTGGGAGAGGCCCTGATCAAAACGATCCTTTCTCACCCCGTTCTATCCAAGGTTGACAAATTCTGGTTGAATACTCGGGACAAGCAGGCATTCTACGAGCGGTTCGGTTTTGTCCGAAGCGATCAGGGAATGGTAAGGGACCGTGCCACAACGGGAGACTGCTGTGATTAATTTAGAGCGGATGATCGATACCTTTATTGCGTTGGTCCGAATCGACAGCCTATCCCGCGAAGAAGGGAAGATCGCGAAACGGTTGGTTCGCAAGCTGAAGTCTCTGAAGGGCGAGGTTTACACGGACGACGCCGGGGCCAAGGTCGGCGGAGATAGCGGAAACATCATCGCCCGTTTTCCGGGCAGCCGGCCGGGCGAACCGATTCTCCTTTCGGCTCACATGGACACCGTCGTTCCGGGACGCGGAATCAAGCCGATTCGCGAGCCGGACCGGATCCGGACCGACGGTACGACCATCCTGGGCGCGGACGATAAATCCGGAATCGCGGTCATCTTGGAAGTCCTCTCGGTCTTAAACGAACGGAAGATCCCTCACCCGCCGGTCGAAGTGGTTTTTACGATCTGCGAAGAGGCCGGCCTGGTCGGCGCCAAGCACTTGGATGTCCGATCGCTGCGGTCACGCCATGGGCTGGTCCTGGACAGTTGTCCGGCCGACTCGCTTTTTACTCGGGGTCCGGCGGCGGATAAACTCGAATTCACGGTTCACGGGTTGGCCGCGCATGCCGGCGTCTGTCCGGAAGAAGGGCTCAACGCAATCCAGATCGCATCCGAGGCCATCGCCCGGATGCGGCTGGGCCGGATCGATGCCGATACGACCGCGAACCTCGGCCTGATCGAGGGCGGAAATGCGGTCAACATCGTTCCGGATCGTGTCATCGTCCGGGGCGAAGCCCGAAGCCACGATGAATCCAAGCTCGCGGCTCAGTCCTCTCACATGACGGAATGTTTTCGGGACGCGGTCCGGACGTATCGGGTTGTGAAGGATGGACGGGAAGTTCATGCCCGAGTGGAGGAGAAAATCGAGCGGGATTATCCGCGCATGACCCTCGGGGAGGATGCGCCGATCGTCAAACGGGTCCTGTCCGCTGCTACGAAGCTGAACGTTCCGATCGCCTGCCGGAAAACCGGCGGGGGATGTGACGCCAATGTTTTCAACGGACACGGGCTGAACGT
>Ga0187774_10000595_pt1 | contig 12456 bp, 14 predicted proteins | sample 0216_BV02_MP05_2_FD_133152 | JGI IMG/M metagenome (GOLD analysis project Ga0187774, IMG submission 133152) | Tropical peat soil microbial communities from peatlands in Department of Meta, Colombia - 0216_BV02_MP05_20_MG | ecosystem: Environmental > Terrestrial > Soil > Wetlands > Peat | place... | reverse complement strand
CCAACGTGCAAAGGACCGTTCATGTACGGATAGGGAAAAGTCACCATGATCTTCTTTCTTTTCGGGTCAGGGTCAGCCTCAAAAATGCGAGCGTTTTCCCATTTGGTTTGCCATTTCTGCTCAATTTGCTTGGTTTGGCTCATGGAACTTGTTGGTTGTTATCAGCTATTAAGAGTTTTCCTTACGTAGCAGTTCAATTCAAGCCTTAGACAGAAAAAATGTTTTAAGAAAATCGCCGGAAAAACGTTAAGAGGAAAAAAGTCTTATTTACTTGATTTCAACATACAGGAGAGCGATGTAGAATGCAAGATAGCACAGAAACCAAAATTAAGCAAGACATTCTTGTCGAAATCAAAAATCTAGAGCAAAGTTACAGCATAATCAAGAGTTTTCTTGCTGGAAAAGACTACGACAACATAACTATCGGTCAGACAATTCAATCCTTCAAAGACAGCATAAGTCGAGCCAGCGCGTTCGTCCTTGCTCTGTATAGTCTCAAAGGCAAACGTGTTAACATTCCATGGGAATCCCTCTTCACAAGCCTAGATTATGCCTTGGCAACAATTTCAGTTTCCTCATCACCGAAGCAGAACGTAGCGGTTAAAACAATCCTTTCCATGTCCCAGGAGCAAATTGAACAAGTTCTAGCTTATTTTTCAGCGCTGGAGGAATCGCTAAAGTAATTTTTTTTTAAAAAAGCTTTCAGGAAAAAATGATTAGGACTCAGGTAGCTTGCCCTAAACTTCCAAACAAACGCATTTTGCTCTCCTCATTTGATGTTGTTGAACTCTTCCATCAAATCATTAAGTTGAGCAAATAATTCAAGAAAACGGTAGCCTTTTGTGGTCGTAATATACTTATTTGTTTTTTTCTCAAGCAGACCCTGAGAAGTTAAAGAATTAATTTGGCCTTTAAGCTGTGAATAATTTAGGTTAGCATTATACATGATGCTGGTCTTGGTTTTTTGTTTTTCACAGAAAAGCAAGATTTCAGCGATAATATCCAGTTTGCCTCTTCTAGAACCAGTTGCAACATTCCATTCCCTCTCATGTTTTAGCCTAGCGAACAGGAGTTCCTGAGAATTCAATTTTGCGGTTCCAAGTAAACTGCTTGTCAAGTTACTGTCCCCATGATTAATTTCATTTAAAGCTTCTTTAGCTCTTAAACGAATGTGATTGTACTTTAACAATAACAAAACAGTCCAATTGACGATTGCTTCTAAACGCTTTAAATAACAAGAACTTACTCAATACCTCCAGAAGCGAGAAACCTATGTACCAGCGATTACTTCTTTATTCTGATGGCGGTGCAAGAGGAAATCCTGGTCCAGCAGCTATAGCTTACTTGGCGTTAACAGAAAAAAGCGAAATAGTGAAAGCCGATTCTCGCTTCATAGGGATACACACCAATAACCAGGCGGAGTATAATGCGTTAATAGCAGCAATGCAGTTTGCCATAGCCTTAAAGGCAGAAGAAATCGTTTGTCACCTCGACAGCGAATTAGTCGTAAAACAGCTCAACAGGGAATACAGTGTAAAGAATTTTGAGTTACAAAAGTTGTGGGACAGAGCACAAGAATTGAAGAGCTACTTTAAAAAAATAAGCTTTTTAAATGTTCCAAGAAACAACTTACTGATTCAAAGGGCGGATGCACTCGTGAACAAAACATTGGACGACGCAGCCAGAAAACGCTTGTAACCAAAGAATTATAACAAACCATCCGCAACATTGAAAACAATAATGGTGAAGAAATATTGTTTGTCCACACATCAATCCGCACAAGCAACATCGAACGATCCATTGATTTCTACACAAGACTATTAGGTTTAAAACTTTTAGGCCGCCGTGAAATCAAGCAAAACAACGCCGAAATTGCTTTCATGCAAGACGCAGAAGGCAAAGGTTGCACGCTTGAACTTACCTTTTACCGCAACCAAAACAATTTTAGTCAACCTAAATACGAAGAGCGATTGTTTGATCATCTAGGGTTTGAGGTCAAAAACATGAATGATACCCTGACTACTCTGCGAAAAGAAAACATAACAATTACTGATGAACCATTTGAGCTTGCAACCGGCACAACCATAGCTTTTGTAGAAGACCCAGACGGAACGCTTATCGAGCTAATTGAGAGAAAATAAAAACCTTTTACTCGTAGAACCTAGGTCTGACTCTTTTGCTATATTCTTCTATTGCTTTGGTTCTTTCTTCTTCCTCTTTGTCTTTAGCCTCAGCTTCTCTTTCTGCTGGTTGCGCAACTGATTTGTCAAATCTTCATCAACGCTCTTGAATGATCCTTCAAGTGCTGTTATGTAATTTTTGAAATCGCCAATTGTGCTTTCAGCTTGTCTGTGGGAGGAATGTACCTGTTCAGAAACAAGAATTATCAAATCCAACATACTTCTAGTGTCTCTTATCTGCTTCCGGTGCATGGTCGTAGTACCGCTGAAAGACGCCCAACAAATCCATAAACATGTCATCTACTTCTCTGCTCTCACGTTTAAACACATTTTCAGATGTAAGCGATTTGGTTTTTAGATAAAGCAAGAGATTCTTAAGAACTGCTGAGTCGCTACCTGACAAAATTAAGACCCAATTCGAGTATGTTCCTGATTGAATTATATTTTTTTGATTTCAGCTTTATTTATCGATTGGTTCTCCATTCTTATTTATCAGTCTCCCAGTCAAAAGCTGCCTAATAGTATTGATTGTTAAATATTCATAACAAAAATGGATAAAACTATTTTTTCTAACCGTTGAATTAATACGGATGTTTAAGAGGATGTTTACAGAATAATAGAGTAGAATAGCAGAAGCTTTTGAGTAGCTTAATCGTCTGGAAATTTTCAGTCTAGATCTGAAATTTCTATTGCTGTTTTCCTTACGGTTAATGCTTTTGAAAGGAGAAGTAGGTGAATTAAGACATCCCTTTAGTTGGACGCAAGTCAATTGCCTTCATGGTTTTAGGTTTGGTAGCTTTCATCTTATACCTCTGGTTCTTTGTAGGATTTGGTGGTCTTTTTGAACTCCTAAGCAAACTCAATCTCTACCAATACTCCTTATTCATCTCATTAGCGGTAGTCTCTCTTTTTTTGGCTGTGATTTTTGATTCTTTAATATGGCATAGCTTACTAAGCTCGTTATCGGTCAGAATTAAACTCAGAAAGATTGTACTCTACAACTGGATCGGCAACTTTGTTGAACTAATTGTTCCCAGCGCCACAATCGGCGGGGAAGTAGCAAGAATAGTTTTAGCGCAAAAAGAAACAAAAGACACTGGAATAGCAGCCGGAACAGTAATTGGTTCACGTCTAATCAGCGCATTAGTTTATTCAGGCGGCTTACTTGTGGGGTTTACGCTGCTATTGCTGACGCGTCAATTACCAATTTACATACTTACACCTGTAATTTTAGTAACAGCTGGGACAGCTACTGTAATAGCAATTGTTCTTATTGTGGCATTTAATGAAAGCAAGGTTGAGAAAGTCGTTAACCTTTTTCTATGGTTAGCTAGACGAATAATCAGAAGCCCTGCGAAATTAGAGGGCTTTCGACTAAAAATCCATAAAACCCTAATGTCATTTAGTCAAGTATTTAAAACATTTAAAGAAAAACCTCGCTACCTGGTTAAACCCGTTATATACGCTATAATCGCTTGGATCTTTAACCTTGTTGTCTTTCTGATGATTTTTTATTCGCTTAATTATACGCGAATATCGTTGACTGATCTTGCCACGGTCTATTGTATCGTTTCAACTGTAGAAACTGTAACAGCTGGCTTTCCAGTAGGTGCCGTAGAAGTTACAATGACAAGTCTATTTTCCTTATACGGTGTTCCAATAGTTATTGCGGGTGCCGCTACCACATTAGCACGACTAGTCACTTTCTGGTCACAAATACTTGTTGGTTATCCGCTGGTCGAGTGGATGGGCGCTAAATCACTAATCAAGAGCAACATTACAATGGGATTTGTAATGAAAGCCCCGATTCTCAAAGAGAATTAAAGCCTCAACTTCAATGGTAAGGGTAAGATTGAAACTTCAGAGTTTGTTTGAATTTGCTAAGACTTGTATCTTCTTTTAGTATGCACTTTATTTTTTTGGGGCTATTTGGTATAATGTCAAAGAAGTTGTCTTCAAATGTTCCAGCTAAATCGCCCATATCCAAGTAGACAGCTTTGGCGTAAACGCTTGATTTAAGAGAAATCTGAAAACTCTTATTCCCGAGCTTCTTGGCATCAACTCTCACTTTGACCTCAGGTAGCTGCAAATCTTTCGGTTCTCGAGCGGTCTTTGAGTCTTCGTATAAAATAACCCCATTCTCTTTCAAGTCTACAGTTAATGCGGTGTCATCTGCGATTGGAAGCTTGTTTAATGGATTCTCCAGGACTAAGAGCGAGCTGTAGGCTGGCGCGAATACTTCTTTATTCTCAGCATACTGGCTCCCGCCATTGAACCTTATAATTTTGAAGTTGAAAGTAAGCTCTAAATCCTTACTTGTTTCATTGACAACATAGGCATAAACTTTGCCTTGTTTAATAATTAAGGGAGCAATAACAGGTTGAAAAACACGCTTGATTTGGTAATATGCTGGTTTGGGGTTTAACCCGTAATCAATAATACTCCAACTTATCACCGGCCAGCAATCGTTAAGTTGCCAAATTAGGCATCCGCTGGTTTTGAACATGCGACTTCTCCAATGCATTATGGCAGTCTTCAATGCTTCAGCTTGGTCTAGTTGACTATAAAGCACAAAAAGGTTCAAGTCGCTCGGAACAGGAAAATGGATTGCTAGCAACCGTTTAAGAAGGTCTAGGCCGCCTGTTTGTTTCTCGTGAGCTTGGAATGCTTCAGATTTCAAGTTCAAATCCTTCTCATCCAAATATGTTTTTAAAAGCCTCATTGTAGGCGGTGCTTGCCATCCAAATTCTGTTAGGAAGCGCCCGTTATCTTCTAGATATTCTGTGTAATCAATGCCTTGGCTCCAGACCTCCCAATTGTGACGGTGGCCTTCATATTTACCGCTGAAATCGTCTCCGCCGAAGGGATCGCTGAGGCGGTAGGGTCTTGTAGAATCAAAGCGTTGACATACCTCAGGAAGGATTGTTTCATAAATTGGCAAACCAAGCAGCCTTTCTGATTGGTCTCTATCTTTCCAAACGATTTTTTGTAACCATTGATTCTCATTATTGCCGCACCACAACACTATACATGGGTGTCCTCTTAACCTCAATACCACCTCTTCGGCTTCTCTTTTTACTTCGCTTAAAAACCAATCTTCCTCCGGATACCCTGCACAGGCAAACATAAAATCCTGCCATACCAAAATTCCTAAACTGTCACATAAATCATAAAACTCGTCTTTTTCGTAAATGCCACCACCCCAAACCCTAAGCATATTAAAATTAGCATGAGCTGAAATGTTTAGAAGTTGATTGTATTTTTGGGCTGTGACTCTTGGCAAAAAAGAGTCTGCGGGCACCCAGTTAGCTCCTTTGCAAAAAATCTTTACGCCGTTTATCACGAAAATGAATGAGGTCCCTTCTTCATCATGCTCCTGTAATAATTGGATGCTTCTAATTCCAACTTCAGCCAAAGCTTTGTCTACAAACTTGTTTCCTGAGAAAACCTCAACTTTTGCCTTGTACAGTTTTGGTTCACCATAGCCTCGTGGCCACCAGAGTTCAGGTTTAGAAACTTCAACGATGCAATCCGCGTAACTTCTTCCTTTTCTAGCCTGAATGTTGAGTTCATGCTCAAACTTTTGACCGAAACCTTCAAGCACAAATTTCGTTTTTAACGTTGAATTTTTGGATGTGTAAATTTCAGCTATAAGTTTTACTTTTGCTTTTTTGTCCGAAACCTCAATAGGTAAAGCCGTAAAATAGCCTAAAAATGCGTTATCGTATGCAACTATTTTGATGTCTCGCCAAATTCCCGCTGTCGGCAGAATTGGTCCCCAATCCCATCCAAACGAGTACTGTGCCTTGCGGACGTACGGTCTGGCGGAACAGTAGTCTTTGCATAAACAAGCATACTTGTGCCTATACTTCTCTTCAAGCTTGTAAGCAACCTTTTGGACTGGCTTAAACTTTATTGCAATTAGGTTTTTCCCTGCTTTAACCGCCTTCTTAATGCTGAACCGCCATGGCGTAAACATGTTGTGTGCTTCGCCAACGGCAACGTCATTCACCCAAACCGTTGCAAAAGTATCCAAGCCTTCAAAAACCAGTTCAATAGCCTGCTTGTCTAAAACTTCAGGCGCTAAGTCAAATTCTTTGCGGTACCACCACTCATTGTCAGCTACCCATTGAACTTCTTTCTCGTTCAAATCATAGAAGGGATCAGGAATAATATTGTTGGCCATCAAGTCAGTGTGAATAGTCCCAGGAACCAGCCCGACAAGCCAGTCACGATCGTCATATTCGATTTTGTGCACTCTCGATTGTTCCTCATTGTCTTCAGCAAAGCCCTTGAATTTCCAAGAACCGCTCAAAGAAAACTCTAAATTAACCAATAATTCTACCCTTAGAAAATAAATAATTCAAAACTAATAATATTAACCACGAGCGCCAAGCTGCAAGAATCTAAAGCAAATAAATAATAAAACACTTCAATGAAGCAAACAAAATCCTAAAGTTAGCCTTAATTTTACCGCCAATTCGAGGGTTTCTACGTCTAGTCGACGGCTCACACATTATCTCACCAATGCCCAAACCATTCTTTTTAGCAGCAACTAAAAGTTCACCGCCAAAAGTCTCTCCGCCTCTTAGCTTGAAGTTGGCAATTGCATGTTTTTTGTAAGCCCTAAAATTTGAGAAAAAATCTGAGACTCCAAACATTTTACCCAGGGTTTTAGCGGTCCATTTTTCTGAAGTTCGTGGAAGGCGTGTCCTTGACGCAACTACTACGTCGAACTCATTGAGCTTACCAACGAGATCAGGAATCAAACATGGGTCATTTTCTAGGTCTGCGTCAATAGTCACTATGATTGGGAACTTGGCAATTTGCATTCCAAAAATTAAACCTTCAGTTTGTCCTTCTCGAATCTTGGAAACAGCAACATCCGCAAATTGTCTTGCTATGTCAAGTGTTCTATCTGTGGAGCTGTCGTCAACAACTATAATTTCGTGTGGCGTTCCTTCAAGCGCTGATCTTACTCTGAGAATTAGTTCTCTGATGTTCTCTGCTTCGTTCCAAGTGGTTGTTACTACTGATACGCCCTGAACTTTCATAATTCCAAGGCTCAGAATACCTACTTAGAGGTTAGAGACTATAAGTTAATGTTTCTTTTCTTGAATAGGTATTGGATTTTTCATTAGTATTACAGGCGCGAAGGACACATAAACTTTTAAATAATTGGAAGAACTGATGTGTTAACGAATTCACAAAATTAGGTATACTAATAGAGGAAGAAAAAATGAGCAAAAGCGAAAAACCCCACTTGAACATTATTATTATGGGGCACGTGGATCATGGAAAATCTACAACCACAGGGCACCTACTTTACTTAGCAGGCGCAATCGATGAGCGAACAATCAAAGCCTTTGAAGAAGAAGCCGAAAAAATGGGCAAAGGCACATTCAAATACGCTTGGGTACTGGACAACCTCAAAGAAGAACGCGAACGAGGTGTCACTATTGACCTTCGATTCCTGCAATTCCAAACTAAGAAATTCAACTATACAGTTATCGATGCACCAGGGCACAGAGATTTCGTCAAGAACATGATTACCGGTGCAAGCCAAGCCGATGCCGCAATACTATTCTGCTCAGCCAAAAAAGGTGAATTTGAAGCAGGCATCGGTCCAGGAGGCCAAACACGCGAGCATGCGTTCCTAGCATTCACTTTAGGTATTCGCCAGCTAATTGTTGCGGTTAACAAAATGGACGACATATCCGTTAACTGGAGCAAAGAAAGATACGAAGAAATTAAGAACGAAGTCTCAAGAATGCTCCGAATGGTAGGTTTCAAAATTGAAAAAATCAACTTTATCCCAGTCTCAGGCTGGACAGGCGACAACTTGATAAAGAAATCGGACAAGATGCCGTGGTATACTGGTCCAACCTTGATGGATTCTCTAGACCTGCTCGAGGTTCCTTCTAAACCAACTAACAAACCCTTACGTATTCCAATTCAAGACGTGTACAGCATCACGGGAATCGGTACAGTACCAGTTGGCAGAGTTGAAACAGGCGTTCTCAAAGCGGGGCAAAACATAATTTTCATGCCAAGCAACAAAACAGGTGAAGTCAAATCACTCGAGATGCACCACACCACAATTCCAGTTGCTGAGCCAGGCGACAACATCGGCATGAACGTTAGAGGCATAGCAAAGACCGACATTCACAGGGGAGACGTAGCAGGCCCAGTTGACAATCCACCAACTGTAGCTAAAGAATTCATCGGGCAAGTAATCATCATTTACCACCCAACAGCCATCGCAGCAGGATACACACCGGTCCTTCACTACCACACAGGACAAATCGCATGCAGATTTACCGAACTCATAAAGAAAATCGACCCTCGAACTGGACAAGTAACCGAAGAGAAACCAAGTTTCCTAAAAACCGGTGACGCAGCTTGGATAAAAATGGAACCATTGCACCCAATAGCAATCGAAGCTTATACAGACTTTCCAGAACTCGGACGCTTCGCAATCAGAGACATGGGTACCACAGTAGCTGCAGGTGTTATCAAAGAAGTAACGAAAAAGGGACCATAAACCCTTCCACTTTATTTTAGTTAAAATTTATACTTAGTTTTATCTCCAATTCATTGTGTCAATTATTTTGAAGAAATTATCATTGTTGCTGTAATGATACAGTCACAAGTGCGTATATCCAATGTTGTCTAAGATGCTTAACTGTGGGTGATCCTTATTGAATTACCACAATGGGAATTCATCATATATTATCAATAAAGATTTTGAAAGGGCTAAAAAAGAAAACTTGACCAAGAACCTTGAGCAAGTGTCTTTAAAAGATGTGCCACTTGAAGAAAGACGCAAAGAGGCAAAGAAACCGTTATTCCTAACGAGATACGAGTAAAATCATCTGAAGAGTAGATTAAGTTCGACTTATTTTTTCGTTTGGCTCTTTCTTAGATTTAAATGGTTTTTCTTAATTTTGGGTTTTCGTTCTCTTGAGCGACCTGCTATTCTGATATCCCTGATTTTGGCGGATCTTCTGGTAAATTGATTTTTATAGCGCTTGCTTCAAAATTAAAGTGTGGTCGAAGATGTTTAGGAAAAACAAAGATATGGAAATCGATAATTTCTTTACGATCCCGCCCGGAAGGCGTGAACTTGAGGTTTTCTATTTGGGCACGTCAGGCTTTCTTATAAGGACAACAAACCAAACAGTCCTAATTGACCCTGGAAATATGCTCAGAAGTGATGAAACAAAAGCCCTAAGAAAAATTAATCTACTTTTGTTCACGCATGATCACCTTGACCATTTTAGTTTGGGCAGAACTCAATCAATTTTCAAGGAAACAGCTGCTCCAATTCTAGCGGAACCTAAGGTAATCGATAAGTTGAAGGCGAAAATACCAGCAGACAAACTTACAAACGCAGAATCTGGGAAAACCTATAGCTACGGCGATATTTCAGTGACAGCAATCCAAGGGATCCATAGGGGCTCAATAATTCTATTCCAAGTAAGAATGGATAATCTCGTGTTTTTCCATGGCGGAGATTCAGGATACGTGACGCTAAAAGATTATCCTTCTGACATTGCTTTCCTTCCAACAGGAAGAATGTCACCCACGGCTTCGCCTGAAAATGCCTACAAGATGGCGGTTGACCTTAAACCAGAAAAGATTATAGCAATGCACGGATCAGAAAAACAGAAACAACAGCTAGCAGATAGAATCAAAGAAAGCATGCCACAAACCGCCGTGCTAATAGTTAAGCCCTTTACATCTCAAATTTTAACCCTAAAGTAGGGTCAGAAAATTTATTACTTAAGCGCAAAATTATTGGAAAACGAAAGCAAGATTAATCGCTTTCGCATAACGGCAAGTCCAGAGTTGGTTGTATGTCTGGCACTGAAACGTTGGTTCCTTACTTAAATGATAAAAAAAAGAGCGGTGAAGAACCCAGCATAATAGTGGATAGCCGAGAAGCGAGTAGCGCTGAGAAGATAGTTAAAGGCTTGGTTGAGCGAGGAGTAAACGTAAGAACTGAGTTACTGGAGAAAGGCGACTACATTCTTTCTGACCAATGCGCAGTGGAACGCAAAACCGTCCATGATTTTGTTTACACGCTCACCAGGCGGTACCTTTTCGAGCAACTTTTCACCCTTAAAGATGCTTACCCAAAATCGCTTATTGTTCTTGAAGGTTATCTACCGATAATCTACAAGTTCAGCCACATTCAACCAAGCGCAATCTGGGGGGCCATGTTCAATTTAGCCAAAAACGGCGTAGCTTTAATCAACACCGCATCATACAAAGAAACCATTGATTTCCTCTACGTAGCAGCTAGACAAGAACAAATTGTCGAAAAAAGAAGTCCAGTTGTGCATGCCTTCAAGAAATGTGAAACTATCTCTGATGCACAAGTGTATTTTGTAGCCAGTTTGCCCAATATTGGACGCGAAAAAGCGACAGCAATACTGGATTCGTATCAAACCCCCATGAACGCCTTAATTAATGTCGATGATTGGTCGAAGGCTGTTCATGGCCTTGGTCCAGTAATAACTAACAAAGTAAAAGAGGTTTTAACCACACCGCACAAACAGACCTGTCCCTGAATAGCGCCAAATTTCTTTAACCGCTAAGGTTTAAAGGCTTAGAAAATAATATTTTATGAATCTGCAAAAAAATACTGGAAAGACAAATGCGAAGGGGCTGTCGGCTAGTTTGGTCTAGGCTTGTAGCCTCGGGCGCTATAGACCCCGGTTCAAATCCGGGCAGCCCCATCATTTATTTGTTTTGGAATAAGCCATGTTAAGCTTGCTAGAACACGCCCAATAATTTGGCGACCGCAATAGCTATAGGAATTATAGCGACGATAACTATCATTCCTTTCGATTTTAAGAATGACTTCGATTCCGTTTCGTTTTCTTGGAATTCATATTCTTTAATTTCCTTGGTTCTCGAATTTATCTGAACTTTAGCACTTAGTTTTCGAAACGTCATTTCTACTATGTACAACTCCCCATCGAGAGATACTTTCATCGGCAACCAGCTTCCTTTGTAACCTAGCCGTTTCAGAAAGTCAACCGTTAAAGCAGTCGCAGATTCCGCATCAAAGCTGACAGTCGCAGATTCCGCATCAAAGCTGGGCAATTCTACCGTGGGGGTTGACATGAATCTTCGCTCTGAAATTAGAGTTATTATCGGCTTTAGGGTTTATGAAGTCAAAAACTATATTCTCAATAAATAGCTGTAATTTCGGGTAATGCGCAACTTGAGGAAAAGGGATAAACTGTTTGCTACGGTTGACTTGGAGATTGAGGTATTGTTCCATTGAATAAGTTGTCAGTATTATTCAGTAAGTTATTTTCTATACTCTTCAGTCGATCAAGTTGTGAAATGTTGTTGGTATTAAGTGTCTGGTCAACAATATTCACGGGATAGATTACAACTATGCAAGATACTACAACAGCAGCAGTGATTAATAGGTACGTACCTATTGTAGTCTCCAAAGTAAGCCTTCTCCTTTCTAGAATTATTTCGACTTAATGATTTAATGCCTTGTTCAGACTTCGGAATTATTTCAGTTTTAGTAATGTCGAAAAATGCATTTCTGCTAAGAGATCTACTGCTTTGTTTGTGCTTGTTTATCAACAGTCGGCGCAGCTGAAGCAGGGTTTGCTGCCGAGGCTACTGTCGTCGGCTGTGAGGTTTCAGATTTTGCTGAGGATGAAACAGACGGTTGGTTTTGACTTGTATCGCTCGACAATATTTGAATTTTTTCTGCCATTGGGTGTAGAAGATCTGGCGGCGGATATGGTGTATTTAGGTTTGATGAGAGGATGTATATTGAATTGAAAACGTGTTGGTAAATTGTAAACAATATTTGGGGAATTTTGGTTTTTGGGTTGACTTCTAGTTTTTTCTTTATGTCGTCTGGTTTGCCCATGAGGGTGACGGATCCTGAGATGTTGTATTTGACAACGTTTGGTTTGGTAGAGATGGCTAAGTTGAAGCTTAATGTTAGTTCGTTTGTGCCTTTTTTTTGTTCTTCCAGCTTTGCATTGATGTCGAAGAATAGTTCGTCTTTTGAGGTGTATTCACCGGTTCGTTCACCTTGTAGACTGTTTAGGTTGATTGAAACACCGACTCCTGAGACAATGTACTGTGGGTTAACGGCCGATTCCTCTTCTAAATCAATGCTTTAGTCTTAATATTAAACTTTGTATTCAACCAGCTTGGCAATAATATGGTATCGTATTATGCTTTTTCGTTGAAGAATGCTGGCACCGAAAGTTCAGTGGAAAATTTGAAT
>Ga0187774_10000594_pt1 | contig 12470 bp, 9 predicted proteins | sample 0216_BV02_MP05_2_FD_133152 | JGI IMG/M metagenome (GOLD analysis project Ga0187774, IMG submission 133152) | Tropical peat soil microbial communities from peatlands in Department of Meta, Colombia - 0216_BV02_MP05_20_MG | ecosystem: Environmental > Terrestrial > Soil > Wetlands > Peat | place... | reverse complement strand
TTAAAATAACGGCTATCAGGGGAAAACCAGCGGTCGATGATATCCATGACGGGAACATACCGCTCTCCCAGGTAAAAGGCGCGGGGTTCCTGTTCTCCCCGATGGCCCGCGTAGCATTGCACTCGAATTTTCATGAATGGTTACAAGTCATCGGGGCGCATTGGTTAACCGTCTGGCACGCGTTACTCTCGTCGTGGCATTGGTGGCATTATTTTTTGCGGAAACAATGACTATGACTTTTCCTTCAACTCCGAATTCCGGCGCCGCGCCGCTCACTCGGCAAGCGCTGGCTGACCGGCTCCGCAACCATGTCGGCAGGCTGGCAGGGGAAATCGGCGAGCGCAATGTGTTCCGTGCTCAGGCGCTGCAGGCTGCGGCGAAGTACATACGCACCGAGTGGGCAGCTCAAGGTTATCAGGTCGCAGTCAACAGTTACACTGTCGAGGGAGTACTCAGCGAAAATCTGGAAGTCACGCTTCCGGGCAAATCAAAACCGGGCGAGATAATTTTAATCGGCGCACATTACGATACGGTAATGGGCAGCCCCGGCGCCAACGACAACGCCAGTGGTGTGGCGGCGTTGCTCGAAATCAGCCGCAAATTCGCTGGACTTGCTCGGGGGCGCACCCTCCGATTCGTCGCTTTTGTAAACGAAGAACCACCGTTTTTCTTTTGGGGCAAGATGGGCAGCATGATCTATGCCAAGGAAGTGCGGACGCGAGGCGACGATATCCGCTTGATGGTCTCACTGGAAATGCTCGGGTTTTACACTGACCAGCAGGGCAGCCAAAGTTACCCGCCCCTGCTGCGCTTTTTCTATCCGGACCGGGGAAACTTCATTGCGTTCGTCTCCAACTTTAAATCCCGCCGTGCCTTACGCCAACTGGTGAACGCATTTCGTTCCCGTTCTGATTTCCCTGCCGAATCGCTTGCGACGTTCGAATTCGTTCCGGGCGTTTCCTGGAGCGACCATCTTTCTTTCTGGCGGGAAAATTATACTGCAGTGATGATCACCGACACCGCATTCTATCGCTATGCCTACTACCATACCGCGCTGGATACCCCAGAGAAGCTGAACTACGACTCCATGGCACGGGTTGTCGAGGGTCTGGAGAATGCTTTCGCCGCACTGGCGGAGTAAACCGGGCCTGAAAATTCAAACATTCAATGTCGAACTTTCCCGCCGAGGTAGCGTTCTTAACGAGACTGGCAATTTAACTCTGAATTTTCGTAAAAAACGGTCCTGAAATTTAAATCCGGCATGGAAAGGTAAGCAATGGATGAGATAAAATTGTCCGGTGTCATGGAACATCTTCAACAATCAGGCTAATTATAATGTGGGGTAAGCACCGCACTGTAACTGCTGTTGCCTTCATTTTCCTGTCGGTAAGCAGCTTTAGCATAAATGCGTTTGCCAATAACACCGAAGTTGTTCGCGAAACGCTCGACAACGGCCTCAGAGTCATCATCGTGCGCAACGCCCTCGCACCGGTGGTTGCGACTGCGGTCAACTATGGCGTTGGTGCAGATGAAACACTACCTGGCTTTCCGGGTACGGCGCACGCTCAGGAGCACATGCTATTCCGCGGCAGTCCGGGTCTTTCTGCAGACCAGCTTGCCGATATCGGGAGCCTGGTAGGCGGCGACTTCAACGCAGGCACAGGGCAAACAGTCACTCAATACTTCTTTACCGTTTCCGCCAAAGACCTTGACCTTGCGCTGCACATCGAATCGCTCCGGATGCGCGGCGTACTGGATGCCGAGAAGGATTGGGACCAGGAGCGCGGTGCGATCGAACAAGAAGTAGCTCAAGATCTTTCCGATCCCGTATACGTCCTGTATACGAACCTGCGATTCGCGCTGTTCAGCGGAACGCCCTATGCGCATGATGCACTCGGCACGCGTCCCTCGTTCGAGAAGACGACCGCCGCAATGCTCAAGGATTTTTATGACAAATGGTATGCACCGAACAATGCAATACTCATCATCGTCGGTGACGTCGATCCACAGGCAACACTTGAAAAAGTAAAACAACTGTTCGGGGAGATCGCTCCTAAAAAGCTGCCGCAACGTCCGGAAATAAGGCTGCAACCCGTTATGCCGCAATCGCTTAGCCTGGAAACCGACCTTCCCTACGGACTTCAGGTGATCGCATTGCGTATGCCGGGGCTCGACAGTCCGGATTTTGCAGCGGCTGAAGTATTAGCCGACGTGCTAAAGAGCCGACGGGGCGATCTTTATGAGCTCGTGCCCCAAGGAAAGGCGCTTGGTGCCGACTTTGTTTTCGAGCCACTACCCAAGGCAGGGCTAGGTTATGCCGTGACCACTTTTCCTTCAGGTGGAGACCCCAGAGCCCTCGAGTCGGAAATGCGCACCATCCTCGCCAAGATCGCGCGGGACGGCGTATCGGCCGACTTAGTCACCGCAGCAAAACTTCAGGAGCGGCGGGGTGCAGAGTTTCAAAAAAATTCGATCGGCGGCTTGGCCACGGTGTGGTCGGAAGCAGTTGCCGTTTACGGGCTCGATTCTCCGGACGACGATCTGGCACGCATTGAGAAAGTTACCGTCGACGATGTCAACCGCGTGGCGCGGAAATACCTCGATCTCGACCATACCGTTACTGCAGTACTTACTCCCCAGGGTTCGGGCAAACCAGTCGCGTCGCGCGGCTTTGGGGGTCAGGAGAATATCGCGCTGGGCGAAGCCAAACCTACGCCGCTGCCGGCCTGGGCGGCAGGAGCGCTGACCCACCTTGCGGTGCCGGATTCGACTGTCCATCCGGTAGTTAGCATCCTTCCTAACGGTATCACCCTGATCGTGCAACCGGAAAATGTAAGCAATACCGTCAGCGTTTACGGCCACGTCAAGAATCGCCCTGAGCTCCAAGTCCCGAAAGGACAGGAGGGTTTATCTCAAGTGCTGGATGAGCTCTTCTCCTATGGGACCGAGCGGCTTGACCGTGTTGCTTTTCAGGAATCCCTCGACGCGATCGGTGCGGACGAACGCGCCGGAACCGACTTCTCGGTTCAGACGCTGAACGAAAATTTCGAGCGCGGCGTGGAGCTACTCGCTGATAACGAACTGCATCCGAGGCTTCCCGAGCAAGCCTTCGAAATTGTCAGGCAACAGATCGCTCAGACCGTAGCAGGTACGCTTACCAGTCCGAACTATCTCAGCGGGCGGGCGTTGCGCGCAGCTCTTTTCCCGAAAGATGATCCGACGCTGCGCGAGGCATTACCGGAAACGGTCGGCGCGCTTACGCTTCAGGACGTACGCGACTATTATCGTTCAGTCTTTCGGCCCGACCTTACTGCCATCATCGTGATCGGCAACGTGACACCTCAACAGGCAAGAACGGTAATCGAGAAGTACTTCGGGGGCTGGTCGGCGACCGGCCCCAGGCCCGACATTGAGCTACCGCCCGTCCCGCTCAACACTCCAATGGTGAGCGCGGTGCCTGATGCGAGCCGCGTGCAGGACAGCGTGATCCTCGCGGAGACCCTTAAACTCACACGTTTCAATCCCGATTACTACGCGCTTCAACTCGGCAACAACGTGCTCGGCGGCGCCTTCTACTCGACGCGACTGAGTCGCCACATACGCAAGGACGCCGGGCTTGTTTATTACGTTGAGTCTTACTTCGAGCTTGGTAAGACGCGCGGTGTCTATTTTGTCAGTTACGCCTGCGATCCGGACAACGTTTCTAAAGTACAAAATTTGATTGCTCGCGAACTCCAAGAGATGCAGACCACGCCGGTCAATGCGGACGAACTGCAACGAGCGAAGGCGTACCTGCTCCACCGCATACCGCTGCAAGAAGCAAGCATGGACGACATTGCGCACGGAATTATCCAACGGTGGGCCCTTGATCTGCCGTTCGACGAGCCGACGCTCGCGGGCCGTCGATATCTCAACCTCGGCGCCGCCGAAGTGCAAGCTGCCTTCGCGAAATGGCTGCGTCCCGACGATTTGGTGCGTGTAACTCAGGGGCCCGGCTCCCACTAGGTATTGCGCACGCTTTGGCAGTCTTGATCATTGCAGGCAATTCGCCAAGCATTTAATCGAGTGATTTTCTTTCCCGATGCAGGACCTTGCCCGCGTTAAGGTCACCGGCACTGGGATCTGTCGCTATGCGTACAAGCGCCGCGTTGGCGCGAAAATCGCGGTTCACGCATTGTTTTTCTGAATCATTTTCGGATGTAGTGGACGAAATTTGTGGCCCGCTATAGACTTATTTTATTATTCCAACGGTCTATTCAGAATTTTTTCAATTCAGGGGCGGAGCATCCGGCTCGACAGTTTAACGGAGGTTGAAAATGGCAATTCGCATAGGCGACGAGGCGCCGGATTTCACGGCTGAAACGACTGAAGGCAAGATCAGGTTCCACGAATGGATCGGAGACAAATGGGCTGTCTTGTTCTCCCACCCCAAAGATTTCACACCTGTTTGCACCACAGAGCTCGGTTACATGGCTGGCCTGAAGCCTGAGTTCGACAAGCGCAATACCAAGATTATGGGCCTCAGCGTGGACCCGGTCAGCGACCACAAAGCGTGGTCCAAGGACATTGAGGAAACACAGGGTCACAAGGTAAATTACCCGATGATCGGCGATCAGGATCTGCATGTCGCGAAGCTCTACGACATGATTCACCCCAATGCGAGTGGCGGGAAACGCACTGCAGCGGATAACGCGACGGTACGTACGGTATTTATCGTTGGACCCGACAAAAAGGTCAAGGCCATGCTTATCTATCCGATGAGCGCGGGCCGCAATTTCGATGAGGTGCTGCGTCTGCTAGATTCGCTTCAGTTAAACGCCAAGCACTCGGTAGCCACTCCGGTAAACTGGAAGCCGGGGCAAGATGTCATCATACCCACTTCGGTTTCCGATGAGGACGCCAGGAAGAAATACCCGCAGGGTTTTAAGACCTTAAAGCCGTATCTGCGCACGGTGGCACAACCGAAATAGCTTTGCATTGTAAGCGATACCGGTCCGGGGATTAATCCTGTTTGGAGCGGGGGGCCGCAAAGTGCGCCCAGATAGAAGTTGCTCCTAGTGATCTATCGGTAAGATTCGCAGCCGCGGGGAGCACTGGCGCAGCGGTTTTGCGCAATTCTTTAACCCGCGCGTTGTCTTTCTTGGCCAACGCGGTTAGCCCGTTTTCCCGGACTACCTGTCCTCGCTCACATCCGTCGCCAGATGGTTTTCACATCAAGGAGGTTGGCCTTTCCCTCCCTTCCGAATGAACTAATGTCTAATTATCAATCTAATACACTGGAGGACGTTGACAGCCGGACATCCCCAACCGGCAACTTGACGATCTTAGGAACCGGAATTCCATTTCATCTGCGTTCCGCTGACTATTCGTGATCAATTAGAGCACCTCGAAATTTCCACAATTCGCAAACCTGCGCTCAATTCTTGGTCAAAACGCTATTAGTGGTTCGAATATCGGAAAAAACTGGGGAACTGCCGGACTTAGCCAAGTGTGACCGATAGCGGCGGGCCTAATTAGGATAAGCCCGCTAAAGAATGAGTTGGACGTTGATCTACGTCAAGGAATTATCGTCTACAGCGATTATATTTTTTATCCTTTAGAGCCGGATTTCGGTTTTGGTGTCAAGAATTCCTTAGGCGCGCTGGGTCGCAAAGCGTGCGAGCATGGATCCATCGACACGCTTTTTTTGAGGAAAAACGGTGTGGAGTTCAGAATTTGAATCTCCTTAACAATAATTGCTCAAAGCATCTGTTATGAGAAAATATACAATCGGGTGGCTGGCAGGTCTGGCAATTCTATTCGCCCTCTCCGGCGCAAATGGGCAATCCTCGTTGCAATCTGGACAGCGGGACATTGAGATGAATAAGCTGTCGGCAGAAAGCGGCTGCAACCTCTGCCATTCTCTTGAACATCGAAAATACGGGAGCAATGAATTATTGCCAATTGGTCCCGCGTGGGAAGACATCGCGAGAAAGTACCGGGGCCAAAAGGACGCAGTGGACCGTCTGGTACGGATTGTCGTGCAGGGCACAGGTTCTCAAGATCGCCACTGGAGCGGCAAGGCAAGCGGGGTGACTATGCCACCAAATGCTGTTGAAATCAGTAAACCGGACGCTGAGAAGCTGGTGCGTTGGATCTTATCGTTGGACAAAACCGCACACCAGTAAAGATCGGAATCAATGACCCGGCCTGTTGCAATACAGAGCTGGCTTGAGCACGCGCTCAAAAGGGCTGTACCCGACCGTTGACTGGAAAACTGGAGTTTTAGCGTGAAAGGAATTCTCAGGCTCGCATTCAAGCTATTAACGAACGACACCGCCAAATTTACCGCGCTGCTCGTCGGAATAACGTTTGCGACGTTCTTAATGATACAAATGACATCGATTTTTGCTGGTGTCCTCGACAAGTCGTCCGCAACCGTTACGAACATTGGATCGACAATCTGGGTGATGGACCCGGCGGTGAATACGGTAGCGAACAGTATTCCGATGCCGGATTACGTACTGGACGCGATACGCAGCATAAAAGGGGTCAAATATGCTGTACCGCTGTATTCTGGTACCGCTCTTGCCAAGCTTCAAAGCGGCACCTATCAGGCAGTAAGCGTGCTCGGGTTGGACGATACCAGTCTGGTGGGCAGACCTAGTCTGTTCGAAGGCAAAATCGAGGACATCTTTGCTGAAAACGCTTTTATTGTAGTAAAGGATTCCGAATTTTCAAAATTCGAAAATCCGAAGGTAGGCACTCAGTTCGAGATTAACGACCATCGCGGACTTGTTGTCGGCATCGCGAAGGTTACTGCTGCCGGGCTATTTGGAATCCCGACACTCTACACCACCTACAACCGCGCAATTCAATATTTGCCAAACAGCAGATATACACTTTCATATGTTCTCGTCGAACCAAAGAATATTGGCGATGTGCAAGCCATCAAGGAGCAGATAAAAGCACTCGGCTATTTAGCCCTTACAAAGGAGGAGTTTGTCCAACGCATTGCAAATTTTTATATATACCAGACAAGCCTTGGCACAAATTTACTCCTAATGACCCTGATCAGCTTTATCGTTGGTCTATCCATATCTGGGCAGACCTTTTACACATTCATTCTCGAGAACCTTGATAAATTCGGAGCGTTAAAGGCGATAGGCACGAAGGGGTATGAACTTGTCTACATGATCCTTTTTCAAGCAGGGTTTACGGCGCTGATCGGTTTCGGTTTGGGAGTTGGGCTGTGCACGATGCTTATAGCGTTAGCGAAATTTAGACTTCCCAGTTATGCAGCTATTGTGACCTTCACTAACATCGGCGCGGCGTTTATCACCGTTCTAATAATAGCGGGTGTTTCCGGTTACTTCGGCGTAAGAAGGGTACTCAAAATAGAGCCCTTTGATATATTTAGAGGCTAGCGATGCCAAACACGGCAATCAAAGCAACCCAGCTGGTCAAGTGGTTTGGCGAAGGTGAAGCGAAAACCCAAGCCGTCAGGGATGTGAGTTTCGAGGCCCATTTTGGCGAAATGCTCTATATTGTGGGTCCATCGGGAAGCGGGAAGACAACGCTGCTAAGCATTATTTCAGGCATACTCCGGCCCAACTCGGGCACAGTGATTGTTGAAGGCAAAGACCTTTGGAATCTTCCCGAAAATCAGATCGCTGAATTTAGACTAAACACAATTGGTTTTGTATTCCAGGACTACCACCTCTTTCCGCGGTTAACGACGGTCGAAAACGTCGCAATCCCGCTGATTCTCAAAAAGCGGGACTGGAATGAATCAATGCAGGAAGCAACAAAGTGTCTTGAAATTGTCGGACTCAAAGCTAGAGCGGATCTTCGTCCGATCAAGCTAAGCGGCGGAGAACAGCAGCGGGTGGCGATCGCACGCGCCATTGTTAGCCGCCCCGATATTTTGATATTGGACGAACCGACCGCTTCATTGGATGGAGACACAGGGAAAGCGATTATCCAATTTGTAAAAACAAACATCCTCGATAAGAGGCGTTGTATTCTAATCGTGACACATGACACCAGGATTTTTGAATTTGCAAATGAAATAATGAAAATGGAAGATGGACGGATAGTGGGGATCGAAAGGGTTAACTAAGTGAGAAACAAGATACTGATCTTGCTATGCGCTGTAGGCATCTTAGCTGGCCTGCTAAGTGCGTACCTTTACAGCTCTCCAAAACATCCGCTTCCGCCCGCTTTTAATCCAGCCGCAAATCCTTACGAAAAAGGGATATACGCCAACGGCATTATCGAGAGCTATCAGACGCACGGCGAGAATATCAACATTTACCCCGAGGTGTCCGGCCCGATCACACAGATCCTGGTCAGCGAGGGGGATACCGTGCACCAAGGCGATCCACTGCTTGCGATAGATGACTCGATTCAAAGAGCAACCGTGCAGCAACAGAAATCTCAGGCAGAGGCTGCCCTAGCGCTTCTCCAAGAACTAAAGGCCCAGCCACGAAGAGAGACTTTGCAAGTTTCGGAAGCTCAAGTCATGTTGGCAAGGGCAAACCTAAAAACAGCAGAGGACCAGTTGGACAAGCAAAAGAAGTCTTACGAGCTGGAACCTAAATCGGTAAGCAAAGATACAATGGATAATGCGATTAACGCAGTCGAAGTAGCCAAGGCCAACCTGCAAGTCCTGGAGAAACAACTCGAACTCACAAAAGCGGGAGCGTGGAAATATGACATCCAAAATCAGGAAAAACAGTACAACGCGCTATCCAAAGCGTATATGGCCTCCAGCGCCCTGCTGGCGAAGTACACTATACGCGCACCGGTGGATGGGGTCGTTCTCGCAATTAAGGCGGCAGTGGGAAGCTACATATCACCGCAAGGTGCCTACGGCACTTACACGGGAGATCTGAACCCGATAGTTGTTATGGGAGGTACGCAAACCTACCTTGAGGTCAGGTGTTACATTGATGAGATATTGATACACCGACTCCCTCAAGGAGCAGCTATGAGAGCAAAGATGTCGATCCGGGGCACCAATGTCATCATTCCTTTGGAGTACGTACGCGCTCAGCCGTACGTTTCGCCCAAAATTGAACTGTCGAGCCAGAGGACGGAGAGAGTAGACGTGAGAGTGCTGCCTTTGATCTTCAGGTTTAAGAAACCTGACAACGTCAACCTTTATCCCGGCCAGCTGGTGGATGTTTATTTGGCAGAGAAATAGAAAATCTAATGGAGGACGGCCATGTTAAAAACGCACCTTATATGGCGACGTATTGCGAAAGTCAAAATGTCTCTCTGTAATGCAATCAAGCGCGAGACGTCCAACCAAGCGAAGACGCGCATGTTTCGGGGACTGTGTGTGGCGTCGCTTTGTTCTATGGTTGGCTGTGCCGTGGGTCCGGATTTTGTCCGACCCAGCAAGCCATCGGTTGAGCAGTACACGCATGGCGAAGAGCCGAGTACCACGATATCCGCAGATGGCCAAGTACAGCACTTCGAACGAGGCGCAGACATTGTGGGAGATTGGTGGCGACTGTTTAGCTCCGATAAATTGGACACTGCAGTCAGGGAAGCCGTTACCCAAAACGAGAATCTGCAGGCGGCACAGGCAAGCTTGCGCCAAAGCCAAGCTCAATTGCAGGCAGGTTATGGGGTTTTCTATCCTCAAATTGACGCCGGATTTAGCGCGTCGCGCCAAAGGTCTTCCCCGGCCCGCATAAGCGGAAACACCACAAGCAGTGTATTCAATTTACTCACGCTGTCGGCAGTGGTTAGCTATACCCTTGATGTGTTTGGCGGCGAGCGCCGAACGGTTGAGAACCTGCAGGCCTTGGTCGATTATCAGCGCTATACGGTATTGGCGACTTATCTCACTCTCACCGGCAATATTGTCAACGCTAATATCGCGCGGGCCGCTTATGCCGCGCAGATCGAGGCCACAGAGCAGCTCGTCGACTCACTTAAAGAAGAGGTGAAGATAACCGAGGCGCAAGCACAAGCGGGTACGACACCGTACTCGGCCCTGCTTAGTCTGCAGACTCAGGTGGCTGCCATAGAGGCGACGCTGCCGCCGCTCAGGCAGAAGTTGAATCAGACCGAACACCTGCTCGCGACGTTGTCCGGGCGTGCCCCGGTGGATTGGCAGCCAGAGCAAATTAGTTTGGCAGAGCTCGTTCTTCCCGAAAATCTGCCGCTCACTCTGCCCTCGGAGGTCGTTCGCCAACGCCCCGATATTCTCGAGGCGGAAGCTCTGTTACATAGTAGCAGTGCTCAAATTGGAATCGCTACTGCTGCTTTATTTCCCAGTTTCACAATAAATGCAGGTTACGGTGTGAACAATACTTCGGCGAACAATCTCTTCAAAAGCAACAGCAACTTTTGGAGTATAGGCGGAGGCGTGGTCGCCCCTTTGTTTCACGGCGGAACCCTGCTCGCCCAGCGCCAAGCGGCTATCGAAGGATACCAGCAATCGTTGAGCAATTATCGTCAGACCGTTCTTGGCGGACTTGAGCAAGTTGCCGACACGCTACGCGCCTTGGAACATGATGCCGAAGCCTTACAAGCTGAATCCAATGCGCTTAGTTCGTCAGAAGAAGCGCTGAACCTGATACTGATAAATTACCGTGCCGGTACCGTAAACTATCTCCAAGTTCTGATTGCAACCACCCAGTACCATCAGGCGAAAATCGGCTATCTGCAAGCAAAGGCTCAACGTTTGCAGGATACCGTCGCCCTTTATGTCGCCCTTGGCGGAGGGTGGTGGAACGGAGGTGACGCGGTACCTGCAAATCCGGCGGCAGGATAACGCTCGTAGCCCTGACAGCGGCTTTCCCTTATTGTCGATAATCCAAGCTAAATTTCAGAACTCGGAAAATATCAGATCGGCGCGAGCTGATCCGGGGTGTCTATGTCGAAAAGGATGCCTGGATCACGTGTAGTAATGCGCACTAGTTCGTGGGAGTCGCGCACGAGCAGTTTGCGTGCGCCTTGATCGCCGTCCAGCTTGAGCAAATCATCAAGGTATTTTTTGCCAAACGCCACTGGATGTCCGCGCCGGCCTGCAAAATAAGGAGCAGCAAGTGAAGCGCCCTCAGCTATCGTTTGGGCAAGCTTGATAATGGTCTGAGGCTGAATGCGCGGCATGTCAGCAAGCGCCACGATCCAGCCATCTGCGTCTCGCACCCGGCTGACCCCGAAAGCCAAGCTTGACCCCATCCCGCGCTGCGCCTCGGCATAGACGGCAACCTCCAGTCCTTGCTGAGCCAACAGGCGATTCAGAACCGCGTTACCCGGACGCACAACTGCGAGCGCGCGATCCAGCCCGCTAATTAGATTGCACGCTGCTGAAACAACAACGGGTATTCCATCCGGAAGCTTGGCGAGCAATTTCTCGCCGCCAAAGCGGCGAGCTTGTCCTGCGGCAAGTAGGATTCCATAAATCACGGCTCGGCCAAGGCAGCGCGCAAGATGGAGGTTGCCGCCCGCTGTTTCACAGGAAGGAGTTCGATGCCGTTACGAAGCGCAGTCAGTTGCGCAAGAATTGCCACCGCGATTTCCGGCGGGGTACGACTACCAATGCGCAAACCAACGGGCCCATTGAGCCGGGCAATCTCCGCATCACTCAAGTCAAAATGTTGCTTGAGCCTTTGCTTGCGTTTCGCGGTATTTATCTTGGAACCCAGCGCCCCGACGTAGAACGCCGGTGATTTAAGTGCTTTAAGGAGCGCCATGTCATCCAGCTTCGGGTCATGCGTGGCGGCAATGATTGCGGTGTGTGCATCCGGCTCCAAAGCCAGCACCATGTCATCCGGCATCGCGTTAAAAAATTCCGTGCCGGGCACCTGCCAACCTTTGAAGTATTCTTCTCGCGGGTCGCATACGATCACGTGGTAATCGAGCGCCAGCGCCATCTGCGCCAAATACCGCGCGAGCTGGCCGGCGCCGATGATGAGCAGGCGCCAGCGGGGTCCGTAGATTGTCTTCAGCCACGCACCGTCAAATTGCATCACGTCGCCACGTTTCGCGGGCGCAAGCGTGGCGCGCCCGCTACTTATTTCCAAGGTGCGTGCGACTATCTCCCGGCGTTGAACACGCTCTTGCAGTTGGCGCAAAAGCGTGAGCTCGGGCGCAGGTTCCAGCACCATCTGCAGTGTGCCGCCGCACGGCAGCCCGAAACGCAGCGCCTCGTCCTGGGTTACCCCGTAAGTCACAAGTTCAGGCCGTCCCCCGCTCAAGCTGCCCTTTCGTACCCGTGAAATCAGGTCGTCTTCGATGCAGCCGCCAGAAACAGATCCTGTTACTTGACCGTCATCCCGGATCACCAGCCACGCTCCCGGCGCGCGCGGCGCTGAACCCCAAGTACCGACAACCGTTCCCAACAGAATCCGGTGGCCTGCATCGCCCCAAGCTATCGCGCTTTTCAATACCTCCAAGTCGACGCTGTCCATAAGATATTCAAGCTTTTTCGAGTTGGCTGCCGATGGGCAATTGACGAATTCGCTTAC
>Ga0187774_10000592_pt1 | contig 12490 bp, 11 predicted proteins | sample 0216_BV02_MP05_2_FD_133152 | JGI IMG/M metagenome (GOLD analysis project Ga0187774, IMG submission 133152) | Tropical peat soil microbial communities from peatlands in Department of Meta, Colombia - 0216_BV02_MP05_20_MG | ecosystem: Environmental > Terrestrial > Soil > Wetlands > Peat | place... | reverse complement strand
TCCAAAACCACCGGGCCGGCCCACGAGGTTGACCTGGACCTGTGCACGGCCTGCGGCCTTTGCGCCAAGCTGGGCTGCCCAGCGATCATCCGCGTGGATGCGGTCCATGAAAAGACCAAGAAGAAAAAAAGTGCAATCAACCCCGTTCTCTGCAATGGGTGCGACGTGTGCGCGCAGGTATGTCCTACAAAGGCAATCTGGAAAGGAACGGGGAGCAGAGGGTATCTTTGAGGAGTTAAGATGACAAAAAAGGACCTAAAATTTTTGATTTCCGGTGTGGGGGGACAGGGGACCGTCCTAGCCAGCGATATCCTTTCCGATGTGGGAATCTCTTCGGGCTACGACGTGAAAAAATCGGACATCCTCGGGCTGGCCGTCCGCGGAGGAGCAGTGGTGAGCCACGTCCGCTGGGCGGAAAAGGTGTACACCCCTGTCATGGAGGAAGGAAGCGCCGACTACCTCATCGGCTTTGAATGGCTGGAGACCCTCCGTAGGATAGCGTATGTCCACCCGGGCGGAACGATCCTGGTGAACGACTGCCGCATGGACCCGATCAGCGTGAGTTCGGGGGAGGCGGAATACCCAGATCGAGAAAGGATTCTGACGCTTCTCGAAAAGACCGCCAAGAACGTCATGGTAATCCCCGGCCTCCAGACAGCCTTGGACCTGAAGGAAGCCCGGGTCCTGAACATCGTAATGATGGGTGCTCTCAGCGGGCTGCTGGCAGCCGATCCAAAATTCTGGGAAGAGGTGATTCAGAGACGGGTACCCAGAAGATTTCTCGACCTTAACCGGGAAGCCTACCGGCGGGGCAGAGCCCTGGTTTAAGCGGGGAGGGGATAGGGAGTTAAGAAAAATTTCCAAGAATGCAAGGCCGGCCGGCCCCGGTAGCGCGAAGCTGAATAAGCGAGGCCGAACAACGTACCGGAAAGGGGAGGAATATCAAGTCATGAAAATCATGATCATCAACCCGAACACTTCGGAGAGCATGACGGAGCATATCCGGAAAGAAGCGGAAAAAATCAAAAGACCCGACACCGTCTTGACCGTTCTCTGCCCCGACAAGGGACCGGAGACCATCGAATCGGCGTACGACGAGGCCTATGCGGTTCCCCCCACCCTGGAACTGGTAAGAAGGGCCAATCGGGAGGGGTACGATGCTGTGATTTTGGCATGCTTTTCGGACCCGGGGCTGGAGGCGGCCAAAGAGGTTTCCAAAATTCCCATTGTAGGGATCGAGGAGGCGACTCTTCATATGGCGGCCATGCTGGGCGCCCGCTTTTCGATCATGACTCCCCGAAAAGAGCGGATTCCCATGCGTACCGAACATGTTCACCTGCGCGGGCTCAGCCATTTCCTGGCCTCGGTCCGCAGCCTGGACCTATCGGTGGCTGCGACGGACCGATATCCAGAGAGGACCAAACAAAGAGTCTTCGAAGTGGCCCAAAAGGCGGCGGAAGAGGATGAGGCGGAGGTAATCATTCTGGGCTGCGCAGGGATGGCGGGGTACGCCCCCGAACTCGAGGCCAAGCTAAACATCAGAGTTCTTGATCCAACGGCCGTAGCACTGAAAATAGCTGAGGCGATGGTTGACCTCGGTTTAACCCACAGCAAACGGGCCCTGTTCGCTTTTCCGCCGGAGAAGGTTTATAAATAGCAGCGACGGGGCAGGAAAGAGGGTAAGATGGCTGCTGAATTCGATCTTCTTCTAAAGGGTGGAATGGTTGTAACCGGACAAGGGCTCTTTCTCCATGATGTGGCCGTTCGCGGGGAAAAGATTGCCAGAGTCGGGCCTCAAATCCCCGGCGATGCGGCCAGGGAGACCTTGGATGTGGGCGGGAAATATATCTTCCCCGGGATCATCGACGTTCATTCCCACCCGCTCTATGAAGACGATTTCGAGGCCACTTCCCTGACCGCCGCCTGGGGGGGAACGACCACCCTGATCCATTACGCCTACGCGTTTCCGGGACAGACAGTGGCTGAGGCTCTCGAAACGGCCATTTCCGAAGGAAGCCGGGCTTCCTACCTGGATTTCGGGCTGCACCTGGGCCTCTTTCAGGTGGAGAGGCAATACCAGCAGATTCCCGATGCCTTTCGCTTCGGGGTGCGGACCTTCAAGATGTTCATGACCTATGCCAAGCTCGGACGGTTCACCTCCGATTATTATTTGACTGCCTCCTTTGACCTGATCGGCAAACACGGAGGCATGGCCATGGTTCACGCCGAAAACGGCCTCGCCACCGACTATTTGGAAGACAAGTTCAACAGCCAGGGAGTTTCAGCGATCGATGCCTTCACTCGTATGCGTCCGGCAGCCCTGGAAGGGGAAGCCATCCATCGGGCCATTGCCATCGCGGAAATATGCCAATGCCCGATTTACATCCCACATGTCAGCTGCAACCGGGGGCTGGAACCCATCGCTCAGGCCCGGGCCCGGGGTCAGAAGGTGTATGCTGAGACCTGCCCGCAATATCTGGAGCTTACCGAAAAAGATTTATATCGCTGGAAAGCGTTGGCTAAAATCGGTCCTCCTCTACGGACACCGGAGGATAACGAAGCCCTCTGGATGGGGATTTCCAAAGGGATTATAGAAGTAGTGGCCAGTGATCATGCGCCCAAGGCCAAGAAGGTCGATGAAGACTTCTTCAACGCTGCATATGGTTCCCCTCAGGCGGAAACCCTTCTGAACGTAACCTATGATGCGGGATGCAACCGTAACCGCATCAGCCTTCCCAGGCTGGTTCAGGTTCTTTCCGAAAATCCAGCCCGGGTCTTCGGTCTCTATCCACGCAAGGGATGCCTGCAGGAAGGGGCAGATGCTGATTTGGTCGTTTACGATCCCTCAGCCCGGCACACCCTGACCGGAAAATCCCTGCACTCCAAGGCCGGCTACACGCTATTTGAAGGGCGTGAATGCCTGGGAAAGCCCTGGATAACATTTCAGCGGGGCCGCCAGATTTTCGACCGGATGCAGGTTGTGGCCCGGCCGGGGGACGGAAAATATCTGCGCCTGGCCTAGGATTCCCTCCCGCCGAACAGAAAAAATTTCGCTTGAAGCCAGGGGCGGGCCGGTCCGGCAAGCGGAGTTTCGCCCCCGGAAAAAAATAAATATTTTTGCGTTCCGGCAACGGCTGGAAATTTTGTTGACTTTTCTCCCCCGCTCGGCTAAAAAAGAAAGCAAAAATTAGGGGGGCTAGAATATGATCCTGAGGCTCGAAGAAATCGAAAGGAAGGTTTGGGAAGAAGAAAAACTCTTCCTCATGAAACAGGTCGGCATCCTTCTAATTAAAAACAACGCGGTCAAATTCGGAGATTACATTTTGACCTCCGGAAAGAAAAGCCCCTATTACATCGACCTGCGGCAGACCATTTCCAGCCCGATCACCATGGACTGGATTGCCAATTCCCTGACCCGGATTGTGGTGAATGAAATCGGCATAAGCCGCATTGATAAGATTCTCGGGGTTCCAACAGCCGGGGTTCCTTTTGCCACGGTGGTCAGCCAGAAATTGGGGATTCCTCTGATCTATTACCGGCAGGCCAGGAAAGAACACGGGGTTCGGAAAAAGGTGGAAGGGATCCTGGAGCGAAATGATCGAGTGCTGATCGTCGATGATCTGATCACCACCGGGGAAAGCGTCATCGAGGCCGCCGAAGTCGTCCGGGATCAGGGGGGCGTGGTGAATGAAATGGTGGTCCTCCTCGACCGGGAACAGGGGGGAGAGGAAAATTTGCGCAAATCCCGGATTGAACCTCATCTCTTGTTCAAAATTTCCGCTGCCATGAATTGGCTCCATTCCGTCCGTCTGATCAGCGACGACATTTATGAGACGCTCGCCAGTTACTTGGAGGAAGAAAAAAAAGCCAGCGTCAAAGCCGCCGCCGGAGGGTAGAGAAATCAGCCGGCCAATTCGAACCCGGCCTCTCCCTGGGGGGCCGACATAGATCCCGTGCCTGCCAGAAACACTATTCCTTTCAAGGAATTTTGCCCCAAGTCCGCCAACATCCGGGCTTGACTCCAGGGATTTTTTAAGCTATTTTTAGGACTCGATACCTTCGGGTAAATACGCCAAGAATCAAAGGTTCCGAGGGATACCCCTGGGCCTTTTTTCTTTTAGAAGAGTGGAACGTGGAGGAGTTAAAGGACCTTTTTTTACAGCGAAAAAAGAAGTTCGAGGAATTAATCCAAGAAGGGTTTCCCCCTTATCCTAACACTTTTCGGATCAGCCATTCCGCAGAGGAGATCGCCCGGCTCTACGGGGATCGAAGTGAAGAGGAATTCAAGACCCTAACCGAGCGTTTCTCTGTGGCCGGGCGTCTGGTGCGCTTGAATCATTTTGGCAAGGCGGCTTTCGGCCACATCCAGGATCGGACCGGAAGGATCCAGGGTTATTTCCGGCGGGATCAGATGAGCCCGGGGAGCTTTGAGGTGTTCTCTCGCCTGGATATCGGGGATATCGTGGGTATTCAGGGAAAACTCTTCCGCACCCGCACCGGGGAACTCACCCTGATGGTGGAGGAAGCGGAGCTTCTGGCTAAGTCCTTCCGCCCCCTTCCAGAAAAATGGCATGGCCTCACCGACCTGGAAACCCGGTACCGGCAACGTTATGTGGACCTCATCATGAATCCGCATTCCCGGGATGTTTTTATCATCCGCAGCCGGACGGTGGATTTCCTCCGAAGGTTTCTCACCCAGCGGGGCTTTCTCGAAGTGGAGACGCCCATGATGCAGCCCATCCCCGGGGGAGCCACGGCACGTCCTTTCAAGACCCACCACAATACGCTGGACATGGACCTGTACCTCCGGGTGGCCCCGGAGCTTTACCTGAAACGCCTAGTCGTGGGCGGATTGGAAAGGGTCTTCGAGGTCAACCGGAACTTCCGCAACGAAGGGATTTCCACCCAGCACAACCCCGAATTCACCATGCTCGAATTCTACCAGGCCTATGCCACTTACCGCGACCTGATGGACTTGACCGAGAACATGTTCTCATTACTGGTTAAAGAGATCAAAGGGGGGACGTCCCTGGATTACCAGGGAACGAGCATCGACTTCCGGTCCCCCTGGAGAAGGCTCAGCATCCAGGAGGGCCTGACTGCTTATGGGGAATTGAAGGAAGAGGAGCTGAAGGACCGGGAGAAAGTCCTGGCTTATGGAAGAAAGGCGGGACTGGAGCTGAAGGGGGATGAACCGCTGGGGAAGGTATGGGTGGACCTTTTCGAGAAGATCGCCGAGCCCAACCTGATTCAGCCCACTTTTGTCACCGAGTATCCGATTGAGGATTCGCCCCTGGCGCGGAGGAACGACCAAAAGCCGGAGTTCGTGGACCGGTTCGAGCTGTACATCTTCGGGAGAGAAATCGCCAACGCCTTCTCGGAGCTCAACGATCCCCAGGACCAGAAGGCCCGATTCCTGGAACAGGCCAAGGCTAAAGCCCGGGGGGATGAAGGAGCCGGGTTAATGGATGAGGATTACGTGCGGGCCCTGGAATACGGGATGCCGCCCACCGCCGGGGAGGGGATCGGCGTCGACCGCCTGGTCATGCTCCTGACCGATTCACCCTCGATCCGGGACGTCATCCTCTTTCCCCAAATGCGGCCGGAGAAAGAATAGCTTTCAGCGGTCAGCAATCAGCTTTCAGCTCAAAACAAAACCCGGCTGATGGCTGAAAGCTGATGGCTGAAAGCTGATCGCTGAAAGCTGTTTTTATGCGCTATGAACTTTTTATCAGTCTTCGCTACCTGAAGGCCAAAAGGAAACAGGTCTTTATATCCGTGATCACCTTCCTGTCCATGGCCGGGGTCGGCTTGGGGGTCACGGCCCTGGTGGTGGTTCTGTCGGTCATGCGGGGGTTTGAGGACGACCTAAAAAGCAAGATCCTGGGCACCAACGCCCATCTGGTCATCCTCCAGCATGGCGCCCCGATTCGAGACTATCGGGAAATCATTCAAAAGGTAAAGGGCGTTGAGGGGGTGGTGGCAGCCACTCCCTTTATCTTCACTCAGGCGATGATTACTTCGGAAAGCAACGCCTATGGGATCGTCCTGCGGGGAATCGACCCGGCTACGGCAGGGCAGGTCATTAATATCGAGACGACCCTCAAAAAGGGCACCCTCGACAGCCTGAGGGAGAAGGAGGATTCTTCAGCCCAGCCCGGGGTCTTCATCGGAAAGGAACTTGCTCAGAACCTGGGGGTCATGCTGGACGATACGGTGGTCGTGGTTTCCCCCACCGGGGCCCTGGCCCCCATGGGCCCGGGACCGCCGATGAAAAAATTCAGGATCAAGGGGATCTTCGATTCAGGCATGTATGAGTATGACACTTCCCTGGCTTATATCTCTTTGAAGAGCGCCCAGAAATTCCTGGGCATGGAGGACGCCGTCTCCGGAGTGGAGGTGAAGGTTCAGGACCTCTACGGGGTGAAGGAGATCGCCCGGAAGGTCCAGAAGGAGCTGGGCTTTCCCTTCTGGACCAAAGACTGGATGCAGATGAACCGGAGCCTCTTCGCCGCCCTGAAGCTGGAGCGGACGGTCATGTTCATCATTCTTGTGCTCATCGTCCTGGTGGCGGCCTTCGGCATCGTAAGCACCCTGATCATGGTGGTCATGGAGAAGAACAAAGATATCGCCATCCTTAAGTCCATGGGAGCCACTGCCCGTTCGATCATGCGGGTTTTTATCCTCGAGGGAGTGATCATCGGGGTCTTCGGGACGGCTCTCGGCCTGATCGGGGGTTATGGGATCTGCCGGATTCTGGCCACCTATCAGTTTATCTCTCTGCCCCGGGACGTTTACTACATCTCCCACCTTCCGGTGAAAATGAGCGGAATCGATTTTTTCCTCATCGCCCTGTCGGCCATGGGAATCAGCTTCCTGGCGACTCTATACCCTTCCTGGCAAGCCTCCAAGCTCGACCCGGCGGAGGCCTTGCGGTATGAATAAAAAGGGAGGGCGGTGAAGACTTCTTTCTCAGCCCAAAGGTCCGGCGTTCGTTTCCCACCAAAGGAGGTTTAGATGGCTGGATTCTGGGAAGGATTGTTTTCCGGGGGAAAATACGAACAGGAGCTGAAAGAGGTCCAGGAAAAGGCGGCTCGGGAGCCGAAAAACCTTCGCCTCCGGCTCCGCATGGGGGACCTGCTGGAAAAGCTGGGGAAAAGGGCGGAAGCCGTCGAGACCTACCGAACCGTTGCCGAGGAGTACGCCAAGAAAGGGCTCTTGATCCAGGCCATTGCCGTCCATAAGCTTATCCTACGCTTGGACCCGACAAAATCTGAGCTTCAAGAGCAGATCGCTGACCTCTACGCTCAATGGGGAAGGGCGGGGGAGGAAATGCCGGGAAGGGTAGAGGAGAAGGGTGAGATTCCCCCTCCCAAAGCCGAGAAACTTCCGCTGATTCCTCTCTTTTCGGACCTGAAAAAAGAAGAGCTTTCCCGAGTCATGGAAAAAATTCAAGCCAAGTGGTTCGGCAAAGGGAAACCAATTTGTAGAGAAGGGGACCCGGGTAATTCAATTTTCATCATAAGCCATGGAAAGGTGGCCGTCTTGCGGCAACAACCCGGCAGAGGAAAGACCAAACTTGCCGAGCTCAAAGAAGGGGACTTCTTTGGGGAATTCGGCTATTTCTCCAATTCCCGAAGGCAGGCCACCGTGGAGGCCCTGGAAGACACCGAGGTCCTGGAGTTGACCAAAGAGGAATTGCAGAAGATCGTCCGGGAGTTCCCCATGGTCTCTCAGGTTCTCTTTAAATTCTACAAAGAGAGGGTTCTGGACAATCTACTGGCCACTTCCGCCCTCTTCCAAGACTTTCCTCCTGAAGAGAGAAGGCAGGTCCTGGACCATCTGAGCCTGAAAGAGATTCCTGCGGGCACCCGGCTGATCCAAGAAGGCGCCCCCGGAGACTGCATGTACATTATTAAAAGCGGGGAGGTGGAGGTCTCCACTTCCGACCCCAAGGGGCAGAAGCTGGTTTTAGCGACCCTCCAAGAGGGGGATTTCTTCGGGGAGATCTCCCTGATTACGGGACATGCGCGGACCGCTTCGGTGACTACCTTGCGGGCTACTGAGCTGGTCTGCCTGGGGAAAGAGGATTTCGACCGGTTCATCCCCCGACACCCCGAGACGTTGAAGGTCCTGGAAGAATCTCTTCAAACCAGGCTGGAGAATAAGCTTCGCATGCTGGGAGTCTTCCGCAAAAGCCCAGCCAAGGAGGGAATGATCTGAACCCGTCAAGCCCTGCCATTAACCTTCCCCTGATTCAAGCCCAAAATCTGAAGAAATCCTTTCTCTTCGGGGCAAGTGGTAAAGTCATCGATGTCCTGAGGGGGATCGATTTGACCGTCCGGGCCGGAGAGATGCTGGCAGTGGAAGGGGCTTCCGGCGCAGGCAAGAGCACCCTCCTGCACATCCTGGGGACCTTGGATCGGCCCACCGAAGGAAAAGTGCTTTTCGAAGGGCAAGACCTTTTCGATCGGACGGAAGGTGAACTAGCGGAGTTGCGCAACCGCCACATAGGCTTTGTTTTCCAGCTCCACCATCTCCTTCCAGAATTCAGCGCCCTGGAAAATGCCCTGATGCCCGGGTTGATTCAGGGGTGGGCATTGAAAAAGGCGGGAGCCGAGGCGGAAAGGATTTTGGTCCAGTTGGGGCTTAAAGACCGGCTCCACCATAAACCCGGCCAACTCTCCGGGGGCGAGCAGCAGAGGGTGGCGGTGGCCCGGGCACTGATGTTGAATCCGAAAATGATCCTGGCCGATGAACCCACGGGAAACCTGGATACCCAGATCGGGGAAGAGGTGCACAATCTCCTGGTCCGGATCAACCGGGAACAGGGGATTACCATCATTATCGTGACCCATAACCCCTTTTTGGCAGCCCGCATGACTCGGCGGGTCCGTCTGAGCGACGGCCGGGTGCAGGAAAGCTGATCTGCGAATCCGGAGCCTGCAGGCAGGGAAGGAGATGAGGCTCCCAAATTTTCAAGGAGAGGTGAAGGGGCTTCGAACCCGAGGGTCAGAAGCCGATGAGACCGCCCATGAACAAAGGCCTTCTGCTCCGATTCTTTCTCCTTTTCACTCTATCCTGGGCCTGGATACCCGGCAAAACCCAGGCGCAAGAGGCGGTCAGAGTGGGAATCCTTCCCTTTCGCATATATGCGGCGGACCGGGAAAAAGGCTTGGCCTGGTCAAGCCGGGTGGCAGGGACTCTGGGCGCTGAGTTGAAGAAAGATGAGAAGATTCTTCTGGTGGGAGAGGAAAAAATTCGGGCGGCTCTGCAGGAGGCCGGGGCGACCGAGGTGGATGAGTCCCTGGCCCGGGAGATCGGACAAAAGGTGGAAGCCGACTACATGGTGCTTGGTTCGGTGACCCAGATCGACGGGTCCATCAGTCTGGACATCCGGATCGTGGACGTCTTTGAGCGGGAAGCTTTAACCTCGATCTTCCGGGTGGGTAAATCATCGGAAGAACTGGATACCATAACCCGCCAAGCCAGCCAGGACGTAAAATGGAAAGTCCTCAAGAAAGAAATCTTGGCCAAGGTCCTCATTGAAGGCAACCGGGCCATCGAAGAGAGCGCCATCCGGGCCCAGATCAAGCTCAAGGAAGGGGACGCCTTTTCTCCGCCAATGGTTCGGGAGGACTTGAAGGCCCTCTACCAGATGGGTTTTTTCCAGGACGTAAGGGTGGAGAAACGCGATTGGGAGCGGGGGAAAGCCCTGGTTTTCGTGGTGGAGGAGAAGCCGATCGTCAAGGAAGTCGTCTTTACCGGGAATAAGGAGCTCAAGACCAGTGACCTTCTGGAAGTAGTGGACATCAAGCCCAGGGCGGTGCTGAATCTCAACGCGGTCAAGGAAAGCGTAAACAAGATCCTCAAGAAATACCGGGAGGAGGCCTACTTCGCTGCGGAAGTCCTCTATGAGCTGGAGTCGGCCACCCGCAAAGGGGAAGTCATTGTCCATTTCCGAATCAAAGAAAACGAAAAGGTCCGCATTGGCAAGATCTCCTTTTCCGGCAATGTCCACTACAGCGACGAAATTCTGAAGAAAGTTCTGCCGGAGACCAAGGAGGAGGGTTGGTTTTCCTGGGTTACCAAATCCGGAACCTACAAGGAAGACATTCTGGATCGGGACCTTGACGCTATCGGCGCCTTTTACCTCCAGAAGGGTTTTATGCAGGTCAAGGTGGGAAAGCCTAAGGTGACGATCGACAAGAAAGGAATCGAGGTCACCATTCCGGTGGAAGAAGGTCAACAGTTTAAAATCGGGAAGGTGGACATCCAGGGGGACCTGATCTTGCCCAAGGAGGAGTTGTTGAAGCGGGTTCCGATCTACGTGGGGGAAATCTTAAACCGGGACCATGTCCGCGAAGCCCTGTCCAACCTTACGGACCTGTACGCCGACAAGGGATACGCCTTTGTCGATGTGGACCCCATGACCGTTCCTTATAAAGACCAGCCCCTGGTGGACCTGACTTTCCAAATCCATCAGGGCTCCAAAGTGTATTTCGAGCGGATCAACATTCTCGGAAACACGAAAACCCGCGACCGGGTCATCCGTCGAGACCTCCAAACCGTGGAAGGAGACCTCTACAGTTTGACCGCCGTGAAAAAAAGCCGGGAGGCACTGAACAGGCTGGGGTATTTCAAGGAAGTGAATGTAAACACCAAAAAGGGGAGCGCCGAAGATCGAATGGTGGTCAATGTTCAGGTGGAAGAATCTCCCACGGGGTCCTTCAGCGGCGGGGTGGGGTACAGCTCCATCGACAAGCTGGTGACCGTTTTCTCCATTTCCCAGAATAACCTCTTCGGCCGGGGACAACGGATTATGGGCCAGGCCCAGATCGGTTCCATTTCCAAGTTGTACAACATCAGTTTCACCGAGCCCCGGCTCTTCGACACCCAGATCATGACTGGAGCCGATATCTACAACATCTACCGCGACTACACCGACTATTCGGTCAAGAGAAAAGGCGGGGTGGTTCGGTTTGGCTTTCCCATCGTCGAGTACCTACGGGGAGTCCTCCAGTACAAATACGAGCAGGCGGACACCTACAACGTCAAACCGGATTCCTCCCAAATTATTTTAGACGCGCAAGGGCTTAGCACGACCAGCAGTATTACCGGGGTTCTCCGGCGGGATGCAAGGGATAACTACATTGATCCCACCCAGGGATCGGATAACACTCTTTCCATGGAGTACGCCGGCGGGTTTCTCGGGGGAAGCAACGAATTCACTCGATATATCTTTAGTTCGGCCTGGTTCGCAACCCCCTTTTACAGTCTTACCTTTTCCGCCCGGGGGGTGGTCGGGTACATTACCGGGGATCACGTCCCCCTATATGAGCTGTTTCGGCTGGGAGGAATATACACGGTGCGGGGTTTCAAAACCTGGAGCATCGGCCCCACCGCCGCCAATGGGGAAGTCATCGGGGGCGACAAGGAGCTTCTCTTCAACTTTGAAATGATCTATCCCATCGTCAAGGAGATCAAACTCAAGGGACTGATCTTCTTCGATGCGGGCAATTCCTGGGCCAAAGGGGACCCATACCATCTGGATGAGCTGCGAACGAGTGTGGGATTCGGCTTCCGATGGATGTCCCCGATGGGACCCCTGCGGCTGGAATGGGGATACAACCTAAAGCCCAAACCAGGAGAATCGTCGAGCGCCTGGGATTTCACCATGGGGGGGTTCTTCTAAATTCACAGAGTCAGAGATCTGCGTTACAATGGGGGGGTCATGAAAGAAAAACAATCTTTAAGGAGAAAAGGATGAAAACGATCGGGGTTCTTTTGGGCGTCTTGGGCTTGGGAATGCTTCTGACTGGCTTGGGCTGGGCGGAGGAGCCCTTAAAAATCGGGTATGTGGACATGCAGCGAGCTTTGAATCTATGTGATGCGGGCCAGGAAGCGAAAAAGGCCATCACCGGGGAAGTGGAAAAGATACAGAAAACGATGGAGGCTAAGCAGAAAGAGCTCAATAAGATGCGGGAGGACCTGGAGAGACGCGGCTCAGTCATGAATGAGACCGTGCGCCGGGAAAAAGAAAAGGAATTCCAGGACAAGACCCGGGAGGTCCAGAGAATGCAACGGGACTTCGAGGAGGACCTTCGCCGAAAGGATCGGGAATTTTCGGATAAAGTTTTGCGGGACCTGGCCAGGATCGCCCAGAAGTTGGCCGAAGATGGAAAATATACATTGATTCTGGAGGCCAATCAGCCCGCGATCCTCTTCATATCCAAGACCCTGGACCTGACCGAAGAAGTGATCAAACAGGCCAATTTGCAGAAGGGCAAATAGACCCAGGCCCTCAGGATGGAATCAGCTATCAGCGATCAGGAAGAAAATAGAGTTCGAATGATTCTTTGTTTTTTCCGAAAGGTGTATTTGCTGATCCCTTAGAGCGAAACGGGGATTGCCATCCTAATAAGGAGACCCAATTGGAAGTCCATCCAACAGCCATTGTCGACTCGAAAGCCCAACTGGCCTCCGGGGT
>Ga0187774_10000591_pt1 | contig 12502 bp, 12 predicted proteins | sample 0216_BV02_MP05_2_FD_133152 | JGI IMG/M metagenome (GOLD analysis project Ga0187774, IMG submission 133152) | Tropical peat soil microbial communities from peatlands in Department of Meta, Colombia - 0216_BV02_MP05_20_MG | ecosystem: Environmental > Terrestrial > Soil > Wetlands > Peat | place... | reverse complement strand
TCCCCTAGCCAGTCGTCGTGACCTGCGCAAGGACAGGCACAGCAGACAGCCCCTCCCCCATCTCATGCGGAGGGATATATGGATGAGAACTCACAAGATCGTAGAACGGCAGTACGATATGCCACCGAACCGGACCTGAAGACGACCATCGAGATAGAACACCTCTGCTTCCCACATCCCTGGGAGTACGAGTACCACAAGGCCGCGCTCAAAGATCTCTTCATCGTGTACGACGAGGGCGGCGTGCTTGGATACGTGATTGCCGTCTGTTACCATAGGTACTCGAAGGCGATGATCATGAAGCTGGCGGTGCATCCCGACCACAGGGGAAAAGGTATCGCGCGGGATCTCATCCAGAGGATTGTCGAAGTTCTGAGGCAGGCCGGCATCGCTGAGGTGGAAATCGATGCGAAAATGATAGGAAAGGGAGCTGTCGCTCTCTATGAGAAGTTCGGATTTCGGGTGGCCGGGACCATTTCAGTTGATGACGAATCAGAGGACGTCTATTTCCACACGATGACGCTGAAGCTCACCGAGGGGAAAGACCGATCCCCTGACCCGTCCGGCCCTGCCGCACTATCCTGCTCGAATACGCCCGCTCAGAACGAGGAGGAGCCTTCTCCGCCGCCCCCGGCGGAGCGAGTCGTTCCCGCCAGGTGATTCTCCAGCCACCGTCCCAGGGCAGCGAGGTGAACCTTTTCCTCTTCGGCGATGTGGAAGAGATTTTCCCGGGTCTCCGGCCTTCGGCTCTCCTGGGCCATCCTCAGATAGAGGTCGAGAGCCTGCGTCTCGATCATCATCGCGACGTCGATCACGCCGGCAAGCGTTTGGAGGAAGCGCTCATTCCGTGCCAGGAACTCCTCACCGTCGATCCCCCCTTCCATGACCATTGCCTCAGGAGACTGAGCCTCGTGCTGCACCCGGAAGCCGAGCTCCACCAGGCGCTGCAGGTGCGCTCCCTCAGCCCTGACGAGGTGACCGAGGAGTTCGACCAGTTCCGGGTCCGTAGTCCGGTCTCTCATCCTTTGGTGGAAGCGTTGCAGGCCCTTTTCCATCTGGTATGCTAGGGCAAGCATCTCTTCCGGGGATTCGTCGCCGCGGACAAAGCGGAGGTGGAACTCGCTCGGCCCCTCAGCAGGTCGGCCCTCCCAGGCCTGGATTCCGCCCACCAGGTTGAACACCCGGGAAAAGCCCTGGTGCGCCAAGAACTGCGCCGCCATCCGACTCCTGCCCCCCGCGGCGCAGTAGACGAGAGCAGGCTTCCCCGGATCAAGTCTTGGCAAGGAATCGGCAAGAGTCGGCAAGGGTATCAGGGTAGCACCGGGCAGGTGGCCTCGCTCGTACTCGAAAGGCTGGCGCACATCCAGTATCGCGTAACTCCCCTCCTCATGCTCGGCCATAAAGTTACGGGCCTCGTCGGGAAAAAGGGGAGAAAAACCGGTGGTCGCCTCGTCGTCCTTCATGGTTGACCCCCTCTTCTTCATGCGGATGGAGCCCACCCTTCCCCTGGGGTTGCGGAAAAGGACTGGCCCAAAAAGCGAATTTGCGCTAGGATTAACCAGGTTTTCTGGGCGTCTTATGCAATCTTTCTTACCGGTGGCTAGCGGGTCGTAACAGGCGGACCATGAAGAAGCGGCCCATCACGAGAAACGGATACGAGAGGCTTCGCGCCGAGCTCGCCTTCCTCTGCCGTTTCATCCGTCCCCGGGTCATCGAGGATCTCTGCCATGCCAGGAGCTTCGGTTACAAGGCCAACAATCTCCAGTATTTTACCGCGCGGGAACGCCAGGCCCTCGTAGAAGGTAGAATCGAGGACCTGCGACGGAAGCTCTCGCTCTCCGAGATCGTCGTGGGACAGCAGTTCAACACCTTGGCAGTGGGGTTCGGGGCCAATGTCGAGGTGCAGAATCTCGGAAATGGCCGCTGCTCCATTTACCAGCTTGTCGGACCCTACGAAGCCGACGCCATGACCGGCCGGATCTCCATCGACTCGCCCCTGGGCCGATCTCTCTTGGGCCGCGGCGTGGGAGAGGAGGTCACCGTATACGCTCCGGCCGGTATCCGCTCCTATCGCATCCTCTCCATTTTCGTCGGCTGAAGACCTGCCAACCACTGGTTCGAGAAGCCGGACATCAGCCTTTAATCACCCCCATGGGTCGCAGACGCGCCACCTTCTTGCTGATCCCGGCTCCGTGCACCACGTCCACCACCCGGCTCACATCCTTGTAGGCCTCGGGGATCTCCTCCTGAACCGTCTCCTTTCCGGCACTTCGGACGGTGATGCCGCGATTTTCCAGCTCCCGGATTATACCTCTCCCTCTGGCGACCTTGATCGCCTGGTGGCGGCTGAGCACCCGGCCGGCGCCGTGACAGGTGCTGCCGAAGGTCTCGGCCATCGCTCCCTCGGCGCCGACCAGGACGTAGGAGTACCGTCCCATGTCTCCCGGGATGAGCACCGGTTGGCCCACCTCCCGATAGGCAGCGGGAATATCCGGATGCCCCGGCGGGAAGGCGCGGGTCGCACCCTTGCGGTGGACGCAGACCTTCATCTCCTCGCCGTGCACTAGGTGGGTTTCCACCTTGGCGATGTTGTGGCACACGTCGTAGATAAGCTTGAGTCCCAGGCGTTCGGCGCTCGTGTGAAAGATCTCCTCGAAGGTCTCCCGGACCCAATGAAAGATGAGCTGTCGATTGGCGAAGGCGTAGTTGGCGGCTCCGGCCATGGCCGCCAGGTACTGTCTCCCCTCCGATGAGTGCACCGGGGCGCAACAGAGCTGCCGGTCCGGAAGTTCGATGCCATGCCTCTCCGTACTCTTCAGGAGGATCTTGATGTAGTCGTCGCAGACCTGGTGGCCGAGGCCTCGTGAACCGGTGTGGACGATGATCGTCACCTGGTCGGCAAAGAGACCGAGCGCCTTGGCGGCTGCCTCATCGTAGATCTCATCCACATAGCCTATCTCCACAAAGTGATTGCCCGAACCCAAAGTGCCCAGTTGTCCCTTGCCTCGCTCCAAGGCCCTGTCGGAAACTAGGTCCGGGTTCGCACCCTCAATGCAGCCGCGCTCCTCGATGTGCTCCAGGTCTTCGTGGTAGCCGAAACCCGCCTTCACCGCCCAGGCGGCCCCCTTGACGAGAACCCGCTGCAGTTCCTCGCGCGAGAGCTTGAGATCTTTCCGCCTGGAGCCAACCCCCGACGGGATGTTGTGGAACAAGGTCTCCACCAGCTCGCGAACTCGGGGGGTCACCTCCCGGCGTTCCAGCCCGGAACGCATGAGGCGCACACCGCAGTTGATGTCGTAGCCCACCCCTCCGGGAGAGACCACTCCGCCATCAAGAGAAAAGGCCGCCACCCCGCCGATCGGAAAGCCATAGCCCCAGTGGATGTCGGGCATGGCCAGCGATTGACCGACGATGCCGGGAAGCCAGGCAACATTGGCTACCTGGGTGAGGCTCTCGTCCTTCCTGATATCATCCATCATGGCCGAGGTGGCGTAGACGATGCCGTCCGTACGCATCTTTCCCTCTCGTGGGATGCGCCACCGCCACTCATCGATCTTCTGGATCTTCACTGCCTGTCTTTCTGCCATGGAAACCCCCTCAACTGCCTGCGGTGATTTCCGGCTCTCTGAAGCCACCTGCGGAACTACACGTCAAAGATGACCCGAGCCTCCCAGGAGTCGCCCTTCCTCCCCACCTCCAACTGGTGATACGTCACCGCCTTGATGTCTGATTTTCTGGGGTGAAGCTCCGGGTCGAAGGGCTCGCCCCAGACCGCGGCATGGAGCCGGGTCCCGTCTATCTTCACCCCGAAGCGGCTGAAGGCGAGACCTTCGATCTCAAGCAGGTAGAGAAGCTCCTGGAGCCAGGAAACCAGGAGCACCTCGAGAGTCTCCTCTTCGAGTTCCACGGTCCGCTTCACGCGGGGCATGACCGCCCCGGCATCGGTCACGATCTCCGTGAGCGCCCGCGCCGCAGTCTCAAACAAAGCGGCTGCGGTGGGTGCCTCAACCCGAATACCCACGTCCGCGGTGTGATCGATGAACTCGTATGATCCCGAAGCCTCACCCACAACTGCCCCCGCTTCGAACACCGGAAGCATCCTCTCGCCGACGGCGTGAGAATAGAGCGGCCCAAGCCTGCGCGACAGCAGAAATCTGCCTCATGTATATTTATACCACGCAAGCCGCTGATTCGCCCACCGCCAGTTGCCCACGCCCCTTCCCCGGGCTGGCGTGTTTGCCCAGAACTCAGGCTGCTGGACACAGGACGTTGCAGGTGCGGGCAATGACAGCTCTTCTGAAGTGACTGGCGAGAGACCTGAGCCACTTCCGCGGCTGCAGGCGGGGGAGCCCCTGGCTCGTCGCTGCGAAGTGGCGAGGAGAACAGAGAGGGGGCGCCTTCCCCGGACCGCAGCCGCGCTGGCAGTGGCGAGGCCGGGAGCCTCCGAACGAAAGAAGAGCCATCATTGCCCGCAGCACTGGGTAAAGTCACCATCCCCCGTGTCCACCAAGAAAGTCGGACATGGTCAGGTCTCAGGGGGTTCCGCCAGACCCGCTAATGGCACACGGGGAAGAGAACCTCGCGCTGGACGGAATTGGCTGACTCGGCGCCTAGCTCCCGGACAGGTTGGCCACAGCCACTTGGTAGTGGCGCAAGGCCGCGGGTCGGTGCAGAGCAAAGGTGAGGCTCTCCGGTGGAGGCAGGCCGGAGTCCTCTACATGGGCTATTTCGCGAAGGAGGCAGGAGAGAATTCGGTACGCGGAGATGCATGGCTCCAGCAGCTCGAATCGGTCCAGCCCGAGATGCCTCACTCTGCGCTGTGCCCCCTCCCCGATCAGACGGCGAAGCGTTTCTTCCACGTCGTGACCCTGACAAGGGCAGGGCTGGCTAAAATCGAGGAGCACCAGTCGCACCACCCTGGGCGCCGCAACGCCCCGGAGGCGAACCGGCAGGATCTCACCTACGGACCGGGGAAGGATAGTTTCCGCCGCGACGATGAGTTCTGCCGCCGGAGTCACCGGATCTTCCAGGGGAGAGTAAGGATCCACCACAAGGTAGGTGTCTTCGGGATAGGCGAGTAGATCCACTTCCAGGCGTTCACCCGGAATTTCGGTGAGCATGATCTCCGGCCTCTTGTCCGCCAACCTCTCACCCCATGGTCCCACTTATGCCGCCGCCGAGCCTCCCCTACCACGAAACCAAGTCCCGTGCAACCTGCCGGAGCGGTCCGTCTGGAAAAGCCGCAGCGAAACATAGCCTGGGGTTGCCATCTTCTCCCTTGCCTTTTCCCGCGGGCGTAAGTAGTCTATGATAAACGATTGAAACGTTTACCTGCCTGAAAGTCTGTGTGTCGCTTTTACTTCCCAAGATAGGAGGAACAGTAATGGCAACCGATCTGTCTAAACTCCGACCCGCGAACGTCCAGAGGCGGTTTCCCAACTCCAAGGTGCCTCTGGTGAACGGCCAGATCCTGTTTCAGGCAGCAAGGAAGGCGAACGCCATGATCATGGCAGTGAACATGCGGTGCCGTTTGCCCGTGGACGGAATCATCAGGGCATCCATGGCCGCCCAGGCTCCCGTCATCTACGAGATCGCCAAGTCCGAACTGGGCTACACGGAGTTTACGCCCGCGACCTTTGCCGCCTTGATCGTGGCGGAAAATGAACGGCTGGGGAACACCTCAGTACCCTTCGGCATCCATGCCGACCACCTCACCGTGAAAAACCTGGAGACGGCCAAGACCGAGGTGGCCAATCTCATCGGCGCCCAGATGGAAGCCGGTTTCACCTCCTTTGCTATCGATGCCTCGCACATGGAGAACGAGAAGAACCTGGCCGGGACCGTCGATCTGGCGAAGCCCGTGGTCACGGCCGGTCTCGGCCTGGAGGTGGAGCTGGGCGAGATCGGGGCAAAGAGCGGCAGTGCCGAAGGGTTCACGCGGCCCGACGAGGCGGCCTGGTTTATCGGTAATTTGGTCAAAGGCGGGATCCGTCCCAATCTTCTTGCCATCAACAACGGCTCGATCCATGGCACCTATTTCGGGACCACCCAGGAGGGCATTCAGCTCGACCTCACGTGCCAGATTTGGGAGGCGATCCAGCCGTGGCAGGTGGACATCGCCCAGCACGGGATCACCGGCACCTCACTCGACAAGATCGCCAAGTTCATCCACTGCGGCATCCGCAAGGGGAATGTGGGAACCCTTTGGCAAAACATCAGCTTCGGTCTGGCCATGAATCAGCATGGCAACGCTATTACCACGCCCGACAAACGCTACATCAAGTCCCCCTATCGCGGAGTGCCCGATGACCTCTGGAACCGCATGTGGAAGTGGGCGGAGGAAAGCGGAAACACTGGAGGCGAAATCAAGAAGGCAAATAAGGTCTTTGCTCCTGACCTGAACGCCCTGGGGGTCGAGTACAAGGAGCGAATCACCTGGCAGGCCTACGAGGAGGCCATCCGTCTCTTCGAGGCGACCAACTCCATCGGACTGGCCGACACGGTCATCTCCCTGATGGGCGCCTAACTATGGCCCTGACCTGGAAGGTGTGGGCCTCGACCGGGTCAGGGGCTGAATGGAGGTCTGCGTCTCCGATTCCGGCGGATCACCGGAGATACGCGCGGCGGGCGCGCGGTTGGGTGACTCGAGAGGAGCGGGCGAAGGACACAGAACGTTCGGCGCCCGGGCCGGGGGCCGAACGTTCGAGATGGATCACTCCAGGATGATCTTGTGATCGACGAGTGACATGCTTTTCAGTTTGGCGGAAAGCACCTTCTGCTCGCCGAAAATGTTCGCCATGCGAATCTTGCCGCCCTCAGCGGGCTCCACTATGTCCACTGCCTCCAGGATCAGTTCCTCTTTACCGTTCCTGAGCAGATAGGCGTTGGCCTCGCACATGCCCCGTTCACCTCCTGCCAAGCGACGAGAAGCCGCCCACGCACCCTCGCCGGCACACCTCATGCCCTCAACCGTATCGCCCCACCATTAAGACTGGGGCAGCTCCGTTGGTCGCATACTCTACCACCGGTGGTCTCATCTTTACAAGGCTCTCATGGTGTGGCCGTTTCCTTTCCCTTCTTTCTCCGTTGGGCCTTACTTCACATGCATTCGCCCTTGCTGTTCCGGCGGAATGACCGCCTCAACCGGGTGTTCGGGGATGGCGCTCACCAGCAGGTGGTGCCGAAATAGCTTCCTGGCTGCCCGGAGAACGTCCTCCGCCTGCACCTTCCTGATTTGCTCCGGGTAACGGCGATCCCAGTCATACCCAAGCCCCAGTACTTCATTGAGGGCTGCACTGTTGGCTTGAGCGGCCGTCGTCTCGAGACCCATTTCATGCATGGTAATGCACATGTTCTTGGCTGCTTCCAACTCTCCTGCCTGCAAGGGCTCCTGTTGGATTTTCTCGATCTTGTCCAGAATGATCCTCACCACCCGTTCGTAGTTGGACATGGTGGTCTGCGTTACAATCCCAAAGTGGCCGCTATCCAGACCCGACGAGGGGAAGGCATGGATCACATATACCAGGCTCCGGTCTCCGCCCCGCAATGCTTCGTGCAGCCAGCCGCTCGGGTAGGTGATGCCGGAGAGGACCGCATCAATTACGTCCAGAGTGGGACGCTCCGGATCCGCGATTGCCATCCCGTTGGTGCCGAGGAAGATGCCGGCGGAGACTTTGTCCGTCTTTTGCTGAATTTTCCTGTCTTCGGTCAGGGGTTCCACCGGCTTTGCCGTGCTTTTCAGCGGAGGCTTCCCGGTCCGCCACTTCCCCAATGTTCGAGAGATTTTGGGTGCCATCGTGTCGAGATCTATATCTCCGAACACGGCAAGCACGGTGTTGCCTGGCACTACGGTGCCCTGATAGAAGGCCTTGATCTCGTCACGGTTGAGGTGCCGCACCGACTCCTCCGTACCGATGACATCCCGGCCATAGGGATGATTCCGGTAGAAGGCCCGCCGGAACGGCCGCTCCACCTCCTGCTCCCAGTTCTCATCCAGACGGCGGATGGCAAGCAAGGTGTCCTGCCGCTGCTGTTCGATCTCGTCTAGCGGGAAGCCGGGATTCATGACCACATCGGCGAGGAGGTCGAGGCCTCTATCAACGTCCTCCTTCAGCACCGACAGGGAGACATAGTAGGTATTCCGGCCGGAGCCAGAGGCGAGGCTCCCCCCTAACTGCTCAATCGCCTCTGCGATCTGCCTCTTCGTGCGCCTCTCCGTCCCCTTCGTAAGAAGCCCCATGGTGAAGCTGCTGATCCCGGGCAGGGCCTCAGGTTCCACATACTGCCCGCCCAGGCCGTAGAGCCTGAACTCCACCAAAGGCAGAGCCCCGTCTCGTTTGAGGAGGAGCTGTAGGCCGTTCTTCAGAGTGACCTTCCTCACCGGCCCCCGTCCTTCGGTCCCCGCTGTCTCTGCCGCTCTTGCCTCGGCCCGTGGCGGCGAGAGGATGGCCGCAGTGCTCACCTCCCTCTTGAGGTAGGATCGAGCCACCCGCCGGACATCCTCCCTGGTGACCGCTTGGATCTTCTCCACATAGTAACTGTCGAAGTAAGGGTCCCCGGTATCCACGAAAGAGCTCGCCAGACTCGATGCCATCTCCGCCATGGACTCTTTCGAGTGAATGTAGTCGGCAACAATCTGATGCTTCGCCTTTTCCAGCTCACTCGGCTCCACCAACCGGTCCTGAAGTGCCTCGATTTCCTGCCAGAGGGCAGCCATGGTCGGTGCGATCTTCTCCTGCTCCAGGCTGAGAGAGAAACCGAAAACCCCAGGGGCGTAAGCGGGGGTCCAACTGAAGGCGTCCACTGACAGCACCAACTGGTGCCGGTCTTTGAGCTGGGCATAGAGGCGGCTCGTCCGGCCTCTTCCCAGGATGATGGCAAGCACGTCCAGTGGATAAAGGTCGGGATGGATCAGAGGAACCGTATGGACCCCAACCATCATGGTGGTGAGCCTGGCGGGCGGAAACGACTTCTCGACCCAGCGAGGTGCCACCTGGGGCGGTTCTTCCTCGGCCACTGTAGGCGGGGCGAAGGTTCGGGCCATGTTCTTGGTGAGTTCGAGCACCCTCTTCACCGCCTCGCTCGTGTCTACATCTCCGACGATTGCGAAGACGAGGTTCTGGGGTGCGTAGCGTTTTCGGTAATAGTCAAGCAGCTCATCGCGAGAGACCGTGACGAAGACGTCTTCGTAACCGATAACGGGATGGCGGACGGGATGCTTGCGGTAGGCGGTCTCCATGAACAGTCGCCAAAGCTCGCGACCGGCGTCCGTTTCGCCCAGCTTGAATTCTTGCTGGATGACCGCTTTCTCTCGGCTCACCTCTCCTGGCGGGAGCAGCGCCTCCGAGACGTAGGAGACGAGAAGTTGCAAAGCCTCACCGTAGTGGGCGGCGGTGGTGTTGATGAAATAGACGGTCCGATCGTAGCTCGTGTAGGCATTGGTCGCCCCGCCCATGCCTTGCACAAGCTTCCGCGCCTCAGCCTCGGTGAAGGATCGGGTACTCCCTCCGGCCACAACGTGCTCGAGGTAATGCGACAGACCCCCGAAGAAATGGTCTCCCTCATGGATGGAGCCCGTTCGAACGAAAACCTGACAAGAGACCACCCGCGATGAACGGTTCTCGCGAATGAGGACGGTCATTCCGTTCCGGAGCTGGAGAAAGGTGTCGCCTGGCTTGGATGGGAGCACGGCACTCACCAGCTCCAGGAGATCGGCATGCAGACCAAACGTGTCGAGCTGAGACACGCGGAGATCCTGCCCTGATCCGAAAGCGGGTGCAGCAAAAGTCAACACCATAGCCGCAACCGACAGGTACCACCGTCTCCGCATAGGTTCTTGCCTCCTGCTCTTTTCCACCGGAGCCTCCGCGCCAACGGTGAAGATTCGCGGCATTTGGCCGCCGCACGACCATGGCCGCCCCATCGAGATTCCGGCCACCAAGCTCACAACACCCTTGGTCAGCCCAAGGGTAGCCCTACCCAAGTCCTTTGTCTTTGCAACGGCCGAATTCTATGCTCAAATACTAGCCGCACCGTCGCTCGTCGTCCAGCCCCACGCACCGAGGAGGAGCACCAGTGCGAAATTCAGCCCATCCCTATCCGTTGCGCGAGGTGGTTACCGCTTTTGTCAGCCATGCCGGCAAGGTGCTTGTGCTTAAGCGTAGCAGCAGAGTTGGCACCTATCAGGGACGCTGGGCGGGCGTAAGCGGCTACCTGGAGAGCCCCGTCCCCCTGGATCAGGCCTACACGGAGCTGGCAGAGGAAGTGAGCCTCGGCAAAGACCACGTCACGCTCATCAAGGCAGGCAGTCCCTTGGAGGTGGTGGACGAAAGGGAAGGTCGAGCCTGGCGTGTTTATCCGTTTCTCTTCGCCGTTCATGAGCCCGAGCGGATCAAGCTGGATTGGGAGAATACCGAAATGCGCTGGGTCCACCCAAGCGAGATCTCACGACTCCAGACCGTGCCGGGCCTCGCCGACGTGCTGAAGCAGGTGCTCTAGCCTATGGACTGGCTTGACAGAAAAATCGAGGCGATTGCTCGGGATCGCCGTCATGGCGCCGCTCAGCTCGCCGACAAAGCCTTGGAGGTTCTCGTAGCTCTCTGCCGGCATGGAAAGGCATCGAGCCCCGAGAACCTCGCCCACCACGTTGCTGCCATTGCCATGAGACTTGCCCGGACCCGTCCGTCCATGGCCGCGATTCACAACTGGTGTCTCCTTTTCGTCCAGCGGTTCACGAGCCTCGCCGCAAGCGCCGGGGAGCTGAAAGAGCTGAGGGGACAAGGGGTACAGCTTGGAGCGGAACTCCGGGCAGAGAGGCAACGCCTGCTCCGGCAGCAGATCGAAGCGGCTCGCCCGCTCCTCACCACCTGTCGTTCCCTGGTCACGCTCAGCTATTCATCCACCGTGGAAGCAATTCTCCGCAACGCTCTCCCCGAACACAGTCGGGTGACCATCGCCGAGTCTCGCCCTCTCCTCGAAGGGCGTCGCCTGTTCGCCACGCTTCTGGAGAGTCACCCCTCAGTGCGCATGGTGACAGACGCCCAGCTCGGCCTCACGATTCCCGCGGCCGACCTGGTCTTCGTCGGCGCCGACAGCATCCTCTCCGATCTGGGCGTCGTGAACAAGACCGGCACTTACCTCGCGGCTCTCGTCGCCAGAGCGCACCACCGTCCCTTCTACGTTGCCGCCGACACCTTCAAGATCCAGGCAACCGTGGACTCCCGCGCCTGCGTCCTCGAGTCCAAGCCGGGAAGGGAGGTCTGGCCACGCCACGCCCAATCCTCCGATAATGTATACTTCGATATCACCCCCGGCCGCCTTGTGAGCGGCTTCCTGACCGAGTCGGGAATCCTTGACGGACCCGGCATGGCCGCTCGCGTCCAGGCATGGAAAGAGCTCCTTGCCTCTTTTCGTCCCCAGCCCCCTGCACGACGGAGATCGTGACCCGAGTTCGGGCAGTTCTCGCGGCGACCGTATAGGTCCATTGGCCTTGCGTGCGTCTCTCCCCGGATAGAACGGAGTAGATTCATGAAGGCTGGTCGGAATTCAGCCCGCCCGCGTCCACCTGCGCGATGGGGATGAGGGTATCTGAGACTAGCTGCCACGAGGGATCGTAAATGAGGATGCGGAACGACTCCACTTGGGAGAAGGAAAATCTGAAGGTGCCGCGCATATAACCAAAGTTGCGGATGGAAAAGTTCGCTGACCTTGTTACGTTCACAGGCATACCGTCCGGGGCAAGCTCCATGGGCGGCGAGGAGACAAAACGGGGCTGGACGGACCCGGTGCACGCGGCGATGATCGCCATGGCACCCGAAATCGGTTTCCCACCCAGATTCCTGATCCTGAATTCAAAGCGAAACGCGTCATTTCCCTCAAAAGAGGTAGCCTTGGGGCTCTCGATCTTGACCCTCGTTATCTCAGGAGTCTGTGCCTCTTTGGCAACGATCTGACTCGACTCCCGCTGCGGAGGGGACGTCCCCTGGGACCCAGCCTGGGAGCCCCCGGGCACGAGGTTGGGCTTGTCCTCCGTTGGCTTGCGAGCCTGGTCCGGAACGCGCTCTTCCGGGTTGCGGAGCACCTGTTCAAGGTGGGAAACGTTTGCCTGCAGCGCTCGACGCTCCCGGATGAGCTGCAGAGCGCCGTACCCAAGGGCGCAGGTAACGACGAAGAGAAGGAGAGCTACCGCCGCCAATGCCCAGGAGAGATGGCGGCGTTTCAGGTTGATGCTTCTGGTTCGCCCGTGTCGGCGGGAAAAGATGGTGATGACGTAGTCGTCACGCATGAATACGGCCGTCCGCGCCTGCTATCTTGGCACAGCAGAGGCTCCGATGTGTCCGAAAAAGACCATCACCGAGCCCTTGAACCCATCTTGCTCACCCGCTCTTCCGGAAGGTGGACGGACGAAGAAAAGGATGCATCCGGATTCCCCGAACGCTGATGCCTTCGGTTGGACGGACGAAAAGTTCGGTCATGACTTGGAAAGGTTCTCAACCGCCCCCAT
>Ga0187774_10000590_pt1 | contig 12503 bp, 11 predicted proteins | sample 0216_BV02_MP05_2_FD_133152 | JGI IMG/M metagenome (GOLD analysis project Ga0187774, IMG submission 133152) | Tropical peat soil microbial communities from peatlands in Department of Meta, Colombia - 0216_BV02_MP05_20_MG | ecosystem: Environmental > Terrestrial > Soil > Wetlands > Peat | place... | reverse complement strand
GCCATTACCTCTCCTACAGACTTCATCTGTGTGGTAAGTGTAGGATCTGCCTCGGGGAATTTCTCGAAGGCAAAGCGTGGAAACTTTGTTACAACATAATCAATTGTTGGTTCAAAAGACGCAGGGGTTTCCCGTGTTATATCATTCGGTATCTCATCGAGGGTAAGACCAACAGCGAGCTTTGCTGCGATTTTTGCTATTGGGAATCCTGTTGCCTTCGATGCGAGGGCAGAGCTCCTCGATACCCTTGGGTTCATTTCTATAACTACCATTTCCCCGTTATTTTGATTGATGGCGAACTGGATGTTTGAACCACCTGTGTCAACACCTATTTCACGAATAATTGCTATAGCAGCATCGCGCATCCTCTGGTATTCTTTGTCAGTAAGGGTCTGAGCTGGTGCAATAGTAATTGAATCTCCCGTATGTATTCCCATGGGATCAAAGTTCTCGATGGAACAGATTATAACAACATTGTCCTTTCTGTCACGCATAACTTCGAGTTCATATTCCTTCCATCCGAGGACGGATTCCTCGACGAGTACTTGATTAATAGGACTGAGTTTCAGACCCCTTTCAAGCAGTTCTCGGAATTCCTCTGTGTTATAAGCTATGCCACCTCCAGTGCCTCCAAGGGTGAAAGAAGGTCTTAGGATTGCTGGGAATCCAATATCTTCTATTGCTTCAAAGCCGCCTTTTAAAGAACCAACATAGGCAGATTTCGGAACCTCCAGGTCAATCTTTACCATAGCTTTCTTGAAAAGTTCCCTATCTTCTGCTTTCTTTATTGCCTCAAGTTTTGCACCAATAAGTTCAACATCATATTTATTGAGAAGACCTTTCTCGGCCAGCTCCACAGATAGATTCAGGGCAATCTGGCCGCCCATAGTCGGCAGGAGTGCATCAGGTCTTTCCTTTTTGATTATCATCTCAAGGATATCAGCAGTTAATGGCTCTATGTATGTTACATCAGCCATCTCCGGGTCTGTCATAATGGTTGCGGGATTAGAGTTGACAAGCACTACCTTATAACCCTCTTCGCGGAGGGCCTTACATGCCTGAGTACCTGAATAGTCGAACTCACATGCCTGGCCTATAATTATGGGCCCTGAGCCGATTAATAATATATTCTTGATGTCAGTCCTTTTTGGCATCTAATTTTTTTAAACCTGTCACTTGTTACCCTGAACTTGTTTCAGGGTCTTTGAACATCTTAAATCTTTAGATGCTGAAGCGAGTTCAGCATGACGTTAGACTGTCATTGCGAGGAACGAAGTCCCGAAGCAATCTCAAGAGAGGATTCCTCGCCTGCCTTAGGCAGACTCGGAATGACAGCAAAGGTTTTGTTATCACGCTTTAAAATAGACCATTTTGCTTCCAGCGAGATGAAGTGGAATCTCTGTTTCTTCAGTCCATAGCCCTTTCTTAAAATATTTATCATCTGCATATGCTGAGAGAATTTTGCCAAAGAACGCATAACACTCACCCGCATCTACTGTCTTCCATAATTTGCATTCAATATGACCGATACAATCGCTGAGTATAGGTGGTTTTACCTTTTTCGCTGGAGAAGTCCTGAGATTTGCTTTCTTAAATTTATCTATAACTCTTCCTGATTGGCTACCGCAAATCCATAACTCCTTCAAAAGTTTCTTTGTTGGGATATTTATTGCAAACTCTTTTGTCTGTTTTATTAACGTAGCTGTGTAATTTTCCTTTGAGACACAGACAATCACAATCGGTGGCTCCTCACTCACAGGCGTTGCCCATGCGCAGGTCATAACATTGGGTTTTCCATCCGCACTAATACTTGTAAGAAAGAAAGCTATTTTTGGATGGAGGAGGTGGTAGATGTCAGCTTTAATGTTTTTTTTCATTTCCATACCTCCTATATATAGAGAACTCCTTATTAATTATTTTGAAGTGCATCTAAAATTTCCCTTCTATCATCTCCCTGAACCTCTTGAATATGTAGCCTGCATCGTTTGGCCCGGGGCCTGCTTCTGGATGATACTGGACAGAGAATAAAGGAAGTTCGACATGTCTCATTCCTTCTTCTGTTCCGTCATAAAGATTCTTATGGGTAAGCACTACTTGTCCCTTTAGTTCTTTCACATCGACACAAAAGTTATGGTTCTGAGCGGTTATCTCAACTTTTTCCGTCTTCAAATCCATTACTGGGTGGTTTCCTCCATGATGTCCAAATTTGAGTTTATATGTTCTTCCTCCCAATGCTAAGCCAAGAAGTTGATGACCAAGGCAGATGCCTAAGATGGGTTTTTTGCCTATGAGCTTTTTAATGTTTTTGATGGCATATGTTACAGCGCTTGGGTCTCCGGGACCATTGCTCAAAACTATCCCATCGGGCTTCATATCAAGAACTTTCTCCGCGGGAGTTTTTGCAGGTACGGCATAGACATCAAAACCCGCATCCACAAGGTTTCTCATTATACTGAGCTTAACCCCGAAGTCATAAACAACTACCTTTTTAAATGCGGAGTGCGGAGTTCCCCCCCACCCCTGCCCTCCCCCTCGAGGGGGGAGGGTGAGGGAGGGGGTGTTCCATTTCCACAGACCTTCTTTCCAAGGATATGGTTTTTTTGATGTTACTTCCTTTACAAGGTCAAAACCCACAATCCCAGGGTGTCTTCTTACCTTTTTGAGAAGACTCTCAGGGTTCAAATCTTTCGTTGAGATTATTCCCATTTGTGAGCCATAATCTCTCAGATGTTTAGTGAGGGCTCTGGTATCTATACCCTCGATTCCGACGATTCTATATTCTCTAAGATAATCTGATACTGAATTTATAACCTTGAGCTTTGTCCGTTTTGGCGGATGTCCGCCTTGGCGGATGAGCTTTTCAGCGCGCCAATTACTCGGGAATGGAAGATGTTCTTTGACGATAAAGCCCTCTACCTTGGGTCCACCGATAGATTCTATATCTCCTAAGTTCACTCCATAATTACCTATCTGGGTATATGTCATAGTCACAATCTGTCCTTTGTATGAAGGGTCTGTAAGGATTTCCTGATAACCTGTCATAGAGGTATTAAATACAACCTCACCAATAGTCTCACCATCTGCAGCGAAGCTTTTACCCTCAAATACCATTCCGTCTGATAGGACAAGCAAAGCCTTTACCCCGTTAGAAAAATTTTTTAATGGAATAAATCTTGACTTTCTAACGGGGCTTACTGCCATTCGTTGATTCTTCCTTTCGAGATTGTGATAAAGGGAAATCCCTTGAGCATCCATCCGTCAAAGGGTGTATTCTTTCCTTTCGAAGCAAATTTTTTAGACTCAACCCTGACCTCTTTTTTAGTATCTAAGATTGTAATATCCGCATCAGCCCCTGGTTTTAGAGTTCCATTTAAACCAAGAATTCGGGCGGGGGTTAATGACATCTTCTCTACCAACTGGCTCATCGTGAGAACCCCTTCGTCAACAAGTTTCATGCTTAAAGAGAGCGCAGTTTCGAGGCCTGAAATGCCTGGTGGTGCAAAATCAAATTCTCTGAGTTTTTCGTCCCTATTATGTGGTGCATGGTCAGTTGCGATTACATCAATAGTTCCGTCTTTTAACCCCTCCTTTATTGCCTCGATATCCTTTTTTGTTCGTAACGGCGGATTTACCTTCGCATTTGTATCATAACCCTTTACCGAGTCCTCTGTAAGGCTAAAATAATGAGGGCATGTTTCCGCTGTTACATTTACACCTCTTTTCTTTGCATCCCTTATCAATTCCACCGATCCTTCTGTTGATACATGGGCAATGTGTAGCCGTCCTCTTGTGAGCTTTAGTAATAATATATCCCTGAAGAGCATTATCTGCTCTGCCTCAGCTGGTATACCTCTTAGCCCAAGTGTTATAGACAGTAATCCTTCGCTCATCACTCCATCTTCAGATAGAGTTAAATCTTCGCAGTGAGAGATTATTGGAACACCAAATGCCTTTGAATACTCCAGTGCCCTCCTCATAATTAAGCTGTTCATTACAGGTAGTCCGTCATCAGAAAAGGCTACACAACCCTGATCCTTCATCGTACCCATTTCAACAAGTTCTTTACCTTTCTGCCCCTTTGTTATTGCACCTATTGGAAGGACAGTACATAGACCTTCGAGGGCAGCCTTTCTTATGATGAATTCTGTAACACTTGCATTATCATTTATAGGATATGTATTTGGCATACAGCAAACGGTTGTGAAGCCGCCCTTGATAGCAGCGGCTGTTCCTGTCTTTATCGTCTCCTTGTATTCATAACCTGGCTCCCTGAGATGCACATGCATGTCAATAAGACCGGGGATTACGAACATTCCTTCTGCTTCGATAGTACGGAGTTCGGTGTCTTCACCCCCTCCCTTGCCTTCCTCCATCGAAGAGAAGGGCTGGGTGAGGGGGGATTTGCTTTTTGCTTTTTGCTCTTTGTCTTGTATTCTGACTTCCTTTATCTTCCCATCTTTAATCAAAATATCACCAATTTCATCGATCCCCTGTGACGGATCTACGACATGTCCTTTTTTAATCAAAATCCTCATTTTTTAACTCCTGCGAGGAGATACATGACCGCCATTCTGACAGCAAGGCCATTTGTTACCTGTTCAAGGATTACCGATCGGGGGCCATCTGCAATCTCTGATGAGATTTCAATTCCCCTGTTCATTGGACCCGGGTGCATAACTATAACATCGTCTTTTGCAAGAGATAGTCGATCTAATGTAAGCCCCCAGTTTTTAGAATATTCCTCAGTGGATGGAAAGAAACCCTTGCCCTGTCTTTCCATCTGTATTCTGAGCATCATTACAACATCTACATTTTTCAGACCATCCTCCATTTTATGAAATACTACAACTCCCATGTCTTCCGTCTCTCTTGGTATTAAGGTTGGGGGACCGATTAGCCTCACCTTTGCTCCAAGCTTAGTAAGGCTGTAAATGTTTGATTTTGCAACTCTGCTATGGGCTATATCTCCAACAATTGCTATGTTAAGTCCCTCGACCTTTTCTTTTTTTCCCTTTATAGTGAAAGCATCAAGGAGTGCCTGGGTTGGATGCTCATTAGTTCCATCACCTGCATTTATAACAGATGCCCTGAGTTTTTTAGCAAGGAGATGCGGTACTCCTGCTGAGGAATGTCTAATAATTATGAAATCTGCACCGAGGGCCTGGACTGTAAGGGCTGTGTCAATTAGACTTTCGCCCTTCACAACACTGCTTGTGGGTACTGAGAAGTTTATGACATCTGTACTCAGTCTCTTTGCTGCAAGTTCAAAAGATGTCCTCGTCCGTGTAGATGGTTCAAAGAAGACATTCACAGTGGTTTTGCCGCGTAAGGTCGGAACCTTCTTTATGTCTCTTCCGAGTACGTCCTTGAATGCTGCCGCTGTGTCGAGTATGAGGTTTATCTCTTCTACCGAAAGTTCCTTTATACCGAGTAAGTCTTTTTCATTCAACACCTTTTACTCCTCAATATCCATTTTTTCTAATATTACCCTGTCTTTTAAGCCTTCTTCTTCAAGCTGAACTTCGACATTCTCACTCAAGGACGTGGGGATATTCTTACCGACATAGTCAGCCTTGATCGGGAGCTCTCGATGTCCTCTGTCAATCAGGACAGCGAGCTGGATGGCAGCAGGCCTTCCGAGATCCATCAATGCATCCATGGCAGCCCTTATCGACCTTCCTGTAAAGAGGACGTCATCAACAAGGACAATCTTAAGGTCCGTTACCTCAAAGGGGACATCGGTTTTCCTGACAATAGCTTGTTCCTTTCTGATACTCAGATCATCTCTATAAAATGCTATATCGAGTGAGCCAACAGGTATTTCTTTCTTTTCGATTACCTTTATTTTTGAGGCAAGTCTTTTTGCAAGGTGCACTCCTCCCCTCTGTATTCCAACGAGGCAAAGCCTCTCTGTGCCTTTGTTCTTTTCTGTAATTTCATGGGCCATTCTGGTTAGTGCCCTGTCTATGTCCTTCTTATTAAAGAATTCCTTTGGCATTTTTAAAAATCCATAAAAAAACCTTCCCCTTGTTAAGTGGAAGGTTTGTTAAAGTTTTCTATTTTGCAGCTCACGCTGCCTCCTCTGCCTTTTGGCCTCACAGGGCCATTCTTTAAGACTTTTTTATTAAAACATAAATCATAGAAGTCTGTCAAATGGTTTTCAACTTGACAAAAACGCCAGAGAGTATATAATTTTAGGTACTAAACTGTGCAAACAGTTGTAAATTTAGAGGACGAAAAGAAGAAAAATATCAGGCTTGCCTTAGGTGTAGCATCCGTTGGGATAGTTGGGTTTCTTTTCATTTATATCGTCTTCTTTGTAATCATGTTTTTTTCTCCCTTTATGTTATTTAGTTTTTTCCCTTTTCCTTCCTTCACAGAGGGAGTTGTTGGACTTGACGGCAATCTCTTAATTTTTTCTAAGGCCTTTGATTTCAAGGAAGCTACATATGAAAAACCTCCTCGCGAACAGACAACATTGAGAATTTATAATGGTGAATCATTGTCCAAGCCAGAAGAGATTAAACCGTTTGCCTCTTTTTATCCTTCAGAAGACAAAATCTATTTTTTTGATAGCGGACTTTATAGAACCTTTAGCATGAATAGATGGGAGGAGTTCAAAAATTCAGCTATAGGGAGTAATCCTAAAGGTGCTGTTGGAGCTGGCGGCATATGGGTTTTAAGTACAATAAGGAAACAGCCGGCACTCATGCTTATAGCAGAAGAGGAAACGAAGGAAGTTCATCTTCCTGATGATGAACTTACAGGGAAGATAAAAGTTTGTACTTCCCAGCTTCTCTGCCTTAGGGATGCACTACACCTCTTCTGGAAAAATGAAGGTAGCCTTATATGGTACAAATATGACGGGAATAAATGGAGCCAGCCCGAGACATTTGAAAATAACGGAGAATATAAGGCAATTGTCTTTAAGGATGAAATATTCTTAATACATTCCAGGAATTTTGGTAATCAGCCTGAAATTACTCTCAGAGTTTATAATGGAAATTTTTGGTCAGAGCCAAAGATCTTAGATATTGCTGGAACATCAATAATTACCATGCCCGCTATTTTTAAGGATAGAGTTATTATTTTTCAACAGGGATTTTTCTCTGAGAAATACTATCTCCTTAACAAAGGACATGTTGAAGGTCCCTTTACTATACGCAAGCCCTTCTTATCTATAGATTTATGGAAAGTTTTGGTTATTACCCTTTTGTCCCAGGTTATTTTCTTTATATTTATTTTCCTCCTTTCACTTCTTATAAGAAAATTCAAGATGAAAACATGGAGGGTTGATACGAGAGAACATGAGTTTGCAAGTCTCTTCAGGCGCTCTCTTGCGGAGGTTATTGATTTTCTTATTATAGCAATCCCTGCAGTTGCGCCTTTCTATTTTGTATTGGATGATGACTTCCTTTTTGGGAATCCCCTTAAATTTGTTGGCCTCATCCTTTATTCTATCATGGTGATGGTATTGGGCAGTTTTCTTTATCACTCATTGTTGGAAGGGTTATGGGGAAAAACGGTCGGGAAAAAGATATGTGGTATCGTAGTTCTGAAAGATGATTTTACAAAATGCACTATAGGAAGAGGATTTTTAAGAAATGTTATGAGAATTGTGGACGGATTTTTCTATTATTTAGTAGCAGCTGTGACAATAGCGGGTACCTTGAAATGGCAGCGGCTTGGAGATATTGTAGCGGAGACTGTGGTGGTAAGAGATAAATAGTTGTATAATTGATACTGTAATTAAAGTTTAAAAGAGAGGTATAGCATGGAAGACATCAATTTATACACAGAAATTGCTAAAGTAGCAAGTGAGCTTTATGAAAAGAATGGGCGGGTAGAAGGTCGTGACCTCGATAATTGGCTTGAAGCAGAGAAGATTGTAATATCACGATACAGAGAGCAAGAAAGGCGTAAATATGAAAGAAGACCATTTGTTCAGGTTATAAGGTATTCACCCTTCCAGCACTTAGAAAAATTAAGTGAAAGTGTCTTTGAAGGCGTTAGTGTTGACCTCAGCGAAAAGGGCCTTGGAATGATAACGGACTGTCTTCTCAAAAAGGGAGATATTTTGTTTTTTGACCCAGAGATAAAGGTTGATGACTCTACAGCGATGGTCTCGACTGTAAAATGGGCAAGGGAAGTTGAGAAAGATGTGTATAGAGTAGGGTTAAAGATATATAGAGGTTAGGATGAGAGTTATTCCTGTTTAAGCTTCAGCCTCCATGTCTGTGTAACGGGTAGTTTCTGTTTTTGAGAATGCCAACACACCAAGGAATACAAAGTTTACGATAGGGACCAGCATTAAGAGTCCGAGCCATTTATTTCTGCCAAGATTTTCTGTTATCAGAACCCAAAGATAAATGCCGATAAAGATATTCACTATTGGAACAAGTAAAAGAAGAATCCACCACCATGGCTTGTTGGCAGAAGCAACAATAGTCCATATCTGGATAATTGGAATCCATGCAGTCCATGGGGCAGGGACATTAAGCTTCTTTGCAATAAAGAAAAGGCATAAGCAGAAATAGATATAGAAAGCGATCTCTAATAGAATCATGATTATTCCAAAACCAGCCAACAACCCCATTGGAATGCCTAAAGGGAAACCCCGCATACCCTTTCTTGGCACCGGAAATGGCTGAAATTTAGCTGGAGGTTGAATACCTTTCTGGGGCTCAACTTTTTGTGGTTGTGGTAGGGGAGCTTTCTCTGCAAAGGTGTCTGCAGTTTCCTGGGTTTTCTGCGGTTGGACTTCCTGTGGGGGTTGTTTTTTAGGAAGAGGTTCCTGTTTTAGCCCTGATTGTTTTCCTTTACCCCCAGCATGTGATTCCTTTTCTATGGGCATTTGTTCATGCAAAGGCTCTACGGGCTTTTCCAATTTCTGTTCTGGATATGGGGGGGTAAGCCCAATCTGCTTTGGAGAAAACATAGGATCAATAAGGTATGCCATTTTAAAATATTCATTTGCCTCATTAAACTTCCTGAGTTTATATAATGCATAACCTATGCGATAATATGCAGAAGATTCTGGTTTCCTTTTTACATACTCTTTCAAAATCGTGATTGCTTCTTTATATTTACCACTATCGTAATATTTAAGGGCTTTATCATATCCTGTATCTGTCTCTGCAGAAATTGTGCCCAATGTTGAAAGTAAAGCGAAAAGCATGATGATAGCAATAGCAATTTTCTTCATCATTACCTCCGTTTTAAAGGTTTTTTAAGAGTTTTCATAATGCTATTATTAGTACCTTCATTGCTTAACAAAAGTCCACTTGGGTATAAAAACTTTTGGTAAAGATAGAAAGGATCGACTGATTTATTTTTTCTTCGACAAATATTCAATTACTGCTTTCCTTTCCTTTTCGTCCAACTGGGAACCGTAACTGATCATGCGGTCAACTGTGCTCTCCCAGTCTGCTCGGCTTTTCTTGGCTTTATAAACCCGATCTAAATCGTGGCATGCAGTGCAGCGGTTTTTAACAATCTCTTTGGGTGAAGTAGTCTCGGCAGATGCAATTGAGATAAAAACTAATAGCAAGATAAAAGTCAGGAACTCTTTAAACATTTTTTCCAAATCTATAATGTTTTACCCCGTAGGAATGTTCCATGGCTTGTCGCGGGTTCCGTGTGTAATTCCAGCGGGGCTCTACTAAAATGTCTCTTGCCACAGTCTCAATATAATAACACGTGCCTGTTGTAAAATATAAAAAAATATACAATAACACCCTCCTTTGGTCTTTCAATGGTCTTTTAATTTATAATTGTTTATGTTGAGAAAAATTAAGGATAAGGTGATGGCTGGCGAAAGGGTATCTAAGGATGAAGCACTCGAATTATTCGAGACCGATGATATCTTCTCTCTCGGAACCCTTGCTTTGCATGTAGCAGTGAAGAAAAATGGCAAGAAGGTATTTTTTATCAGAAACAGACATATCAATCCAACTAACATTTGTATTAACCGTTGTAGATTCTGTGCCTTCAGTCGTTCAAAAGGTGAAGAAGGTGCATTTGAACTGACAATTGACGAAATCATTCAAAAAATTCATCCTTATTACTTAGGCCTCAGTAATCCCCTTACACCCCCCTATTCCCCCCTTACCAAGGGGGGACGAGAGAGGGATAAAGGGGGGCAGGGGAGGCTTAGAGAGGTTCATATCGTCGGAGGACTTCATCCTGACTGGCCATTTGAATACTACCTGAATATGCTTTCGGTTATAAAGGAGCATTTCCCTGAGCTTCATATAAAGGCATTTACTGCTGTCGAGGTAGATTATATGTCAAAGATAAGCGGTATTAGTCTGGAAGAAACCCTCCTTGCCCTCAAAAGACGTGGCCTCGATACAATGCCAGGAGGAGGTGCTGAGATATTTAACAGTGATATAAGAAGCAGGTTATGTCCGGAGAAGATTTCAGGGGAAAGGTGGCTTGAGGTTATGGAGACAGCGCACAGATTAGGGATCAAGACAAATGCAACAATGCTTTATGGTCATATTGAAAACTATGAACACCGTGTTGACCACCTCCTTAAATTAAGAGAACTTCAGGACATGACAGGTGGTTTCCAGTCATTTATACCTCTTTCTTATCATCCAAAAGGCACTGAAATAGGTGGTTCTTATTCGTCTGGTATAGATGATCTGAAGACCATTTCGGTAAGCAGGATAATCCTCGATAACTTCGATCACATCACAGCTTACTGGATTATGCTCGGAGAGAAGATATCTCAGCTTTCGCTCCTTTTTGGAGCAGACGATCTCAGCGGCACAGTCATCGAGGAGAAGATTACCCATTCTGCAGGTGCCCTGTCAGCCGAGTCAATGACACCGGAAGGACTTACACATCTAATAAGGATGGCTGGAAAAATTCCTGTTGAAAGAGATTGCTTTTATAGGGAAGTCAAAAGTTAAGGGTGAAAAGTAAGAAGTGAATAATCCTAACCGTCTTACAAAAAAAGAAGGCGTAGAGCTATTCAAGAAGGCTGATCTTCTCGAACTCGGCCGTATGGCTGATGAAATAAGAAAGGAGCTACATCCTGAAGGTATCGTTACTTTTATAGTAGACAGAAATATTAACTATACGAATATCTGTATAAACAAATGTCTTTTCTGTGCCTTCTGGAGAAATGAAAACGACCCTGAGGCATATCTCTTGGAGAAAGATGATCTTCTCAAAAAGATTGAAGAGACAGTACAATTGGAAGGTACACAGATACTCCTTCAGGGAGGGCTGAATCCCAGGCTTAACATTGGCTATTTCATAAACTTACTGAAAGAGATAAAAAATAGGTTTGATATAAATATACATGGTTTCTCTCCCCCTGAGATTTACTATATGGCAGACAGGTCAGACCTTACCATACGGGAGACATTGCAGCTACTCAAAGATGCAGGGCTTGACTCTATTCCAGGAGGAGGTGCAGAAATTCTCTCTGACAGAGTAAGGGAAATAATCAGTCCGAGGAAGATTAAGTCTGATAAATGGCTTAAGGTGATGGAAGAGGCGCACAGACTTGGAATGAAGACGACAGCAACAATGATGTTTGGGAGTGTCGAAAATTCAGAGGACATTATCGAACATCTAAATGCTATAAGAACCCTTCAGGATAATACTGGCGGTTTTACAGCCTTTATACCCTGGAGTTTTCAGCCGGGCAATACTGAATTAGCCAAGAGCTTAAATCCCCCTTTACCCCCTTTTTCTAAAAGGTGGAGTGGGGGGATTACTAAACTTTATCCTGCTACTGCCGTTGAGTACCTGAGGGTGTTGGCCATCTCGAGGGTCTATCTTGACAATATAAACAATATACAGGCATCATGGGTTACGCAGGGGCTTAAGCTTGCACAGGTTGCCTTGAGGTTTGGGGCAAATGACTTTGGTTCCACAATGATAGAGGAAAATGTTGTAGCATCAACGGGTATACATTATAGAGTTTCAAAGGAAGATATCATAAAGGCAATTAAGAATGCCGGATTCAGACCAGCACAGAGGAATACGTACTATAAAATCATCCGGTATTTTTAGAGAAAAGAATTTCTTCTTCTGAAACGATTTCCTTCTTGATCCTGGATACAAGCTCCTCCAGTACCGGGATAACAGATGTCCTGAATCCTCCTGCAACCAATGCATACATGATGTCGTCCCCGATTTTTAGCAGTCCCTCGTTGATCCAGACCTTTACTGCAACGACACCATCTCTTTTGCTTAATTCAGCCAACAGGCTGTTCAATTTCTCCTTGTTGTAGGAGAGACGCATCCCTTTTACGGCTTTTCCATCCTTTGAGGTAGCCCGAACCATACCGTTATGAATAAGAATCATGCCGAGGTCTTTGAAGTCTGAATTTCCTTTTATCTCCTTAACCCATCGCTCAATTATCTGTCTCATAGTTATTTAACTCAATTCTTTCCTTTTTAGCTTGTATTGACAATTATCAAGGTTTTTAATATAGTATATCAACATAATTTAATCCCGCCTATTTACATTAAATTCTATT
>Ga0187774_10000587_pt1 | contig 12553 bp, 10 predicted proteins | sample 0216_BV02_MP05_2_FD_133152 | JGI IMG/M metagenome (GOLD analysis project Ga0187774, IMG submission 133152) | Tropical peat soil microbial communities from peatlands in Department of Meta, Colombia - 0216_BV02_MP05_20_MG | ecosystem: Environmental > Terrestrial > Soil > Wetlands > Peat | place... | reverse complement strand
GTAGTAGGCCCCCTCGAGCTGGCGCAGCTCGCGCCTGATCACCTCGTCGCGGGTCTTCGAATTGCCGTGAATGTTAATGCGCCGCACGTACACGCGCCGCCCGGGATCGATCAATATGGTGAACGCTACCGTGCGCTTCTCCTTGTCGACCTGCGGCACCGCATTGGCGTTCGCGAACGCGTAGCCTTCGTTGCCCAGACGCTCCGAAATCGCCTTCGTCGACTCGGTCAGCTTCTCGCGCGAAAAGACGTCTCCGGGCTTGAGCCTGATGAGCTTCTCGAGCTCCTCGCGCGGCAGCAGCATCTGGCCGGCGAGCTTGATGTCCGATACGGTGTATTTCTCGCCCTCGCTGATATTTACCGTTATGTATATGTCGTGCTTGTCGGGGCTGATCGCAACCTGGGTCGAATCGATCTCGAAATCCAGATAGCCGCGGTTCAAATAGTAAGACCTGAGCGTCTCCAGGTCGGCGGCCAGCTTCTGCCGCGAGTACTGATCGTGCTTGGTGTACCAGGTCAGCCATCCCGGCGTACGCAGAACGAACAGCGACAGCAGCTCCTTCTCCGGAAACGCCTTGGTGCCCACGATCTTGATCGAGCGGATCTTGGCCACGTCGCCTTCGTTGATCGCGATGTTTATCGCGACACGGTTGCGCTCCAGCGGCGTGACCGTCGTCTGCACCTGCGCGTCGTATCGTCCCCGCGCCAGATACTGTCGCTTGAGCTCCTGTTCCGCGTTCTCGAGCACCGAGCGGTCGAAAATGCGGCCCTCGGCGAGCCCCTGCTCGCGCAGCACCTTCTTCAGCGCATCACTGCTTATGTCCTTGGCGCCGGAAATATCGATCTGTGCGATCGAAGGGCGCTCTTCGACGGACACGATGAGGACACCGTTTTCCTCCTGCAGCTTCACGTTCTTGAAGAAGCCGGTCGCGTACAGCGCGCGCAGCGCCTGCTGTGCCTTCTCCTCGGTCATCGTGTCACCTACCTTCACCGGAAGATAGCTGAACAGGGTGCCGGCCTCGGTGCGTTGCAGCCCCTCAAGGCGGATGTCCTTGACCACGAAGGGCCGGAAAGCCTGCGCCGCCGCGCCACTCGCCAGCGCGAGCAGGGCACAGGCGATCAGGGCCACAATGCCTTTGCGCATCGATCAGCCCGACAGCAGGCGATTGAAGTCGTTGTAGAAGGCGAAGGCCATCATGACCAGCAGCAGCGCCAGCCCCACTCGCTGTCCAAGCTCCATGGCGCGCTCGGATACCGGGCTGCCCTTTATTATTTCTACGAGATAGTACATCAGGTGTCCGCCATCGAGCAGCGGAATGGGCAGAAGATTCAGCACTCCAAGGCTGATGCTGATCAGCGCAAGGAACGTGACATAGGAGATCAGTCCGAGCTGCGCGGACTGCCCCGCGAAATCCGCGATCGTTACGGGTCCCGAGATGTGTCTCCAGGACACCTCGCCGATCAGCATCTTTCCCATGATGCGCAGGCTGAACACGGAGATGTCGACCGTCTTCTGCACGGCCTTGGACACGCTCTCGAAGAATCCGTACTGAACCCTGATCAGCAAATCGTCCGCTTGCGACGGCGGCACGTACGGCGCCGCACCGATGCGGCCGATGCGCTCGCCGTCGGACTGCACGGCTTCCGGCCGCACTTCTACTGCGCGCAGGCTTCCGCCGCGCTCGACCAGCATGCTTATGCGCTGTTCGGGCCTCGCCCTGATCGCGTTCACGAGCGCGTCCCAAGAATCGATGTGCTTGCCATCGACCTCGACGATCCGGTCGCCGGGCGCAAGCCCTGCGGCCTCGGCCGGACTGCCTGCGACCAGCTTCCCGAGCACGGGAGCGAGCGCAGGCCGGTAGAGCACGAGACCGGCGCGCGCCAGCACATCGCCCTCCAGGTCGGCGTCGGGGATACCGCGCAGATCGAGATCGAGGACCGAGAGCTTGTCGTCCCGGCCGGCGACCTCGACGCGCAATGATGCATGCTGCAGGGCCGCCTGGACGATGCGCCAGCGCACCTCCTGCCACGTACGCACAGGATCGCCGTCGATCGTCCTGATCGTGTCGCCGGCGCGAAAACCTGCGAGCGCCGCGGGCGTGCCACTGGCCGGCGCCCCGGTGATCGGGCGCGCCTCGGGCAGGCCGTGCATATACAGAGTCGCGTAGACGGCGATCGCGAACAGAAAGTTGAAGACCGGTCCTGCCGCCACGACGAGGAAGCGCTTCCCTACGCTCTTGCGATTGAACGCTCGCGCCAGCTCGTGTTCTTCGACCGGCCCCTCGCGCTCATCGAGCATCTTGACGTATCCGCCGAACGGCACCGCCGCGATCACCCATTCGGTTCCCTCCCGGCCCTTCTGCCAGCGGACGAGCGGGCGGCCGAAGCCCACCGAGAATCGAAGCACCTTGATGTCGCACAGGCGCGCGGCCAAGTAGTGCCCATACTCGTGCACGACGATCAGGATGCCGAGCGCGACGACAAATGCGACGAGGGTATGGACGAAACTCATGCCGCGCGCCCCATGACCCGCTCGACCAGCTGGGCCGCCATGCCGCGCGCGCGCGCATCCGCATCGAGCACGCCTTCGAGGTCATCGGCCGGCGTGACCGGGCAGGAATCTAGTACTCGCGAGATGACCCCCGCTATCTCCGTAAAGCGCAGGCGCCCCGAAAGAAATGCCTCGACCGCCACCTCGTTGGCGGCATTCAGCACCGCCGGAGCGCTGCCGCCCGCCCGCAAGGCGCGGTATGCGAGCTCGAGACACGGGAAGCGCCGGTGATCGGGTCGCTCGAACGAGAGCTGACCGATTTCCCCGAGATCGAGCGAACGCGCGCCGGAATCGATGCGCTCCGGAAAGCCGAGCGCGTGCGCGATCGGGATGCGCATGTCGGGATTGGAGAGCTGCGCGATCATCGAACCGTCGACGTATTCGACCAGCGAGTGCACGATGCTCTGCGGATGCACGACGACCTCGATGCGCTCGGCGGGCAGCTCGAACAGCCAGTGCGCTTCGATGACCTCCAGCCCCTTGTTCATCATCGTCGCGGAATCCACCGAGATCTTGCGCCCCATCACCCAGTTGGGATGCGCGCAGGCCTCCTCCGGCGTCACCGCCGCGAGGCGCTCGGGCGCGACGCTGCGGAACGGACCGCCCGAGGCGGTGAGCAGGATGCGGCGCACCGCGCCGAGCGCCGGCCGTCCGCCCGGCTCCTGCGGCAGGCATTGAAATACGGCGTTGTGCTCGCTGTCGATCGGCAGGAGCATTGCACCGGCGCCGCGCGCGGCGCGCATGAACAGCCGCCCCGCCATGACCAGTGCTTCCTTGTTCGCGAGCAGCACGCGCTTGCCGGCGGACGCAGCCGCCAGCGTCGGGCCGAGCCCGGCCGCACCGACGATCGCTGCCATCACCGCGTCGCATTCCGGATCGGACGCGACCGATTTCAGGGCGCGCGCGCCAAACAGCAGTTCGCATCCCGCCTCGCGGAACCGCTCGCGCAAGCCCGCCTGCTCTTCTATGCCGGAGAGCACCGCGTAGCGCGGGCGGTGCAGACGGCACTGCTCGAGCAGCGCATCGGCCGACTTGTGCGCAGTAAGCGCGAACAGCGCATAGCGCTGCGGATGACGGCGTGCTACATCGAGCGTGCTCTTGCCCACCGAGCCGGTGGAGCCCAGCACGGTCAGGCGGAGCCTGCGCCCGTCCACGTCGGCTGCGGCGCCGATACCGCTCATATGAGAATCCAATGAAGCAATAGTGCACCCACCGGCAAAGTGGCTGTTGCGCTGTCGATCCGGTCCAGAATGCCGCCGTGTCCCGGGAGCAGCCTACCGCTGTCCTTTACGCCCGCCTGGCGCTTGAGCGCCGATTCGAACAGATCCCCGACGATGCTGACGAGGCAGAGCAGCACGGCCCCTGAGACATACGCTACCCATCCCCGCCCTTCGATGCGCGAGGCGAGCGTCGGAATCGACACAGCGCAGATGATAGCGTAGGCCGACGTCGCGAGGACGGCGCCCCATACGCCCGCCCAAGTCTTGCCCGGGCTAATGGTCGGTGCGAGCTTGCGCCGCCCGAATGCCCGCCCGGCAAAGTAGGCTGCGCTGTCGGCGAGCCACACCAGCCCAAGGAGGGCGAGCAGGTCCGCGGGCGGCAGCGCGACCGCAGCAAGGCCGGCGGGCACGAGCACCGCGATGCCCGCCGCGGCCAGCAAGGCGCGGGGCTGCGCTGCGACACCGCGCCAAAGCCAGACCGGCGCGACCACCATCCAGAACAGGCCAGCCGCGATCATCACGGCATTCGCCGCGCCGCGCGCTCCGTCTCCGGGCAGGAGCGCGAGCATCAGCGTGACGAGCAATCCCCCGACGAGCGCGCTGTAGGCGAGCGCCGCCGCCCCCGCCAGGCGGCACAGCTTGGCCCACTCGTAAGCCGCGGCGGCGATGACGAGCGTCATGAGCACTGCAAAGTGCGGCCGGGCGAGCAGGAAGTTCGCCGCCAGAAAGACCGCGAGTAGCAGAGCTGCGGTTGCAACCCGGGCGAGCAGCAAGGGGCTCAGGCGACTGCGCCCGCGGCAGGCTTGCGGCCTGCGTCCTGCGAACCTTCGGCTTCCTTGACCTGCTCGCTGGTGCGGCCGAAGCGACGTTCCCGGCGGCGATAGGAAGCGATGGCTTCGTCGAGCGCGCGCGCGTCAAAGTCGGGCCAGAGCGTATCCGTGAAGTAAAGCTCCGTGTAGGCGAGCTGCCAGAGAAGGAAATTGCTGATGCGCTGCTCGCCTCCCGTACGGATGAATAGATCGGGCTCGGGCGCGTAGTTCATCGCGAGATAGGGCGCGATGGCCGTCTCCCGGACCCCTCCCGCGAGCGCCTCCGGGTGCTCGCGCGCCAGCCGGGCAAGCGCCTGCAGTATGTCCCAGCGGCCGCCGTAATTCGCCGCCACGGTGAGCGTAAGCCCCGAATTGGCCTGCGTCAGCTCCTCGCCGCGTTCGATCAGCGCGCGGATCTTGGGGTCGAAACTGTGCGTGTCGCCGATCACCTTGAGACGTACGCGATTGCGGTGCAGCTTTTCGACCTCGTCCGTCAACGCGCCCCGGAACAGCTGCATCAGGAGCGCGACTTCCTCCGGGGGGCGCCGCCAGTTCTCCGAGCTGAATGCAAACAAGGTGAGAAAACCGACACCGCGCTGCATGCAGTTCTTCACCGTCGCGCGAACCGCTTCGACGCCGCGCTTGTGCCCGGCAAAGCGCGGCAAGTGCCGTTGCCGCGCCCAGCGCCCGTTGCCGTCCATGATGATGGCAATGTGCCGCGGTACCTCGTCGTGCGGCGGAATTTCCAGCGTGGAACTGGTCTGAGCCATGCTCGGGCCTCAAACGGCCATCAGCTCGGTTTCTTTGGCCTGCAGCAGGCTGTCGATCTCCGCGACGTGCCTGTCGGTGAGCTTCTGGATGTCATCCAGCGCGCGCCGTTCGTCGTTTTCGGAAATCTCCTTCTTCTTCAGCGCTTCCTTGAGCGCGTGCATCGCATCGCGGCGCAGGTTACGCACGGCGACGCGCGCGTTCTCCGCGTCGTGTCGCACCACCTTGATCAGCTCCTTGCGGCGCTCCTCCGTCAGGGCAGGCATCGGCACGCGGATCGTTTCCCCCATCGTGGCGGGATTCAAGCCGAGTTCCGATTCGCGGATGGCTTTTTCGACCGCGGCGACCATCTTCTTCTCGAACGGCGACACGCCGATCGTGCGGGCGTCGAGCAGGGTCACCTTGGCGATCTGATTGATCGGCGTGGGAGCCCCGTAGTAATCGACCTGAACGTGGTCGAGCAGCCCCGTATGCGCGCGGCCCGTGCGCACCTTGGTCAGATCGGCCTTGTAGGCATCGATGCTCTTGCGCATCTTCTGCTCGGTGCCTTTCTTCAGTTCCGCGATCATCACGCTCTCCTATGCACGTTCAGACGTGGACCAGCGTGCCCTCGTCCTCGCCCAGGACCACGCGTCGCAAGGCGTCCTTCTTGAAGATGCTGAACACATTGATGGGCAGCTTCTGGTCCCGGCAAAGCGTCAGGGCGGTAGCGTCCATCACCTTGAGGTTCCGGCCGATCGCCTCGTCGAAGCTTATTCGCGCGTAGCGTTTCGCAGAGCGGTCGGTCAGCGGATCCGCCGTATAGACGCCGTCCACCTTGGTCGCCTTAAGCACGATCTCCGCGCCTACCTCGCTGCCGCGCAACGCCGCCGCCGTGTCGGTGGTGAAAAACGGGTTCCCGGTGCCCGCCGCGAAGATCACGATCTTGCCCTCTTCGAGGTAGCGAATCGCCTTTCCGCGAATGTAAGGCTCCACGATCTGCTCGATGTTGAGCGCCGACTGGACCCTGCTCGTCACCCCGGCGCGCCGCATCGCGTCCTGCAGCGCCAGTGCGTTCATCACGGTCGCCAGCATCCCCATGTAGTCAGCGGTCGCACGATCCATGCCGCTCGCGCCGGGCGCAACGCCGCGGAAGATGTTTCCGCCGCCGATCACGACGCCGATCTCGACGCCCATGCGCCCGACTTGCGCGATTTCCGCGACGATCTCGCCGATCGTCTGCCTGTTGATGCCGTAAGGATCCTCGCCCATCAGCGCCTCGCCCGAGAGCTTGAGCAGGATGCGCTTGTACTTGGGGGTCAAGACGGCCTCCGCAAGTTCAGAATTCGGTCAACGTGCCAGGCCTGCCTGGGCCATGACCTCCGCGGCGAAATCGCTCGACTTGCGCTCGATTCCCTCGCCGACGACGAGGTACCGGTAGCCGAGAATCTTCGCCTTCCTGCTCGCGACCATCTTCTCGATGGTCTGCTTGTCGTCCCTCACGAACGGCTGACCGAGCAGGGATATCTCGCCCAGAAACTTGTTGACGCCGCCTTCGACCATTTTGGCGACGATGTCGGCTGGTTTGCCGGACTCCTTCGCCCGAGCGGTCAGGATGTCGCGCTCGCGCGCCACCACTTCTGCCGGCACGTCGGTCTTCGTCAGGTACTGGGGCTTGGCGAAGGCGATATGCATCGCCAGGTCCTTGCCGACTTCCTGGGGCCCGTCGTACTCGACCAGCACGCCGATCTTCGCTCCATGCAGGTAGACCGCCAGCTGGGCCGCCGTTGCGATGCGCTCGAAGCGCCGGATGGAGATGTTCTCGCCGATCTTCTGTACGAGCTTTTGCCGCCTGTCCTCTACCGTGCTCCCCTCGAGGGCGCGACGGGAAAGCTCCGCCGGATCCGCTGGCGAAGTCGTCGCCACCAGCTCGGCCAGGGCACGCGCGAAGGCCAGGAAATCCTCGTTCTTCGCGACGAAGTCCGTCTCGCAATTGATCTCGACCAGCGCGCCGAGCTTCGCATCCGGAGACAGGTACGCGCCGATCACGCCCTCTGCTGCGACGCGGCCTGCGGCCTTGCTCGCCTTCGCCCCGCTCTTTATGCGCAGCAGCTCCTCCGCCTTGCGCAGATCGCCGCCGGCCTCGGACAGGGCCTTCTTGCACTCCATCATTCCGAGCCCGGTCATCTCACGTAGCTCCTTGACCAGGCCCGCGCTAATTTCCGTCATCGCCTACCGCTCCTTGCCGCAAGTTCAAAAAAAGGGGCGCGCGGCCCCTTTTCCCCGATCGCATGCGCCGGCTATGCGCGCTCAGTCCTCGCCTTCCCGCTCGTCCTCGACTTCGACGAACTCGTCTCGCGTGGCGGCGACGACTTCCTCCACGGACTGGGTACGGCCCTCCAGCACGGCGTCAGCGATTCCGCGCGCGTACAGACGAATCGCGCGGCTGGAATCGTCGTTGCCCGGGATCACGTGCGAAATCCCTTCGGGTGAATGGTTGGTGTCGACGACGCCTACCACCGGGATGCCGAGCTTCACGGCTTCTGCGACCGCGCCTTTCTGATAGCCGACGTCGATGATGAACAGCGCATCCGGCAGGCTCGCGAGCTCCTTGATGCCGCCCAGCGAGCGATTCAGCTTGTCCAGCTCGCGCTGCAGGCCGAGCGCCTCTTTCTTCGACATGCGCTCGAACGTGCCGTCCTGCGACATCTGCTCCATTTCCTTGAGCCGCTTGATCGACTGCTTGACGGTCTTGAAGTTGGTCAGCATCCCGCCGAGCCAGCGATGATCCACGAAAGGCATGCCGCAGCGTTGCGCTTCCTCGCGCATGATCTCCCTCGCCTGACGCTTGGTGCCGACGAACAGCAAGCTGCCCTTGTTTGCAGCGAGCTGGCGCACGTATTTCACGGCGTCCTGATACATCGCCAGCGTCTTTTCGAGGTTGATAATGTGGATCTTGTTGCGATGTCCGAAAATGAACGGCGCCATCTTCGGATTCCAGTAGCGGGTCTGATGTCCGAAATGGACACCCGCCTCCAGCATTTGACGCATCGTTACCGACACAATAGCCACTCCTTTAGGGTTGATCACTGCCGCCGGGCCGAGCCGACGACTCGGCGTGGCGTAGAGTGTCGGGCAGACCACCCTCTTCTCAAGCGCCGACGCCAAGCACCCTAATCCGCCCGGCGGGAAATTTGGCCTGCAAGCAAGACATGCTCCCGCTTCCAAGCCAGCCTAAAATACTAGCATAATCAGGCATGAGGCCTCAACCAGGATTCATGGCAGTCACCATCAAGACACCCGAGGAAATCGCGAGCATGCGCATCGCGGGCAGGCTGGCCGCCGAGGTCCTCGATTTCATCACCCCGCACGTGCGCGGAGGGGTGACCACGGGCGAACTCGACCGTCTGTGCCACGACTACATCGTCAACGTACAGGACTCGATTCCCGCGCCGCTCAATTACGCACCGCCGGGCTACAAACCGTTCCCGAAGTCCGTCTGCACCTCCGTCAATCACCAGGTATGCCACGGGATCCCGGGCGACCGAGTGCTTAAGAACGGCGACATCCTGAATATCGATGTCACGGTTATCAAGAGCGGCTTCCACGGCGATTCCAGCCGCATGTTCGCCGTGGGCGAGCCGAGCGTTCAGGCGCGCAGGCTGATGCACATCACCTACGAATGCATGTGGAAAGGCATCACGCAGGTCCGCCCGGGGGCGCGACTCGGGGACGTCGGCGCCGTGATTCAGGCGCATGCCGAGCAGCACGGCTATTCGGTCGTGCGGGAATTCTGCGGGCACGGTATCGGACGCAAGTTTCATGAAGAGCCCCAGGTGCTGCACTATGGCAAGCCCGGCACGGGCCTGGTGCTTGAACCGGGCATGACCTTCACGGTCGAGCCGATGATCAACGCCGGCAAGGCGGGGATCCGCGAACTGGCGGACGGTTGGACCATCGTCACCAAGGATCACAGCCTGTCGGCGCAGTGGGAGCACACGATTCTGGTCACGCAAGAGGGCTACGAAGTGCTGACGGTGTCGGCGAACACTCCGCCCGCGCCGGATTTCGCGCACTAGCCGATGAGCGCCGTATTGCCCGCGCCCGGCGCGACAGGCGGTCCGATGCGCGCGGCGCTCCAGTCGGCGCGCAACGGCTTGCGCGAGTCCTACCGGCGGCATCCCGATCCGCGCGCTCTTCTGCGTGGCCATGCGCGCGTCGTCGACGGGTTCATCAGATCGATCTGGCGCGCCCTGCGTCCCTCGCGGCGCGCTGCGCTCGTGGCGACCGGCGGCTACGGACGCGGCGAGCTGTATCCCTATTCCGATATCGATATCCTGGTGCTGCTGGAAGCAGAGCCGTCTCATGACGCGCGCGCGCGGCTCGAGCGCCTCATCGGCGAGCTATGGGACGTGGGGCTAGATGTGGGGCACGGCGTGCGCACAGTGGAAGATTGCGTGACCGCGGCGCGCGCCGACATCACGATCCGCACTACGCTGCTCGAGGCCCGTTTCCTCGCCGGCAGTCGCGCACTGTTCAAGCGCCTGGAGTCCGCTCTCGCGCAGGACATGGACCCGGCCGCTTTCTACAAAGCGAAGAGGCTGGAGCAGGAGCAGCGCTACGCGAAGCACCAGGACACCCCCTACGCGCTGGAGCCCAATCTGAAGGAAGCGCCCGGGGGACTGCGCGATCTGCAGGGCATCCAGTGGATCGCGCGCGCCTGTGGCATCGGCAGGCGCTGGCGCGACCTCGAGAATTCCGGCCTGATCGAGCATGGCGAGGCGCTGCAGCTCGCGCGGCACGAGAGGCTGCTACAGGATCTGCGCATCCGGCTGCACTATCTCGCGGGCCGACGCGAGGACCGGATCGTGTTCGACTTGCAGACCGCCCTCGCCGAGCAGCTCGGCTATCGGGACACGCCTCACCGCCGCCAGAGCGAGGCGATGATGCAGCGCTACTATCGCACCGCGAAGGCCATCACGCAGCTGAACACGACCCTGCTGCAGAACCTCGGCGCGCGCCTGTTTCCCAAGTCCGACATTCCGCCGTACGCGCTGAACGAGCGATTCGTCGTGCGCGGCGAATTGCTCGAAGCGAAGGACGAGGGCGTTTTCGAGCGTGAGCCGCGCGCGGTGCTCGAGTGCTTCCTGCTCATGCAGCAGCACCCGGAGCTGCAGGGCGTCACTGCGCAGACGCTGCGCGCTCTGTGGCGCGGCCGGCGTTTCGTCGACGCGCGCTTCAGGCGCGACCCCGTCGCGCGCCTGATGTTCGTCCAGCTGCTACAGCAGTCGCGCGGGATCGTGCATGAATTTCGGCGCATGAATCAGTACGGCATTCTCGGGCGCTACCTGCCCGAGTTCGGACGCATCGTCGGGCAGATGCAGCACGATCTGTTTCATGTCTACACCGTCGACCAGCACATCCTCATGGTGCTGCGCAACCTGCGCCGCTTTACGATGCCCGAGTTCGCTCACGAGTTTCCCTTGTGCACGCAGCTGATGAGCGGCTTCGAGCGCCGCTGGCTGTTGTACGTCGCCGCGCTGTACCACGACATCGCCAAAGGCCGCGGCGGCGACCATTCGGAGCTCGGCAAGAAGGATGTACGCGCATTCTGCCGCCGGCATGCGCTGGCGCCGGAGGATGCCCGGCTGGCGGAGTTTCTGGTCGAGCACCACCTGGCGATGTCGAGCGTCGCGCAGAAGCAGGACGTGCACGACCCGGCGGTCGTGCACGCCTTCGCGCAGAAAGTCGGCAGCGAACGAAATCTAGTGGCGCTGTACCTGCTGACGGTCGCCGATATCCGCGGCACGAGCCCCAAGGTCTGGAACGCATGGAAGGCGAAGCTGCTGGAGGACCTGTTCCGCGCGACGCGCCGCGTTCTGACCGGCGAGACCCTGCAGCTCGACGCGGCCCTCGCGGAGAAGCAGGCCGAAGCGCTGCGGCTGCTGCGCCTGTACGCGCTGTCCGAGAGCGTGAAGGATCGGCTCTGGGCGCAGCTCGATACGATGTATTTCCTGCGCCACGATCCGCAGGAGATCGCCTGGCAGACGCGCAACCTGCACTACCGCGTCGACAGCGCCAAGCCCGTGGTGCGCGCGCGCCTGGCGCCGTTCGGCGAAGGTCTGCAGGTGATGATCTACTGCCCCGATCGCGAGGCGCTCTTCGCCCGCATCTGCGGCTACTTCGACCGCAGCAATTTCGACATCGTCGAAGCCAAGATCCACACCACCAAGCACGGATACGCTCTGGACAGCTTCTCCGTGATGGGCGAGGGTCAGGGCGTTCACTACCGCGACATGATGAGCCAAATCGAGAAGGAGCTCGCCGAGGAACTCGAATCCCAGGCGCCGCTCGGGCCGCCGCGCAGCGGCCGCGTCTCGCGCCGCGTCAGGCATTTCCCGATCTCGCCAACGGTCGACATCCGGCCCGACGAGCGCGGCACCTATCACGTGCTGTCGATCGTAGCGAGCGACCGGCCGGGACTTCTGTACCGCGTCGCGCGCACGCTCAGTACCTACCGCGTCAACCTGCACAGCGCGAAGATCAACACGCTCGGCGATAGGGCGGAGGACGTCTTCCTGGTTTCCGGCCAGGCGCTTGCGGACGCGAAAACGGTGCTGCGCCTGGAGCAGAACCTGCTGCAGGATCTGCAGCTCTAGCCGGTGCTCAGTCCTCGGGGGTCAGGCCGCCTTCGGGGAACAGCACGTCGACGAACCCGAACTTGGTGAAATCCCGGATGCGCATCGGGTAGAGAATCCCGTCCAGATGGTCGCACTCGTGCTGCACCACCCGGGCGTGGAACCCCTGCACGACGCGCTCGAAGGTGCGCCCCTGCTCGTCGTAGCCCGAGTAGCGCAAGTGGCGCACGCGCGGCACGAGCCCGCGCATACCAGGCACCGAGAGGCATCCTTCCCAGCCGTCTTCCAGCTCGTCGGACAACGGGGTGATCACCGGGTTGATCAGCACGGTGTCCGGCACTTCCTCTGCGTCCGGATAGCGCGGGTTGCCGCGCAGGCCGAAGATCACGACCCTTAGGTCGACCCCGATCTGCGGCGCGGCGAGTCCGGCGCCGTTCAAATGCGCCATGGTGTCGCGCATGTCCGCCAGCAGGTCCGACAGCTGCGGCGTGCCGAAGCGCTCCACGGGCCGCGCGACCGAGAGCAGGCGCGGATCGCCCATCCTGAGCACCGGGCGGATCATGTCGCGACCAGAGCCCCGACAATCTTG
>Ga0187774_10000585_pt1 | contig 12579 bp, 13 predicted proteins | sample 0216_BV02_MP05_2_FD_133152 | JGI IMG/M metagenome (GOLD analysis project Ga0187774, IMG submission 133152) | Tropical peat soil microbial communities from peatlands in Department of Meta, Colombia - 0216_BV02_MP05_20_MG | ecosystem: Environmental > Terrestrial > Soil > Wetlands > Peat | place... | reverse complement strand
TTCCTGAGCTCGGTCAAACTGCTCTCTACTGCGTCACCGAAGTGCATTCCACGGAGGACATTGACATGCTAGTTGACAAGCTCCGCCAGATTGTAGGAGGGTCCTGAATGTTCACTCAGGCAAGATGGGAAGAGCCATTGATAATACAACTGTCCCATCCAAGAATTGATCAACCGCAGGCCAGAAACAGTGAATCGGATTTGCCCGAGAAGGTGAGAAGGCGTAATCCTCCTTCGCTCCCCGAGGTTACTGAGATTGAAGTGATTAGACATTACACGCGCCTTTCGCAGCAGAACTTCGGCGTTGACTTAGGTATCTATCCTCTAGGCAGTTGTACAATGAAGTATAATCCAAAGTTGTGTGACCTCATCGCTTCGTCAAGTAAGATGCAGGAGATTCATCCATATCAGGATCAGAAGACGATCCAGGGTATTCTGCAGATAATGTATGAAACATCATCCTTTCTAGCCAACATTGTTGGAGTCGAGAAAATCACACTGCAACCCTCTGCAGGAGCTCACGGAGAGTATACTGGAGTTATGTTAATGCGTGCTTATCATGCAGACAGAAATGACTCAACTCGAGACGAAATAATTGTTCCAGACTCTGCACATGGAACAAACCCTGCAAGCGCCGCCATGGCAGGGTTCAAGGTTGTGCAAGTACCATCTCGAGACGGATGTGTTGACAAGGATGCTTTGAAAAGTGTGGTCGGCCCAAGAACTGCTGGTTTGATGATTACTAATCCTAACACTCTCGGCATCTTCGAACGTGAAATACTCGAAATCGCGGCGATAGTGCACGACGCGGGCGGTCTATTATATTATGATGGCGCAAACCTGAATGCCATACTCGGTAAAGCCAAGCCTGGTGACATGGGTTTCGACATTGTTCACATCAACCTTCACAAGACTTTCGGCACTCCGCACGGAGGCGGCGGTCCAGGTGCTGGACCAGTTGGAGTGCGCAAGCACTTGATTGATTTTCTCCCAGTACCCACCGTGGAGTTTGACGGAACAAAATACTATCTTGACTATGATCGTCCGAAAACAATCGGAAAAACAAGGGCGTTCTACGGAAGCGCAGCTGTAGTGCTTCGCGCATACGTCTACATCCTTCTCCATGGGAAGGAAGGCCTCGAAACCTTATCTGAAATTGCAGTGCTAAACTCCAATTACTTGGCGCGGAAACTCACTGGAATTAGAGGGTTTACGTTGCCATTTGCCAATCATGTGCCTAGGAAGCATGAATTTGTTATATCCGCGTCTGAACTCGTGAAGGATACCGGAATCACTGCACTACAAGTTGGAAAACGACTGATGGATTTCGGAATTCACCCACCAACAGTCTACTTTCCAATGATTGTGGAAGAAGCTATGATGACTGAACCCACTGAGACAGTTAGCAAAGAGGAATTGGACAACATGGCTCGCGCAGTTCAACAGATAAGCGATGAATGCTATGCGAATTCAAGTGACCTCAAAACTAGCCCTCACTCAACGACAGCAACGAGAATAGATGAAGCGAGAGCCAACAGACCTAAAACAATGCAGCTGACATGGAAAATGATTTCAAAGCAAAGCAACTCGGTGTAAACGAATTTGAAAGTGCGCATTCAATATTTTGCAATAACTCGTGAACTAGTCAACATGCGCGAAGAGGTCATTGAAGTAAGCGAGGGCACCACTGCCATTTCACTCCTGAATCTGCTTGGGATAAGACACGTGAAACTGGGAGAATATGTGTTTGATCCAAAGACAGGAAATCCACGCCCTTACCTTCAGTTCCTAATTGATGATAACCTCATCACGGATCTCAACGGATTTGATACAGCGTTAACTGAAGGCTGCACTTTCGCATTGGTTCCTCCTGTCGGAGGAGGATAGGAACTCCAGTCCTTATTCAATCGGAGTTTCGTCCGGCCGTATGCGTACTAAGATGCGCTGAGGCCTAATTTACCGCGCCCATGCGACTCGTGATCTGAGCTATCTGAACTTGTAGCTTAGTTTGCGCCACTTATTCATCATTGAGGTGGCGTGCCCTTCAGCGCGGGTCCTTCCTAACTTGATGGCTGCGAGAATATCGCCAGCATCGTGGCTCACTGAATCGATTACAGTATAACAATCACCAATCGCCTGAGGGATATGCGCGTCGCTACCTCCGACTTCGGGAAGGCCGAAGTTGCGAGCATCCCTTCTAGCGAGATAGCTTGAAATTGTGAATGAAAGGGCGTCAGCATTCCGTGTCTCCACCGCATCAGGTCTATTTTGTAGACGTGAAATTCTCACGCATTCACATACAGGATCGTATGGATGCGGTACAATCACCAATCCCCCTTGGTCATGTATCTCTTTGATTGTGCTATCCGCAGTAAGTCCCTTTGGAACTATTTCGTGTACTCCGAGGGCTACAATATGACCCTCTGCGGAGGAAACCTCGACTCCGGGTAGGATTATGATTTCATCGGAGAGAGTTTGGGTGAAAGAATCGTGTTCTGTAATTGCGACTCCGTCAAGGTTCTTTCCCCGAACAATTCTGGGTAAGTCTGTGATTCTTGTGTGTGCATCAGGCGAACCTTCGGTGTGCACGTGAAGATCAAGCCGAAAATGGGGCAATGCGTTAAGCCTTCGGAAGTATAATCTTGTGGAACAGAGGTTCCGCCTGGTTTATTTGATGAGTTGGTTGAAGGTCCAGTGTGCCTGCGTCGGACCACTTCCAATCTGTATCCAGATTCAATTGTTCGCTTATGCGCTTGGCGGTCTGCGGCAGATACGGCGAAATGAGAATTCCCAGCGTCCGGACGAGCTGTGAGGCTAGGAAAAGTGTAGTTCCCGTTCTCTCCATATTCGACTTAATCGTATGCCACGGTTCGCGGTCGCTTAAGTATTGATTACCGTTCCGAGCGAGTTCGATGATACTAGACAGAGCGCTCTTGAGTTGAAACTGGTCGAGTGACGAGGCTATGCTTGCAGGGGCGTCTACAATCGACTTCCTGAACATCTCATCTCCTTCATCTAACTTCCCTGGAGTTGGAATTTGCGATTCGAAGTTGTTGTTGATGAATCTCAGTGTGCGATTCACGAAATTGCCAAGGACGTCGTTAAGTTCGCTATTTACGTGCGTTTCGAACTCATGCCACGTGAAGTTGGCGTCACGTGATTCCGGCCTGATGGCCATTAGTACGTATCGCCAATATTCTCCAGGCGCAACCTGCAATGCCTCATCTATCCACACTCCAATCTTCTTGCTTTTGGAATACTTCTGGCCGTCGAAGAGTATGAATTCTGTTGCAGATACTTGCCATGGCAGAATGTAATTCTGCTGAGTCGCGAGGAGAAGTGAAGGAAGAATGATTACATGAAATGGTATGTTGTCCTTTCCAATGAAGTGGACATTCCTTGTGGATTGATCGAACCAGAAATCCTTCCATGCATCTTCTCTGCCTGCGCGTTTCGCCCATTCAATGGACGCGGATACATAACCTAAGACGGCTTCAAACCAAACGTAGATGATTTTTCCTTCGGCGCCCGGGAATGGAGCTAGTATTCCCCACTTATTGTCTCGCGTTAAAGCGCGAGGTTTCAATCCTTCTTCAAGCCATCTTAGGGAGAAGTTGCGTGCGTTCTCAGGAAGTTGCTTGTTTGCGGTCACCACTTCCTGCAACTTGTCCCGGAACTTTGGCAGATCAAAGAACCAGTGTGTTGACTCCTTAATGACGGGAGCTGTGCCGCAGAACACGCATCGGGGGGAAATTAGCTCGAGAGGATCGAGTACGCGTCCACATGAATCACATTGATCTCCTCTAGCTTGCTCGAACAAACAGTGAGGGCATTTGCCTTCGACGAAGCGATCCGGTAGGAAACGCTGGTCTTTCTCGCAGTAGGGCAGGTTCACGCTCTGTGTGTAAACGAACCCATTGTCGTATATTCTTCGGTACAGATCCTGAGTAAACTGAATGTGTATTGGGCTTTCCGTTCTTGTGTAGTTGTCAAATTGAATGTTGTACGCCTCAAGAAGCTTGCAGATTTGATTGTGTACTTGGTCCGTTAACTCTCTTGGAGAAATCCCCCTCTTTATCGATTCAACCTCTATCGGGGTTCCATGTTCATCTGAACCCGTTACTGCGATTACTTCTTCTCCTCGGAGGCGGAGATATCTAGCATACACATCTGCACTCAACAAGTGTATGAATGTTCCCAAATGTGGAATTGAATTGACGTAGGGCCAAGCGGCATTAACAATCCATTTTCCCATTTGCGAGCCCACCTAAGCCGCTAGGAAGTCGATGGTTCGTAACGGCCGGTGGAGTAACGTCGTCCGTCGGTTGATTAACGTTTGCTCCTGCAAAGAGGAATCAACAAATAGGCGAATCTCCATGCTGATTATGAATGTTGATCGGATTGAGTGAAGACTACGCTAAGCTATTGGAAAGGGCGTATTCCAACCTTCCCAAGACAGTTGGCACGGGAGAACGATTTGAGATACCGAAAGTTGTGGGCATAAGAATGGGTAGGCGAACGATCGTTCAAAACTTTGGCGATATTAGCAGCGTCATGAACCGTGATCCTCATCATTTACTGAAATTTCTTTCTAGAGAATTGGCGACAGCCGCGTCGCTAGATGGAAGCAGAGCGATCTTCCAAGGGAAATTCGACGTGGGAACAGTAACCCGGCTACTGACCATTTACGCGCAGCGCTATGTTATATGTCCGATATGCAACCGGCCCGACACGAAAATAGAGAAGGAAGGAAGATACCTTTTCTTAAGATGCGAAGCCTGCGGCGCAAGGTCTTCAATTCTACCAACGTAAGTGTAGTTGCAGTGAACGAAGTATACTGTAGAGTTTTCACCGACTCTGAACATAAACTCGTAGCCGTCTGTGATACTCACCTGATCGGCGAAACCCTCCGGGAAGGGAAGTTGAAACTCGAAGTGAGGCCAGAATTCTACAAAGGTTCTCTGTCGAGCATAGCAGAAGCTCTTCGTGAAATAGATGCATCCGATATTGCTAATCTCGTTGGAAAGAATATTGTGGAAGCCGCAATCCAGGAAGGACTCGTGAATCCTTCCGCGATATTGCGCATTGCAGGAGTACCTCACGTCCAAATAGTTCGACTTTGACATGCAAGAACAATGAAAAACCTAATACTCCCAACTTGTACATCGCCATGCAAATCGGTGGAATGAGTGGGCAAGAAGAAGGTCCTCAGCGAAGGCGAACTCAGAGAGATGGTTATGCCCGATGAAGGGCAGCTGCTGGGTATAGTTACTCAAATGCTTGGTTACGATCGGCTTCTCGTCAAATGTGGAGATGGACACGAAAGAGTGTGCAGAATCCGCGGGAAGATGAAACGAAGAGTCTGGATCAAAGTGGGCGACATCGTACTGGTTGCTCCATGGGATTTCCAGGCTGACAGCAGGGGAGATATACTCTGGAGATATACCGAGAGCCAATCAAACGTGCTACGTAGTCAAGGGCGTCTTACGGTCTGAGGATTTCTCTTCCAACGGTGTTTTAAGTGGAATCCGGAGCAGAGCGCAAGCTACGACGTCGAGTCGCTCGGTATGAGATTCAGGAGCTTATGAAGGAAAAACGCAGCGAGGAGATGGAATCCCTCGAGGAGGTTTTTGACAGGTCCACTCTAATGATCATCTATAGACTGCTGAATCGTGGCTACCTCAACAGCATTCACGGAGTAGTCAGGTCAGGAAAGGAAGCTCGCATCTACTGGGGAAATGGAAAGCGTAACAGGCCCATAGCGATCAAGATTTTCTTGACCACGTCCCGCGAGTTCAAAAAGGGAAGACTGGCATATATTCAGGGCGATGAGAGATTCAAGAACGTTCGAAAAGACACTAGATCACTTGTTGACTTGTGGGCATTGAAAGAATACAAGAACTTGAAACAAGCACGGTCAGCCGGCATCAGAGTACCCGAAGCAATCAAAGTTGAGGGCAATGTTCTCTTATTGGAATTCTTGGGCAAAAATGGCATACCGTGTCCACTCCTCAGGGAAACCCCACTCAATCATCCCGGCAGAACATACGATAAGATTGCAGATGCCGTTAAGCGTCTATACCAAAAAGCGCGATTGGTCCACGGAGATCTCAGTGAATACAATATTATGATGTCAAATCTGCAGCCAGTGCTGTTCGACTTCGCCCAGGCGGTGAGCATTGAACATCCTATGGCGCAGACCTTTCTCGATAGAGATTTAATGCAACTAAACCAATACTTTGAGCGAATCGGCGTCACGGTAGCTCCCTTGGATAGATTGAGGAAGTGGGTGACTGGTCAAGATGGAAACGAAAGTTAACGCCACGATCAACTTTGAAAGGCTAGGAGTTCTAATTGGAAAGGACGGATCTACAAAGCGCAGAATTGAGCAAACATTCAAATCGAGACTCATGATCCAGAGCGAGACTGGAGCTGTCGAAATCCATCCTAGTGAAGACTCTGACGATCCGACCAGTATCCTTCGCGCACGGGATGTCGTTGTTGCAATTGCTCGCGGTTTTTCACCACAACGAGCCATGAGGCTTGCTGACGACGACATAGTGCTCGATGTAATTGATCTAAGAGAAACTTTTGGCAGAAATGAGCGAGATATTGCTCGCCTTAAGGGAAGAGTAATAGGACGTGAAGGAAAAATCAGGCGGCTAATCGAAGAGATGACTAACGCTCAAGTTTCTGTCTACGGCCACACGATATCGATGCTTGGAGAGTATGAGACGGTGACTGCCGCAAGAGAAGCAATTGTATTACTCCTCAAAGGGAAACAACATTCCACGGTGTACAAACTGCTTAGAAAGATAAAAAGTGAAAGCAAAAAGAGAGAAACCCTTGAGCTCTGGCAGAAACCGCAACCCTAGCATGTCAAATCAGATTTATCCAACTTCTCATCATGCTTAGGCGAAACTTAATGGCGCTGCAAGAGGTCTTCCAGGAAATTTCGGCAGCAGATTTCTTCTATCGTAACAGAGACATTGCAGGCTTCACTAACCCAACTCGTGCGATATACTCGACTGTTCGAGAGCTTGTGGAGAATGCTTTGGACGCATGCGAAACTCGTGAAATAACGCCCGATATATACCTTAGAATATCACACGAATCGGGGCCAACCGATGGACCTGGAATTTATCGAGTTCACATCGAAGATAACGGAATCGGCATACCCCATGATATTATCCCATCAGCGTTTGGCCAAGTTCTATTCGGATCCAAGTACAAGCTCAGGCAGACTCGAGGAACATTTGGTCTCGGCGGTAAGATGGCCATCCTGTATGGTCAGATAACCACTCATGGCAAAGCCATCGTCATGTCAAGCACTGGCCCGACGAAAGTTCATAGGTACGAAATCACGATTGACATCCAGAAGAACAAGCCAGTCACACTGAGCCACAAGACTCTTCCAAACGAGAGCCGATGGCATGGAACTGTAATTGATTTTTCAACGGAAGCTGACTATACTCGAGCAATGCCTAAGATTCTTGACTACTTGATGCAGACTGCCATAGTCGCACCTTATGCTGCAATTACCTACGTTGATCCTCGGGGAAGGCTGTACCGATTTGATCGCGGTACGGTGCAGATGCCGAAGCCGCCACAGGAAACACTTCCTCATCCTTACGGGGTTGACGTGGAGACGATGAAACGTCTGCTTGAGATCACCAAGGAGCACACCATGGTATCGTTCCTCAAAGCCCACTTCCACAGAGTAGGCAAGACCATCGCGTCCTCCTTTCTCTCCTCAGTAAACATACCTGCGAAGAAGAACCCGAAGAAGCTCACCCCAGAAGAAATCGTGCAGATTGTGAATGGGATGAAAAGCTACAAGTTTCTCGCACCTGACGCCACTTGTCTTTCCCCTTTAGGAGAAGAGTTGTTGGACGCAGGCATAAAGAAGGAACTCTCCCCTGAATTTGTGGCCGTTTACCAGCGGAAACCGTCGGCATATTCTGGTTTTCCGTTTATTGTGGAGGTAGGAGTTGCGTACGGAGGCAAGATTGAACCTGGCGGAGGTGTCAGGTTGTATAGGTTTGCAAACAAGATCCCGCTACTCTTTGACGAGGCAAGCGATGTTTCTTGGAAGGTTGTAAACACGGAAGTTGATTGGCGCCACTACAAAGTCTCACCGGACATGCCAATAGCTGTCTTCGTCCACATTTGCTCAACAAAGGTTCCATACAAAACGGTCGGAAAAGAGTTCATCGCGGACAGACCTGACGTTGAGAGAGAAATATTGAATGCGATTCGGGAAGTAGCTAGGCGATTATCTCTCTTTCTCTCCAAAAAGATTCACTTAGCACATGATAAGCGCCGGCTTGACGTCTTTCAGAAGTACCTGCCGAAGATCGCGATCTTCTCTTCCAAACTAGCAAAGAGAAGCAAACCGCCTGATGTTACTCAAATGTTGAAGAGTGTGCTGACCCATGAAGAGGAAATTGAAGACATCGAGCAAGAAGCTGAATAGGGCAGAGCAGAGAAGACTGGGAGTGCTCACGAGCCTCAAAGGGCTAGGGGAGCAACTCTACTCGCAACTTTCGCAAAGACAATGGCCATCGATCAAGATGCCCAGCCGCTCCATCACGAACATCCGCTATGATCAACAGACGCGACAATACATTCTGGGAGATCACTTTGTAAGCAGAAGTGCTCGCAACATCCGACACGTTAGACCTTTAACTCAACTCGTATGGACCGGCTCCTTTGTTGACGAACTCGCAAATGAAGGCAAAACCTCGACTCTACGAGACGTTTTCTATTCGGCGCAAGCTTATGAAATGAGTTTTGCGGACCAAGCTGAAAGCGACGATATAATAACCGACCTGGAGACGGTTCTTGGCCATCCCCGAGAGGATTTCAACGTATTCCCTGAAGAACGTAGCGCGATATTCGGCGATCTCACAATCCAGTATACCGTTCCAGGTTATGAAGGCAAGACACTCAACTTGTCTTCACACCCTGACGGGATGATGATTGGACCTGCATTAACAAACGCTGAATTCGTCAATTGCAAAGCGGACAAGATAATTGCTATAGAGAAAGGTGGCCTCTTCACCCGTTTCATTGAGGAACGAGTGCACGAAAAGCACAAGGCGTTACTAATACACACCGCGGGCCAAGCACCGCGCGCAACTCGCTCATTAATACGACGCATGAATAAAGAACTGAAACTTCCCGTTTACATATTCTGTGACGCTGATCCATGGGGGATGCATATTGCGAACGTGATTATTTCGGGATCAGCAAATGCTGCTCATCTGAGAGAGCTGAATACGCCCGACGCTAAGTGGGCAGGAGTATGGGCTTCAGATATTGTAGACTACAAACTTCCCAGTGATCCTCTAACTGACCTTGACATCAAACGTTTATACGAATTGGAGAAGGATCCACGATACGATGGCAAACTCTGGAAAAGAGAAATCGCAACATTCCTAAAGGTTAAGAAAAAGGCTGAACAGGAAGCATTCAGTCGGTACGGTCTAGCGTACATTGTCGACAAGTATTTGCCCGCGAAACTGAAGGAACTGGGTTAGGACAAACGAGAAGCTGCTGTACTCACCGGCTTCTTCTTTGAAGGCACAAACTTGTTCTCGTCCGAGATATCGTAGGGCGTCCAGGTTGTAGCGTGTTTCGTGCCTACCATCTTCAGAATTCGCAATGAACGTGCTATGCCCTCCTCCGTCTCCTCAATCTTCAGCTCGATAACGCCATCTACGACGTCTTGGGCGGACGCATTCATTGCTGGAGGAAACGCTTTGCGATTCATTATGACAAGACACAAGCACTTCGCTTGTCGAGCGCGAGCAACTATAACCCGCAGGAACTCGATTGCTGACCGAATGTTCCGTTTTCGAATCAATGTATTGAAGGAATCAAGAACTATGAGCGATATTGCTCCCTCCCTGTTCATTATGTCAGAGATGGCTATGCTTATGGCCGAGAGGTTTTCCGGGTCCTCTGTGTGAGGTTCGTCACTCTCTACACCAACAGTTTTGGAGTAGCAGTCCACAAAAACAAGTGAAGACCAGTCAACGTTCTCTGCAGCGACCATTTGTGATCTGGCAATCTGTCTTATGTTGGCGGGGAAATTATCGAGCGTAACGTAAATGGTCGATTTCTTCTGTTGCACATATTTGCTTACGAAATGAGCTACTAGACTCTCCTCACCCGCACCTGGATCACTCAATATCAATACGGTACTTATTGGAGGCATTCCGTCAGGAAGAACTGCATCAAGCACTTCGAGCCCTGTAGTGATCTTGGGGATGGCTGTGACCTGATCAATTTCAGCTTGGCCGCTCTCAGCCATTTCTCCGAGCGCCAACTGCTTCGAAATCGCGTCTTGGATTTCCTTATCCCGATCAGCCCCGAACGAATAGACTTCAACTTTTCGTAATATACCGAGTTCTACCAGGTCTTCGAGTTCACGGTAGACCTCTGCCGGGTTCCTCCCCATCCTTCTGGCGAGACCCTCAGCGGTTTCGGACAAGTTGGAGTTGTTATGGAAGAGGGTAAGCAAATCTGCCTTCACGTCGGTATCTAGCAGTCGCTCGAAGAGTTTCATTGAGCGTTTCATCTAGACACGACGACCCTCTTTGCTTCGATGTGGCTTGCATTGCCAGTTACTTTAATCTGCTGCTGATGGAATTCAGTTATCGAAATTGGCTTCTCATCTGGCGCAATGATCTCTGCGCGACAATGGCGATTGCAGTAGAGAAAACAATAATCAATGATCGTTCGAGAGGATAAATCCAGAATATGATCGCCCAGAACCTTGCGAAGTTAGCTGGAGTTATACCCCCAATTCTTCCTGCGACAAGCTCGTACAGTAGGCCGCCAGTGAGATGCTGGGCCATAGTGCCAACAAGAGCAAGAAGCAATATTCCAACCGCGGTCTTTCGCCCTCCGTTTCGCATCCACCGACTCGTTGATTTTGACAGTGGAGAGAAGAGAACGAGTAAGGCTATGATGTGGAGCCACGTGAATGGAATGGCCCCATAGCCGAACATAAGACTGTACGGGCTAACGAGAAAGAGTAGTAGCAGTCCTAAGTAGATAATTCTGGCGGCATTAATGCGCCTTGAGACTATTAGACTCACTACAACGACATTTGAGACGGCAGGAAGAAAGTCAAGTCCTAGAAAAACTGGAGGAGTTATGGAATATCCAAGCACGGTCCCTACAACCACAGATATTGTTCCTCCGAAAGGACCAGCGATCAGGGCAATCGTCGTTGGCAGGAAGTCTGCCGCTGTAAACCTACCTCCGATTCCGATCATCTGAAACGTCGGAATGCTCCTCAACACAAAGTAGAAGGCGGCTAGAATCGCCGTTAGAGTAACCTCTCTGGATGTTGATTGGAAAACCGGAGCCCCACTTGGTTCGGTATTACCGCCTCCGTACCGAGTCAGCAAACTTCTCATATGTTTCCTGTTCAGCTTTGTTTCCGAAATACACAATAAAATAGTCCGTTCCACTGTTTGACTGCTGTTGAACTCTTTGAAGGGATGCGGCCAAACTTGCAAGTCAGGATATCCATCTCGGAGTTAAGTGGAGACTCGGTGCCTTATCCGCGGAGGCCTCGGCGCTTCGATGGGTAGATTGCAAAAACCCCTTTCCATAATGCATCATAGGCTCTGTTCATGGTTTCTATGAAACGCTTGCTGTTGGTCCAGAAACCAACGTCGGCTCCAACGTCTTGGCTGTTATCGTCGGGAAGCCTCTCGAAGAGCATCAGTTCATTCTTGTCACTGATGATTATCCCTGCGGGACCAAGCGCTTCTGAATAGCGAAGTTCCGAGACGGGCACTAGTCTTCTTGCTCCTTCCGTATTTTCGCTGGTGATCGGAGCAATTATTCGTACCTTCACACCGCGAGCTTTCACTTCTCTCAGTTGACCAAGGTTGAAATCAGCAAGAGCTTGTATCCCACGCATTGTAGTCCAGATTTGGACATTGGACTTTGACAGTGTAATCATTTCAATGATTTTCTGGTTTACTTCAAGTCTGCCCTTGTAGATTCTTAAGTCCTCTGATTCGATTCCCTTTCTTACCGCTTCAATTCTTCCACTGGCAGGGGTTCCTGAATTCCACGTCTCCTCGAAATAGGCTTGGAGATTTCTCACGAACGGCCGGCTGTTTATCCACAATGCGACTTCCTCGCCTCGATGTGTTTCTTCAGCCGTTGTTATCTCAAACAATGCTTCAGTGTCGTCAATTATGGAAACTCGTGGAACCGGTCGGGTTTCAAGATCCAGATGTCTCAATTCAAGTTTCTGTGTGAGTTTCTCTGCCACCACGAGGTCGGATTGATCAATCGCGGTGATCGCCCTCACGCGCAACCCCGTCCGCTGCGCCTGCGTCAGCAAATCGAAGAGCTCGGCGTCGCCGTGCGTCGCGGCGATGTTGACGAGGGTCCCCGCCAGAATCGGATCGAGCGCGGCGCCGCCGCCGAGGGCCTGCCGCACTGCACGCACCGCCTTCTCGATGACATCGGGATCCTGCGCGACCTCTCCGAGCGCGCTCAGAACCGCGTTGCGGCGCGAGCGCCGATCGTCGGAGTCGCCGGACCC
>Ga0187774_10000584_pt1 | contig 12581 bp, 14 predicted proteins | sample 0216_BV02_MP05_2_FD_133152 | JGI IMG/M metagenome (GOLD analysis project Ga0187774, IMG submission 133152) | Tropical peat soil microbial communities from peatlands in Department of Meta, Colombia - 0216_BV02_MP05_20_MG | ecosystem: Environmental > Terrestrial > Soil > Wetlands > Peat | place... | reverse complement strand
TGGACCGTTGCGACGAGGGCCCGGTGCTGGTGGTGTACCCGGACGGCATTTGGTACACCTACGTGGACGAACACGATGTCGATGAGATTATCGAAGAGCATCTGCTGCACGGGCGCGTGGTAATGCGTTTGAAGATTTGAATTGCGTTCGGCTGCTTGCGTCATTTCACTTCACACAAAATATTTATTCCCGGTCCGGCGGGCCAGCTGGAAGTTGTTGTTGACGCTGTTGGGGATAAATACCGCGGTATTGCATTGATCGCGCACCCGCACCCGCTGTTTGGCGGCACGCTCGACAATAAAGTGGTGCATACGCTCGCCAAGGCCTTAGTCGAACTGGGTTATGTCGCATTGCGGCCAAATCTGCGGGGCGTGGGGAAAAGCCAGGGCAGCTTTGATGACGGCGATGGAGAAACGCAGGACATGCTGGCTGTTGGCCAGCATGCAAAGGAGCAGTTTGGCAATATACCGCTGGTGCTCGCAGGATTTTCCTTCGGCGCCTTTGTGCAGGCGCGCGCCATAAAATGGCTGCCGGCTGATAAGCTGGTGGTGGTCGCGCCGCCGGTCGCGCGCTTCGAGATCGGTAACGTCCCGGACAATACGCTAGTCATTCATGGCGACCAGGACGAAGTGGTCCCGCTCGCCGAGGTGCTGGCCTGGGCACAGCCGCAGAATTTGCGGGTAATAATTTTGCCCGGCGCCAGCCATTTTTTTCACGGGCGGCTGCCGGAGCTCAAACAAATTGTGCTTGACGAGATTGGGCTTTAGCCTGGCAAAGTTTGCGCAGACTCTGCGTGATCACAGTGGCGCAGAAGCAGCCAAACATTGACGCGTCGGCGAGTCCTGGAATAATGATGGCTTGCTGTTCTGGGAATCTTCATCATGCTCTGGATTAAGGCGTTTCACGTGATTTCGATGGTTACCTGGTTTTCGGGGCTATTTTATTTGCCGCGCCTATTTGTCTATCACTCGGAAGCGGACGACAAGGTAAGCCAAGAGCGCTTCCAGGTCATGGAGCGGAAGCTTTATTTATACATCATGACGCCGGGGGCGGTGCTGACCTTGTTGTTTGGTTTCTGGTTGCTGGGTTCGGTTAAATCCGGGATATGGCTGAACGTCAAGCTGGGGTTGGTAATTCTGCTGATTCTCTTTCATATGTATTGCGGGAAACTGCTGATCGACATCCGGAACAATCCTAAAAGTCACGGCTCTAAGTTTTACCGCTGGATAAACGAATTCCCTACGGTGATTCTGATTGCCGTAGTGATACTCGCGGTCGTAAAACCGTTCTAGCGCGCAGCGCCATAGGTTTTTTCAATCTCGGAATTGAATTTTTCGCTAACTTGCTTGCGCTTTACTTTCAGGGTCGTGGTCAACAGCGCGTTTTCGATGGTCCACGGTTCTTTGAGCGGAATCACGCGGTGCACTCTAATATAGCGCGGGAAGATCTTAAGCTTCTCGTTCGCGCGTCTAACGAGTTTGTTGGCGTCCGCTTCCTGTGTCACAGCCAGAAGGGTTAAGAAGGGACGCCCTTCGCCCACCAGCATGACTTGCTCGAAAACATCATCGCTTAAAATGGCGGCTTCAACTTCCTGCGGTGGCACTTTTTCTCCGTTGGAGAGCACAAGAATATCCTTAGTGCGGCCTTTGATGTAGATTTTCCCGTTGCGTATATCCACCTGGTCGCCGGTGTTGAACCAGCCCTCCTCATCCAGGACTTCCCGGGTGGCCTGAGGTTTGCGCCAGTAACCCAACATCACCGAGGGTCCGCGCACCAACAGCTCGCCTGCCTGATTGACGCGAACCTCCACATTTTCCAGCGGTGCGCCCACGGAAGCCACGTCTGTATCCCCTTCGCGGTTTCCGGCAATCACTGGCGAGGTTTCAGTGAGTCCATAGCCCTGCGTAATGCGCAGGCCCAGGCCGATGAACGTGCGCCCCACGCGCCGATCCAGTGCCGCACCGCCCACAACTACCATGCGCAATTTAGGATCAAGCCTGGCCAGCAGCGCGCCAGCGACCCATTTCTTAAGCAAGCCGTAGACTAAGCGCTCCAATCCGCTCGCACGCTGCTGGTATACCCGCCAGCCGAATCGGACAGTCAGCGCATACAGGAGCCGCTTGAAAAAAGAGGCGGCCAGCTTGTCCTCGATGCGCGCCTTGAAGCGCTCCAGCACACGCGGCACGGTGATCAGGATAGAAGGCTGCTGCGTCGCCAAATCTTCGGCCAGCTGCTGAATGCCACGAGCAAAGATAACTTGTACACCGGCATACAAAGTCAGGTAATAACCGCAAGTACGCTCGAACATGTGAGAAAGCGGCAGAACCGAAAGTACGCGATCGCTTGCATGTAGTGCAACTGCCTTGTTTACGGCGTGGACATTGGAAAGGATGTTACCGTGCGACAACTTCACGCCTTTGGGGGGGCCAGTTGTGCCCGACGTATAAACGATGGTCGCCAAGCTTTCAGGCTCGACTTCATCGATCCTGAATTCATCGCCGGCCGCCGGCAGCCACTTCTCCAGCGTATTGACTTGGGAATCGGCCTCGATGCAAATGATAGTGGGCAATTGATTGTTGACGCGGCGCAATGCATCCAGCATGCGTGTATTTTGCAAGACCAACAACTTGGCCTCGGAGTCGGTTACGCACCAGGCAATATTGGCTGCGTTGTCGTTGACATACAGCGGCACTATCACCAGCCCCATTCCCAGGCCGGCCATGTCTGCCGCCACCCAATTGGTGCTGTTTTTCAGGCACAGTGCCACGCGGTCGCCTTTTTGGAATCCTTCCCTGCGGAACGCCTGCTGCCAGCGCGCCGCCATGCCCGCGATGTCTTGCCCGGAGAACGAGCGCCAGCCATTGCCGACAAACTCGCGGTAGAGAGGTGTTTGCGACGAATCGAGCCTCTGCTTCAGCAAACTAGCAAGGTTGTTCATAGGGGACGGTTTGCATATAGAATTTTGCTATTTGACCTAGTTTACACTCGTGGAAAAATTTTTTGCTCCTTGTCCGCGGGGCCTGGAAACACTGCTCGTGGAAGAACTGGGTGGCCTAGGCGCCAAAGACGTGCGAGCGACCAGTGGTGGGGTGCACTTCGGCGGTGATTTCAGGCTCAGTTACCGGGCCAACTTGCATAGCCGCCTCGCCAGCCGGGTAATGTGCCAAGTCGCACGCCACTCCTACCAGTCCGAAGAGGATATTTATCGGGTTGCTTCCTCTGTGCCGTGGGAACGTTGGTTTGATCCCGCGCTCACCATTCGCGTCAAAGTCGATGCAATTCGTTGCGCGCTCAAGAGTTTAGATTTCGTGACACTCAGAATCAAGGACGCGGTATGCGACCGATTTCGCAGCCATGCCGGCAAACGACCTAGCGTGAATACCACTGCGCCCGACATTCGCATTCATGCGTTCCTTGACCCGCATGACGTTATTTTATATCTCGACACCACCGGCGAGCCCCTTTTCAAGCGCGGTTTGCGCAGGCAAACAGGAAGTGCGCCATTGCGTGAAAATCTAGCCGCAGGAATATTGCGCTTGAGCGGCTGGTCCCCTGAGATACCATTGCTCGACCCGATGTGCGGCAGCGGCACCTTTTTGGTGGAAGCCGCGTTGACGGCGCTCGATATCGCGCCGGGAGCTCAACGGCATTTCGCTTTTGAGAAGCTGAAAAATTTCGATGCCGACAGCTGGAAAGAAATTCGCGACCAAAGCATCAAGCGCCGCAAACCAAAAATTTCACTGCCAATTTATGGAAGCGACCTGCACGGCAGAGCGATCGATACTGCGCGCGCCAACCTCGCGTATTCCGGGCTCGAGGGAACGGTGCACCTGAAGCAGGCCAATGCACTCGAAATTTCCGCTCCTGCACCGCGAGGCATCATGGTCATCAACCCGCCTTATGGCGAACGCACGGGTGAAAGCAAAATGCTGGAGAATTTTTATCCCCGACTCGGGGACGTGCTCAAAAGGAATTTCGCTGGCTGGAATTGCTATATTTTGAGCAGCGACATGCGATTGCCGAAATTAATCGGGCTCAGCGCTTCCAGACGGACACCGCTTTATAACGGCGCGCTCGAGTGCCGCCTGTTCGAGTACAAAATCGTTGCCGGCAGCATGCGCAGGAAAAAAAGCGAGCGCTGAAGAGCGCTATCACACCCGCAGCGTCTGGAACTTTTTACCCCTCACGCGTTAGCGATTACACGATGTTTAGGTGGTCGAGGCCCGACATCACATCCTTATCTTTCGCCTCGGCCCCGTGCAGCTTAATCCTCAGTCGCAAGTCATTCACCGAATCGGCGTTTCTCAGCGCATCCTCATAGGTAATTTGCCCCGACTCATACAATTCATACAGGGACTGGTCGAACGTCTGCATACCCAGCTCACGCGATCGCGACATGATTTCCTTAATCTCCTGCACTTCGCCTTTGAAAACAAGGTCAGTAATCAATGGCGAGTTCAACATGATTTCCACCGCCGCAATGCGGCCTTTGCCTTCTTTTTTCAGAATCAAGCGCTGAGAAACAAAGGCGCGGAGATTCAACGACAAATCCATGAGCACTTGTTGCCTGCGCTCTTCAGGGAAAAAATTGATAATCCGATCCAACGCCTGGTTGGTGCTATTGGCATGGAGCGTGGACATGCACAAGTGGCCGGTCTCGGCGAATGCGATAGCGTATTCCATGGTCTCGCGATCGCGGATTTCTCCAATAAGTATTACATCCGGCGCTTGGCGCAGGGTGTTTTTCAGCGCGGCAAACCAGCTGTCGGTATCCACCCCGACTTCGCGTTGGGTGATAATGCAGTTCCTATGCTCGTGCACGAACTCCACCGGGTCCTCAATGGTAATAATATGTCCGTAACTGTTCTCGTTACGGTAGCCGACCATTGCTGCGAGCGATGTAGACTTGCCGCAGCCCGTGCCGCCCACGAAAATCACAATTCCGCGCTTGCTCATCGAGACATCTTTTAGTACCGAAGGCAGGTTGAGTTCCTCAAACTTGGGTATCACCGTGGTAATGGTACGCAGCACCAGGCCGACGCGGGCTTGCTGGACAAAAGCATTGACGCGAAAACGCGCGATTCCCGGCGGATTGATCGCGAAATTGCATTCCTTTGTCGCTTCGAATTCCTGCGCCTGTCTGTCATTCATCAGCGCGCGCGCAAATTCCTGAGTATGCTGTGGCGTCAGCGTTTGATTGGAAACCGGTTTTACTCTGCCGTCCACCTTAATGGCCGGCGGGAAGCCCACGGTGATGAACAAATCGGACGCCTTTTTGCCAAGCATGAGGCGCAGCAGATCATGCATGAATTTTATTGCTTGCTCTCGCTCCATCTTTCAACTCCTTGCAAAAATACGCCGGCCGTTAGCTATAAAACAGATCCTTGTTTACCGCCTTGCTGCGCGCTTCGCCGGGGGTCACGACACCGCGCTTGACCAGTTCTACCAAGCTTTGATCGAGGGTCTGCATGCCTACGTTCTGCCCCGTTTGAATCGCGGAATACATCTGAGCTACCTTGTTTTCGCGTATCAGATTGCGAATCGCCGGCGTCGCGATCATGATTTCGTGCGCCGCGACCCGCCCGCTGCCGTCCTGAGTCTTGAGCAGGGTTTGCGAAATCACTGCGCGCAGCGATTCCGACAGCATGGAACGCACCATTTCTTTTTCTTCCGCAGGGAACACGTCAATTATGCGGTCTATCGTTTTCGCCGCGCCGCTGGTGTGCAGCGTGCCCAGCGCCAAGTGCCCGGTTTCAGCCGCGGTCAGCGTTAGGCGAATGGTTTCCAAGTCGCGCATCTCGCCGACCAGAATGATGTCCGGATCCTCGCGCAGGGCCGAACGCAGCGCATTGGCAAAACTCAAGGTGTGCGGCCCGACCTCGCGCTGATTGATCAGACATCTTTTGCTCTCGTGCACGAATTCGATCGGGTCTTCAATCGTCAAAATGTGCCCATAGTGCGATTCGTTGAGGTAATTGACCATGGCCGCAAGTGTTGTGGATTTGCCGCATCCAGTAGGCCCGGTCACCAAGATGAGGCCGCGGGGTTGGTCGACGATTTCCGAAAAAATTTTGGGCATGTGCAGCTCTTCGAGCGTCATCACCCGGGTTGGAATGGTCCGCATCGCCGCACCCGCGCCACGGTTTTGCACGAAAGCGTTTACCCTGAAGCGCGCTAGGTTGGGAATTGCAAAGGAGAAGTCGCACTCGAGATTTTCTTCATAGAACTTGCGCTGGCTGTCATTCATGATGTCGTACACCATGTCGTGCACTTCCTTGTGATCCATCGGCGGCAAATTGATGCGTCGAATGTCACCGAGTACGCGAATCATCGGTGGCAAACCCGCCGACAAGTGCAGGTCCGAAGCCTTGTTCTTGACGACAAAAGCCAGCAATTCGGATATATCCATTATAATCCCTCGAGATGTGAACGCAGGAGAAAATCACGGGTCGCAGGCGCCGTTCATTCTCCTTATATTTATGAATCATTATGGCCACAATCGCATTGGCTTTGCAAGCTGTGAAGGAGCGCATCGCGGCATGCGCCGTAGCTGCCCGCCGCGCGCCACAAGACATTCGGATTGTCGCGGTAAGTAAGGGCGTTCCCCCGAGCAAAATCGAGGAAGCATACTTGGCGGGACAGATTTCCTTCGGTGAAAACCACGCGCAAGAAGGCCTTGAAAAAATTCGCGCGCTTAGAAACCTGCCGCTGGAGTGGCATTTCGTCGGCCCGATTCAGAGCAATAAGACGCGCGCGATTGCTGAGCATTTTTCATGGGTTCACAGCATAGACCGAGGCAAAATTGCCGAGCGACTGTCGCTCGCCCGTCGGAATGAAAACACGCCGCTGCAGGTGTGTATTCAAGTCAACATCAGCGGCGAGGCCAGCAAGAGCGGGGTTACGCCCGACCAGTTACCGCCACTTGCGAGATACCTGCGGACATTGCCGCGCTTGCAGCTGCGTGGCTTGATGACGATTCCCCAAGCTACGGCTGATCTCAAGTTGCAGCGCAGCCAATTTAGGCGGTTACGTGAACTGAAGGATGCATTGGCGAGCGAAGGCATCTTCTTGGATACGCTGTCGATGGGCATGTCGCAGGACCTGGAAGCAGCGATCTTGGAAGGCGCAACCATGGTACGCGTGGGCACAGCGATTTTCGGAAGTCGCAAATCAGGAAAAAACCTAGCGCAATAATGCTTGCGTTACTGGTGCTTCAAACCCTATACTCGTGACGCCTTGGGTCCTAACCAAGCTTAAAATGGAGCCGCGGAAATGAAAAAAATCGTCACGCCACTTTTAGCCCTTTTCCTGTTGTTGCCATTCATCAGCCTGGAGGCAAAGACTCCCAAACCCGTTAAGCTGCCCTGGCTGACCGTCACCCAAACCATCGAAATTAGCGCCGCGCCCGAAACCGTATGGGGCAAAATCAAAGATTTCAACGGGCTCAATACCTGGCATCCGGCGGTGGCGAAATGCGAGATCCTGAGCGGGACGAACAACCAGAAAAACGCGGTGCGCCTGCTTACCCTGCAAGACGGCGGAACCATCAAGGAAAAGCTCCTGCGCTATAACAATAAAGGCATGAGCATGAAGTACAGCATAATTGAGGGCGTGCTTCCGGTAAGCAATTACGTTTCCACGATCAGGGTGAAACCCGGTCCCAAAGGCGGTTCGTTAGTCGAGTGGTACGGCAAGTTCCATCGCAAATCCCCGCTCGCGAGCCCCCCCGCAGGCGAAGACGACGCCACCGCGACCAAAACCATCAATTCGGTTTACAAAGCCGGGCTGGATAATCTGAAAAAACTAGTCGAAGGCGATTGACCGCCGAATTAGCGGCGCGGGCACTCGTGTAAACCTATGAAGCCATGAACGTCTCCTTTGTCGGCGGCGGCAACATGGCAAACGCCCTAATCGGCGGGCTGCTACAACAAGGGGCGGCAGCTTCGTCATTGCGTGTGATTGATGTCTCTTCAGATGCGAGAAATGCGGTACAGCGCCGTTTTGGGGTTGCCGTTTTCGCAGATTTGCGGCAGGGCTGCGCCGGAAGCGACATTATCATTCTCGCAGTCAAACCGCAGCAGCTGCGCGACGTCGCGCTGGAACTTAAAGCACTGCTGCAAAGCCAAATCGTAATCTCGATCGCGGCGGGTATCCGCACCCGGGATTTATCGCGCTGGCTGGGTGGCTACAGCCGTATCGTGCGGGTCATGCCTAACACACCGGCGCTAGTCGGCGCTGGAATCTCGGGACTTTACGCAATGCCCAAGGTGGCACTGGCGGAAAGACAACAGGCCGAGGCGATTCTTTCGGCGGTAGGCTCAACCTTGTGGCTCGAACACGAGGATCAATTAGACGCGATAACGGCAGTCTCTGGCAGTGGCCCGGCGTATGTGTTTTATTTTATCGAAGCGCTGCAGCGCGCGGCGCAGGAACTGGGACTTGATGCGCAGCGGGCCAAGCAGCTAAGCCTGGATACTTTTGCCGGCGCAGTGAAACTCGCCAAACAGGGGACTGAAGACGCGCAGATCTTGCGCCAACGTGTCACATCCAAGGGCGGGACCACAGAGCGCGCGATTTCCGCCATGGAGCAGGCACAGTTGCAGCGGCACATCATCAACGCAGTTCGTGCCGCGCAAGAACGCTCGCGGGAACTCGGAGATGAATTCGGCAAAGCGGAGTAAACATGTTCAGCCAAGCGATCCAATTTCTCCTGGAAACCGCAATCGGGCTGCTTACCTTTGCGCTGCTTCTGCGCTTTTACATGCAGCTGCTTCAATCCCCATTTCGCAATCCGGTAGGTGAATTTGTGGTCGCGCTCACCGACTGGCTGGTTCGACCGGCACGGCGCGTGATTCCCGGCTTGTTTGGCCTAGACTTTGCGAGCCTGGTTTCCGCGTGGGGCATGCAAACCTTGCTGTTACTGCTGATTTACTGGATCAAAGGCTTCGTTTTCGAAGGCGCGCCTGGAATGGCTACCGGCGTACTTTTGATTCTCGGCCTTCTGGAAATTCTCAGGTACAGCGTCTACTTGCTGATCGTTTGCGTCATCGTTCAGGTGCTAATAAGCTGGACGAATCCCTACGCTCCGCTCGCACCCCTGTTCAACAGTCTCACGAAGCCGTTTCTGCGTCCTTTCCAGCGCCTAGTTCCTCCAATCGGCAATGTGGATCTTTCGCCGCTTTTTATTTTGGTCCTAGCCCAGTTGGTTCTCATTGTCATAGCTCATGGCTACCACGCGGTCGCTGGCCTGTTTTGATTTTCCCCTTTTAATCTGCCGGTCTCCCACCGGCATACTTTTGAAACTCACACCAACACGATATCGTACTTTTCCTGCGGGTACAGTGTTTCGACTTGCAAGCTGATCGGCTTGCCTATGAATGCGCCCAGCATTGCGAGACTTTGCGATTCTTCGTCTAAAAATAAGTCGATCACTTCCTGTGAGGCAAGAATACGATACTCGCCGGCACTGAATTGCCGCGCCTCGCGCAGCAGTTCGCGCAGTATTTCGTAACAAACCGTCCGCGCCGTCTTCACTTCCCCGCGCCCTCCGCACGTAGGGCAGGGTTCGCACAGCAGGTGCGCGAGGCTCTCGCGTGTGCGCTTTCGGGTCATTTCGACCAGTCCCAGCGTGGTAAATCCGTTTACCGTCTTGCGCGTTCGGTCTCGCGCGAGTGCTTTCCTGAATTCAGCAAGCACTGCATTCCGGTGCTCCTCGCTGTCCATGTCGATAAAGTCAACGATAATGATGCCGCCGAGGTTGCGCAGCCTTAATTGCCTTGCGATGACGTGCGCCGCTTCTAGATTGGTCTTGAAAATGGTGTCGTCGAAATTGCGGCCGCTGACGAAGCCGCCGGTGTTCACATCCACCGTGGTCAGTGCTTCGGTCTGGTCTATTATGAGGTATCCGCCGGATTTCAAATCCACGCGCCTCGCCAGAGCTTTTTCGATCTCGTCTTCCACTCCATGCAAATCGAACAGTGGGCGTTCGCCGGTGTAATGTTCCAACCGCTGTTTCGCATTGCACGCGTAGTCGTCGGCGAATGCACGCATTTTTTGGAAAGTCTCGCGTGAATCCACCACGATGTGCCCGGTATCCTCGCCGACAAAATCGCGCAGTACGCGCAGGCTCAAGCTCAAATCCTGGTAGAGCAGCGTGCGTGGTAGTGCAGTTTCTGATTGTTTCCGGATATCGCTCCACAGCTTGCGCAAATAATCGATGTCGGAATGCAGTTCGCGCTCACTCGCGGTTTCCGCCATGGTGCGGATGATAAACCCGCCGCTGCTCTCCTGTGGAAGCAACTGCTGCAACTTCTGCCGCAACAACTCGCGCTCTTCTTCGTCTTCAATTTTTTGCGAAATTCCGATGTAGGATTCCTGCGGAAGATAGACCAGCATACGGCCGGCGATGCTGATCTGGGTGGAAAGGCGCGCTCCCTTGGTGCTGATCGGATCTTTGACGACCTGGACTAGGAGATTCTGCCCCTCGCGCAGCAGTTTTTCGATCGGCTTGTTTTGATCGTTATCGTGTCGCTGCTTCCAAATATCGGCGACATGCAGGAATGCCGCGCGCTCCAAGCCGATTTCCACGAACGCCGACTGCATTCCGGGCAGCACCCGGCAGACTTCCCCGGTATAAATGTTGCCAACCAATCCCCGGCTGCTGGCTCGTTCAATGTGCAGCTCCTGTACTACGCCCTGCTGCATTACCGCCACGCGCGTTTCCTGCGGCGTGACATTAATCAGAATGTCTTCGCTCACAGCACCCGGTACCCAAAATTACGCAGCAATTGCGCGGATTCGAACAACGGCAATCCCATTACCCCTGAATAACTGCCGTCGATCCCCGCGACGAACGCGGCAGCCAATCCCTGTATTGCGTAACCGCCGGCTTTGTCCAGCGCCTCTCCGGCTGCGGCGTAGCGAAGGACTTCTTCTTCAGCGAGCTGCTTAAATCGCACCAAAGTTGTGGACAGGGTGACATCCATTTTGTCCTCAAACTTTATGGCCACCGCAGTCAGCACGCGATGTTCCCTTCCTGAAAGTTCGGTGAGCATAGCCGCGACTTGGTCGCGCTTGCTTGGCTTGCCGATGATTTTTCCTTCCAGCGCTACCGTGGTGTCAGCCGCCAGCACTGGATAACGACGTAGCCTGCGGTGTACCAGACAAGACCAACCTGCTTCGGCTTTTGCGCAAGCGATGCGCTTTACGTAATCTTCCGGGAGCTCGCCTGCGAGCGGTGCCTCGTCCACGTCGGCACCACGCGGCAGATACTCGCGGAACTGCACCACTTCAAAATTTACCCCGACCTGTTTCAGCAGTTCGCGCCGACGCGGGCTGCGCGACGCGAGGTAAATGCGCTTGACTTCGAGCGTCATGAGATTCGGCGACTTCGGTGATATGGGTGGTTGTTCATCAAGGACATGGCGCGGTAAAGCTGCTCTGCGACTATCACACGCGCTAGCGCGTGCGGAAAGGTCATGGCCGAAAGCGACAAACGGTTATCGGCATGGTTCTTGATTTGTTCGTGCAAGCCGTCGGCGCCGCCAATGATGAATGCGACGTCACGCCCCGCCTGCATCCACTTCGCAAGGCTGTGCGCAAGCTGTTCGGTGCTCAAGACCTGCCCGCGTTCATCCAGTGCCACTTGTCGGCAGTTATGCGGAAGAGCAGCAAGGATGCGCGCGCGTTCGGCATCCAATATTTGCTTCAACGATTTCGCTGCGCTGCGTTTTTCCGATTTAACTTCGATCAAGTGCACCTTGGCCACGGGCGGCATGCGTTTCGCGTAATCCAGGAAACCCATATCAACCCAGCCCGGCATTTTTGTGCCTACTGCGATAATCCACACCTTCATGGTAACCCGCTAAACGCGGGCGGCCTTACGGGCGCGGCGCATCGGCCGGGAGCCACCCCACAATTGCTCCAGGTTATAGTACTTGCGCACCGCGGGCTGCATGATATGCACTACCACTTCACCCAGATCCACCAGCACCCATTCGCCGCTTTCCTGACCCTCCACGCCCCTGACCTTTGCACCGAAGGCTTTCAGCTTTTCGCGCACGTTGCTGGAAAGCGCTTTAGCCTGGCGCGTTGAGTCCGCGCTGGCGACAATCATCCAATTAAATAAACTCGTCATGGGACGCACGTCGAGCACCACGATGTCGCGCGCCTTAATATCTTCCAGCGCTGCAACCGTAGCCTTGACTATCTTAGCGAGTCTCATCCGCCCCCATGATATAAACCCTGTTTCTGAATATAATCGAGAACTGCGGGCGGAAGCAAATCGCCTGTACTCTTGCCGGCAGCCAGCTTTTCCCTGATCATCGAAGCGGAAATGTCAACCGGCTTGACTTTCAGCAGAATTATGGCGCCACTCGGTTTGCGGAATGCTGCGCGCCAGGATTTTACTTTGCGTCTCGCCAATTCCTCCTTGAGCGGCGACTGCAGATTTTTGAGAACATATCCGGGGCGCTGAACAACCACGATATGCGCCAATTCAAATAAATCATTCCAGCGGTGCCACGAGGCGAGGCCAGCAAAGGCGTCCACTCCCATGAGCAAGCAAAGTGGTCTGGCACCGC